>ERZ724507.705-NODE-705-length-14784-cov-4.263019_pt1 | contig 14784 bp, 15 predicted proteins | sample MGYA00376040_ERZ724507 | MGnify/ENA primary metagenome ERZ724507 (study PRJEB28724, sample SAMN07190883) | activated sludge metagenome | isolation source: activated sludge of sewage treatment plant in Hong Hong | place: Hong Kong | collected 2016-03-17 ...
ATGAATGATTATACTTGCGATGGTGATAATGGTCGGTTATGCTGATTGCAATTCATTAATTAACAAATACTTATTGTGAGTGAGTCTCTATCTATACTCTTAGTAGGTTTTCTAAATCAGAGTGCGCAGACTATTCGTAAAATATTCACGGATGAGGATATTAATTTTGATTCTAAATTGGTGGGCACTTATGATGAGTTCTTACATGAAATACAAAAGTGTCACTGGGATATCATCATAGCAAATGAAGCTACAATGCCCACAGGTACTCATGCAATACTCACTTATTTTTCTCAAGTCAATCAATACTTGAGAATTCCAGTAATTATTATATCGAATGAAAGTAATGAGCAATCAGCTAAAGATTTTCTGAAAGCTGGAGCATATGATTTTATGCTGATTTCAAGTCTTGTTAGGCTTGCTCCAGTTATTAAAAAGTGCGCTCAAGAACTAAAAAGTATTCAAGAAAATCGTGATACTCAGATTAGCCTTCAAAAGAGTGAAGCAAGATTCCGTGCGATTGCGTCCAATTTGCCAGGTTTGGTATTTCAATTCTTAAAAAAACCCGACAAATCGATTGCTTTCCCATTTGTAAGTGAAGGGGTATTGATGCTACTGGGATTAACAGCTGAGGAGTTGACCGTACAACCTGATTTGTTTTATCAAATGATACTACCTGAAGATCAGTATTCATATAATGAGCAAATGCAAGTATCGGCTAAAAATTTTTCTACCTGGAATTGGGAAGGAAAGATTAGAGTAAAAGGGGATAGTGATATAAAGTGGATTAGTTTGCGAGCGACTCCTCGGCAATCTAATCAAGGAGGCATTCTATGGGACGGAATTGTGCTCAATATTACTCGTAATAAATTAGCAGAAATTGAACTTGCAAATTCACATGCACAGCTAGCAGAATTATCTTCCTATTTACAAAAAATTAAAGAACATGAGCGTATGCATATTGCTCGTGAAATTCATGATGACATTGGCGGGACATTAACAGCAATCAAATGTGAACTCCAATCGTGCATTGATATCGACAAACCTAGATTACCAGAATTTTATCAACAGAAGGCTAGATCAATTGAAGAGTTGGTTGACTATGTAATTGATAGTACTCGTAGAATCTCATTAGATCTTAGGCCAGGCGTTCTAGATGTTGGCATTGTTGCATCGGTTTACTGGCAAGCAAGAGAATTTAGTAAACGTAATCATATTCCTTGTGAGGTGAAATGTGAGAGTGAAGATATTTCACTCAACGATGATCTGGCCGTAGCAATCTTTAGAATATTCCAGGAAACTCTGACGAATATTACAAAACATGCAAATGCATCTATTGTTAAAGTTAAACTTGCTGAGATAAATAATCATGTTTTATTAGAAGTTATTGATAATGGGAAAGGCATTACTGACCTCGAAATGAAAAAGCCAAACTCATTTGGTATTCGCGGAATCCGTGAACGTTGCCAACAATTGGGCGGTGATTTTTGTATAACGGGTACTAAAGGAATGGGAACTAGTGCGCTGATTAAGATTCCTATAGAAACCAAGAAAATTAGTTAACCCTTGATACTCAATAGTCGCAAAGGATACAGATGATTCGAGTAATGATTGCAGACGATCATGCGATCGTACGTCAAGGCTTAAAACAAATTTTAAGTGAAACGGGGGACATTAGCGTAACAGGGGAAGCAGAAACCGGGTTCCAAGCGGTAAAAGTCATACGCCAGCAGGAGTTTGACGTGATGCTGTTAGATATTTCTTTACCTGATCGGAATGGTATCGAAATATTAAAGCAAATTAAGAAAGACCGACCCAATTTAATGGTACTTATGCTTAGTATGCATAATGAGAATGAATTTGCATTACGTGCACTTAAGGCTGGCGCTTCCGGGTATTTAAATAAGCAAAGTGCGCCAGCGCAACTTGTAACAGCAATTCGACAAGTTTCTGAAGGACATAAGTATATTTCTCCTGCATTGGCACAAGAATTAGCAAATGCATGGACTTCAGAAGCGGATCGACCACTTCATGAAAATCTTTCTGACCGTGAATTTCAGACTTTATGCTTGATTGCATCAGGTAGATCACTCTCTGAGATCTCTATTGAAATGTGTTTAAGTCCAAAAACGGTCAGTGTTTATCGCGCAAGAATGATGGAAAAATTAAAAATTTCCAATAATTCTGAATTAGTTCGTTATGCAATTAAACATAAATTAGTTGACTAAAACCATTGTTAAAGCAAAAACAGAATAAAGGGTCTTTTCATCCTTAGTTTCATTTCTTACTTCAACATAGATTTGCTAATCTGCTAAACGAAGAAATAAATTCTAGGTAAGTTCTCCTTCAAAAAACAATCCATACTTATCTAGAGTGGAAATTTCATTTATGAAGCCAGCTAAGAGGTCTCATCGATATGAAGAGCTTAAAAAAAGAAAAATTGCTAAGATTAATCAATACATCTGGAGTAGGTATGCGCAAGCCTGAGAATGAAGGGGGTAGCAATTCTTTAACTGCAGCGAATGAATATTACCAGCAAGTTGAGCAGTTTGCGCAAAGAATACGTAAAACTAATGATGTTGATGAAATGATCAAGATCCTAGATATGATGCAAATAAAAACAACAAACAAAATGATTACATAATAATAATGAAATACAGAACACCCGCGAGCTTCGCCATGCAGAAAATAAGATCGAGTCTTTAAAATATGAATTAGAGGAGCTCAGGGAGCTCGTTCATACAGATCAAATGACTGGTACTTATAATCGCCGGGGCCTCGACAATATTTTTATGCGTGAAGCTGCTCGCGCAGATCGTTATGAAAATGCGCTCTGTGTTGTTTTAATTGATCTGGATGATTTTAAATTCATTAATGATACTCACGGCCATTTATTTGGAGACAGTGCACTCATTCATTTCGCAACTATAGCTAAAAAAACGATACGCCCAAGCGATGTAATTGCACGCTATGGCGGAGAAGAGTTCCTGATCATATTGCCTGATACGAGACCAGAAGAAGCGATTTGGGTTATGCAGCGCTTGCAAAATAATTTATCAAAGACCCCTTTGTTAGATACTGAAGAAACACCGATTAAAATTACGTTTAGCGGTGGCATTACACTGCGTAAGTTTCAGGAAACACAGAATACTGTGATTAAACGTGCCGATAAAGCACTTTACCGTGCTAAACAGTACGGTAAAAATCGTATTGAAATAATTGCGTAATTTATTATTTTACTTTTAGCCACAATCACAAACAATTGTAGCTATTTTTCTAGTTTATACATGACGTTCAATTCTGGAGTAGCGTAATGGAGGAAGTATTTTTAGGTAGGCAACCCATATTGGATCGTAACCAGAATTTAGTGGCATTTGAATTATTATTCCGTGCTGGAGAAATTAACGAAGCTAACGTTACCAATGATGTTCATGCATCAGCCAGTGTTATGGTTAATGCTTACGGTCAATTAGGCATACAGCGAGTACTTGGTCAACAGCGAGGCTTCATTAACATTAGTACAGAATTACTGATGAGCGACGCGATACTGTTACTGCCAAGTAATCATATCGTACTCGAATTACTTGAATCAATAGAAATTACCGATCAAGTAGTTAAACGCTGTTTAGAGCTAAAGCAAATAGGTTACCACCTTGCCCTTGATGATGTAACTGAGATCAATAGTAGAACATTGCAGATGTTGCCTATTGTCAATGTTGTAAAACTCGATGTGCTTGCGATTGATGAAACCAAACTAAAAGAAATTATCAATACGTTAAGACGCTGGCCAGTTATCTTGTTAGCAGAGAAAGTTGATAGTCCTGAGTTGGCAAAGAAATGTACGGCTCTCGGTTTCGATATGTTTCAAGGTTATCATTTTGCAAAACCTGAAATTATTTCAGGTAAGCGAGTTGATGCGAATAAGCTCCCATTATTAAATTTATTAACTATGGTGATGGGTGATTGTGAGGCAGAAGAGATTGAAACAGAACTTAAGCATCAACCTAATCTTAGCTATAACTTACTACGCTTAGTAAATTCAGTTGGTTTTGGCTTGCAACAAAGAATTAATTCCATTAAGCAAGCAGTAATAATTTTAGGTCGGCAACAACTTCAAAGGTGGGTTCAGTTGTTGTTATATACCTCTGATTCATCGGGAGATAGCATTTCGAACGCATTAATGCAAACGGCTGCAGTTCGTGGAAAATTGATGGAGCTTATAGCGCAGATTGATCGCCCTCATGATAAAACATATCAAGATCGTGCTTTTATGGTTGGTATTTTTTCACTTCTAGATACTTTACTTGGAATGGAAATGCAACAAATTGTTGATAAGCTCAATATTCCCGAGGAATTAACTCAAGCGTTATTACAACGATCGGGTCGTCTAGGTCGCCAGCTTGCTCTTATTGAAGCTAACGAGAAAGGCGATGTTACTCAAGTGCAAAGTATACTTAAAGAAATTAATTTTTTAACCTTACCTCAGCTAACTCATGCAGAACTGGAAGCGCTAAGTTGGACAAATAGAATAAATGAAACAGCCCATTAATATTTACCTACCTCTGCATAATTCTATTAAAAAATGTAAGGATTACCGAAAGAATTTTAAATTTTAAGGTAATGGATTAACCTTTTTACTGAAAGATGGTAGGAAAAATAACTCCCAAGACATCTGCCCAAAAATTGGAATCCACTTTTTTCTGCGTTTCTTGCTCATTTTCTGTACCTCGTTTATTTATAAAAATAATCATACAGAAAATAACTCCTTAACTTGATCTCTTTAGTGCCCAACTAACCGGATCGACTTCTTGGCAATTATCGAGTGCCTTTTTCAGGGAAGACTAGTTAGCCTAGGTTGCAACCGTGTAAATCTCCTTTGTTTTTATTGAGAATGCCAAGTTTTTCTTTGAAATTTGATTAAGATCAATGTTTCACAAAAAATTTATGGCTACTATTGACTGGTAGTTTCTTATAACAACATCAATTACTAGCGAGTAAGCTAAAGGGGTTTTTTTATGAAAATTAAATGCTTTTTCACAATCTTGGCATGTGCAGTATTAGTAGCTTGTGGTAAACCATCAGCACCAGAGACGCCTAATCCTGAAGATTATGGAAAAACGATTCAACCTTTCCATCAAATTCCAGCAGATGCCCAAGAAGGTGGCGGTAAGGCAAGATCGGTAGAGGAAAAATCGAGTTACTAAGGGGGGGAATTGTTCTATAGCCTGGCCTATAAGGGTGGGGTTATAGAACAACTATTAATTGCCACGCATGAATAGTTTATCAATCTGTTCTAGGCTTAAGGCGAGCCAGGTTGGCCTTCCGTGATTGCATTGATCGGAACGTTCAGTTTTTTCCATCTCACGCAAAAGTACGTTCATTTCTTCTATAGTTAGTAGCTCATTGGCTCTAATTGCACTATGGCAGGCCATGGTTGCTAGTATTTCATTGCGATTACCTGTTAATAATTGGCTAGAACCATATGAGCGGATATCCTCTAATAGCTCGCTAATTAATTTTGAAATATCAGCGTTTTTTAAGATAGAAGGTATGGTACGGATGGCTAGCGTAGTGGGAGAAGTTACAGAAATCTCAAATCCGAGTTGATTTAATAGCAGTGCATTTTCTTCGACAGTCGTAATGTCGAGCGTATCGGCTTGCAATAAATGGGGTATCAGTAAAGATTGTGTCGGTAACGCTTGTTGATCAAGTGCTTGTTTAAGTTTTTCATAAACAATTCTTTCATGCGCAGCATGCATGTCAACAATAATCAAACCTTGAGTACTCTGGGCTAAAATGTAGATACCCAACAGCTGTCCTAACGCATATCCTAAGAAATTTGATGCATGAGACTCTGATTGTACGGTTAAATCAGGTGCCGCAATAATTTCATGCGATTTTTCACCAAATAGTGTTTGGTAGAATACGGAGGGTTGTGCAGCAGATTGCAGTGGCAAATTGACTTGCCGGTTCTGACTATAGGTTAGTGGTACTTTTTTAATGTTGCGTGTAACGGCACCAATATGATGTGTGGAGTCAGACAAATTCGCTTCGCTCGACTCGGTGTGACCATTAGCCAGCGCTTTATGGATAGCGTGAAAAATAAACTGATGCACCGCACGTGAATCGCGAAAACGTACTTCAATCTTAGTGGGATGGACATTGACATCAACATTATCTGGATTGATATGAAGATATATCACATACGCTGGATGACGATCTAGATGAAGCACATCACGATAAGCTTCACGGATGGCATGATTTAATAACTTGTCTTTGACAAAACGACCATTTACAAAAAAATACTGCATTTCACGGGTGGTCCGTGAGAAAGTCGGTCTGGATATCAACCCTTGAAGTTGGATATCTGCGGCTTCCTCAGTAATAAAAAGTGCAGTTTGCCTAAATTCCTGGCCTAGCAACTGTTTAATACGTTCTGGAAAATCTGCACTTGCCAAGTGACTTCGCAATTTTCCATTATGGTATAGATTGAAGGTGATAGTTGGATTGGATAAAGCAATGCGCTGAAAAATCGCTTCACAATGAGCGAATTCAGTTGATTCGGATTTTAAAAATTTTCGCCGAGCTGGGATATTGAAAAATAAATCGCGCACTTCCAGCGAAGTGCCTAATGATCCTGCTGCAGGCTGCAGCGCAATTGTTTGACTTCCTTCTGCTTGGATTTCCCAAGCATGTTGATTGCCAACTTGAAAACTGGTTAGCGACAGGCGGGATACTGAAGCAATGCTAGCTAACGCTTCTCCACGAAAACCCAAGCTCACGATCTTCTGCAGATCCTCTTGGTTACTGATTTTGCTGGTTGCATGGCGAGTCAGTGCATAAGGAAGATCTTCTTTTGATATGCCGGCTCCATTGTCAGTGACACGAATCAGCTTAAGCCCACCTTGCATCAGATGAATATCGATCTCTGTGGCGCCAGCATCCACACAGTTTTCAAGAACTTCTTTGAGAACAGAAGCGGGCCGTTCGATGACCTCACCCGCCGCGATTTGATTGATTAATTCATCCGGGAGCAATTTAATGACATTCATACTACAAAATCAACACAGCTGTCGTTCATAGAGTTATGATATAAAGTTTAATCGACTAACTTAATCATTTTAAACCAATACGAGTTAGTTCGGATTTCTATAGCATGATCGATAGACTCATCGCTAATATACTATCTATTAATTATTGATCTCGAAATAGGAACAACATGACGCAAGATGAACAAAAACGGGCTGCCGCCGCTGCCGCAATCCAATATGTCCCAGTCGGCTCGATTGTCGGTGTAGGTACAGGTTCTACCGCAAATTATTTCATCGACGAACTAGCAAAAATTAAGCACAAAATTGAAGGAGCGATTGCTAGCTCAAATGTAACAGCACAACGCCTCAAAGATCATGGAATCGAAGTGCTTGACTTGAATACCGTTACAGATTTGCCTGTTTATATCGATGGAGCCGATGAAATTACCAAACATTTGCACATGATTAAGGGGGGCGGAGGTGCTTTGACACGAGAAAAGATTGTTTCAGCGGTCGCTAGAAAATTTATTTGTATCACCGATCAGAGCAAGTTAGTAAATGTGTTAGGGACTTTCCCACTTCCTATCGAAGTCATACCGATGGCACGTAGCTATGTCGCACGTGAAATTACATATTTAGGGGGACACCCTGCTTTGAGGCAAGATTTTGTGACGGACAATGGGAACATTATCTTGGATGTGCATGGTTTGCAAATTCTTAATCCAGTTGAGCTTGAAACAACGCTCAACCAAATCACAGGTGTGGTGACTAACGGCTTATTTGCACGAAAAGCGGCTAATATCCTATTGCTTGGTACTGACCATGGTGTGGAGATGATTACGGTTTGATGCTGTGCTTTATTTTGTCATGAAATGGTTATCAATGTGACCGACAATTGGTGATTCTGATCACTCAAAAAGGATAACATATGGTCAACAAAGAACATATATCGAAAAGATTTGATGCCGATCTCGAGGAAGTTCGAACCCGCGTGCTGCAAATGGGCGGAATCGTTGAAGAGCAAATTGAGCAAGCGCTCGAAGCATTGATCGGGGGTAATGAAGCCACAATCGATCAGGTGATTGCGAATGACCATCGGGTCAATGCAATGGAGGTCTCGATCGATGAAATTTGCAGTCAAATTATTGCACGTCGCCAACCAACCGCAAGTGACTTGCGTATGATCATGACTGTCATCAAAACAATTACCGATCTTGAGCGAATCGGAGATGAGGCAGCGAAAATTGCACGTATGGCTAGGCTTATTTATGCAGCAGATCGTTCACATACGCCTCGCTTTGTGGAAATAAAGCATGTGGCTGAAATTGCACTCGATATGCTTCATCAAGCGTTGGATGCATTCGCAAGATTGGATTTGAATGCTGCAGCGCACATTGTGCGTCAAGATGAGCAAGTCGATGAGGAGTTTCGTGCTATTTTGCGCCAACTGATTACCTTCATGATGGAAGATCCGCGGAAAATTTCAACGTGCTTAGAAATTTTATTTGTTGCAAAAGCCATTGAACGAATTGGGGATCATGCCAAAAATATGTCGGAATACGTCGTGTATATGGTTAAAGGAAAGGATGTGCGCCACGTTACTGCAGATGAAATTGAACGGGAAGTGCGTGGATAGCAAAATAGATATCAATGCTAGCTAGTTTTAGCTATCAGCAAATTTAAAGCGATGCGTGAATACTCAACCTTGGCTGCTGTCGATTTAGGCTCAAATAGCTTCCACTTGCAAGTTGCGCGTGTTGTTGATAAACAACTTTACCCATTAGACAGCTTAAAAGAAATGATCCGTCTGGCAGGCGGCATCACAGCGGATAAGAAACTCGATGAATCGTCGCAAGAAAGAGCGCTGGATTGTTTAAAACGTTTTGGAGAGCGGTTGCGCGGTTTTCCCACCCATGCAGTTAGAGTGGTAGGCACTAATTCTCTACGCGTTGCTAAGAATGCTGCTGCGTTTCTAAGAAAAGCAGAAGGTGCTTTAGGATTTCCAATTGAAATCATTGCGGGTCACGAAGAAGCTCGGCTAATTTACCTGGGGGTGGCGCATGCATTACCAGCTTCGGATAATAATCGACTTGTTATCGATATTGGTGGTGGTTCAACGGAATTCATTATTGGCCATCAACTGAATCCCTATAAATTAGAAAGTCTGTACATGGGTTGTGTCAGTCATAGCCTTCATCATTTTTCCGATGGGAAGTTGACTAAAAGCAATATGAAGCGTGCTGAATTGGCTGCTCAAACCGAAATACAAAGCATTAAAGCCGATTTTTCTTCTCGTCACTGGCAAGAAGCCTATGGTTCCTCAGGAACGGCTAGAGCACTTGGACGTATCTTAATGCTCAATCAGTTTGGAGATAGCTTAAGTGCGGAAGAAATTACTTTAAAGGGGCTTGAGCAGTTTCGAGAATATCTCTTGAAAGTGGGTGATCTCAAGAAAGTGAACTTGGAAGGACTCCACAGTGATCGAACACCAGTCATTGCTGGAGGGCTTGCCATCATGTCTGCTGCGTTCACTGAACTCGGCATCGATCGGATGTATTTGACTACCGGTGCGTTGCGGCAAGGGGTTCTATATGATCTGTTAGGCCGCTCATATAACGATGATATGCGTGAGGTTTCGGTCAAGCAATTCATGCAGCGTTATCTCATTGATACGGCGCAGGCCAACCGAATCGAGCTATTGGCGAGCGAACTGGGTAAACAGCTATTATCAGATTTTTCTGATGAGGAGGAAGTAGAAGATGCACTTCAATTGCTTTCTTGGGCAGCGCGGTTACATGAAGTAGGGATTTCAGTTGCGCATTCCAGCTATCACAAACATTCATCATATATCCTGGGTAATGCTGACATGCCAGGGTTTTCCAATATGGAGCAAGCGCAGCTCAGTGAATTGGTTCTTTCACACCAAGGATCATTGACCAAAGTCAGTGAATTTTTAACAAATCCAATCAATTTGGCTCAATCGATCGCGCTAAGACTTGCTACATTGTTTTACCGAAGCCGGATGAATATTGAGTTGCCACAAATCAAGCTTGAAATTAAAGGACATCAGTGCAGGCTCATCATTTCGCAGGTTTGGCTCGATCAAAATCCACTGACAGAAACTTTGTTGCAAGCTGAAATCGATGCGTGGAAAAAAGTCGATTGGGACATCCGAATTATTAGCGCTTGATTTCTTGTTAATTGTTTAATTATGTAGTTTTCAACATCGTAGCTTACACTGCATTGTTTATATTTTGCTTCATTACGCATTTATGACCCCATTGACGTTTCAAGAAATGATTTTAGCGCTTCAAAATTACTGGAGTCGACAAGGCTGTGCATTGCTACAACCTTATGACATGGAAGTTGGCGCTGGAACGAGCCATACAGCCACTTTTTTGCGTGCCATCGGCCCTGAACCCTGGCGAGCCGCCTATGTACAGCCTTCTCGGCGTCCCAAAGATGGTCGTTATGGGGATAACCCAAACCGTCTGCAGCATTACTATCAATTTCAGGTTGTTTTGAAACCGGCACCTCAAACAATTCTGGATCTTTATCTCGGGTCGTTGCAGGAACTTGGTTTTGATCTAACTTGCAATGATGTGCGATTCGTCGAAGACGATTGGGAAAATCCAACACTGGGTGCTTGGGGCCTAGGGTGGGAAGTGTGGTTGAATGGTATGGAAGTAACACAATTTACTTATTTTCAGCAAGTCGGCGGCATCAACTGTAAACCTATCACGGGAGAGATCACCTATGGTCTGGAGCGGTTAGCGATGTATTTACAGGGTGTCGAGAATGTGTTTGATCTGGTCTGGACAAAAGGGTTAACTTACCGCGATGTTTATCACCAGAATGAGGTTGAGCAATCAATTTATAACTTTGAGCAAAGCGATACCGCATTTTTGCTGCTGGCATTCGGTAAATATGAGCAGCAAGCGAACCATCTCATGGAAAACCAATTGCCATTACCTGCTTATGAACAAGTACTTAAAGCAGCCCATAGCTTTAATTTGCTGGATGCAAGAGGTGCTATTTCCGTAACTGAGCGTGCGGCTTATATTGGTCGTATCCGCAATTTGGCCCGACGGGTAGCGCAAGCATATTACGATAGTCGTGAACGATTAGATCCACCGTTTCCAATGGCGCCTCGTGAGTGGGTAGAGCAAATGTCGCGTAAGGCAGGATGAAGATGGAAACGAGAAATTTACTCATCGAATTGCTGGTAGAAGAGCTTCCACCCAAGTCGTTAAAAAAATTGGGGGAAAGTTTTGCCCGCGCCTTAAGTCAGTCGCTAGCTATGCAGCAGCTTACGTCGTTTAATACGATTATAACGTCCTATGCTACACCGCGCCGATTAGCAGTTCACTTAACTGAAGTATTGAGTCAGTCCCCCAATCAACAGCAGTCGCATAAACTTATGCCAGTAGCTATAGGACTAGACTCTGCTGGGCAAGCCACACCTGCGCTGATCAAAAAAATGAGCAGTTTAGGCATGGAAATTTTTAGTGTTGCAGAACTTAAACGCGCCATGGACGGCAAAGCGGAAGCATTGTTTCTAGAACGGACCGTAACTGGAACATTGCTGGTCAATGGATTGCAAACAGCATTGGAGCAGGCCATAGCACAACTACCGATCCCTAAGGTGATGGCCTACCAGCTAGCCGATGGTTGGAGTACGGTTAATTTTGTTCGCCCCGTCCATTCACTTATTGCGTTACACGGAAAGGAAGTTGTAGCAATCAATTTATTGGGACTGACTGCCGGAAATACCACACGCGGGCATCGATTTGAAGCCAAATCCAATTCAATTGTAATTCAAGAAGCGGATAGCTATGCGCAGCAGCTACAAAATGAGGGTGCTATCGTTGCTAGTTTTGTAGAACGTCGCCAAGCGATCAGCGATCAGCTTATTGCTACTGCAAATAAAGTAAATTTAAACTTGATTGCTGATGAAGCTTTACTCGATGAAGTAACTGCTTTGGTAGAACATCCGAACGTGCTGATGGGGCAATTCGCTGAAGCTTTCCTGGAAGTTCCGCAGGAATGTCTTATTCTTACCATGAAAGCGAATCAAAAATATTTTCCGCTATTCGATCAACACGGCAAGCTAACCAATCAATTCCTACTTGTTTCCAATATCTGCCCCGATGATCCTCATGCGATTATTGATGGCAATGAACGCGTAGTTCGTTCTCGCTTGGCCGATGCAAAATTTTTCTTTGATCAGGACCGCAAAAAGCCCCTGATTTCACGCCTTCCTGGGCTAAATGCCGTCATTTATCATCATCAGTTGGGGACTCAAGGTTTGCGAATTCAGTACCTCTGTGCATTAGCGAGTAAAATTGGCGCAATGATAGGAGGGGATCAACTCGCGATTGAAGCCGCCCAAGCAACAAAGCTTGCCAAAGCGGATTTACTTACCGATATGGTTGGCGAATTTCCCGAGCTGCAAGGGGTAATGGGGCGTTATTATGCGCAGCATGAAGGGTTGAGTGATGCCATTGCTTACGCGATAGAAGATCACTATAAACCGCGCTATGCCGGCGATGTGTTGCCACGGAATTTGATCGGTGTGTGTGTTGCCCTGGCTGATAAGTTAGAAACACTTGTTAATTTGTTTGCCATTGGCCAGATTCCAACTGGCGATAAAGATCCTTATGCGCTAAGGCGTCACGCGCTAGGTGTTATCCGAATGCTGATCGAAAAAGATTTACCCATTGAATTAAATAAACTGCTGCAGTTGGTTTTTGATATCGTACAAGATGAAGCGATTGCGCAACAATGGCAGCAAACGATGGTCGATGAGCAGCGTTCAGTAGTGATTCCTAAGCGTCCAATTTTGACGACTGAAATCGTTGAATCATTGCAACAGTTCATATCGGATCGATTGGCAGGCGTCTTACGTGAACAAGGTTATACTGCTCAGGAAGTTGATGCTGTTTTAGCACTTAATCCACAACATTTGAACGATATTCCTAAACGATTAGCTGCTGTACGCGCATTTTCTAGTCTGCCCGAAGCTGCGAGTCTTGCTGCTGCCAATAAGCGTGTGAGTAACATACTCAAAAAAGTTGAGCATGAGATTCATGGTCAGGTTAATTCCAACCAGTTATGCGAGGAAGCGGAAAAAGCCCTCCATGAAGCGCTGATTGATTTAACTGATAAGGTAGATCAGGCATTTAATGAAAAAGATTATGTCGTAACGCTTCAGATTCTTGCTGAATTAAAAACAGTAATTGATGCTTTCTTTGATCATGTTATGGTCAATGTCGAAGATGGGGACTTGCGTGCTAATCGACTTGCATTACTCAAGCAGTTACAACAAATCATGAATCGTGTAGCGGATATTTCAAGGTTAGCGAGTTGATATGAAGCTTATTGTGCTTGACGATAAAGGAGTAATCAATGAAATCAATGATCCTTTCATCCAAACACCCGAACAATGGGTGCCAATACCCGGAAGTTTAGAAGCTATCGCAAAGCTTACGCACCAGGGTTATCGTGTCGTCGTGGCTACCAATCAATCCGGAATCGGGCGTGGTTTGCTCGAAATGGATACTTTTAATGCCATCAATGATAAGCTTTTTAAAGCGGTTCAGGCAGCGGGTGGCTACCTGGATGCCTTATTTTTTTGTCCACACGCACAACAGGAGCATTGCCACTGTCGCAAACCTGAGATAGGTTTATTTAAAGAAATTATTCAACGCTATAGCACCGATTTGAAAGATGTTCCCGTCGTGGGTGATTCATTGAAAGATCTTCAAGCTGCAAGTAGCATTGGAGCAACACCGATTCTCGTTCTGACTGGAAATGGACAGCAAACACAAGCAACCAATAATCTGCCGACTGGAACACAAGTTTATCCGGATTTAGCATCCGTGGCGAACGCTTTATTGAAATGAGTCGTATGCTTGCTATCCTTCGCTCTCTGGTTTATACCGTGCTGCAAATTGTCATTACTCCACCTTATGCAATTTTCACATTGTCCTGCTTCTGGTTACCACCGCATCAGCGTTATCAAGTAACTTATGGTTGGACCCGGATCATGCTTTTTTTACTTAAGACCATTTGTGGTTTGCACTATCGAATTATCGGTGCGGAGCACATTCCGAAGCAGCCTAGCATTGTGTTATCGAAGCACCAATCGGCTTGGGAAACGTTAGCTTTCCAGCAAATCTTTCCGCCTCAAGTTTGGGTTCTTAAGAAAGAGCTACTACGTATCCCTTTTTTTGGCTGGGGACTCGCAATGACAAGCCCGATTGCCATTGATCGAGGCTCCGGGAAAAAAGCGTTGCAGCAAATTGTCGATCAAGGAAAAGATCGGCTTGCTCAACAATTTTGGATCGTCATTTTTCCAGAAGGAACGCGCATTCCGCCAGGTCACATCGGTAAATATCATATTGGTGGGGCTTGGTTGGCTACTCATACCGGTGCATTGGTTGTGCCGGTTGCACATAATGCTGGCGAGTTCTGGGGGAAGAATTCATTCGTTAAAAATCCTGGAACGATTACCGTGAGTATTGGCAAACCAATCGATCCTGCTGGAATGGAGGCGGGTGAATTGAATGATCAAATAAAAGCGTGGATAGAAACCGAAGTATCGAGAATCAGTCAATCGATAAAAATAGAAAAGCAGAATGAAGATTCAGGTAGCCCGTGCGCGCCATCAAGACAATCCAATTCATAATATCGTTCTTAACAATCGAACGGTTAGTTATTCATTAGTACGGCGCAATCGAAGAACCATTGG
>ERZ724507.708-NODE-708-length-14762-cov-8.127626_pt1 | contig 14762 bp, 13 predicted proteins | sample MGYA00376040_ERZ724507 | MGnify/ENA primary metagenome ERZ724507 (study PRJEB28724, sample SAMN07190883) | activated sludge metagenome | isolation source: activated sludge of sewage treatment plant in Hong Hong | place: Hong Kong | collected 2016-03-17 ...
TTTTTGAGTTACCGCGCTCATTGCCTGACCTGTTCATGGATTTCCCGCTCCGCGGCGACAATTGCCGCGGTCGACATCGTTTCGAGGGACAATTTCAGGAAGGCCGCGATACGCCTTGCCAGCTGGTCGTACGCGGCTTCGAAAGCGGTACGCCGCGCCTCCAGCGACTCGATCTGCGCCAGATCGGCAATTCCCCAGTGCGCGGTTGCCGGATGACCGGGCCACGCCGGGCAAGCCTCGCCGGCGGCGCCGGCACAGACGGTAAAGAGAAAATCGAACCGCGGCCTGCCCGGCCTGGCGAACTCATCCCACGATTTGCTGCGCGGAATTCCCGTGCCTGGCCAAGACACGCCGTGCGCCGCCAGGGTCTCGAGCGCCGGCGGGTCGACCTCGCCGCTCGGCTGGCTGCCGGCGGAAAAGGCATGAATCCGCCCCTGGCCAAGATGATTGAACAAGGCCTCGCCAAGAATCGAGCGGGCCGAATTGTGGGTACATAGCACCAGTAAGTTGAATGTCTTCATGGTCAGCCTTGCGTGGCACACGATTCGCGAAAGTCGCCGAACCCGCCGGCCGGCAGTCCAAAATGGCCCCCGCAAACAAGGAGAAGCCGGTCGCCGGGCACTCACGGACGGTTTCGGTTCCACGTTTTTATAATAATTGAAATGTACAGCAAATTCAAGATGTCCCCCATTTCCGCGACGTTATCGACCGTGCATGGCGGGAGCGTTTAGAATCGGGTCGATGTCCCGCCAGGAAACACCCCGTTCGCAGCACGTCCTGCTCGTCGAGATTGCCGAGTTGAAGCGTCAACTGGCAAACGAAACTTCCCGCACGCAGCGCTCCCTGCTCCTGGCCATTATCGCTTCTCTGGTCCTGCACGGCCTGGTTCTGCTGATCCCGCGCCAGGAGCCCAAGGCGGCACGCCCGGCCTCCCGCCTCGAAGCGTCGTTCGCCGCGCCGACCACGCAAGCGCCAACGGTCGAATCGCCCCCGGCGCCAGCCCCGGCCGCGAGCAAGCCGGCCACCCCCGCCAGGCCACCGGCACGGCGACCGGTGATCGCCATCGACAAGTCCAGGGCGCCTGCGGCATCCAGCGCGGCCCCGAAATGGACGATCGCGCAGAAGGAGGAAATGAACAGCTTCCTGCGCGAACTGGAACGCCAGCCTCAGGCCAGCCCGCGCCCCAGCCTCGCCCAGCGCTCGCTGGCAATGGCCCGCGAATACGGCCGCCAGCAGGCGCGCCAGGAGCAGGAAGGCAGCGAGATTCTCGAACGCCTGCCGAACAGCGAACCGCCCGATCCGTTCAGTCTGGAAATGTATCTCGACGCGCTGGTCAAGAAGCTCAACCGCAGCGCCGGCTTCGTGCGCAATGACCCGCGGACCCGGGGACTGAAGAACGCCGCGGTACGGGTCCGCCTGAACCCCGACGGCTCATTGCAGAGTTTCAAGATTCTCAACGCCGGCGACCAGCAGGACCAGATCGCCTTCGTCAGATCGGTGGTCGAGCAGTCCGTGCCCTTCGCTCCCTTCCCCTCCGACCTGCGCCGTTCGGCGAAGTCGCTGAACATGACCATCTGCATCCAGCCCGCGCAATCCGGGAGCGGTGGCTTCGGTTTTTCGCGGCTTCCCGAGGGCCGGGGCTGTTGAGCCGGCGTCGCGAACATCGGCGCCGAGCGGGCCGGGGTGTGCGCCTCCGCCCGGGTTGCGCAATCCCCATGTCATCAAATGAACGTGTGACGGATTTGCTGAATGCCAAAGGGATAATTCAAAAAAATGGCACGCCCCGGAAAAACTTGCGCTATATTCGCGGCACTTGGACGCGGTAAAGAAAAAAACCATGGTGACAAGTTCCCGATCCACTCGCGAACCACAAGTGTCAGCAATACAACAGCGGAGGAATGATCGCTGATCCAAATGTCATTTTCTGGCTGGCCGTTATCGCCGTCGTAATCGTTCTCTTCTTCGATTACACCAACGGCTTTCACGACGCCGCCAACATCGTCGCGACGATCATCGCGTCGCGGGCCATGACCCCAGCACAGGCGGTAGTCATCGTCGGCGTCTTCGAATTTCTCGGCCCGCTGCTCGGCGGCACGGCGGTGGCCAACACCATCGGCAAATTCGTGACCCTCGGCGACGTCGGCGCGATCCTGTCGCTGGCGATCCTGATCTGCGGGCTGCTCGGCGCCATCGTCTGGAACCTCGCCACCTGGTACTTCGGCATCCCGTCGTCGTCGTCGCACGCCCTCGTCGGTGGCCTCGCCGGAGCGGTCGTCGTTTCGGTCGGCGCCGACCACGTCGTCTGGGGCTTCAGCGAACTGATGCATGGCCACGTCACCGGCATCGTCAAGGTGCTCGCCGCCTTGCTCCTGTCACCCGTGATCGGCTTCGGTGTCGGCTTCCTGATCAAGCGCATCATGGGCGCCCTGCTCAACCGGGCAACGCCGGCGGTCAACGCGAAGCTGCGCGGCGCCCAGTTCATCACCGCCGCCGGCCTCGCCTTCTCGCACGGCGCCAACGACGCGCAGAAGAGCATGGGTATCCTGACCCTGGTGCTGCTCCTCGGCGGCTTCATTCCCAAGTTCGAGGTGCCGTTCTGGGTCATGCTGGCCTGCGCGACGGCGATCACGCTCGGCATCCTGTCCGGCGGCTGGCGCATCGTCCGCACCCTCGGCTTCGCGATCTTCCGGGTGCGCCCGATTCACGCCCTCAGTTCGCAACTGACGTCGGCGCTGGTCATCCTCTCCGCGTCGGTCATCGGTGCCCCGGTCTCGACGACCCACGTCGTCGCCACCTCGATCATGGGTATCGGCTCCGCCGACAATCCGCGCGCCGTGCGCTGGAAGAAGGCCGGGGATATCGCCGTCACCTGGGTCGTCACCATCCCCGGCTCGGCACTCGTCGGAATCATCTGCTACGCCCTGCTCAACCTCTACCTCGGAACTTGCAAACCATGAACGCTCCTGCCATGAATGACCAGGCCGCGAAGGCCGAACCGTCCGTTTTCCGCAAGCTTGTCGAACGCGTCTTCCCGAAGATGGGAGACTTCTTCGGTGCGCTCGCCAATCAGTGCAACCACGTCTCGCAGACCACCGGACTCCTGGTCGAGTTCATGGAGACCGGCGACCAGGCGATCGGCGAACGCATCCGCGCCGACGAGCACGAGGCGGACACGATCAAGGCGCACAACCTGCACGAGCTGAACGAAGCTTTCTCGACGCCGATCGACCGCGAGGATCTGCACCGCGCGATCATGCACCTCGACGAGATCACCAATTACTGCAAGACAACGGTCAACGAAATGAACGTTCTCGGCCTCGGCACCGACAAGCACTGCCTGGAAATGGCGATGCACATCAAGATGGGCACCGATGCGCTGGCAATGGGCTACAGCCGCCTCGCCACCGACCCGAAGTCCGCTGCAGGCGACGCCGATGCCGCCCGCAAGTGCGAGCGCAAGTGCGAGAAGGCCTACCGTCGGGCAATTGCCGAGCTGTTCCAGGGCGACGACTACATCAACATGTTCAAGCGCCGCGAAATCTATCGTCACCTGTCGAACGCCGCCGACCGCGTCGCCGCCGCCGGCAACACCCTGCACGACATCGTCGTCAAGATCGCCTGAACCCGATCAGGTTGCGGCCAGGCCTTGCGCCTGCGCCGCAACCAGTTTCACTTCAACGCCTCCAAAACTCACCGTCTGTCCGGGCCGCAATTTTGCCCGTTTCCGGGTGTCGACCGCACCATCCACCCGCACCCGCCCCTCGGCGATCGCCGCATGCGCCGCGCCGCCCGAGTCGCACAGACCCGTCGCCTTGAGCAGTTGATCGAGCTGGATGTACTCGCCGCGCACGGCCAGCGTGATGCTCATGATTTTTCTCCCCACAGTATCAAATGGACCCGGGACGGACCGGCTGCCGGATCTTTCCGTGCACGCTCATGCCACTCGGTTTCGCGGACTGCCCGCGACGAACGCTTCGATGTTGTCGATGAGTTGGTCGGCGAGCGCCTGCATCGCCGGCCGGCTGGCCCAGGCGACGTGCGGTGTCAGCAAAAAATTGGGTAGCGCCAGCAAGCCGGGATCGACCATCGGGTGACCCTCGGGCGGCGGTTCGGCGCTGATGACATCGAACCCGGCGCCGGCAATCCAGCCCTCGCGCAGCGCGCGGATCAGCGCCGCTTCGTCGACCAGCCCGCCACGCGCCGTGTTGATCAGCAGCGCCGAAGACCTCATCGCGCGCAACTCGGCTTCGCCGATCAAGCCCTGTGTCTGTGGCGTCAGCGGGCAATGCAGGCTGATCGCGTCGGCTTCGCGCAACACCTGTGCAAAATCCATGTAACCGGGGCGCGGCATGGCGGCATCCTTGTGCTCGGCGCGCAGCACACGCATGCCGAAGGCCTCGGCGAGACGGGCGACGCCGTTGCCGAGGCTGCCGCTGCCGATCAGGCCAAGCGTGGCGCCGTGAAGGTCGCGGATCGGATGGTCGAACAGGCAGAACTGGTCGGACTCCTGCCAGCGCCCGGCCTGCACCGACTCGCGCCAGGCGATCAGGTTGCGCGAAAGCGCCAGCAACAGGGCAATTGCATGTTCCGGCACGGTATGGTCCGCGTAGCCGCGAATGTTGGACACCACGATGCCGTTTCTGCGGCAGGCGTCGAGGTCGACGATGTTGGTTCCGGTGGCGGCGACAGCGACCATTTTCAGGTCCGGCAGGGCGTCGACCGCAGCAGCCGGCAGCGGTGCCTTGTTGACGATGGCGATCGTGCATCCGCGCAGGCGTTCGACCACCTCCTCGGGCTTTGTCTTGGCGTATTCGACCCAGTCATGGGCGAAGGCCGGCCGGCGGATGTCGGCGATGATCGACTCGCGTTCGAGATAGACGATGCGTTCCATCAGATCACCTGCATCCGGTACGGCGTGCCCGCGGCATCGGCAATGACTCCGACGTCGACGCCCAGCGCGGCATGGCCGCGATAGACGAGGCGGTCGATCCCCGCCGCGCAAAGTCCGTCGATCGCCGCGCTGTCGCCCTGCATCAGGTTGATGACACCGGCCGGCCATTCCGCGCGCGCCGACAATTCGCACAGCGCATAGGCAGCCGATGGCGCCTTCGGGCTCGGCTTGACAATCACCGTCGCGCCCGCACGCAACGCCGGCGCCGCGGCTTCGGCGAATCCGGCCAGCGGCCGGGTGGCGTCGACGACGATGGCAACGACGCCGGCCTCGCCGACATCAGCCCCGCGCAGGGCTGCCACCGCCGCCGCCACCTCGGCCAGCGCCTGCGCCTCGGTGAATCCGGTTTCGGCGCGCAGCAGCTTGGCGAGGTGTCCGGCGTAGCGATCCAGTGCCTCGGCCAGCGCCTCGAGCGTGCTCTGGCGCGCCAGTGTCGTCAGCGCCGCCCAGCCAGGCTGTGCATTGCGCGCGGACGCCACCGCCTCGGCGGCCTCGGGCGCGCCGCACAGCGGCACACGGTACAGCGCCTCGCCGGTCAGCGGATTGGCGACATCGTAGAAGCGGTCGGTGACGGTCAGGAAGGCGTGACCTTTGACCCACAGCGGAATGGCCTTGGGGCCTTCGGGTGCAAATTCCATGTTCAGACTCTCTTTCCTGCTGCGCGAAGTTCGTGAAAGGTCCTCCCCGGCGCCGCCGGCAGATCGCGACCTGCGGTCCACCCGGGCGCCAGGTCGCGAAGAAAGCCAAGCGCATGCTAATATTGCGGCGCACAAGAGGGAAAGTGGCTAATGCTACTCAAACCACACCAATAAAGGAATCCAGTTGTCCGAATCTGCTCGCGGGTCCGTCAAGGCACCCGGCTCGATCCAGGTCATCGAACGCATGATGATGCTGCTCGATGCCCTGGCCACGGCGCCGGAAGCGGCGAGCCTCAAACATCTGGCCGGCGTCACCGGCTTGCACCCGTCCACAGCCCACCGGATACTGGCGGCCATGACTGCCGCGCGCTTCGTTGAACGGCAGGAGGCGGGCACCTATCGCCTCGGCATCCGCCTTCTCGAACTCGGCAACATCGTCAAGTCGCGAATCAGCGTGCGCGAAGTCGCCCTGCCCTTCATGCAGGTGTTGCACGAAGCGATCGGCGAGGCGATCAACCTTGGGGTGCGGCATGACGACGAGATTGTCTATATCGAGCGCACTTCCTCGGGACGGGCACTGGTACGTGTCGTGTACCTGGTCGGGGGGCGGGCGCCGCTGCACCTGACTTCGCTCGGCAAACTGTTCCTGGCCGCCGATTCCCCACAGGGGGTGCGCGACTATGCGCGGCGCACTGGTCTGCCCGGCAAGACGCCGCATTCGCTGACGACACTGGCGGCGCTGGAACGCGAACTGGACAAGGTCCGACGCTGCGGCATCGCTTACGACGACGAGGAAGCGGAACTCGGTCTCAAGTGCGTCGCCGCGCCGATTCACGACGAAGAGGGCCATGTCGTCGCCGGACTCTCGGTTTCGGCGCCGGCTGACCGCCATGATCCGGAATGGGCGGCGCAGGTCAAAAGGGCTGCCGAGACTGTTTCGCGCGCGCTCGGCTACACCGGCACCAGAAAATGAGGCTGCCCGCAGGCAGCCTCACTGACCCCCCGAAAGGGATCCGATCAGACCCGGCGCCTTTCCGGTGTCAGGCTGGCGCTTTCCATCCAGCGCTTGATCCGGTTGGCATCGCCAACTCGCGTCATCTTGCCGGCAGAATCGAGCAGGACGATGACGACCGGCTTGTCGGCCACCCGCGCCTGCATGACCAGGCAGCGGCCGGCTTCGGAAATGTAGCCGGTCTTCGAGACACCGATTTCCCAGTTGTCGCTGCGCACCAGCGCATTGGTGTTGTGGAATTCGCGGACGTGGCCGTTGAGGTCGATACGTGCCTCACCGGTCGTCGAGAAGCTGCGGATCTCCGGATAACGCGCGGCGGCGGCTACCATTCGAGCCAGATCGTGCGCGGTGGAAACATTGTTGCTCGACAGGCCGGTCGGTTCCTCGAAGCGCGAGTTGAGCATGCCCAGCGCCTGCGCCTTCCGGTTCATGGCCCGGACGAAAGCGGGCATGCCGCCCGGATAATGACGGCCCAGCGAATTGGCCGCGCGGTTCTCCGAGGACATCAGCGCCAGCAGCATGGCCGTCTCGCGGGTCATCGCCGTGCCGACCGGAAGCCGCGAACGGGTTCCCTTGAGGCCGTCGACATCGTCGTCACCGATCGTGATGACTTCATTCATGTCGAGTTTGGCGTCGAGAACGACCATCGCAGTCATCAGCTTGGAGATCGAGGCGATCGGCACGACTGCGCCAGACTGCTTCTCGATGATCGCCTGTCCGGTTTCCTGATCGATGACCAGTGCCGAGGCCGAGTAGAGTGCCAGGTGGGCCGGATCGACGTCCGCCATGCTGACCTTGCGCATTGACTTCTTGGATCCGGGATGGCCAGTGCTGGCCTGCTTGGCCGTAGACTTCTGGGCGGCGACGCTGGCGGATTTCTTCGGGGCTTTGGTCGCAACCGGCTTCCCGGCCGGCGGCGGTGCCGTCCTCGCCGTCTTCGTGGCGCCCGCGCTCGCCTTTGAATCGGTCTTCTTGGCTACCGGCTGCGTTTTTTTCGTGTCGGTTGCCGCATGGGTCTGGCCGCCCACGCCGAGACCGAGCAAGGCCCCGACCAGCACCGCTACCTTGAATGCTTGTTTCATCTGCTACCTCCAGCCTGTTCCGTGCGAATTCTATCCCAGTTTAGCAGACGAAATGCAAAAATCAATAAAAATAGACAGATAGCGCTATAACCTCAGGCGAATTGTCACACCGCGTTAACGACGGTCAGAGCTGTCATGTTGACGATGCGGCGCACGGTAGCCGTCGGCGTCAGAATGTTCACCGGGCGTGCTGCACCGAGGAGGACGGGCCCGACGGTCAGGTTGTCGCCGGCTGCGACCTTGAGCAGATTGAACGAGATGTTGGCGGCGTCGAGCGTCGGCATGATCAGCAGGTTGGCCTGCCCCTTGAGCCGCGAATTGGGGAAGGCGGCGAGGCGGATCTGCTCGTCGAGCGCGGCATCGCCATGCATCTCGCCATCCACCTCCAGTGCGGGCGCGCGCTGACCGAGCAAGGCCAGCGTCTGCCGCATCTTGACGGCAGTCGGCGTGTCTTCGGTGCCGAAGGTCGAATGCGAGAGGAGCGCAACCTTCGGCACCATGCCGAAGTTGCGGATCTCGGCGGCGGCAAGCAGCGTCATGTCGGCCAACTGCTCGGCACTCGGGTCGTAATTGACGTAGGTATCGGCGATGAATACGGTGCGGCCCGGCAGCATCAGCAGATTCATCGTGTAGTAGCGATCCAGCCCCGTTTGGGTGCCGATCACGTTCTGTACATACTGGCGATGCGTTTCATGGCGCCCGAAAGTGCCGCAGATCAAGCCATCGGCATAACCGAGACGGACCATCAACGCACCATACAGGGTCGCCCGACGGCGCACCTCGCGGCGGGCGAAGTCCGGCGAGACCCCCTTGCGCTCGGTCAGACCGTGATAGATCTGCCAGAACTCATCGAAATGGCTGTCGAAGAATTCCGATTCATCGGCATGAATCACCTCATAATCGTCGCCCTGGCGGATACGTAAGCCGGCGGCTTCGATGCGCCGCGCAATTTCTCTGGGATGGCCAATCAGAATCGGACGAGCAATGCGCTCGTCGCAAACCACCTGCACCGCGCGCAGCACGCGTTCGTCTGCGCCCTCGGCAAAGACGATGCGCCTTGGGGCCGCCTTGGCCCGCGAGAACACCGGCTTCATGATCATGCCGGAGTGATAGACGAATTCGTTGAGGCCCTGGACATAGGCTTCCCAGTCCCTGACCGGTCGGGTGGCGACCCCCGAGTCCATGCCGGCCCTGGCCACCGCCGGCGCGATCTTGACGATCAGCCGGGGGTCGAAGGGCTTCGGGATCAGGTATTCCGGACCGAAACCCGAGACCTTCTCGCCATAGGCCGAGGCGACCACATCCGACTGCTCGGCGCGCGCCAGTTCAGCAATGGCCTTGACGGCGGCCATCTTCATCTCCTCGGTGATCGTCGTCGCCCCGACATCGAGCGCCCCACGGAAGATAAACGGAAAGCACAACACATTGTTGACCTGGTTCGGGTAATCCGAACGGCCGGTGCACATGATGGCGTCGTCGCGCACACTCCTGACCAGGTCGGGAAGGATTTCCGGCGTCGGGTTGGCAAGAGCCATGATCAGGGGCCGGGCAGCCATCCTGGCGACCATCTCCGGCTTCAGCACGCCACCGGCCGACAAGCCGACAAAGACGTCGGCGCCGGCGATCACTTCGCCCAGCGTCCGCGCATCGGTCTTCTTGGCATAGCGCGCCTTGATTTCGTCCATGTCCTCGACCCGTCCCTCATGGACCAGGCCCTTGATGTCGGTCACCCAGATGTTTTCTACCGGTGCGCCAAGCAGCACCAACAGATCGAGGCAGGCGAGCGCCGCCGCGCCGGCGCCCGAGGTGACGATCTTCACGGTCCGGATGTCCTTGCCGATCAGGTGCAATCCATTCAGCACCGCCGCGCCGACGACGATCGCCGTACCGTGCTGGTCGTCGTGGAAGACGGGAATCCTCATCCTTTCGCGCAGTTTTTTCTCGATGTAGAAGCACTCGGGGGCCTTGATGTCCTCGAGGTTGATCCCGCCGAAGGTGGGTTCGAGCGAGGCGATGGTGTCGATCAGCCTGTCGGGGTCGCGCTCGTCGATTTCGAGGTCGAAGACGTCGATGTTGGCGAATTTCTTGAAGAGGACGCCCTTGCCCTCCATGACGGGCTTGGCGGCAAGCGGCCCGATCGGGCCGAGGCCGAGGACGGCGGTGCCGTTGGTGATGACGCCGACGAGATTGGCGCGCGAGGTCAGCGTGCTGGCTTCGCCCGGATGGGCGACGATCTCCTCGCAGGCATACGCAACGCCGGGCGAGTAGGCCATCGACAGGTCATACTGGTTGGTCAGTTGCTTGATCGGCGTGACGGCGATCTTGCCCGGTCTGGGGTGGCGGTGATAGTGGAGCGCTGCCTTGCGCAATTGCTTGGAATCCATGTCTGCCTCCGTTTCGTATTGTGAAACGATTTTTTGAATAGCGCAATATTGTACCATGTACAGAACTGCTGCCAACTTGCGGACATCACTTAGCGGTCAAAGTCGGGTGGATATTTGCTCCTCACTCTGGCATAATGAAACTGTTCCCAGCCGACGGCCCTTCGCCGCTTTGAGCCTTGCTGGCACCTCCCGGCGACTGGCGTTAAACCACGCAATTTCAGTAACTTGGAGAGACATTGCCATGACCGCACCGTTGAATGCCCCTGACTACGTCAAACACGAAGGCTTGAAGAAATGGGTCGCCGAAATCGCCGCGTTGACCCAGCCCGACCGTATCCACTGGGCTGACGGCTCGCAAGCCGAGTATGACCGCTTGTGCGGCGAAATGGTAGACGCCGGAACCTTCATCAAGCTGAACGAGGCCAAGCGTCCGAATTCCTACCTGGCCTTCTCCGACCCGTCGGATGTGGCGCGCGTCGAAGACCGGACCTACATCTGCTCCGAGAAGAAGGAAGATGCGGGGCCGACCAACAACTGGGAAGAGCCCGCCAAGATGCGCGAAACCCTCAATGGCCTGTTCAAGGGTTGCATGAAGGGGCGCACCATGTATGTCATCCCGTTCAGCATGGGTCCTCTCGGCTCGCCGATCGCCCACATCGGTTTCGAAATCACCGATTCCGCCTATGTGGTCACCAACATGCGCACCATGACCCGCATGGGCAAGGCCGTCTTCGACGTGCTCGGCACCGATGGCGAATTCGTCCCCTGCGTGCACACCGTCGGCGCGCCGCTCGAACCGGGCCAGCAGGACGTCAAGTGGCCGTGCAACCCGACCGTCAAATACATCGTTCATTACCCGGAAACCCGCGAGATCTGGTCCTACGGCTCCGGCTACGGCGGCAACGCCCTGCTCGGCAAGAAGTGCTTCGCGTTGCGCATCGCCTCCAACATGGCGCGTGACCAGGGCTGGCTCGCCGAACACATGCTGATCCTCGGCGTCGAATCTCCGCAAGGCGAAAAGACCTATGTCGCTGCCGCCTTCCCGTCGGCGTGCGGCAAGACCAACTTCGCCATGCTGATTCCGCCCAAGTCACTCGACGGCTGGAAGATCACAACGATCGGCGACGACATCGCGTGGATCAAGCCGCGCGTCGACAAGGATGGCGTCACCCGCTTCTATGCGATCAACCCGGAAGCCGGCTTCTTCGGCGTCGCTCCCGGCACCTCCGAGAAGACCAACTTCAACGCCTTGGCCACCTTGAAGGAAAACATCATCTTCACCAACGTCGCGCTGACCGATGACGGCGATGTCTGGTGGGAAGGCCTGACCAAGGAAGCCCCGGCCCACCTGATCGACTGGCAGGGTAACGACTGGACCCCGGAAGACGGCAAGGCCGGCAAGAAGGCCGCCCACGCCAACTCCCGCTTCACCGCCCCGGCCAGCCAGTGCCCGTCCGTTGACGAAGCCTGGGAAGATCCCGCAGGCGTGCCGATTTCGGCCTTCATCTTCGGCGGCCGTCGCGCCACCACCGTGCCGCTGGTTTATCAGGCGTTCAACTGGAATTACGGCGTCTATATGGCCGCCACGCTCGGCTCCGAAACCACCGCGGCCGCTTTCGGTCAACAGGGTGTTGTCCGCCGTGACCCGTTTGCCATGCTGCCTTTCTGCGGCTACCACATGGGCGACTACTTCAACCATTGGCTGAAGATGGGCAAGGCCGTCGATGCGACGCCAAAGATCTTCTGCGTGAACTGGTTCCGCCTCAACGATGATGGTGAATTCATGTGGCCGGGCTTCGGCGACAACATGCGCGTCCTCAAGTGGATTGTCCAGCGTTGCAGAGGTACCGTTGGCGCCAAGGAAACCACGCTGGGCTGGATGCCGAAATTCGAGGATATTGACTGGACCGGTCTCGACATCAACAAGGCCGATTTTGAAGCCCTCAGCCAGATCGATCCTGATGCCTGGAAGACCGAACTGGCTGGCCATAAGGAATGGTTCGACAAGATGGGCGGAAAAATGCCGCGCGAACTGGTTCTCAAGCGCGAACTGTTCGAAATGGGCATCTTCAAGGACGCCGCCTGATATCCGCCAACAAGCCATGATGAAGCGGCCACCTGCGGGTGGCCGTTTGTTTTGGAGACTGCCATGTACCGCCCCGCCCGGCGCCTCGCCGACATTGCGCCTTTCCACGTCGTCGAACTCCTGACCCGCGCCCGTCAACTCGAAGCGGAGGGCCGCGACATCATTCACATGGAAGTCGGCGAGCCGGATTTTCCGACGCCGGAGCCGATTGCAAATGCCGCGGTCGACGCGATAAAACAAGGCAAAACGCTGTACACCCAGGCGCTCGGCCTGCCCGAGCTGCGCGAAGCCATTTCCGGCTTCTACCAGAGTCGCTACGGCATCGCCGTGCCGGCCGCCCAGATCGCCGTCACCAACGGCGCCTCCGGCGCACTCAACCTCGCCTTCGCCTGCCTCGCCGAGCCTGGCAGCCAATGGCTGCTGGCCGACCCCGGCTACCCGTGCAATCGCCACATTTTGCGGGTTTACGAAGGTCGACCGAAGAACATCCCGGTCGGACCCGACACCAATTTCCAACCAACCCCCGAACTGCTGCGCCAGCACTGGAGCGCCAGGACCGCCGGGTTGCTCGTCGCCTCGCCCGCCAACCCGACCGGCACCCTGCTCACGGCCGCCGAGATCGCTGCACTGGCCGATGTTTGCCGCGTGAAGGATGGGCATTTCCTGGTCGACGAGATCTACCACGGCCTCACCTATGAAGCCGACGCCCCCACTGCCTGCGCGGCCGGCGACGACATCTGGGTCATCAACAGTTTTTCCAAGTATTTCCAGATGACCGGCTGGCGCCTGGGCTGGATGGTCATTCCCGAAGCCTACGTGCGCGACGTCGAGAAACTGGCCCAGAATCTCGTGCTTTGCCCGTCGACGCCGGCCCAGCACGCGGCGCTGGCCGCCTTCGCGCCGGAAACCATTGCCATCCTCGAAATGCGGCGCGGCGAGTTCAGGAAGCGCCGGGATTTTCTGGCGCCGGCGCTAGCAAGTGTCGGCTTCCGGATTACCGCCCGGCCCCAGGGCGCCTTTTATCTCTATTGCGACTGCTCGGGACTGTGCGACGACAGCTTCGAGCTGGCCCGCGATCTGCTCGAAAAGGTTGGCGTGGCGGCGACGCCGGGGCTCGATTTCGGCAGCAATACGCCGGAAAAGCACATCCGCTTTGCCTACACGACCGGCATCGACCGCCTGGCCGAGGCCGTCGACCGCCTACGCCGCTACTTCAGGCGGTAATTCGAGCATCGGGTAGCGTTGACGAACCGCTGCCCAGTCGAAACACGGCCCCGGGTCGGTCTTCCGGCCCGGGGCTACATGGCAGTGGCCGGCCATCGCGGCGATCGGATAACGCTCGCGCAGGACATCGACCAGACTCCACAAGGAGGCATATTGCGCTACGGTGAAGGACCGGCGATCGCTGCCTTCGAGTTCGATGCCCACGGAGTAATCATTGCAATTCCCGCGCCCGTACCACTGCGAATGCCCGGCATGCCAGGCACGCCGCTCGCAACCGACGAACTGGATGACCCGCCCGTCGCGCCGGACATAGAAATGCGCCGAGACCTGCGCTTCGGCAATGGTCGCGAAATAGGGATGGGCCTGCGGGTCGAGCTGATTGAGGAAGAACCTCTCGACCCAGTCGCCGCCGAACTCATGCGGTGGCAGACTGATGCTGTGCACGACGATCAGAGAAACCGCTTCATCGCGCGGCCGCTCGCCAAAGTTCGGCGACGGCAGCCAATCGACACCTTCCAGCCAGCCCTCGCCCCGCCAGCCGCTCATTCGACGCCCAGGCGTTCCAGCCGGTAGCGCAGCGAACGGAAGGTCACGCCAAGCAGCCGCGCGGCCGCCGTGCGATTCCCCTCGGTCTTCTGCAGGGCCTCGAGAATTGCCTGACGCTCCAGCCGGTTGAGGTAGTCATCGAGCGTCTCGCTACCCCGCCCCGGCGTCTCGCCCCCCATTTCATCGGGCGCGAGCTGCAGGTCCCGGGTTTCGATCGTGTAGCCTGAACAAAGTGCCATCGCCCGTTCCAGCACATTCTCCAGTTCGCGCACATTGCCCGGAAACGGATAGTCGGCCAGCGCCCGCAGGGCGGCAGCGGAAATCCGCGGAACCAACCCGCCACAAAGCTTCTTCAGCAGGGAGTCAACGAGCACCGGGATGTCTTCCACCCGTTCGCGCAGCGAAGGCATGCGCAGTTCGATGACATTCAGGCGGTAGTAGAGATCCTGCCTGAAGCTTCCTCTCTCGACCCCGTCGCGCAGGCTCCGATGCGTGGCGCAGATGATGCGTACATCGACCGGTTCCTCGGTCGCCGTACCGACCTTGCGCACCCGTTTTTCCTGAATCGCCCGCAGCAGCTTGACCTGCATGGCCAGCGGTAGATCGGCGACCTCGTCGAGAAACAGCGTCCCGCCGCTGGCCGCCTGGAAAAAGCCGTCACGATCGCTGTCGGCACCGGTAAAGGCACCCTTGCGATAGCCGAAGAATTCGCTCTCCATCAGGTTTTCTGGGATGGCGCCGCAGTTGACCGGAACGAAGGGGCCGCCGCTACGCGCACTGCGTGTGTGGATCAGGCGAGCGGCCAGTTCCTTGCCGCTGCCCGATTCCCCGGAGACATA
>ERZ724507.713-NODE-713-length-14694-cov-5.532072_pt1 | contig 14694 bp, 5 predicted proteins | sample MGYA00376040_ERZ724507 | MGnify/ENA primary metagenome ERZ724507 (study PRJEB28724, sample SAMN07190883) | activated sludge metagenome | isolation source: activated sludge of sewage treatment plant in Hong Hong | place: Hong Kong | collected 2016-03-17 ...
CAAGCAGTCTCCTGCCAACTTTTCGATACAGCTCGACAGTTCCGGTGTCTCCCAGCTGTGCTCGAACGGAATCGCTCAATATATCGTACGTCTTGGCAGTCAGCCAGGCGACCTTCGGGGCGTTTGCAATCTCATCCCAAACAGAACCCATGCGCTCGCGAATCCCATGACTCTGTTCGCTGGGGAGCGCCAGAACGATTTCCTGTACGTGCTGTGCGAAGCTTGCCCTGGTTTCTGGGGTCACACAGACATCATCGCACGGCGTACTGCCAGTGGAAAGCTTGTCCCGGAGCGGATGCCGTTCTGCTTTGGTTTCAAAGTGTTGCGATTGAGCACGCCGATACTCCGTCGGCTCCGACCTCGAAGCAGGTTGGAGGATCGCAGACTCCGGTCAGGAAGCGGCTTCTAAAATGAGCCGTGATCTGCTGCACGAACGGTTGCGTAAGTTGCCCCGGCTCAATCACGCTGCTTGCCCACCTGCGGCTCGCTAGATACGCTGCCGCCGATGTCGAGTCTTGCGAGTTCAGCGTTGCCGGCTCCGCCGCCTGTCGGGGCATTGGTTCGGGTTCGTTCGCGGCAGTATCTGGTCGAGGAGCGTTTCGATCCTCCGGAGCCGGGCCATGCGACGCTGATTCGGATGTCCTGCCTCGATGATGATGCCCAAGGCGAGCCGCTGTCGGTGCTGTGGGAACACGAGCTAGACACGGAAGTGGTCTCGGCATCGTGGGACAAGCTTGGGACCCGGCCTTTTGATCCTCCAAACTTGTTTGCGGCGTACCTGCATGCACTGCGCTGGACCTCGGTGACGGCAACGGACCCCGAGTTATTCCAGTCGCCGTGGCGTGCCGGTATCGAGGTCATGGCGTACCAACTCGAGCCGCTGCGCAAAGCGCTGCGCCTGCCGCGCGTGAACCTGTTCATCGCCGACGACGTCGGTCTCGGCAAGACCATCGAAGCCGGGCTGGTGCTGCGCGAGCTATTGATTCGGCAAAAGGTGCGCAAGGTGATCGTTTCAGCGCCTCCGTCGGTGGTTCCGCAGTGGCGAGAGGAGTTGGAGCAGCGCTTTGGTCTTCAGTTCGTCATCTACGACCGTGAGTTTGTCGCCCGGATGCGTCGCGAGCGAGGCTACAGCGTCAATCCATTTACGACGCATACCCGCTTCCTGATCTCGCATGCCCTGCTTCGGGATGAGGAGTACGCGACGCCCCTGCGCGACTGGCTTGGCGATTTCGATCCAGGCTCCTTGCTGATTCTCGATGAGGCTCACCACGCGGCTCCCGCGTCGAGTGCCCGATACGCCATCGACTCACACTTTACGCGGGCGATTCGCGACCTGGCTCGCCGATTCGAACACCGCCTGTTCTTGTCAGCGACGCCGCATAACGGTCTTTCGAACAGCTTCTCGGCGCTGATGGAGATCCTAGACCCACAGCGATTCTGTCGCGGCGTGCCGATAGACCCCAGGCTGCGTGATGCCGTCATGGTGCGACGGCTCAAGAGTGATCTGCGTTCCATATCGGGAGGATTTCCGGAGCGCAAGGTCATCCAGATCGACCTCCGTGACCTTCCGGAAGACACGCCTGAACTCTTACTGTCACGACTTCTCGACGAGTACTGGGCGCTGCGGGAGCGTCGACTGGCAACGCTATCCCCAGCAGCACGGGCCGCTCAGGGCCTCGTTCTTATCAACCTGCAAAAGCGCCTGCTGTCCTCCATTGAAGCGTTCGCACGAACTCTGCGAGCCCACCGTCGCAGCATGGATCGGCGAATAAAGAGCGATTCGGGTCGTGCGGTGACGGCTGCCCACTGGCAGTTTCGCCAAGCCTCTCTCGATGACGCGCTGGCTGCCGATGATGACCGAGCAGAGCTGGACGAAACCGAGCTGGAGACAGAGGAAGAACAGACCATCGAGCAAGCCAGCGCAGCAGTTACTGGGACGCTGGCCCCCACGCAAGAAGAGCTGGCTCTTCTGTCACAGATGGAAGCGGTGGCGGAAGCAAGCCGTCGCAAACCGGATGCCCGAGTGCGTTGGCTGCTCGACTGGATTCGCCGGGAACTCTGTCCAGTGACAACCGGAAAGTGGCAGCCGCGACGCATCATATTGTTCACCGAGTATGCCGACACCAAGCGCTACTTGACCGAGCAGCTCAAATCCGCGCTTGCAGCAACGGATCAAGGTGGAGAGCGAGTGGCGACCTTCCACGGGGGCATGCCGGATGATCTCCGCGAAGAGGTCAAGCGAGCCTTCAACGCGGACCCAGCGGAGCATCCGCTGCGCATCTTGGTGGCGACCGACGCGGCACGGGAAGGAGTCAACCTGCAGAACCACTGCGCCGATCTGTTTCACCTTGATTTGCCGTGGAATCCGTCACGGCTGGAACAGCGCAACGGCCGAATTGACCGCAAGCTCCAGCGGCAAGATGAAGTCCGCTGTCACTACTTCCTGTACTCCCAGCGCGAGGCAGATCGGGTGCTGGAAGTGCTGGTTGAGCGAACCCATACGATTCAGCGCGAGCTGGGCAGCTTTCCGCCGGTTCTGGAGGACGCAGTCGTAAGCACCCTGGCCGGTGGTATTGCACCGAGCCGTCGACGGGAGATCACCGATACGCTCCGCCTGCGCTTGCAGCCGCAGCACCGGCCCACGGTGGATGTCGAGTTGGAGAGCGCGCGGGCTCGCACGTCCCAGCTTCAGGAGCAGATTGACGAGCTGCGCGAGATCTTGGACCGCTCGAAGAAGGCGCTCGACCTGAATGAGGGAGAGCTGCGGGATGTGCTGTCTTCTGCTCTGCATCTTTTGGACGCCGAGCCACTTCGCCCGCTGGGGTCAGAACAAGGCGACATCTACGAGGTGCCCCGACTAGACCGACGGCCAGGCGCTGATCCAACCTGGGCCGATACGATGGATACGCTACGCGCCCCAAGGCCGCGCAACACCGACCTCGCGACGTGGCGCAAGGTGGCCCCGGTCCGTCCGGTCATCTTTCATGACAGCGGGCACTTGGATGACAAGGTCGTGCATCTGCACTTAGAACACCGACTGGTGCAGCGGCTGCTGTCTCGCTTTTTGGCGCAGGGCTTTCTGCTCGATGATCTGTCGCGCGGATGCGTTGGCCAGACTCGCGATGCGATTCCGCGTGTGGTGCTACTGGCTCGACTGTCGCTTTATGGCGATGGAGCGGCTCGGCTGCACGACGAGATTGTGGCCCTGTCCGCTCGTTTCCTAGAACCCGACCGGCGTCAGCGGGCGCTGGAGCCCCAGCCCGAACAGGAGCAAACCACGACGTGGAAGCTGCTAATCGACGCGCTGACCGAAGGACATCGCAGCGACCGCCGAGCCATCGTCCCATCCGAGGTCCAGAAGAAGCTGTTGTCATCCGCCCAGCGCGATGTGCAAGAGCTACTGCCCAGCCTTCAGACGCGATGCCAGGTGCTGGCCAAGCGAGCTGCGGAGCTTTTGCGAGGGCGCGGTGAGCGCGAGTCACAAGAGATGACCGCAATCCTGACCGCGCAGCGAACACGTATCAAGGCGGAGCTAAAGAAGACCGAAGAGGCCAAGACGGACACCGCACAGCTCTCATTTGCCGGATTTTCCGACGAAGAAAAGCAGCAGCTGGCAGAGAACACCCGGTATTGGGAATCGCGTCTGCGGAAGATCGATGAAGAGCTCAAGAGCGAGCCGGTCCGTATCCGCCAAAGCTACCTCGTTCGTGCGCAGCGCATCGAGCCCGTCGGGCTCGCGTACCTGTGGCCGGTGACGGGTTAAGGGAGCCAGGTCGACATGAGCGCCAAACCGCACAACAAATCGAGTAGTGACTACGAGCTGCGGATTCATCGCGACTGGCTCAACACCTTGCAGCCGGTCGGTCTGGTGGTATCGGCACCGGCACTGGTTGCCGCGCAGGTGTTTCCCGACCGCAACATCACGGCCAAGCAGCAGACGCTGCGTAGTCTGTTTCCACCGCTTAGTCCGACGCCGCCGGACCTTCTGACCGTGCTTCGCGAAGTCCTTGGCTGGCCGATTGATGATGGGACACTGGTGGGCGGACGGTCGGGTGGACCGCCGGTGCCGCCGGAGCTATCGGTGCCGCTGCCGGAGTTTGGCGAGACGCTGCGACCAAGCTACGCCGTGCAGAATCTGTACTACCAACCGGGTGATGCTGACAGTCCGGCCTGGGCGCTGCTGATCCAGACGCTGCTTCCTCGGACCTCGTTTGATGATCCAGGGGCCGAGGAATCCCGTCGCTGGCACGCGAGTCCGCAGGTCCGTTTGGAGCGTTTGCTCCGCGAGACCGGTGTGCCTGCGGGGATTCTGTGGAATGGCGTGGCGCTTCGGCTGGTCTACGCACCGCGAGGCGAGTCTTCGGGACATCTGACCTGGCCGTTATCGGCGCTGCTGGAAGTCGGCGGTCGCTCGCTTTTGTCGGCACTGGATATGCTTCTGGGTTCAGGCCCGCTGTTTTCCGCGCCGCATCGGCAGTCGCTTTTGCACATCCTGCGTGAGAGCCGCAAGTATCAGAACGTCGTCTCGACGAAGCTGGCGGCCCAGGTGCTGGAAGCGCTCAACGAGCTGCTCCGGGGCTTTGAATCCGCCAGTGCTGCCCGTCACGGTGCGCTGCTCGATTCTCTGATCCGCGAGGAACCCGAGCACGTCTACGGAGGTCTGCTGGCCTCGCTGCTGCGCATCGTGTTCATCCTGTATGCCGAGGAGCGCGGGCTTCTGCCAACCGATGAAGTCTACGTTCGCGGCTACTCCTTAACCGGGCTGTTCGACAAGCTGCGCCAAGACGATGGGCGATTTCCCGACACGATGGAGCAGCGCTATGGTGCCTGGACCCGGCTGTGCGTACTGTTCCGGTTGATCTTCGATGGGGCCAAGCACAACACGCTCCAGCTCCCGGCGCGCAAAGGACACCTGTTTGATCCGGACGGCTGGCCGTTTTTGGAAGGCCGACCGCGCAGCGGAGCCCGGCAGGTCGGTGTACGGCTCGATGTTCCGAAGGTATCCGATGCTGCCGTCTATCGTGTGCTACAAAAACTGCTGATTCTCGACGGGGATCGGCTGTCGTATCGGGCGCTTGATGTCGAGCAGATTGGCTCTGTCTACGAAAGCATGATGGGCTTCACGCTCGAACGGGCCAGTGATCTGTCGCTCGGCGTGGGGGGCAAGCACGTTGTCATCAGCCTGGACGCGCTGCTTGTGGCCAAGGCCAGTGAGCGCAACAAGTGGCTGAAGGAACAAGCCGATGTCGAGCTATCTGGCAAGGCGGCGACCGCGCTGCGGGATGCCACCACGCACGATGACTTGGTGGCTGCGCTGGAACGCAGGCGGTCTCCGCTGACCAAGCAGCCGATTCCCAAAGGTGGCCTGTATCTCCAGCCGACCGACGAGCGTCGCCGCAGTGGCTCGCACTACACCCCGCGCGAGCTGACCGGACCGATTGTGCGCAAGACGCTGGCCCCGCTGCTTTCGGCGCTGGGACCGTCGCCAACACCGCAGCAGATCCTTGACTTGAAGATCTGTGACCCGGCCATGGGCTCGGGGGCGTTTCTGGTCGAAGCCTGTCGACAGCTGGCCGAGCAGCTACTTTCCGCCTGGGAGCACCACGGTCGTCCCGACAACAAGCCCGACGATGAAGACTGGACGCTGTTTGCGCAGAGGCTTGTCGCCCAGCAGTGTCTGTACGGCGTCGACAAAAACCCGTTTGCGGTGGATCTGGGCAAGCTGTCTTTGTGGCTGGCCACGCTGGCACGGCTGCACTCGTTTGCGTTTGTGGACCATGCGCTGCGGCACGGTGACTCGCTGGTCGGTCTGTCGCGGGAGCAGGTCGCGTCGTTCCACTGGCAGCCGAGCCAGCAGATTCCGCTTCTGCGGACTTGCCTCGATCGTGCGCTCTCTGATGCGGAGTCGCTGCGCAAGCAGATCCAAGCGCTCGCCAATAGCGATGACGATGCCCACAAGATTCAGCTGCACCAACAAGCAAGCGCGGCGCTCGATGAGGTCCGGCTGTATGCAGACTGCGTGGTCGGCTGCTTCTTTGGCGGCCATAACGACAAGCAGCGCAAGCTGCTGCGCAAGGACTGGGAATCGAAAGTCGCCGAGTGCCTGGCGGGTCGTGGTTCCCTGCAAGCGCTGCGTGACTTTGTAACCGAGCTGCGCGAGCCGAGCACAGGACAGCGTCCCGTTCCTGCCTTCCACTGGCAGCTCGAGTTTCCCGAGGTCTTCAGCCGTCTCAATCCCGGCTTCGACGCCTTCGTAGGAAATCCGCCGTTTGCCGGAAAGAACAACCTGATTGGTGGCAGTCGTCCCGGTTACGTCGACTGGCTCAAGGAATTGCACAAGGACAGTCACGGCAACGCTGACTTGGTCGCGCACTTTTTCCGTCGAACCTTCCATCTGCTGCGGCAGAGCGGCACGCTAGGACTCATCGCGACCAACACCATCGCGCAGGGTGACACTCGATCGACCGGACTGCGCTATCTGTGTCAGAACGGCGGCACGATCTATGATGCGACGCGTCGCTACAAGTGGCCCGGTCATGCTGCGGTGATCGTCAGCATGGTTCACGTCCAAAAAGGACGCGGCCCCGAAGCGAAGTTCCTAGATGGAAGACCGGTCCCCCTCATCACCGCCTTCCTATTCCATGTTGGTCAAAACAACGACCCTGCTGCTCTGGTGAGCAATCGTGGGCTGTGCTTCTTAGGCACCAATGTTGTTGGCGAAGGATTCAAATTTGACGATACAGACCTCAAGAAGCAAACGTGGCCCATTGCACTGATGAATAAACTGATAAAGGATGATTCACGGAACCAAGAGCGAATATTTCCTTTTATTGGCGGTGAGGAACTCAATGATAGTCCGACACAGTCGCCACATCGATATATTATCGATTTTGGCGAAATGTCCGAAGAGGAGGCGTGGCAATGGCCGTCACTAATGAAGCTGCTCGAAGATAAAGTGCATCCAAAACGGATGAAGGAGAATCGAGAGGCGTATCGCAAGTTCTGGTGGCGACATGGAGAGCGTCGAGTAGAGCTATATGGAAAATTGTCAAAAATGGATGCAGTATTTGCATGTTCTCAAACATCGAAGCATAGAACATTAGTTAGAATTAGTGCCCGAATGGTATTTAGCACTAAAGCGGTTATTTTTGCATTTTCGGCCTGGCATGGATTCGCCGTACTTCATTCCCGGCTGCACGAAGCGTGGGCGTTATTCTTCGGGTCTTCGCTTGAAGATCGGCCCGTCTACACACCATCGGACTGCTTCGAGACCTTCCCATTTCCGGTGGGCTGGGAGTCCGATCCGCAGCTGGAGGCGGTCGGGCGCGAATATTATGATTACCGGGCGCAACTTATGGTGCGCAACGACGAGGGACTGACCGCGACCTACAACCGCTTTCACGATTGCTGCGAAGCCGATCCAGAGATCGGGAAGCTGCGGACGCTCCACGATGCGATGGACCGTGCAGTGCTGGCGGCGTACGGATGGACGGACCTGCAGCCCCAGTGCGAGTTCCTGCTCGACTACGAAGACGAAGACAGCGAAGACGAAGCAGAGTCGGGACGCCCCCGCAAGCGCAAGAAGCCGTGGCGCTACCGCTGGCCCGATGAAGTCCGTGATGAGGTGCTGGCCCGTCTGCTTGCGCTCAACAGCGAGCGTGCGCAGCAGGAACGCGAGCAGCAGATGGCAGCGGCGTTCTTGGAGGACACAAAGCCCAAGCCTGAAAAAAAGGCCAGCCGATCCAAAAAGCCAGCCAAGAACCCCGAGGAACCCAGCGGAGGACAGGGCAGTCTGTTCTAGGAAGCAATCGCTATCGAGCGGACCCGACTTTGCTAGGATGCGCGCATGACGACATCGGCAGAGGTTCGCAAAGCGCTGGTCGCAACGCTGGCGCTCGATCTGATCGGTCCTGGGCCGGGGCATCCTTTGGCTGGCGAGCAGCTCTGGGAGGGTGATCCACCGTCGCGCTGGTATCTGACGGGCTTTCTGGTTCCAACCAGGGCGCCGGAGTCGCAGCGCTTCGATCCCAGCTCGGTCGAAGGAATCGGTGCGCCGATAGCGGGCGATGATGGCGCGGGCCCCAGCGATGACGACACGACGCCAGAGGTTCAGACGCCTCGGAAGGTCTATCTTCCCTCGTCGCTCGGCGTCAGCATCCTGGTTCCCGCCAGTGCTGAATCGCTACAGGTCGAGCTTCTGTGGGGGGACTACAAAAAGGTTGTGGCAGCTGTGGCTGGTGCGTCGGGGGTCGTCGAGCGCAAGGTCTGGCAGCGCGAGCCACGAAGCGAGCTGATTCAGCTCCCACTGACCGCCGGTACCATGCCGCTTGACTCGAAAGAGGTTCCGAATAGTCGAGGCGTGAAGATCTATCTGACCGCCCGCCCAGTGGGGGAACGAGCCGGACTGCCGCCAGGAACCCGTGCCGTATCGGTGTTCGTGGTCAATGAACGTGACCCAAAGGAAGAGGAACGAGTCGAAGAGGCGAACCTCTTTCAAGTCGAGCTGCGAGTGTCGCTGCCTACGAACTCCGGGGGCTTTGTGCCCAGGCCGAACGTGCGCGGTCTGCGTGTCGATGACCCGGACGAGCGCATCGCAGACTTGCAGTACGCCGATGTCTGTGAGTTCGCGGTGGGCCACGGTGTAGCAACCCATGCGATCGTGAAGAACGGTCGCTGCGATGAAGTGAGAACCACCTTTTTGCCGCAGGCGACCGTCGAGCGAGTCGAAGCAGGCAAGCAACCCAAGCTGACGCTGCAAATGGAAACACTGGCCGACATGGCAAGCGCCGATGAGGTCGTTGCGGAGCTTGGCAAGCTGCCAGTGGCGTACGCAGAGTGGATCACCGAACAGGGCAAGCGTGTTCACGCTGCGCCGCGACGGGCCGCGGTTGCGTCTGATCTGCTCGAACGCTGCAGCCTTGCCGAAAGACGGATTCGCGAGGGGATCGATCTGCTCAAGCAGCCCGTGGTGCTGGATGCGTTTCGGATTGCCAACCGCGCCATGGCCAGGGCCGCTCGACAGCGCAACGCACAGATTCAAAAGAAGTCCCCAGAAGCGGTCGACCCACCCGCCTGGCGTCCGTTTCAGCTCGCGTTCCTGCTGCTCAACCTGCGCGGCATCGTGGAACCCCAAAGCGCCGACCGCGAAGTGGTAGACCTTCTGTTCTTCCCAACCGGTGGTGGTAAGACGGAAGCCTATCTGGGCCTTTCGGCCTTTACGCTGGTGCTGCGACGGCTGCGCGATCCATCGCTGGCGTCAGCGGGTGTCGCAGTGCTGATGCGCTATACGCTGCGGCTGCTGACGCTGGATCAGCTGGGCCGAGCTGCTGGGTTGATCTGTGCGCTGGAGCTAGAACGGCAGAAGGCACCGGCCAAGCTGGGCAAGTGGCCGTTCGAGATCGGACTGTGGGTCGGTCGCAAGGCGACGCCGAATCGCCTCGGCAAAAAGGGAGACATCGACCCCAGCAGTGCGCGCAGCAAGACCCTAGCGTACAAAAACGACAGTCGGAACCGGCCCGTTCCCATTCCGCTGGAAAAGTGTCCATGGTGTGGTCACAAGTTCGGGACAGGGTCGTTCAATCTGGTCCCAAACGATGATCAGCCAACGGACTTGAAGATTACCTGCGCCGACCCAAGCTGCGCGTTTACTCGCGATCGGCCACTGCCGATAGTCGCAATCGACGAGCCTCTGTATCGGCGGCTGCCATGTTTCCTGATCGCGACGGTGGACAAGCTTGCTTCACTGCCCTGGCTGGCTGCACCCGGAAAGCTGTTTGGGAAGGTCACAAGCTACGATGCGGCAGGCTTCTACGGTCCAGGGGATCGCGGAAGTGGTACGCGCCTGCCCAAGCCTCTGCTGCCACCGGAGCTGATCATTCAGGATGAGCTGCATCTGATCAGTGGACCGCTCGGCACCATGGTGGGGCTGTATGAAACGGCGGTGGAAGCGCTCTGCACACGCGAAGTCGGCGACAAGCTGGTGCTACCCAAGATCGTTGCCTCTACGGCTACTGTGCGACGAGCCGAGGCGCAGGTGCGGGCACTGTTTGGTCGGAGCCAGGTCGATGTGTTTCCTCCGCCAGGGCCAGATCGCAGGGACACCTTCTTTGCGCGGACCGCGAGCCCGATTGAAAAGGAGCCACGCCTCTACGTTGGAGTGGCGGCGCAGGGACGGAGCTTGAAGGTCGTGCTGCTGCGCACCTATCTGGCGCTGCTGTCTGCCGCCAAGGTTCACTATGAAGCCGCAGGAGGGGCGCAAAATCCCGACAACCCAGCCGACCCCTATATGACGCTGTTGGGATACTTCAATGCGCTGCGGGAACTGGGCGGCAGTCGGCGCATCGTCGAAGATGAGGTACGGGGACGCCTCACCGGCTACGGACGACGGCGAAGGATGAACGAACCGCCAGGACACTTTACGGATCGAACCATCCGATTCGAGACGCTGGAGCTGACCTCGCGAGTCGACACCAGCGAGGTGTCGGTTGCAAAGGAACATCTGTCCCTGCCGTTTTCATCGGACCAGCACGTCGATGTCGCGCTTGCCACCAACATGATTTCCGTGGGTCTGGATATCTCGCGGCTGGGGCTGTTGGTGGTGCTGGGCCAGCCAAAGATGACAGCTGAGTACATCCAAGCAACCAGCCGCGTCGGTCGCGAAGAGGCAAAGCCCGGACTGGTGGTGACACTCCTGAATGTCCACAAGCCGCGTGACCGCTCTCACTACGAGCGCTTCGAGGCTTATCACGAGACCTTTTATCGTGCGGTGGAAGCCACCAGTGTTACGCCCTTTGCGCCGCGTGCCATCGATCGCGGACTGGCTGCAGTGACGGTCACGCTGGCTCGACATGGGGAGCCAGCCATGACCAAGCCCATCGCGGCAGGCGAACTACCCGAACATCGCAGCAAGCTCGACTTCGTTCGTCAGCGGCTACGGAAACGGGCAGAGAATCATCGCAAGTTCGATTCGAGCGAAGAGCAAGCAGAGCTCTGCCACAAGGTCGAGGCTAGGCTGGCCGACCTGCTAGATGCATGGGAAGGAATCGCTCACGCGGCGGAGTCGCAGAGCGGACTTCAGTACTGGCACGAGGTGTCGAGTCGTCAGGCGCTTCTCCATGCACCGCTGGATCCAGACCTGAAACGGGAGCCGCCTCAGTCACCGCTGCGCAAGTTCAAAGCGCAGTGGTCGCTACGTGATGTAGAAGCCGAGGTGCCGGTGCTGGTCAAGCGCCTGGACGGAGGGGAGGTCTAATGAGCCGCGTAAGCATTCGCCAGAGTCAGGTTGTTTCCACCTATGGTCCTGGAGCTCTGGTTGATCTGCCCGACTATGGCGTGTTGGTTGCAGGATTGGAACACTGGCCCGGTGACAAACCGCTCATCCATGAGCCTCGGCTGCTCGCCAGTCTGCGTGAGCGATTGGGTCTGCCGGCACTGGAGCTACGTGCGCCCCCCGTGCCAGAGCGGCCTGATCGCGATGACGGCATTGCCGGGATGGCAGCCTGGGAGTTCCCCGAGTGGTTTGTGGCTCAGTACGAGCGGATTAGCAAAAGTCATGGACGCTCTCGGCCTCTGTGTCACCGCACCGCGCTGCGCCAAGGACGACTCGTAATCGATGATCTCAAAGGAAAGTCTCGTCGCTGGCCTGTGGTCCCTGTTCGCTTTGTGCAAGGCTGTCCCAATGGCCACATCAGTGACATCGATTGGCGCAAAGTTGTGCATGGGGAAGGCGTGTCGTGTGGTGGGCTGCTCTGGCTCGATGAACGCGGCACGACCGGCGACCTCACCGAGCTGTACCTCCGCTGCGAAGCCTGCGAAAAGGAGTTGCCGCTGGTCCGTTTGCAAGGGGGAGCGAACCAGCACACCGTGCTCGGTTTGTGTCAGGGCGAACGATTGTGGCTCGGTCCGGCTGCGCGTGAGGTTTGTCAGGGGGAAGATGGCAAACCCCATGGGAATCGGCTCTTGATTCGACACGCCAGCAACGCCTACTTTCCCGTCATAGAGAGGGCGATATCCATACCAGATGCGGATGCGGACTTGCGACGGGCCGTCGATGCCGTATGGGATGACTTTCTGCAGTATGCAGAGAGCGTCACGGATGTCCGCAGGGAGCGGAAGAAGCAGCGAGTGGCTGAGTGCCTGAAGGGTATCGACGACGAGCGGGTGTGGGCCGAGTGCCAGCGACGGGTTCAGACCAATGAGGCTGCGCCGCCCTCCCTGAAAGACGTCGAGCTAACCACCTTCCTGTCCGTTCCTGAAGAGCTGGGAGAGGACGTACCCGAAGGGGACTTCTATTCTCGACGCCTGCATATCACGCTGCCACCACTCATCGAGCGTGTCGTGCTCGCACATCGGCTGCGCGAGGTCGTCACGCAAGTTGGCTTCACCCGATTTGAAGCACCGACCGAACCGCTAGGGGAAGACCTTGACCTGAAGGTTCGAGTAGCCAATCTGGCGTTGGATGTAAAGTGGCTTCCTGCGATCGAAAATCGTGGCGAGGGAGTCTTTCTTTCTCTCGATGCGGAAGCTGTCGAGCGCTGGTCCCGCCGTAGCGCAGTCCGACAGCGTGCAGCCAAATTTCGTAACGGCCTTCAGGACAAGTACAAGACTGACTTCTCGATCGATTTCGTAACCAGCGTGTGCATGCCGTACATTCTGCTGCACTCTCTGTCTCATCTACTTCTCACCGCGGTGTCGCTGGAGTGTGGCTATTCCTCGGCCAGCATCCGGGAGCGGATCTACGTTCGCTCAGCAGTGCGCGAAACCAGAGACCCCGCGTATGGCCTGCTGCTCTATACAGGAACGCCGGACGCGGAAGGAACACTCGGGGGCCTCGTAGAAATCGGACGGAGAATTGATCGCCACCTGAACTCGGCCATTGAGCTGGGCACCCTGTGTAGCAACGACCCAGTGTGCGCACACCACTTTCCCGACGATCCTTACGATGGTCGCCCGCTGCTCGGAGCCGCTTGTCATGGCTGTCTGCTGATTGCCGAGCCATCGTGCGAACGGCGCAATGAGCTACTAGACCGAGCGTTGGTGGTTCCAACGGTTGAGGAAAGTGCAGTCGCGTTCTTTGGAGAGACTCTGTGAGTGCTGGGCACGAGCGGCTTTCATCGTCTGCCTTGCTGAGTATCGCATCAGCCCTTTCACGAGGAGCGCTCTCGATGGCTGCCAGCCGGGACCAGCTTCAACGGTTGCTGAGTGTTGAGGACGCAGATGCAATCGGAAGACTGCTCACGGAGCTGAAGAACGCAAGAATGGATGGCGAGCAGGCAGCAGTGACACTGCGACTCTTGGCGGATTCTCGAAAGGCTCAGGAGTCAGTTCCGAAGCCGCAACTGGTGTGGTCTGACTTGGACGTTCGAGGGAATCGCGATACGTCAGTGGTGGCCCATGAGCTGTTTCGCAGTGCTCAGAGATACGTGCTGGTCTCCACGTACAACTTGGGACACAAACGAAGGGAGGGAGAAGAGCCGGGACACCCTCTGCTAAGACCCCTTGCGGAGCGCATGGCACAACTACCCAAGCTGCGGGTGCGGCTGTTCTGCAACCTCAAGCGGATGCCATGGCAGATGGAAGCCAATCAGGAGCAGGTCGTCGCGGACTTTGCCCGCTGGTTTCAAGCCGAACTGTGGCCCTGGTCGCGCCTGCCCGAACTGTACTTTGATCCACGGTCGCTCGCGCCGCAGAAAGAAGATGACGCAGCCAAGGCCACCGCATGCCTGCACGCCAAGTGCATCCTGATCGATGATGAGCAAGCGTTTGTTACCTCCGCAAACCTGACCACCGCGGCGCAAAGCCGAAATATCGAAGCCGGAGCGCTCCTCCGCGATGTCTCCTTTGCCAAGAGTCTGCGATTACAGTTTGAAGCCCTCATCAACCGAAACTTGGTGTGTAGGGTTCCAGATGTCCATTGGAGCCAGCCCGCCGAACGCTAGCACCAAGACAGACCATAACTCGGTCGCCAGCTGGGAAAGCAGACAAGACGAACCGGCGCCGAAGTCTGCTGTGACGAGCAGGTAATAACCGCCTGCTTGTGGGGGACCAATGTCGTCTTCCCCCTTGGAGCAGCAAACCGATGGTGCTTGGTCTTGTTCGTCGGGTGGCGGTCCTCTTGTCAAAGGCGGGGATTGTGAAGACTATCCAGGGACGTGACGCCCAAGCTTCCCCAAACTTTGCCTACCTGGCCTATCACGACGTGCGGTTCTCGGCGCTGGCGACGCAGGCGGAGCAGCACTTTGCGGGCGACCTGACGATCACGCTGTACGGGCAAAGCTGTCCGCGCAAGAGCTGGCTGCCAAGGCCACGCAAGACGCAGCGATCTGGGAAGCCCTCGCAGCAGCGGCCAGCGATGCCATCGAGCTGGATGAAGCGGCGACGCAGGACCCGAGCGATGAGCCTGCGGACGAGCTGCTCGCCCGTGTCCGGGCCGACCAGGCCGCACCGTCCACCCCGCGCGGTCGCAAGCGCGCCGCCGAAACGGCCCTGCACGACTGAAACAGCCGATCCGGCGGGCCCGGAACGCCTGCTTCAACCCGAAACAGCCGATCCGGCGGGCCCGGAACGCGAGTTTCATTTTAAAAAAGCCGATCCGGTGGGCCCGGAACGCGAGTTTCATTTTAAAAAAGCCGATCCGGCGGCACCGGAACGCCTGTTTCATTTTAAAAAAGCCGATCCGGCGGGCCCGGAACGCGG
>ERZ724507.714-NODE-714-length-14684-cov-4.523412_pt1 | contig 14684 bp, 7 predicted proteins | sample MGYA00376040_ERZ724507 | MGnify/ENA primary metagenome ERZ724507 (study PRJEB28724, sample SAMN07190883) | activated sludge metagenome | isolation source: activated sludge of sewage treatment plant in Hong Hong | place: Hong Kong | collected 2016-03-17 ...
GCGGACAGATGTTTACAACAGGACAAACCCACGCTGACTTATATCGACCCCACCTTGACGCGTAACCAATCCGCAACCCGTAACCTCCGCAACCCGTAACCTCCGAAACCCGCAACCTCCGTAACCCGCAACCTCCGAAACCGCGCAACCTCCAAAATCTTTAAAACATTTCCACACCACCGAAGTGGAACGCGCCTTCGATGGCGGCGTTTTCATCGCTGTCCGATCCATGTACGGCATTTTCGCCGACGCTGGTGGCATACTTGGCGCGAATGGTGCCGGGAGCAGCGTTTGCCGGGTTGGTAGCGCCTATGAGGGTACGGAAGTCTTCCACGGCGTTGTCTTTTTCCAAAATTGCCGCGACGATGGGACCGCTGCTCATGAATTCGCACAATTCGCCGTAGAACGGGCGTTCTTTATGGACAGCATAAAATTCGCCGGCCTTTTCGAGACTGAGTTTGGTGAGTTTCATGGCCACAATGCGAAAGCCTGCGGCGTTAATCATTTGCAGAATATTGCCAATGTTGCCGGCGCGTACTGCGTCGGGTTTGATCATAGTAAAAGTGCGGGTACCTGCCATGTTTGAGAGACGTGATAGTTGTGAGCGATTTTGAGAAAATGGTCTGTAAAAGGGCTGTTATTATTTAAGGGTCGCAAAGGTAGGGCAAGATTTTATTTCAAACAGGGTGCAAAAAAAGGTTTTTAGAAAAATAATATCCGGCCAACCCTGCAAATCAGGGGTGAATCCTGTACTTTTGCCGGCCTTTGGGCAACCAATTTACCAAAGATTATTCCCCCAGATTTGATATCCATGGAATTCCCGGCAGCACTGAAACAACTGATACATCAACCACAGAATACGGTCATCGTTTCCCATCGCAATCCCGATGGCGATGCGATCGGCAGTTCGCTGGCCATGCGGCATTACCTGGATCAGTTCGGTCATACCGTGCATGTTGTTTTTCCTTCAGAGTTCCCCGAAGAATTCGAGGCCCTGCCGGGCTCTGAAGACATCCTGATATGGGACATCCATACCGAAGAATGCAAACACGTACTGGCCAAGAAAAACCTGTTCATCTTTCTGGATTTCAATGCCTTGAACCGGATTGACAAGCTGGGCGATTATATAAAGAACCTGCCGGGCCAGCGCATAATGATCGACCACCACCTGTATCCCGACCAGATTGCCGACTTCATGTTCAGCGAGCCGGAAGCCAGCAGCACCTGCGAAATGGTATACCGCTTCATCCAGGGTATCGGCGACGGGCAGAAAATAAACCCCACGGTCGGAAAATGTATTTTTACAGGTCTGGTGACCGACACCGGCTCGTTTCGCCACGCGACCAACGCCACGGTGTACCGCATAGCAGCAGACCTGGTGGAGCGCGGTGTGGATGATACCGCCGTGCAGGACATGATCTTCAATTCCCAGAAGGAAAAAAACCTGCGACTGCTCGGGCATTGCCTGGTCAACCGTATGGAGTACCTGCCCGAATACCGCACGGCCCTGATCTGGCTGTCGAAAAAGGACTACGAGATTTTCAATATACAGCGGGGAGATACGGAAGGGATTGTGAATTACCTGCTGAGTATCCGGGAGGTGCGCCTTGCGGCGTTCATACACAACCAGCCGACCGTGGTGAAACTCAGCCTTCGATCCAAGGGCGATCTGGATGTGCAGGAAATCTGCAAAAAACACTTCAACGGAGGCGGCCACAAAAATGCCGCCGGCGCCTACTCGCACGACAGCCTGAAGGCCACCGTCGAAAAATTCAAAAGCCTGCTCCCGCAATACAAGGAAGTACTTTTAAAAAAACAATAAACGTCATATTGACCGGCTTTTCGCTTTCACTCATTCATGTTCTAAAAATGCGTAAAATTTTGATGTTGGCTCTCGCAGCCATTTTTGTAACACAGATCGCCTGCAATCAGGAAAAAGGCGTCAAAACTCCCAACGGGTTTCGTCTTGTAAACCACACCAAAAAAGGCGGCCCCATGGCGCAGCCCGGCGAAACCGTACTCGTACAATCGTATACCTACATCGGCGATTCGCTGATGGCCAGCACCGTCAAGAACTTCGGCGGCCCCCGCGAATTTCAACTGTTTACCGCCGACAAAGCACCCAAGCGTATCCCGGCTATTTACGACGCCCTGCTCATGATGAGCGAAGGCGACAGCGCAACGATTTACGAGACGATCGACTCGTTCCTGCTGAAGTTTATTCCCCCGGCGCTGAAAGACCAGAAAGAAGTGCGTTACGAGATTGTCCTGCTCGATATTATCTCGAAAGAAGACATGGACAAGCGCGCTGCTGAAGAGCAACGCATGGCCATGGAAGAACAAAAAATCGGCCAGGAAGCCATACAGCGCGCCCCCGCCGTTGCCAAAATGGTAAAGGAAACAGCAGCCGACTATGCCTCGGGCAAACTGAATGGCAAACTCACGACGACTGCCTCGGGACTGAAAACAATGATCGTCGAAAAAGGCTCCGGCACTCCCATCAAGCGCGGCGACCAGGTTCACGCCCACTATTACGGCGTTTTGCCCAACGGCACGATGTTCGACAACTCCTTCGAGCGCGGCCAGTCGCTGCCCTTCGCTGCAGGTGTCGGCCAGATGATCCCGGGCTTTGACGAGGGCGTACAACTGCTCAACCATGGCGGCAAGGCATACTTCTTCCTGCCTTCCGAACTCGCATACGGTCCGCAGGGCCAGGGAAGTATCCCGCCGAACTCGGAACTGATCTTTTACGTCGAGGTGCTGTAATTCGTAGAGGATTCATTTGTCCTCACTGCGTAGTTGACAGGCTGTTTTTTTTGGGACAGGATATCCCGTCCCAAAAAAACAGCCTGTCAAACTTTCACCTGCAAGACACCCACATTATTTCGGGCGGAACTTAACCGGCCACAGCGTCGTTAAGGACGACTCCCGATCTCCAACACCAACGTTTTACCAGTTAAAATTTTCCGTTTCCAGACATGACTATCGAACAACTCAAGGAGTTGAAGGATAAACTGGCGGTCTTAAGGAGGTATCTTTGACGTCGATAACCGCAAACGCGAAGTCGAAGACCTGACCAGCCAAACCCTCGACCCCAATTTTTGGAATGACCCCAAACGCGCGGAAGGTATCCAGCGCAAAATCGGCATCAACAATCGTTGGCTCGACGATTACAACCAACTCGCCCGCGAAGTGGACGACCTCGAAGGAATTTTCGAATTTCAGAAGGAAGGCATGGCCAGCGAGGAAGAGGTAGATGCCCAGTACACTAAAACGGCCGAAATCCTGGCCGACGCCGAATTCAGAAGTACGCTGAACCAGAAAGAAGATTCCATGAACGCCGTGCTCACCATCAATGCGGGCGCAGGCGGCACGGAAGCATGCGACTGGTCTGCCATGCTGTTGCGCATGTACCGGATGTGGGCCGAAAGGTCCGGCTTCAAGGTGATCGACCTGTTTGAGCAGGATGGCGATGCTGCCGGTATCAAATCTGCGAGCATCGAGATCCGCGGCGACTACGCCTACGGCTGGCTCAAGGGTGAAAACGGTGTGCACCGCCTCGTCCGCATCAGTCCGTTCAATGCCCAGGGCAAACGCCAGACCTCCTTTTCATCGGTATTCGTTTATCCGCTCATCGAAGACGACGAGATTGAAATAGTGGTCAAGCCCGACGACATCCGGTGGGATGTATTCAGGGCGTCGGGTGCAGGCGGTCAACACGTTAACCGGACCGAATCCGCCGTTCGTGTGACACACATCCCCACGGGTATCGTGGCGGAGTGCCAGCAGGACCGCAGCCAGCACCGCAACCGTGAAATCGCCATGACGCTGCTCAAGAGCCGCCTCTACGAACTTGAAATGCGCAAGCGACAGGCCGAAAAAGACAAAATTGAATCCGGCAAAAGCAAGATCGAATGGGGCAGTCAGATCCGCTCCTACGTGCTCGACGACCGCTGGGTAAAAGACCTGCGCAGCGGGTATAAGGTCCACAATCCCGATGCCGTGCTCGACGGCGACCTCGACGGCTTTCTGAAAGCCTACCTGATGTGGGAACGCAACCCGACAGGCGTTGAGGTGGAGGAGGATTGAATTGCAGTGGGCAGTGGCACTATGAGTCATTCCTAATTTTGGCTAACACCAAGATTCGGGATGACTCATGCGAATCAGGGGTTGAAAATAAGCGAGAATTGGTTTTCAGCCTTTTAGACCTATAAGGTTTGGCAAACCTTATAGGTCTCGTGCCTCATGTTTATGTAAATATGCTATAGTTGTTTACGGACAACTATTCCCGAAGGCTGGTCAACTGTTGAAAAACACGCTGCAACAGCGTCCGCTGCCGGGTGATGATATGCCCGGTGCCCCTGGTTTCCGGCTTGAAAGGAATGATTTCACGCGACGAGGTTCGCAGATCGGGGGGCAGACTTATCTGAAGCAGGTAGCTGCCGTCGGTCGGCACGGAGGCAACAGACAGTATTTTTCCTTCCAATACCCCGTACTCCTGGTACGGAAACCCGTCCAGCCGGATATTCACTTTTTGTCCGGCTTCCACCTTGCCTGAATTGGCTTGCGGCAAGGTTCCCAGCGCCAGAATACCGCTATCGGCCATAGGTGAAACAATCGAGAACAATTCCTGGTCGGCACGGATAAACGCCTGCTCGGAAAGCGGCACGGACAGGGCAATACGCCCCGCAACAGGCGCTTTTACCAGGTAAAGCAGTTCCCACTGGTTGATCTCGCCGCGCAGGCCAAGGCAGATTTGCCGGATTGTTTCCCATTTTGTCAGCAGGTCCTGGCGATGCCCCTGGCTGAGCTGGCTCTGTTCGGTTTCCAGCTGCCTGATCTTCACCCGCTGGCTGCTCGTATTGGCAACGAACCCTTCCAGTTGCTGCTTTTGCCGGAGAAAATTCGAGTTTGTTTTTTCCATATCCTGGGCGCTGACCAGTCCCTGTTGGGCCAACTGCCGCTGGCGATCCAGGTCTTTTTCTACCAAAGACAAGTCTTGTTTGAGCATATCCGCCTGGCGCTCCATCGAGGCAATGAGGTCGCGGGTTTCCCTGATTTCATTGTCGATCGCCAGAATTTGCCTGGAAACAATATCCTGCCGGAGTTGTATCCGGAGGTTTCGATGTGCGTTGACGAGTGAGGCAAATGTATTTTGCATCTGGCCCAGGCGCAGTCCTTCCGGCCAAACGAGCGGTTGGAGCGCCTCGGGCGAGTTGGCGGCCTCCAGTTGAGCCAGCAGTAGTTTCAGCGAGGCCACATCTTTGCCCTCGGCGCCGCTCTCCAGTTCTGCCAGTTCCTGCCCGGCGACCACCTGATCGCCATCGCGCACCATGAGGCGGCTCAGTTTTCCGGCACTTCTGGCAAGCAGGCGCACCGGTGGCCGCTCCGAAGTGATGGTTACCGGGACCACGACGATATCGGGATATTGCACATACCAGCTCATGCCGATCAACACGACAAAAAGCGCCAGGAGTGCGGGAATACTGAACGTCACCCAGCAGCCGGGATTATTTCCCAGCATGGCCTGTATTTCCTGCTGCTCGTTTATGACAATGTCTTCAGGTTCCAAGTTCCAGTTGATTTTTTACGAGGTGAAAATAAACGCCGCGCTTTTCTACCAGTTCGGCATGTGAGCCTAGTTCAACCAGCCTGCCTTTTTCCAGCACGGCGATCTGGTCGGCATGGCGTACCGTACTCAGGCGATGCGCTACCACTACTACCGTTTTGCCGGAAAAGAACTGCTCGAGGTGATTGATGATCACACGTTCATTGCTGGAATCGAGGGCATTCGTCGCTTCGTCGAGAAAGATGAATTCCGGGTTTTTATATACGGCCCTGGCAATGAGCATCCGCTGGCGCTGTCCCTGGCTTATGCCGTTGCCCTTGGCGCCGATCATCGTATTGTACCCCAGCGGAAGCGACTCGATAAATTCCTGGATATTGGCGATTTTAACCGCCCACAGCAGTTTTTCAATATCCACACGTTCGCTGCTTTCTGCAATATTGTTGGCGATGGTATCGGAAAAAATAAACCCGTCCTGCATCACGGCGCCGCAACGACTGCGCCAGGTGCGTTTTTGAATCGCATCCAGGTGAATACCGCCCACCATGACACGTCCTTTTTGGGGACCGTAAAAGCCCAGTAATAATTTAACCAGGGTGGTTTTGCCACTCCCGCTGGTGCCAACGATCGCCGTCACCTTGCCTCTCGGGACAACCAGGTTGATGTCCTTCAGCACCTCTTCATCAAGGGCATTGTACCGAAAGGACAGGTTTTCCAGCACGATATCGCCTTTTTCGGGGATATGATCGAGGCTGACATCCGTTTCCTCGTCCTCCATCTGGTAAATTTCATTGAGGCGTTCGAGGCTGATCCGCGCATCCTGCAGCGAGCGGATAAACCCGATCATCTGCTGCAGGGGAAGATTGACCTGGCCTACAATATATTGAGCAGCCATCATCATCCCAAGGGTCATCTGCCCGTCGATGACCGCTTTGGCGGCAATAAAGGAGATCAGGATGTTTTTTACCTGGTTGATAAATGACCCGCCTGCATCCTGGTATTGGGTAATAGCCAGCGAACGCATATTGACCCGGAACAGGCGTGCCTGAATATTGGCCCACTGCCAGCGCCGTTTTTTGTCGCTGCCCTGCAATTTTATCTCCTGCATCCCCTGGATCAATTCGATCAGGCTGCTCTGGTTTTCAGACAACTGCTGGAATGCCTGATAATCCACCTCTTTTCGTTTTCGCAGAAAAAGCACAATCCAGCCCACATAAAGCAGACTGGCAACCGTAAATACCGCGAAAATGAGGCTGTTGTACAACAGCAATACGACACTGAATACGATCAGGTTGATCAGGGCAAAACTGATCTGCAGGCTTGAACTGGTGAGAAACGTCTCTATCCGTTTCTGGTCATTGACGCGCTGGATCAGATCCCCCGACATTTTGGCGTCGAAAAAGCCGAGCGGCAGCCGCATCAGTTTGATCAGAAAATCGGTAACCAGACTGACATTGATGCGTGTACCGATAAAAAGCAGTATCCAGTTCTGGATAAAACTGACCAGGGTTTGGCTGCCAAAAAGCACCAGTTGAGCGATCAGGATCAGGTAAACGAAGTCGATATCCTGATTCTGGATACCCACATCGACAATGGACTGGGTGAGAAAGGGAAATATCAGTTGGAACAAACTGCCCAACAGCATACCCATTATCAGAATAATAAACTGACGGCGATAACGGGTCATGTAGTTGAAAAAAATACCCAATCCCCTGGTTTTCTGTGCCTCCTCCTGCAACTGTTGAAAATCAGGGCCGGGTTCGAGCAGCAGGACCACACCCCGGTTGCCGTATGCCAGCCAGCCGGCCTCGAACGCAGCGCGGGTGAGTTTGAATTTACCGTCTGCCGGATCGGCAACCCAGACATGCCGGTTCGTCACCTTATACACTACGATGAAATGCCGCTGACGCCAGTGCGCAATACAGGGCAGAGGGGCGTTCATGAGTCCGGCATCTTCCCCCTCAAAAGGTATTTTGGTCGCCATGGTCTGGAAACCGATACGTTCGGCGGCCTCGCTGATACCGAGCAGGGAAACCCCTTCGCGACTGATGTGCGATCGTTCCCGGAGATATTGCAGGGAATAATGGCGACCGTAATGCGCTGCGATCATGCGCAGGCAGGTGGGGCCGCAGTCCATAGCGTCCAGTTGGCGGTAGAAAGGGAATTGTGTCAATGCAGCACTGTTTATCCGGGTCGGGGTTCTCCAGGCGACCGGTTTTGTTCTGGCGCCAAAGATATGGGTACGATGCAATTTTTCTCTTCTGAGAGCCCACTGCCCCTTTTGCCACACCAGCAGAGGTTCGGAAAAAGCATCAAATGAGTATGGTTCAAAACCGGGGATCAGGTCATTTCAGCACGGTTATTACCCGATCCTGCACACTTGCAAGATGGAACAAGATTTCACGCTACATATATTTCATATTTGAAAACAATTGAAAGGGCGTATGCTGAAAACCCTGCCGGAAACGGCTGATCCGGAAAGTACAAACCGATACCTAAGAACGGGAAGTGGAACAAAACGGCGCACCCACCATGGAATTATCAGAGATGCCGGGAACATTAGAACCGGGTGTAATATTCACGCCTGGCTCTACCCGGGTTTGTCCGCCAGAAAATACATCTCGATTTCACCCTTGTACTTGGCGCTCACCTTGCCGCGATGCTCGTAGCGAAAGTGGTCTTTGGTGAGTTGATACGTCGATTCGGACACATTGATACGCCCCTTTTCGCCGTTGCTTTCCAGCCGGGCTGCGATGTTCACATCATCGCCCCATATATCGAAAGCGAATTTGGTATTGCCCACTACGCCGGCGATGACGGAGCCGCTGTGTATGCCGATTCGGATATCAAATGCCGTTTCTCCGGCAACCCTGCGCTTTTCCTTTTCGGTATTGATAAAGTCAAGGATTTCAAGTGCGCCTTCGACCGTGTGCAAGGCATGTTGCGCATCGGGTACGGGCAATCCGCCTACGGCGAGATAGGCATCGCCGATAGTCTTTATTTTTTCGATGCCGTGCTTGCTGAAAATCGTATCGATGGCCTGGAAATAGTAGTCCAGTTCTTCGATAAGCGCCTCCGGCGGCATGCGTTCGGCGATCCTCGTGAATTCCACAAAATCCAGGAAGATGATCGACACATTGTCATAACGCCGGGGTTTCACCTTGCCGTGCTGTTTCAATTCTTCGGCAATCTCGTCGGGTAGAATATTGAGCAAAAGCCGCTCGGATTTTTCTTTTTCCTGCTGCAACTCGCTGGTCCGCAACTGCACCTTCTCCTCCAGTTGTTCATTGGCCTCCTTCAGGTCGAAGAGCAACTGGGCATTGCTCTTTTGCATGTAGTACTTTTCCACGGCATGGTCGAGCGTATGCTTCAGTTCGGCCTGATCCCAGGGCTTGGTGAGGTATCGGTAAATATTGCAATTGTTGATGGCCTTGATGATCACCTCGACATCGCTGAAACCGGTAAGAATGATACGCACGATGCCGATATTCTCCGGCATCTTCCTGAACAGTTCCACGCCGGTGCAGAGCGGCATGCGCTGGTCGGAGATGACCACCGGCACCTCCTCACGCGCCACGATATCAAGCGCCTCGGTTGGCGAGGTGGTCGTCAAAACATTAAAATCCCGCCGAAACGCCGATTTGAAAACGATCAGATTATCCTCCTCATCGTCCACGTACAGTATGGTGGGCTTCTCCGGTATGTTCATCACAGTATGATTTATGCTTCTTTTAGTCGTTTAACGGCCTTGGGGAATGAATGTCCGGATTAAAAATCATTGCAGCCATCGACTCACTGATTCACCGGCAAATAAATGGTAAAAACAGAACCTTTTCCCTCTTCACTCTCCACTTCGATCCGGCCTTTGTGATCTTCAATAATGCCATAACTGATTGAGAGCCCCAGACCCGTGCCTTCGCCAACAGGTTTTGTGGTAAAAAACGGTTCAAACAGGCGGCGGCGCACCGCTTCGCTCATGCCGCTGCCAGTGTCGGCAATCGAGACAGCAACCTCGTTTTGTTCCGACAGGAACCTGGTGGTAAGGGTGATCACTCCCTGGTCTTCCATGGCCTGAAGCGCATTATTAATGATGTTCAGGAAAACCTGGTTGACCTTACCCGCTGCGCATTCCACCATAGGCAGTTCGCCGTAATCCTTGTGGATATCTGCCTTCTTCCTGATCTGGCTTTGGAGTATCTCCAGCGTGGAATCAAGCCCTTCATGCAAGTCAACGGTCTTGATCTCGCCTTCGTCGAGGCGACTGAAGTTGCGCAGGCTTTTCACGATACTCACGGTACGGTTGATCCCGTTCTGAATACTGCGAAACATTTCATCGCTGTCTTCAACTGTTTCGGCAATACGCCGGTGCAGTTTTTTGTCCACAATATTTTGAAGGGCGGCACGGTTATCGGCCTCCGGATCGAGCGCCAGGTAGACTTCAAGCGCCGATTTGAACTCATCGAAGTTTTGTCTCAGATTATTCACACCCACCGACACAAAATTGATGGGATTGTTGATCTCGTGCGCCAGACCGGCAGTGAGTTGACCCAGAGAGGCCATCTTTTCACTATCCACCAGTTTGGCCTGTGCCATCTTAAGGTCAGACAGCGATTTCTCCAGGGCTTCTTTCTGCTGCATGACCTCGGCGGTACGCTCGGCAATTTTTTGCTCGAGTTGTTCGTATTGCAAGGCATTTTCAAGCGATACAGCCACCTGGCCGGACAAAAGTTTGAGAAACTGCACCCTTTGTTCGGTAAACACGCCGCTGTTCAGGTTGTTTTCGGCGTACAACATGCCAATCAGATTGCCCTGGTGCAATACCGGCAGGCAAAGAACCGAATGGAGTTTCTTTTCCTTCACGACCGGATCAGCGGAAAAGCGGCCATCCACCTGTATGTCGTGCAACACCAGATCTTCCCTTGTGCGCACGACGTATTGCGTAACCGTTTCAGGTATATGCCGGTTACCCTTTAGAGGCGCCTTGACCCAGCTCTTTTCATCGGCGCTGTCTACCGAGCCCCTTGCCTCAATCAGCCAGTTGCCTTCCCGTTCAATGAGGAAGAAACCGTTTTGTGCGCCGGCATTTTCAACCAGTACATGCATGAGCCTCGACATGAGCTTGTCCAGCTGTATCTCTCCTGAAATAGCCAGTGCCGCCTTCATCAGGGAATGCATATCCATTTCAATATTACTTTGCGTACCCGAACGGGATATGGTGGCATCGATGCCGGTCCGGACACTCGTGTCTTTCAGGCCATACTTGTGGTCGAGCCAGTTGACCTTGGCCATCGCACCCCACTTCTGGTAGAGTCTCCGCGCTTCAAGCAAGTATTTTTTGCTTTGGTCGCGTTGGTGTTTTTCTTCCTGAAAACGCGCAGCGAGTTCATTGGCAAGGGCCTCATCGTTGATAAAGTTGTTCTCCTTTGCGGTCTTGATGGCAAGGTCGTACAAGTGCCGGGTATTGGAGATATCGCCATGCAGCCGGCCGAGTTCTGCCTCAACCAGATACTGTTTCGACAGGAAGTTTTCCGGTCCGCTTTTGGCGAATTTCCTGATGGTTTTGAGCAACTTCCTGGCCTGACCCAGGTGTTTTTTGCGTTGTGCAGCCGGGGCCGATTCAGCAGCCCGAATCAGGGTAAGGGCATAATAAAAATAGATCTGATGGACGTGGGGCGTCGCCAGTACGCTATCGATGATCGCAAAGCACTGCTCCCCGCTTTCCAGCGCTTCCGGTGTATTGTCGAAATAGTATTCGAGCACCATGCAGGTCATGTAATACACGCATAAGCCGCTGTAATCCTTGCCGTTAAGGTGCAGTTCTTTCTGGACCGTTTCATCGTAATACGGGCCGCGCAGCCTGGAGTTGACGACGGTATCATCCATCAGGTTGGAGACCGCTTGCCGGGGTATGTTCAGCCAGGTCAAACCTGTGTTTTGCTTTATCTTCAACAGTGTTGCCGCATAAGCATCCATTTCGGACTTGAGTTCTGCCAGCGGCCTGCCCATGTAATAATACGTGGAGTAGGCGTTGAAAATAGCGTACGAAGAAAACAGAAAGTCGCCCGTTTCCAGTCCTTTTTGATAGGCAGCCATCAGGCCTTCCATGGTGCTGCCAAAAGGCAGCCGCCAGGGCTGGATAAAACTGGAATTCAGGTAATGTACCTTCGAATAAATAGAAATGTTCCGGAATTTTTCCAGGAGTCGCACGGCGATCTCCCCGTACTTCAGCCCTTCGTCGAATTCCTGTGTGCTGCCGCACATCACCAGGCCGTAGGTAGCATAGGCGAACGCACTCTGGAGGTGGTTGCCATAGCGCACGGACAGGCTGACCTGCTTGAACACAATCAGCGGAAACAGGTTCTGCTTGGCAAAATAGGAGGCCGAGGCCGCATAAGGCATCAATTCCATGATGGCCGACACCCTGGGTTCTGTCATATCGGGCATCGCTACCAGCTGATCGGCGCTTTTACCACGCAGGCGCAACTTGGTACCGATCAGACTTTTCAGGATATGCAGTTTGTTGGGGTTTTCCGGAAAACGGGCGCCAAGCAGGCTCAGTATTTCCAGACTGGTCCGGAGCGCCTCCGCGTTCCGGGTGAGGGAGATATATCCCTGAATCTTGACCGTATAGGCCTTCACCCGGTGCAGCAATTCGGATGCCTTGTCGAATACCTCTGCCGTCAGGCGTTCCATCTCATCTACCCGGCCGCTGAGATAGGCGGCCTCAGCCGCTTCATTGCAGAGTTCGAGGGAAAGAGCGTAGTGATTCTGCCAGGAATGCTGCGGCAACAGATCAAGTCCGGCAGACATGTACCGGAATGCCGGTTGGTAGGCCGCGGCGTTCTTGGCCTTTTTGCCCGCAAAAAGATTGAGTTCGACGACCTGTATTTTTTCCTGTTCCTCCGTGATCAGGGAACTGCCCAGGTTATAGTGGGTAACCAGTTCAAATATGCGCTCCCGTTTTTCCTCCTCCGAAAAACTGTCGGACAACTGCCGGCCGATTTTCAGGTGCAGCGCTTTTTTGGAGTCGTCGTCCATCAGGATATAAGCCGCATTTTGCACCTGGTCGTGTAAAAAGCGGTATTCGCTGTTGATGGCCTGGTCCGATTTTGTAGATATCTCCGCCAGCCGGTAGGCATTTCCAACCGGTACGATCAAGCCCTCCGCAATGGCAGGACCCAGGGTCCGGGCGGTCGACTGCGTCGATTTTTCCCAAACGGTAGCCAGGGTATGCAGATCGAATTTATTGCCGATACAGGCTGCATACTGGCAGAGCCGCTGGGTTTGGCTATCGAGCAGCAATATCTTTCCGCGCATCAGTTCCACCACATTGTCTGTGATATTTCTGCCGTATATTTTTTCGATATCCCAAACCCAGGTATTTGAACCGAAGTCGAACACGATCAGTCCGTCGGCGTGCAGTGATTTCAAAAATTCGTTTACAAAAAACGGGTTGCCCCCGGTTTTTTGCTCCAGTAATGTTCCCAGCACTTCAGCCCTTGCCGGCGGACAGTGCAGGGTATCTGCCACCAGTTGGTTCAGTTCGCTGACTTCAAGCGGCTTAAGCGTTATTTCCCTGACCGTATCCTCCGCTTCTTTCAGCACCTGAATCGTTTTCATCAGCGGGTGCGTGGCATCCACTTCGTTGTCGCGATAGGCGCCGATAACCAGGAAGTAGGATGTTTCCTTGTCCAGCAACAGCAATTCCATCAACTTAAGCGAGGGGGTGTCGGCCCACTGCAAATCGTCGAGGAAAAGCACAAGCGGGTGGTCGGCGGTGGCAAGCGCCTGCACAAACTTCTGGAATACGAGGTTGAAACGGTTTTGCGCTTCGGAGGGTGGCAGGGTCACCACTTCGGGCTGCGCTCCAATGATCAGTTGAACTTCGGGAATCACGTCGATGATGACCTGGCCGTTGGGGCCCAGGGCATCGAGCAGGTCCGATTTCCATTGCGTCACCCGGGCGTCGCTTTCGGAAAGCAATTGCCCCAACAGGCTGCGAAACGCCAGGATCACGGCACTGTAAGGCGCATCGCGGTTGAACTGGTCAAATTTACCTTCGGTAAAATAGGCGCGCCGCGACACCACAGGCTTGTGAATCTCCCGGATCAGGGAAGACTTGCCGATGCCGGAAAATCCCGACACCAACAGCAGTTCCGCCTTGCCCTGGCCGGTATCGTCGAAACTGTCGAGCAAAAACCGGAGTTCCAGTTCGCGGCCGTAAAGTTTGTGGGATATATGGAAACGACCGGAAAAATCGGAGGCGCCTATCTCGAACCCGGGAATGTTGCCTTCCGCATCCAGCCGCTGGGCACAGGTGTCCAGGTCTTTTTTGAGGCCTCCGGCACTCTGATACCTGCGTTCCGGCGACTTGTCCATGAGTTTCAGCACAATAGACTGAAGCACAGGCGGGATGGCAGGATTGATCTCGGCAGGCGGCCTCGGATTGCGCGCCAGGTGGGCGTGGACCAGTTCTGCCGGATCATCGGAGGTGAAGGGCAGGCGGCCGGTCAACATCTGATAGAAAGATACCCCGAGCGAGTAAAAATCGGTGCGATAATCTACCGGTCTGTTCATCCGCCCGGTCTGTTCCGGCGAAAGGTATTGCAGGGAACCTTCGAGGTCCTGGTGACTGACGATACCGACGGTTTCCTGGGAGATCAGGACCGCTATGCCAAAGTCGATCAGCCGCACTTCTCCCGTCTGCGTATTCAGGAGAATGTTATCGGGCTTGATGTCCTTGTGGATGATCTGCTGGCGGTGCAATGCAGCAACGATATCCGCCAGGCGGCCGGCAATCGGGAAAAACTGTTTCAGGGGCATCCCGTTTTCGGGAATGAGGGTTTTCAAAGGCAAGCCGCCAAAGTCTTCCATAACAATAGCAACGCCTTCGCCAAACTCCTTGATTCCCAGTATTTTCGGAACACCGGGAAATGCCAGTTTGCTGACCAGTTCATACTCCCGCCGCAGTTTGACAGCCTCCGTCTCATGTTGCATCGCACCGGAAACAACCTTGAGGATTACAGCCTGCCCGTCTTCCTGCCTTACGGCATGGCAAATCATCTTTCCACCTCCGGAAAAAAGCACTTCCTTGATGTCAAACTCGGGAATTGATATC
>ERZ724507.718-NODE-718-length-14572-cov-8.244128_pt1 | contig 14572 bp, 10 predicted proteins | sample MGYA00376040_ERZ724507 | MGnify/ENA primary metagenome ERZ724507 (study PRJEB28724, sample SAMN07190883) | activated sludge metagenome | isolation source: activated sludge of sewage treatment plant in Hong Hong | place: Hong Kong | collected 2016-03-17 ...
GCGCGATCGGACCGTGCTTCATCTCGCCCGCCGCGTAGCCTTCGGCGTGGATGTACGAGATCTCTTTGAGCTTGAGCGCACCCTCGAGCGCAATCGGGAACTGCGGCCCGCGTCCCAGGTACAGCATGTCTCGACAGTGACCGTAGGTTCGCGCCAGCTGATGAAGCTGCTCTGCCGTCTGAAGAACCTGCGTCAGCTTGGCGGGCAGCGACGTCAGATCGTGAACGAATGCCTGCGCGGCTTCTTCGGAGAGCTGACCACTGCGTCGTCCCAGGTGCAGCGCGAGCAGCGCCAGCGCGACAAGCTGCGTGGTAAAGGCCTTCGTCGACGCGACGCCGATTTCCGGTCCTGCGTGCGTATACAGCGAGTGCTGTGCCGTGCGCGGAATCGACGAATCGACGACGTTGGCGATCGAAAAGATCTGCGCGCCTTTCTTTTGCGCTTCACGAATTGCGGCCAGCGTATCGGCGGTTTCTCCCGACTGAGACACCGCGACCACCAGATCGCCCGACGAGACGATCGGATCGCGATAACGGAACTCCGACGCCAGATCGACTTCCACCGGGATGCGCGCCAGCGCTTCAATCAGGTACTTTCCGACGAGCGACGCATGAAACGAAGTGCCGCAAGCCAGGATAAACAGCCGCTTTACCTTGCTTGGATCGATCTCGTATCCGTCGAGAAGTGCATCCGCTGGCGTGTGTGAAAGTCGTCCGCGCAGCGTATCGGTGACGGCGCGTGGCTGCTCGTAGATTTCCTTGAGCATGAAGTGCTTGTAGCCCGCCTTTTCAGCGGCGAGCAGCGACCAGGTGATGACGCGCTCGGCGCGCTTTCGTTCCACCCCGTCGAGACCGATGATGCGAACCTTGTCTCGCGTGAGCTGCGCCAGATCGCCTTCTTCGAGGAAAATCACCCGTCGGGTATGCGGCAGCAGCGCCGGTACGTCCGAGGCGATCAGGTTTTCTCCGTCGCCAAGTCCGAGCACCAGCGGCGATGCGCTCTTGGCACAGACCACTTCGTCGGGCGTATCGGTACACAGAACCACCACCGCGTACGCGCCTTCGAGCTGTTTGAGCGCTCGCTGCGTCGCCGTCAGCAGTCGATCCGGCCCCGGCGCAACCTGCTGAAGCTCTTCCCAGATCATGTGCGCGATGATCTCGGTGTCCGTTTCCGACGAAAACGTGTGTCCGCGCTGGCTGAGCGACTGCTTGAGCGACAGATAGTTTTCGATGATGCCGTTGTGAACCACCGCGACCGACGCAAAGCGATGCGGGTGCGCGTTTTCGTCTGACGGACGACCGTGAGTCGCCCAGCGTGTGTGTCCGATTCCGACGTGGCCTTGCGGCATTCCGCCGGCAAGCTGACCTTCCAGCTCACTGAGCTTGCCTCGACAGCGCACAATCTGGAGATCGCGTGCCTCGTCGGGATTGTTGGGGCTCTTGATGACCGCGACACCTGCCGAGTCATAGCCACGATATTCGAGTCGACGCAGGCCTTCGACCAGCAGCGTCGTTACTTGCTTGGGTCCGATGTATCCGATGATTCCGCACATGGTTTTTTTGATTTTGCGCGCACCGCGTTGCCGGTGCAAATGAGCTTTTGATACCCTATGGGATTATGAGCATACAGGTCCTTTACCAGTCTCTCTCCATCGCTAAGGAGCCGCGCTTCCGACTTCAGGACGGCGGCTTGTTCATTGAGCTGGACAGCCCGATGCCGGTTGCGACCGCGCTGTCGGTTCACGCGGGTGAGCACAGCCTGCAAGGCAAAGTACGACGGGTGAAAGAAGGCGCAGGCGCTGGCATGCTGGTGGTGCCCGTCGAAGCGACCAAGCTGCCGCGCTGGCTGCTCGGTCTGGGCGCGGAAGTCGGTGCCGGTGTCGAGTTTGAGCCCGAGCCCGCGCCGCCGCCTCCTCCCGTCGTCGAGGTGAAGCCTGAGCCTGTCGTCGAGGTGAAGCCTGAGCCTGTCGTCGAAGCGAAAGCCGAGCCTGTCGTCGAAGTGAAGCCTGCGGAAGCGCCGGTGGAAGCGGCTCCGTCGAAGCAGACTCCTGCCGAAGCGGCTGCGTCGGGCGAAGACGAAGACGAGTCGTCGGAAAAGCCCAAGGCCGGTGAAAAGAAGACTGCCGCCAAGACCGCCGCCAAGAAGAAGAAGCCCCGTCGCTAACGCTCGATTTCTCGTCGGAAAACCTGCTGATCGGTGCTCGTCGTGTGCTCCGCTGCTGCTGTGACGGCGGTTTCTTCGTCGTCGGTCAAAGCGCTTTTCTCTGAAGGTCAAACTTTGCTAGCGTGCGCCGGTCGCTTGGCGACGTGAGCCACTTTCAGGGAGTCCGTTTATGCGCTTTCGCAGAGAGCATCGCATCGAGGTTTCAGCCAGCCGCGTGATCGAGCTTTCTCTCGATCCGTCCTTCATGAAGCGTCTCAACATCGAGGCGATGCATGTCCAGCAGTATGAGTCGCTGTCGCGCGACGTCGGTCCGGGCTCGATCACGCTCAAGAACCGCATCACACCGCAGGACAACATGCCGGGCTTTATCAAAAAGCTCGTCGGTGGCGGCTTCAGTTACGAAGAAACGGTGACGCATCAAACGGGATCGGACTCGGTGTCGGCGGTGATGGTTCCGTCGGTGATGCGTGACAAGCTGAAGATGGGCTACACGATGCAGGTGATTCCCGTCGGTGAAAACGCCTGTCGTCGCATCATGGACTGGGACATCGAGGTCAAGGTCTTCGGGCTCGGTGGTCAGATCGAAAAGTTCGCCGCTGCCGAGGTCGAGCGCGGTCTGGAGTCGTCGGCGGGCTTTCTGAACAAGCACGGCGCAGCGACGTAATTGCTCTGGCTGGTGTGTACGGTCGGCGTCGTCTGACCGCTTGGCTCCGGTAAGTCCCTGAGCAGCCAGGGAAAAGTCCCATCGAGTTCACGGCTTACGTGTGCGACGGGATTCGTTGTTACCTTGCTGTTTCAATCGAAACTAAAATGAAGGCTTCTCTGCACGAGCCGCTGACGAGCGTCGTCGGTCGGTGGTGCGGACACTTTGCGCTTACTTTCGGGGGAGGGTTAGGCCATGAAGTGTTCTTCTCGCGTCCTTGGCAGCGTGCTGGGCCTTTTGAGCTTGGCGCTGACGAGCGGGCTTGCGGGCTGCTCGGGTGGTACCACCAGCGGTGAGGTCGATGCAGGCTCGACACCAAGCGAAGACCTGACGTTTACCGGGCCGTTTCCGTTTATCACCGAGTTTTTGGCCAAAAATCAGGCCGGGCTCACCGACGAAGATGGCGCAACGTCCGACTGGATCGAGATCTACAACCCTGGCAGCCAGCCGTTTGACCTGTCCGGCTACCACCTAACCGATAGCAAGACCAAGGCCGATCGCTGGACCTTTCCGACGGGAACTGTGATGGCTCCCGGCAGCTACTTGGTGGTGTTCGCGAGCGGTAAGAATCGCGCCGTCGCTGGCAAGCCGCTGCACACCAACTTCAGCCTCTCGGGCGGAGAGCTGGGCGGAAGCTGCTCGACGCAGGGCGGAGAATACCTGGCACTGACGGGCCGAGGCGGCGATCCGCTGCCTCCGGTGTGGAGCCCGTATCCCGGTCAAGCCACCGACGTATCGTATGGACTGCTGACGACGGCGACCGATTCCGCGACGGCGCACTTTGGCAAGCCGACACCGGGCGCACCAAATGATCCATCGTCGGCGCTGGCTGAGCGTGTGCGCTTTGGTCCAGCGAGCCGCACGTTTGCATCGGGAACGCCACTTCCGGTGACACTTTCGGTCAGCTCGCAGACGGCGCAGGTTCGCTACACCACCAATCGCTCACGTCCGATTGGCGTCGCGGGTACGGCGGGAACTTTTGTGGCAGATGCGACCACCGATGTGGCGACCTGGACGGCGCACGGACTGAAGACCGGCGATCTGGTTCGGGTGTCGGGTCCGGCACCGCTTGTCGTCGGGATGAACTACTTTGTGCAGGCGCTGACGGCGGATACGTTCAAGCTGACGATCGAGCCCGGCGGACCGGCGATCGATCTGACCGCGAGCGGATCGTTTGAGCTGCGTCGGGATGCCGCTACGGGCACCGCAGCAGCGACGGACTTCATCACGACATCGATGGTTCACTCGTTCTTTGGCGGCGATCCGGTGCAGGTCAAGAGCACGGGCACGCTGCCGGGCGGACTGTCCGCAACGACGACGTATTACATCGTGCCGGGGACGACCAACACCTTCCGGCTGTCGACGTCGCCGACGCTTACGCCGGTGGTGGACATCCTCGATGCGGGAACGGGAACGCTTCAGGTCTATCGCACACCATCGCCGCTCTACACAAATCCGATCAATGTGTCGGTGAACACGCGGATTCGCGCGCGCGCGTTTGAGCCAGGTCGTCCCGACGGACCGCTCGTGGGAGAGATGTACTTTGCGCTGGATCCGGCGGCGCTGGCGTTTACGTCGAACCTGCCGGTGGTGCTGTCGCATACCTGGAACACGGCGATGGCCAACAATACGCCGGTCGAAGGCGTGGTGATGGTGTTCGAGCCCAAAGCGCCGGACAACCTGACGCGGCTGTCGAACCTGCCGGACTTGGTGGCGCCGGGATCGCTGGAGCGTCGTGGATCGTCGACGGCGGGTGATCCCAAGTTTTCGATGGCGCTGGAGCTTCAGGACGAAAACGGAATCGATCAGGACTGTAGTCCGTTTGGGATGCCGGCTCACTCGGACTGGGTGATGCACGCGCCGTATCAGTTCGATCGGTCGATGATTCACAACGACCTGATCTATCGAACCAGCAACGACATGGGACGCTACGCGGTTCGCACCAAGCTGATCGAGCACATCCACAACGAGCAGTCGATGCCCGACACGTTTGAGGGCGCGATCACCGGCGTCGATTACTTCGGCGTCTACAGCTTCATGGAAAAGATCACGCGCGGCAGCAGTCGCGTCGATGTCGAAAACCTGACGATCGCGGACAACGCGCTGCCAAACATCGCGGGCGGCTACATGTTCAAGGCGGATCGGCTCGATTCGGGAGAAGTCGGCATCACACCGCTGGCGGGACAGAGCTTTGGCAACGCAGGCACCGGCGGTCCGGGCGCCAACGTGCTGGCGTGGGTGAATCCGCGCGAGGTGTCCCCGGACCCGTTCAAGCGCGTGACGCCGACCCAGCGCGACTGGTTTCGAGGTCACTTGGGCGATGCGTGGGCGACGCTGAGCGGCCCGATGTCGACCGATCCGGTAAACGGCTACGCGAAGTACTGGGATGTCGGGGCGATGATCGATCACCACATCATCAACACCGCGACGAAGAATGCCGATGCGCTGCGGCTTAGCTCGTACTGGCACAAGCCGCGAATGGGCAAGCTGACGGCTGGGCCGATCTGGGACTTTGATCGCGCGCAAGGCTCGACGGACGGACGCGACTTCGACTGGGGAACGTGGACCGGCGGCGGCACCGACTTCTTTACCTACCCTTGGTACAAAGAGATGCTGGCCGACCAGAACTTCTGGCAAGCGTGGATCGATCGCTACACGCAGCTTCGGCAAGGACCACTTTCGACGGCGGCGATGAACGCGCGAATCGATGACTTGGTCGGTCAGCTCAATCCGGGCAACGGAACCGACACTCCTGCGAAGCGAACCGTGCAGCGCTGGACGGCGAGCGCACCGCGTGCTTCGGGCAGCAACACCGCAATCACCAACATGCTGTTTAACGGTCAGTATGTCGGAGAGATCGCGTGGCTGAAGTACTGGTGGGACAAGCGACTGACGTTTATGGAAAGCCAGTTTGTGCGTCCAGCGGTGGCGAGCGTTCCGGCGGGCAAGGTGACGGCGGGAACGATGGTGACGCTCAGCTCTCCCAGTCAGTCGCTGCCCGGTGTGAAGATCTACTACACAACCAACGGAGTCGATCCGCGCGGACGGACGCCGGGACCGCTGCTGGCAACGGGCGCGGTGGAATACACCGGACCGATCACGATCAATGCGAACACCGTGATCACGATACGAACCTACAATCCGGCTGCACCTGCGGCTCCGGTGGCTCCTGCGGCAACGGGCTGGAGCGCTCCGACCGTACTGGCGTACACGCTGTAGCGTAACCGATTCCTGTTCCTGTTTCACTTCTACGGAGCGTTCGCTGGGACTCTCTTTGCATGCAGAACAGAGACCATCCCAAGACGTAACAGAGTTCTTCCCAAGACGTAACAGAGACCATCCCAAGACGTAACAGAGACGCTACGTAGACGGCGCGCTTTGCTTGTGGGCAGCTTGTCCCAGCGCAACGAGCGCCGCGTAGATGAGCGCAGCCGGAGCCGCCAGTGGTTCCAGCGATTTTTCGCCATTTTCCGACGGAAACACTGTCCACAGCAGATAGTCTTCGGGATGCACCCAACCGAACGGAAGAAAGCGGAAGCGCTCTAGCTTGGCACTGTGTCCGTTTGGCTGATCGAAAAGCAGCGGTTCATCATCGGCATCATCCCGCGCGAGCACTGGCGTGACATCCAGGCCTTCTTCCAGCGGCTTTCCGTAGCGCGAAAACACAGCGGACAGCGCCGTCATGGGAATCGGTAACGGAGCCTGCTGGTCGACGGGACTCCACAGAGCAAGTCCCTGATCGGTCATGATCAGAAACGAGTCTGTCACTTCCCCTTTTTTATCTCGGTGCGCGTAGATACGGAAGCGATAGTGAATGCGTTCGGACTGCATGGATTAGAACTGAAGCTCGACGGAAATGCTGGGTGGATGCAGCAGGTGCTTTTTCACAGAGCAGGCATTGATGGCGGCCACCAGTCCTTCGTGATGTTCTGGCGGAAAGGAAGTCGGAACGGTGACGTGCAGCAGAATCTGTGTGACCAGGCGAGTCTGCTCATCGCGAACCATCGTCTGAACGATCTCAATTCCTTCGCTGGGAAGGTGGCGCGTCTGGCAGTAGGACTGCACAAAGAAGCCCGCGCAGGTTGCAATCGAAGCCAAAAACAGATCAAACGGCGACGGAGCGCTGCCTTCTCCGCCTGACTTGAACGGCTGGTCGGTCAGGACCTCGAATCCATCAAAGTGTCCCGATACCTTCTTCTGTCCACGTAGCGCCACGCGAATTTCCATCGATCAGATGCTCCTTCTTTTCGCTCTTACGTTCGGTATTTGTGATGCGCTCGTCAAGGCCTGACACAGATGAGTGCGTCATTCGTTCGGGAAGTGCGGCGAAGAAACGCAGGATTTCTGCTAGGGACCGCGCAAAGTGAGCGATAGGATGCCGACAAAACAAGAGGTGAGTCATGGACGGAATGCGCCCACACATGCTCGGTTCGCCGCGTCGCGTGCGCGGATGGGTTGGCCTTCTTGCGTCGCTGTCGCTGCTGTGGATTGGCTGCTCAAGCAAAGTGGTGCCGGGTCCTGATTCGACCGCGAGCGAGGATCTGGCAGATCCGATTCCGGCTCCTGTGGATCTGTCGTTTCCTGTGAATGACCTTGCGCAGCCTCCGTCCGATCTGAAAATGCCAGAGGATCTGGGCAAGCCGGTTGGATCAAGCTGCACGACAGATGGCGATTGTCTGAGCGGTGCGTGTCGCAAAGTAGGCACTTCAGGAAGCTTACTGTGCGTCGGAACATGCAAGACCCAGCGCGACTGTGATTCCCTTCCCGGTCAGGTCACTTGTCAGCCCGAGCGCGTGGGCGATGCGCAAGGACTGTGCGTTCCGCCCAGCGCAAGTCACTGCGCAAGCTGTGACAAAGATGCAGACTGCGGAACGATGACAGAGCGCTGTCTGCAAGCACCCGGAGATGTCGCGCCTGCGTGTCACTTGGACTGTTCTCTGTCCGATTCGGTGTGTCCGTCCGATTATGAATGTCAAGCCATCACCGACGGAGCCGTCGCGCGCAAGCTGTGCGTTCCCAAGACCAAGCTGTGTCTGGATTCCTTGGGTGGATACTGTGATCGCGTGGCGCTTCCGCAGAGCTGCGCACGCAAAAATACAGCCGGTCAGTGCATCGGACAGAGAGCCTGTCTCACTGGTGGTCGCTACGATCGCTGTGCGGCCTCCGTCCCTCAGTTTAAGCGCTGCGGAGACATGGATCCGCCAGGCTGCACGCTGGCACTGGCATCCGATGCGATCGGGACCAAGCAGAACTGCGCGCGCTGCGGCAACGCTTGTGGAAGTGAGGAAGACTGCTGCGCAGGAAGCTGCAAAAAGCTAAACACAGCGACGGACTGCGGAGCCTGCGGAAAGTCCTGCGCGATGGGAAGTGGCTGCTGCGCAGGAAGCTGTACGCAGCTCGATACGGTGTCAAACTGCGGCGCGTGCGGCACTGTCTGTCCGGGCATGGGACAGCCCACCAGCGACGTGTTTTGTGATGCGAGCAAGCTCCCTGCTTCGTGCGGAATGACCTGTCGCGGTGACAACTATGATGTCGATGTCAGCGCGGCCAATGGCTGTGAAGTGCTGGATGTGACACCGCCCGGACATACCCAATCGACTGCATCCAGCCGAGGCAGCAGAGACTGTTTTGACACTGCCAGTCGCGACTCCTTTTCATCGGCGGTTCCGTCGGATTTGCGTGAACACAAGAACCCTCCGGTGGTGGGATTTTCCGGCAGGGTCGGTGCGGCCCCGGACTACTGGGTGGTGCGCGCAACGGGTGGCACGTTCTGTCAAAACGACTATGAAGTGACGATCACCACGACGGGCGGCAGCGCGATGATGACCTGCTATCGCTTGACCATCATCACCAACAAGCGAACCGATACGCTCGATGTGAGCGGCGCAGGCAGCAAGAACATGAGCACCGGAACCGGCGCGTACTCTGGTGGATCAGACATCTACTTTGTCGTCGAAAAGACCTGCACCACCGCGATGCCTGAAAAGGTCAGCTACAGCGTGGAGTATCACCTGTGATGCGGTGCGGACTCCCGAAGCTTCGCAGCGCGCTGCGCGTCATGTTGGCGTGTGTGGGAGTCCTGTGTGGAAGCTGCGCGCAGGTTGAATCAAGCGGCGATCCACCCAAGGTTCCCGACGCTGGCTGCGAAGGACTGGCCTGTCAGGTATCACTCTGCTCAGCGGGCAAAGACACGCGACTACGCGGCATCGTCTACGCACCAAACGGAGTCGATCCGCTCGCCAAAGCCGTGGTCTATGTTCCGCAGTCTGGACAGCTCACGCCGCTTCCTTCTGCGCTGTCGTGCGAGCTGTGTCGCGATCCCATCAGTGGTCGCGCCGTCACCTTTTCCTACAGCGGCAGCGACGGAACATTTGAGCTGCGCGGCGTTCCTTCCGGGGATCAGATTCCGCTCGTGGTGCAAAAGGGACGCTTTCGTCGGCTGGTGAACGTGCGCGTTCCAGCGTGTCAGACCACGGCGCTTGCTGCGGAACAGACACGGCTGCCGCGCAGTCAGCAAGAAGGAGATCTTCCCAAGCTGGCGGTAGCGTCGGGCGATCACGATGCAATTGAGTGCGTGCTGCGTCAGATCGGAATCGATCAGCGCGAGTTTCAGACCCCGGATCAGCGCGGCGCGGTGCATCTGTATGACAACCAAAAGCCGGGCGCTGTGACGCTGCCGGGACAGCTCCTTGTGTCGTCGCTGCTGACCGATCGGAATCGGCTCCTTTCCTACCAGATGCTGTTTCTGAACTGCTCAGGAATCGCGTATTCCCAAGGGCTGCTTGCGGACGCCCAAGTACGCAGCAACTTGGTCGAGTTTCTGCGGCGAGGCGGCAGGCTGTACGCAACCGACTGGTCGTATGACTTCATCGCGCAGCTTCCCGAGCTGGCTCCGTATGTCTGTTTTCAGGACGACAAGGACTGCTCGGTGACGACGCCACATGGCTTTCACACAGCGGTGGCAAGCGGCGGACTGGGTGATCCGATCACGGGCGCGGTGACGGCTTCTGCGAGCGGACTTGCGGACTTTCTGCGACGACTCCCGGTGCCGGTAAACCCAGCGATGATTCCGATTACAGAGCTGCTTCCAGGCTGGGTTCAGATCGCGCAGACCGCGCAAGATCCACAGCGCTTTCCGTCGGTGGTGTATCTGCAAGGACTGTCCACTGGGAAGCTGCGACCGCTCACCGTTGCCTTTGACTATCCGCCGCAAGCGGGCTGTGGTCGCGTGCTGTTTAGCTCCTATCACACGCGTGAGCGCTCTGCGCAGAAGACTTTTCCGGCCTACTGTCCCCTCGGTGACATGCTGCCGCAGGAACACATCTTGGAATATCTACTGTTCGAGCTGGCCGACTGTCTGGGCGGCTCGATCGGCTAACAACCAACAGGGGGATCGATCATGAAATCTCAGTCTTTACGTCACCTGTCATGGCTCCTTTGTGGAGCACTTTCCGTCGCTGTTTCGCTTGCACAGCCCGGCTGCGAACAAGCTGGAAGCGATGGCTCTGGTGATGCTTCCACAGACCCCAATCAGCACGCAGACTTGGCGGCTTCCGGCAGCCCGGACGGAATGCAGAGCAGCGCTGATGGAATGTCTGGATCCGATCTAGGTGCAGGGTCCGCAGACATGATGACGGCTTCGGACATGACGATGCCACCGACGGTGTCCGCCGCTTGTGACAGCCATGCTCAGGCCGCCTGTGACAAGTACAAAGACTGCTATCCGTCCGCGCTGGCGCTGACGTTTCCGTCGATGACAAGCTGTCTTGCGCGCTACAAGCAGCAGTGTCTGCTCTACGCAAGCTTGTCTGGCAGCAAGCGCACGACGACCGATATTCAGCGCTGCGCGTCGCTGATGACCACGCTCACTTGCATTCAATATGCTGATCAAGCGAGCTACATCGGCACCGCATGCAGCGTCACCGGAACACTGGCAAACGGAACTGCCTGCGGAGCCAGCGATCAGTGCACAAGCGGCTACTGCAATCTCAACTACACGACGGGCTGCGGAGTCTGCGCAAGCTACGTGAAAGTGGGCGCAGTCTGTGACTTTACGACGGGCTCTCCCACCTGTGAGCCGGGCGCTGGCTGCGTCGGTCCTGCGGGGTCGCGAACGTGTCAGAAGCTGGCTGCGCTTGGTGCGGCGTGTAATGCGGTAAGCGGTCCGAGCTGTCTTCCGATGCTCGCGTGTCGTGGCGGAGTCTGTGCTACATCGCGCGCCGCCGGAGACACCTGCGATCCAACGATTGCCTACGACTGCGACTACACCAAAGATCTAAACTGCAACGGGACCACCAAGAAGTGCGAAAAGATCTATAGCTACCTGGCAGCGGGCGCAAGCTGCGGATCGGCGACGAGTGCTCCGTATCCGGTCTGTGCGGCTGGATCGCGCTGTAGCTCGACGACGGGAACGGGAACCTGCGTGGCCCCGGCTGCCGATGGTGCGGCGTGTGTCGATTCTCCGGGAACACCCGGCTGCTTGTGGCCCGCGCAGTGCAAGTCAGGAACCTGTCAGCTTCCCAGTCCGGCCAGCTGCAAGTAGCGTGAGCACAGCGTTTCCGTCGGAAGCTTGCGCAATATGAGTCATCCCAGATGCTTCATATTGCGCAGGTGATCCGCAGTCCAGAGACCTTCAATAAGAGGCATGTGATCTGCTTCATATGGAAGGGCAGAAGACCAATAAGAGGCATTTTGTAGGACTCTTATTGGATCGCGTGCTGCGTCGCGGACTAGAACGGAATCTTGCCGGTGGCGATGTCTTTCCACATCACCCAGTCGCCCATGAAGCTGTAGAGCGGGAACTTGAACGTCGCCGGACGGTTCTTTTCAAAGAAGAAGTGACCGACCCAGGCCAGGCCGTAGCCGACCGCCAGACCGGCGAGGAGCCGCGACGGCTTGCGCGAGACAAGCGCTGACACGCCAAGGACCAGGCCGATGCTGCTGCCGATAAAGTGCAGGCGACGGCAGGTCTGGTCCGAGTGCTGCGAGAGATAGAACGGGTAAAACGCTTCGAAGCTGTCAAAGTGGGTGGGCGTTTCCATCGGGGGCCATGGTAGCTGCGTTGCGCGCGACTTGGAACCCCACCCCGGTCGAGTGCGCGATTTCCATAGACGTTTTGGCCCCGCATGCCGTAACTAAGCGCTGCCGTGGAACCAGAAAGCCTGCTCGCCAAAGAAATCGCCCGGGAAGTCGACCGTCGGCGAACGTTTGCAATCATCAGCCATCCCGACGCTGGCAAGACGACGCTGACCGAAAAGCTGCTGCTGTTTGGTGGCGCGATTCAGATGGCCGGGGCGGTGAAGGCTCGCAAGGCGGCGCGACATGCGCGCAGCGACTTTTTGGCGATCGAGCGAGAGCGCGGAATCTCGGTCAGCTCGTCGGTGATGAAGTTCAACTATCAGGACATCGAGGTCAACCTCCTCGATACGCCGGGCCACCAGGACTTTTCCGAAGACACGTATCGCGTGCTGACGGCGGTCGATTCGGCGCTGATGGTGATTGATAGCGCCAAAGGCGTCGAAACGCAGACGCGCAAGCTGATGGAAGTCTGTCGGCTGCGCGATACGCCGATCATCACGTTTATCAACAAGCTCGATCGAGAAGGCCGCGAGCCGTTCGATCTGCTGTCGGACATTGAGTCGAGCCTGAAGATTGAGTGCGCGCCGATGACGTGGCCGATTGGCATGGGCAAGCGCTTCAAAGGCACGTTCAACCTGTTCCGCAACGAGCTGCGGCTGTTTTCAGGAACGGGATCGGAGCGGGTGCAAGACGCGGTGGTCTATCACGATCCGAGTGATCCGGCGCTCGACGAAGCGCTGGGATCGCAAGTGGAGCACCTTCGCACCGACCTGGAGCTGCTGCAAGGCGCGGGCACTCCGTTTGACAAGGAAGCGTACCTGGCGGGCAAGCTGACGCCGGTGTTCTTCGGGAGCGCGGTGAACAACTTCGGTGTCGCAGAGCTTCTCGATGCGCTGCTTCAGTTTGCGCCGCAGCCTCGGGCTCGGGCAGCGACGACGCGGCTTGTGTCTCCGTACGAGACGCCGTTTTCGGGTGTGGTGTTCAAGATCCAAGCGAACATGGACCCGCAGCATCGGGATCGGATTGCGTTTCTGCGGATCTGCTCGGGGAAGTTTACGCGCGGCATGAAGGTGCGACACCACCGCATCGGCAAAGACGTGCAGATCCAAAACGCGACGATCTTTATGGCGCAGGATCGCTCGGGCGTCGAAGAAGCGTTTCCCGGCGACGTGATCGGCATTCACAACCACGGAACGATCAAGATCGGCGACACGATGAGCGACAAAGAGCCGCTCAAGTTCGTGGGGATTCCCAACTTTGCGCCAGAGCACTTCCGTCGCGTACGACTGCTGAATCCGCTCAAGAGCAAGCAGCTGGAAAAGGGACTTCTGCACCTGGCGGAAGAGGGCGCGGTGCAGCTGTTTCGTCCGCTGCGCAACAACGACTACATCTTGGGCGCCGTCGGTGTGCTCCAGTTTGAAGTGACGATTGCGCGGCTTGGCGACGAATACGGTGTGGAAGCCAGCTACGAGCCGGTCGAATACGGTGCGGCTCGCTGGGTGCGCTGCGACGACAAAAAGAAGCTGGAAGAGTTCCGTACCAAAGCGGCGTCGAACCTGGCGATCGACATCGACGGGAACCTGACGTATCTGGCGGAAAACGACTGGCGACTGAACCACACCATCGACAAGTGGCCGGGGATATCGTTTGACCGCACGCGTGAGCACGTCTAGGCAGCGTCGAATTCGGCAAATGGACTGAGCAGTCCGGCCTCGACGGTGTTACAAGCCTGCGGACAACCCGTTAGGAAAGAGGTCGTTGATGTCCGTCTGTGCGTTGAGGCTGTGGCGACGTGATCAGGCTCGCTTCTGGTGTGCGCTGGGGATGCTGCTGCTGCTCGTTCCGTCGCTGGGATGGGCAGCCAAGTGTCCGAATGTTCAGATCGTGCTCGATCGCTCGTTCTCGATGGTTTCGACGGTGTCAGGCGGGGCTTCACGCTGGGACATTGCGAAGCAGTCGATCAACAGTGCGGTGGCGCTGGCGGACCCGGTGCGGCTGGCCAAGATTGGGCTTCAGACGTTTCCGGCGGCGGCTTGTGACAGTGCGCTCCAGGTTCGTCCCGACTATGGAACGAAGAGCGCGATTGAAACGAAGCTGTCGGCGCTGTCTCCGGCGGGAAGTACGCCCAGTGGAACGGCGATTCGCGACACGGTTGCGCTGACGGAGCTAAAAGACGCGACGCGCAAGCAGTACATCGTGCTTCTGACCGACGGTGTGCCAGCCTGTTCGGGTGAGCCAGACTCGGCGGCGGGGACGGTCGGAGAGATCAAGAAGGGACGGATGAGCAGTCCGTCGATTGGGACGTTTGTGGTCGGGGTGGGCGACGGATTTTCGGCGTCAGACATGAGCACGCTCGGTCTGATGGCCGACGCGGGCGGATACGCGGACCCAACCCCGCTGCGCTACTATCCAGGCAAGACAGCGTCGGAGCTGTATACCTCGATGCTGCGCATCATGCAGACGATTCAGACGGAAAACTCGGGCTGTTCCGACGTGGTTCCAGCGGATATGGCGATGCCGCCGATGGATCTGTCGGTGCCGCCGATGGATCTGCATATGCCGCCGATGGATTTGTATATGCCACCGTCAACGGATCTGTCGGTGCCGCCGATGGATCTGACGATGACG
>ERZ724507.723-NODE-723-length-14529-cov-4.636244_pt1 | contig 14529 bp, 18 predicted proteins | sample MGYA00376040_ERZ724507 | MGnify/ENA primary metagenome ERZ724507 (study PRJEB28724, sample SAMN07190883) | activated sludge metagenome | isolation source: activated sludge of sewage treatment plant in Hong Hong | place: Hong Kong | collected 2016-03-17 ...
CTGGCGCGCATGGAGGCCGTGCTGTCTGAGTTGGTGTGCGCCTGCCATGCGCGAAAGGGGAACGTTTCCTGCCCACTGATTGCGTCACTGCAAGACGGAGCGAACCTCGCGACGCCGGCGCGGGGTGGTCACAGGGCGACTAGGCCTTAACGTGCTTTATTTTCCGAATTCTGAGACGACCCCTAAGGGATAGTCCGGCCCTGCTGACGAAAATGTCATTTCGGCGTCATGTTCGCGTCAGGTTGTCGCGGGCATAGTGACAGTGACGTGAAGTTCATCGAAATCGATCAACATCCAGGAGGGCAAATGAAACATCGTTCCGACGACACGAACTACAAGGATCCCGTTTGCGGCATGGTCGTCAGCCGACTCACTGCGGTCGCAGAAGCGGAGCATCAGCGCAAGACCTATTACTTTTGCGCACAGGTGTGCCGGGATGCCTTCCTGGCCGACCCGAAAAGCTATCTTCGGGCGCACCGCCAGCACGGCATGCCACCCAAGTCAATGCCTACAGAAGAATACGATGCAAACCCATGACCATTCCGCGCACGGGACACCGCATGCGACTCCCGTCAGGACAAGCCGTCGCTCCCGTTGGGTCTTCGGCGGTTTCGCACTCCTCGCGGTTCTGCTCCTGGCCTTTGAGCACAGGATGCATCTCTCCGGCCTGATCGGCTGGCTGCCCTACCTGATCCTTCTCGCCTGTCCGCTGATGCACCTGTTCATGCACGGCGGCCATGGCCATGGCGGAGGCGACGGCAGGTCCAACGATGGAACAGGAAAATGACAGAAGCTGTTCCCGCCTATGGCCTGTGGTCGCTGGTGCTGATCAACTCGGCGCTGTTCATCTTCTTTGCCTTCAGCTTCTTCAAGCCTCATAGTGCTCGCGACTGGCGCACCCTGGGCATGTTTTCGGCCTTCGTGGTTGCGCTGTTCACGGAGATGTATGGATTTCCGCTCACCATCTATCTGCTCTCGGGCTGGCTGACCAAGCAGTTCCCCGGCGTGGACTTCCTCGCCCACGATTCGGGTCATCTTCTGGAAGTGATGTTCGGCTGGCGCGCCAACCCGCACTTCGGGCCGTTCCACCTGTTGTCTGCCGCGTTCATCGGCGGCGGCTTCTGGTTGCTCGCGGCCGCATGGCACGTGCTCTATGCGGCGCAGGCAAGCAATCGGCTGGCGACCAGCGGCCCTTACGCGCGTGTGCGCCATCCGCAGTACGTCGCCTTCGTCCTGATCATGGCCGGGTTCCTGCTTCAATGGCCGACGCTGATTACGCTGGTGATGTTTCCCATCCTGCTCATCGTGTATGTGCGTCTCGCCCGGCGCGAGGAACGCGATTCCGCTGCCGCCTTTGGCGAGGCGTGGACACGCTATGTGCAAGCGACCCCGGCCTTCTTTCCGCATCGGCGCACATCCAACGACCCGGGCGCGCCGGATTCACCCGTCAGATGAGCGTCGTCGTGAATCGAAGGGGATGAAATGGACAAGGAGCAAACGACCATGACCGACAAATCCGCGCCGCGGCATGAGCACCATCATCACGAGCATGGCGCCGCGAACTCGAAAGATCCGGTGTGTGGCATGAACGTGACGCTGGATGCCGGCAAGCCCAGTGCCGAGCACGAAGGGGTCGTCTATCATTTTTGCTCGCAGAAATGTCACGACAAGTTTGTCGCCAGCCCCGATCGGTACACGGCTAATCGACCGGCGGTTCCGGATGTCCCGAAGGGTACGAAATGGACCTGCCCGATGCATCCGGAGATCATCCGCGACACACCCGGCGAATGTCCCAAGTGCGGCATGGCGCTGGAACCGATGGGGGTGCCGACAGCCGCCGACGGTCCCAATCCGGAACTGGTCGATTTCACTCGCCGACTGTGGGTCGGCACGGCGTTCAGCATCCCGCTGCTGATCCTGACCATGGGACCTTTGATTGGCCTGGGGTTCATTCGCGAAGGGCTGGGCGAACGCACGGCACAATGGGCGGAGGTGCTTCTTTCATCGCCGGTGATCCTGTGGGCCGGATGGCCTTTCTTCACGCGCGGGGTGACATCCTTCGTCACGAAGAACCTCAACATGTTCAGCCTGATCGCCATGGGGGTTGGCGCGGCCTATCTTTTCAGCATCGTCGCGGTGACGGCACCGGGTGTCTTTCCGGCTGGATTTCGTATGGAGGATGGCACGGTCGGCGTCTATTTCGAGGCTGCAGCGGTCATCGTCACCCTGGTCCTGCTCGGCCAGGTAATGGAACTGCAGGCCCGGGAAGGTACCGGCAGAGCCATCCGCGCACTGCTCGACCTGGCTGCCAAAACGGCTCGGGTGATCCGCCCGGATGGCAGCGAGGAGGAGATACCCCTGGAGCAGGTCCGCGTGGGCGACCGCCTGCGGGTGCGCCCCGGCGACAAGGTGCCGGTGGATGGTGTGGTGATCGAGGGGCACTCCTCGGTCGACGAGTCGATGGTCACCGGCGAACCGGTGCCGGTGGAGAAGGTGGCGGGCGAAGCGGTGACCGGTGCCACCTTCAACGGTAACGGGACCTTCGTCATGGAAGCCGTGCGGGTTGGGGCTGACACCCTGCTTGCGCAGATCGTCGATATGGTGGCCAATGCCCAACGATCGCGCGCCCCGATCCAGAAATTTGCCGACATGGTTGCCGGTCGATTCGTGCCGGCGGTGATCGGCAGCGCCGTGTTGGCCTTCATCGCCTGGGCCCTGTGGGGACCGGCGCCGGCGTTCGCCTATGCGCTGGTGGCGGCGGTCGCGGTTCTGATCATCGCCTGTCCCTGTGCGCTCGGGCTGGCCACGCCCATGTCGATCATGACCGCGACCGGCCGTGGCGCCCAGGCAGGCGTGCTGATCAAAAACGCCGAAGCGCTTGAGCGTTTCGCCAAGGTAGATACGCTGATCGTGGACAAGACCGGCACGCTTACCGTCGGGAAACCCAAGCTTATTGCCGTGCTGCCGGCCGAAGGGCATGATGAGAACGAGGTATTGAGACTCGCGGCGAGCCTGGAGCGCGGTTCCGAACACCCGCTGGCCGAGGCCATCGTCGTCGGTGCCGAGGAGCGCGGAATTGCGCCGGCCCGTGCCGAGGATTTCGAAGCCATCACCGGCAAAGGCGTCAAGGGCCGGATCGATGGCCGCGACGTCGCGCTGGGAAACGCGAGGCTGCTCGACGACTTGGGGCTTTCGGCGCAGCAGCACTCTGCGGATGCCGATGCCCGTCGCGATCAGGGAGAGACGGTGATGTACGTCGTTCTCGACGGAGCGGTTGCCGGCCTGTTGAGCGTTGCCGACCCGATCAAGGAGACGACGCCGGCGGCGCTCAAGGCACTCCACGACCTGGGATTTCGCATCATCATGGCGACCGGCGACAACGAGCGTACGGCACGCGCCGTGGCGGCACGGCTGGGAATCGACGAAATTCGCGCAGACGTGCTGCCGGCCGACAAGGCGCGCATCATCCAGGAACTGCAAGCACAGGGCCGCAAGGTGGCCATGGCCGGCGACGGGGTGAACGACGCACCCGCACTGGCTCAAGCCGATGTCGGTATCGCCATGGGCACGGGGGCGGATGTCGCCATCGAAAGTGCCGGCTTCACGCTGGTCAAGGGAAACCTCGGCGGTATCGTGCGGGCGCGGCGCTTGTCCCGTGCAACCATGCGCAATATCAAGCAGAACCTGTTTTTTGCGCTGATTTATAACGCGGCGGGAGTCCCCATCGCAGCCGGAGCGCTCTATCCCTTCTTCGGCATCCTGATCAGCCCTATCTTTGCCGCCTTCGCCATGAGCGCCTCGTCGCTCTCGGTGGTACTCAATGCGCTGCGCTTGCGCAAGTTGGATATTTGATGGCGGAATGCCCAGAAAAAAAACGTCACGATCATTCGATCTGCGGCAAGTCAGCATTGCCGAAAATGTGATTGAAAACGGCACCCGCAATCACGAATCAACGTTATCCCCGGCTTTGCTCGTGTCATTGTTTGGCGTTGCGAACTCTCTGACGACCACCGACTCTTTTTCCTCCGCTGCAAGTTCCACGGTTTCCTTCTTGCGTGCCGCCAGAATCGCGCGCGTGGCAAGGGTGCGAATTTGCCCGGCTACTCGAAGAATCCTGCGTTTCCATTGATATGCCTCGATGGCGTAGTGCGTGTCGTCGATGAGACAGGCAAGCCATAGGGTATCCATCGCGGCGATCAACTGATCGAACTCGCGGATGATGGCGAGAAACCGTATCGAGCGCGGCGACGTGATCTGAATCTCGACGGTACGGGCATTGGTATAGCCGATCATCGTCTCGCAGCCATTGGCTTCGCTCATATCCTGCATGCGCTTGATCTCCTGGCGAATCTCCTCCAGGGTCTTGTTGAGAAGGTCATCAACCATTGCTTCTACCGCCTGGGCCTGTTCTTCGGTGCCGATGAAGCGCAAAACGACAGTCAGCGAGAACAGGCTATTGGCGCACATGTCGTAGCCACGCTCGAATATCTGCTGGGCATGTAAGGAATTCAGCAGAGCCTTCTGGGTAATGAACGGTCGGCTATTGCTCAGCCTGACGGTGGGTATGTTGGTTGAAAGTTTGTACTGCCGTGTGGCCATGACTGTCTCCCGATTGGAATAGCCTCGGGAGAGTAGTCAGGACGAATCATCTATGGCGTCTGAAATGCGTCCAAAAAGGGCATATTTCAACAGCCTGAAAACTTTCCAGATGGCCAGAATGCGCCCATCTCATGTCCTCCTTATGGCGGACACGGTGAAGGTAGCTGGCCTTCCCAAACAAACAGCATTTCAAACCCCGGCGGGGATACCCCGTCAGGTAATGACGGCCTTCCTGCCAATTTCAACTTTTGTCAGGAGGTAGTCATGGCATCACTAAACAGAGTCACCCTCATCGGCAACTTGGGTGCCGACCCTGAGGTTCGTTACACGCAGAACCGCGAAGCGATCGCAACGATTCGGATCGCAACGACGGAGACGTACAAGGACAAGTCGTCCGGTGAAAAGAAGGAAATCACCGAATGGCACCGTGTCGTCTTTTTTGGTCGCACGGCGGAGATCGTCGGCGAGTACCTGAAGAAGGGCTCGCCCGTCTACGTCGAAGGTCGCATCCAGACCCGCAAATGGCAGGACAAAGAGGGTCAGGATCGCTATGTCGTCGAAATTCTCGCCAGCGAGATGAAGATGCTCGGCACTCGTCCAGCGGATGACGATGCGCCCGACGCAGGCAAAGGCAAGCGTACCGGCAACGGTAAAGGCAAGCCTGCAGCTGCTACGGGTCCTGCATTCGAGGATGTACCCGACATCGAGCCGTTCTGAGTCGCACGTTTCTTGTTTCCCCACCGGGAGGTCTTCCTCCCCTGGGGGACAGGCCTCCATCACTTTTGGAGGTTTGTTCATGGAGCGCGTCATTCTCGTCCTGGCCATGCTGGCAGGACTGCATCTGATCCTTTCGTTTCTTCAGTTTGCGCTGGAAGCCATTCGTGGCTCATTCCTGCGTATTCCCCTCCAGGCCAAGGTCGAGGAGGTGGTGGCTGAGGTAGATGAAGTACCCGCCGAGGAAACGGTAACGGATTGGCGGCAGTACGACGTACCGGCGTATCTGCGTCGGAACGGAATCGGCAACGATTCCGGCAACACGGCAAAGGCTTCCTTCGAAGTCATTGCCTGAAATTTCCACCCCAGCGGGGGCATCGCCTCCGCAAGGGGATCGGTGCCCCTTTTTTCATTTCAGGAGGCACCTCATGGAACTCGTTCTTCTCGCATGCTGCATTTCTGGCTGGATCATCAGCCGTCCGATCGTTCACGCGCTCGGTCTGTAGTTCGCAGTATTGCCTGTGGGGGTCTTCCCCGCAGCACAAAGCGCTTTTCTCGAAGAGCCCTTTGTCCTGCGGGGATCGCTCCATTTTGGATGCGGTTTTCGCCAGGGAATCTCAACAACCTCTGGAGAAAATCATGAAACTCAATCCCTATCTCGTTCGACTGTTCGACCCGCTGCCCATGGCCTTTGCCTGCGATCTTTATCAACGGCTGAGGGAAGGCAAGCGGGACATGGAAACCCGCGATATGTTGCTGAAGGCACTCGACATGGCGCGCAAAGCCGGAACCATCGAATGATCCCATCGCCCCGGACTTCCGGGGCTTTCCCGAGGGCGTTCGCCCCGAGCGTCCTGCGGAAAGCCAGATTTGATCGGACGGTTATCCGTTCGGTTGAAAAGCGGTAGCTGGCCGCGCGAAACAAACAGCATTTTCCAACCCAGCCGGGGACAACGCCCCGGTTCGGGTCGGTGCTTCCGGCATTCACTCTGGAGGCATCATGAAACTCAATCATCCCGGCCTGCTCGTCATGCCGGCCACGCAGTATCACGCGGAGAAAGCCATCGGCCATTCGGGTATCGTCAAGATGCTCAAAAGCCCGGCCCACCTGCGCGAGTATCTGGATCATCCGCATCAACCGACACCTGCCATGGCGTTCGGTACTGCAGTGCATACCTATGTACTGGAGCAGGATCGCTTTGCCGAGGAATTCGTGGTGGCCGAGAAGTTCGACCGTCGCACGAAGGAAGGCAAGGAAGCAGCAGCACGCTTCGAGGAAGCCAATCAGGGCAAGATCGTGATTACTTCCGAGGAGATGGCCACGCTCACCCTGGTGCAGCGTGCCGTGTTTGCCCATCAAGGGGCGGCACGACTTCTGTCCGTTGGTGACGCCGAGCTCTCGGCGTTCTGGACGGATGCGGACACGGGCCTCAACTGCAAGTGTCGGCCGGACTGGTTCAACGGTGAAGCCATCGTTGATCTCAAGACCTGCGTCGATGCCAGCAGCAGCGGGTTCTCCAAATCCATTGCGAACTTCGGCTACGACATCCAGGCGGCGTTCTACGTCGACGGGATCAAGGCCGTAACCGGAATGGAGCTTCCGTTCCTGTTTGTCGCCGTGGAGAAGGAAGCGCCGCATGCGGTCGCGGTGTATCGCGCCGATCCCGACGTGATCGAGATCGGGCGCAAGAAGTACCGGGCGGCACTTCAACTCTTGAAGTGGTGCCAGGCATCGGGCAACTGGCCGGCGTACCAACCGGGTGGCGAGATTGAACTGATCTCCCTGCCACGCTGGGCAGCCAACACGGAAGCCTTCGAGCTGGACGCCGCCTAATCCGCGGCATTTCTTTGTAGGTCATCAACCCCGGCGGGGATACCCATCCCCGTCCAGGGAGACAGGTGTCTTCGCCATTCTTCTTTGGAGAAAACCATGTCTCAAACCCTACGCAACATCCAGAAGTCCCGCCAAGGCGTGCAGTCCAACGTGGTGCCGTTCCCGGCCATGCTGGAGCAGTTCAAAGGCGAAATTGCCCGCGCACTGCCCAAGCACTTGAGTCCGGATCGCATGGTGCGCATCGCACTGACCGCGTTCCGCATGAACCCGAAACTGGCCCAGACCGATCCTCGCAGCGTCTTTGCGGCGGTGATCCAGTCCAGCCAGCTCGGGCTCGAAGTCGGCTTGATGGGCGAAGCCCACCTCGTTCCTTTCGGCAATCAGTGCCAGTTGATCCCCGGTTATCAGGGACTCATGAAGCTGGCCCGCAACAGCGGCATCGTGCAGGACATCTACGGTCACGAAGTTCGCATCAACGACAAGTTCGACATCGTCCTGGGCCTTAACCGGACCCTGATGCACGAACCGTTGAAGAAGAACGGATTCCCTGCCTCCGACGAGGAGCGCGGTGTGATCGTGGGCTTCTATGCGGTTGCGGTTTTCAAGGACGGCACTCGCACGTTTCACGCCCTGTCGAAGGAACAGATCGAACAGGTGCGCGATAACTCGCGGGGCTACCAGATGGCCAAGAAGTACGGCAAGGAAAGTCCATGGGATACGCATTTCGTCCCGATGGGCCTCAAGACCGTGATTCGGCGGCTGTGCAACCTGTTGCCGAAGTCGCCTGAACTGGCGATGGCGCTGGCGCTCGATGAAGTGACCGAGCGTGGTGAAAACCAGAACATCGGAATCACCGAAGCCATCGAAGGCTCCTGGGCACCGATCATCGACGAGGAAACGGGGGAGATCATTCAACCCACGACCGAGTCCGGTGATAAGGGTAGCAAGTCTGACAAGGCGGAGTCGCCCAAAGGCGTCGAGCCTCACGCCACTGGCAAGCTGCTGCAGGACACCCTGGCCATCATCGGCAGGACGGCCACGACCGACGAACTGGATGAAGTCTATGTCCGGGCCGAAGGTTCGTTCGAGGGCACCGAGCTGGAACAGGTGCTGCGCGCCTACCGTAGCCGCAAGTCTGCACTGGCCAATCCGTCTTCCTCGGCGAATGACATTTTCGGGGAGGATGGCAAATGACCATGCTCGGTGACACGGAGTTCGGAGCCATCCGGATCTGTGCGCGGGCGGTGCAAGTGCTCGACAAGGTCGGTTTCCTGACCCTGAGCAAGGAAGACGATGCCGCTGTGGTACTGGCGCGTAACGAACTTCTGAGCGTGATTCAGGGCAACGGCTATCAGTTGGAGTACGACAGCTACCGCCTGGTCAAGGCCGACGACCGCCACTAGCGCAGGCAATTCGCGTGCTGATGACGGAGATGGCCATGCACAAGGAAAGCGGTCAGGACCATCGGCCTGATCCAGCTCGCATGGCAGGACGTGAAGCAAAGTTTGATGAGGTGATTCCATGGACCGAGGATGACATCCTGCGGCTGCATGGTCTCCTTCTGGAGAAATCGCTGCACGACCTGTTCGATCTGAGGGTGTCCGCCAGAACACGGGCAGACATTCTCGATTGGATGCGGGCGCCACGTTCGGAGTCCGGTGCTTTTACCTACCGGGCGTGTTGCCGTCTGTTTGGCCTCGATGACGAAGAAATTCGGGATCGGGTGCTGGAACGTTACCGGCGGCGACACACTCATTGACGATTCATTTCACCCCTGGCGGGACAGTTGCATTCCCGTCCGGGGATGCGGCTGCCTGCCATTTTTCATTGGAGGCATCATGCAACTGCAAGCATCAATCAAGGTCGGGAACATCCTTCCCGGCCGCAATCCCCGAGGCTACTTCGATCCCTCGGAAATGACGGCGTTGGAAGATTCCGTGAAATCCAAGGGCGTGCTGCAGGCGATCCTCGTGCGTCCCCGCGATGCGGGGCGTTACGAGATCGTTGCCGGCGAGCGTCGCTGGCGTGCGGCAAAGAAGGTGTTTGGGGATGAGTATGAAATCCCGGCACTGGTGCGCGACCTGGACGATGGCGAAGCCGACGAGGCGGCGCTGATCGAAAACATCCAGCGTGCGGACATGAGTCCGACCGAAGAAGCCGAAGCGGCCGCCAAGATTCTTGGCCGCTGTCAGGGAGATCGGGACGAGGCCTCACGTCGTCTGGGATGGTCGCGAACCACGCTCGACAAGCGCCTGGCACTGATGAACTGTTCGGAACGGGTCCGTCGGGCCTTGTCCGAGCGGCGCATCCAGCTGGGTCACGCCGAGCTGTTGGCTGCGGTCACCCGCGACAAGCAGGATGCCGTGTTGGAGAAGTTGCTGTCACAGGCCAGTCTGCCGACGGTCGCCCAGTTTCGCGGGCAGCTTGAGCAGATCTCACGGGCGTTGAGCAGCGCCATCTTCGACAAGGGCGAGTGCACGTCGTGTTCCCATAACTCGGGGAATCAGCAGGCGCTCTTTGGCGAGGCGATTGCCGCCGGACACTGCACCCACGGGGCGTGTTTCGATGGCAAGACCGAGGCGGCGCTGGACGCAAAGAAGGCATCGCTGGCTGACGACTATCCGACCATTCGGATCGTTCGGCCCGGCGAGAACTTCACGCTCCTGCGACTGCTGGCGGAGGGCGATACCGGGGTAGGCGACGAACAGGCGAAAGCCTGCCGCGCCTGCAAGAACTTCGGTGCCGCGATCTCGGCTGTGCCCGGCAAGCTGGGCAATGTCTATCCCGACCTGTGCTTCGATGCGAGCTGCAATGCCAAGAAGGTGGCAGCGCGCATCAAGCTGGAAAAGGACAAGGCAACGCCGGCGGAAGGTTCTGCAAAGACAGCGTCAGGCAAGTCGGCAACCCCTGCCAAGTCATCCGGCAAGGCCGCATCTCAGCCAGATACCAAGTCGGATGCCAAGGTCCAGGACTCGCAACGGGTCAAGGACTACCGGCTGACAGTCTGGCGCAAGGCGCTGCGTCGGGAGTTGATGGGCAATCGTGACAACAATCTCACAGTTCTCATCGCTCTGGCGTTGTCGGGCAATGCTCGTCATATCAGCGACTCCAAGCTGGGCAAGGCATTCGCCGCGATCACCAAGCAGGATTTCACCAGCTTTGTGTTCAAGGCGGACGAGGCAGCACGCCTTGTAGCGCAGTCGGATGAAGCCGTTCGGGAAAAGCTGTTTCTCGGACTAGCGGCATCGGCGGCGGACGGTATCGAGGAGAAGACCCTGGTCCAGATCCTCACCTATCTCGAGATCGATCTCGGGCGGCACTGGAAGCTCTGCGAAGAGTTTCTCAAGCTGCTCACCAAGAGCGAAATCGAGGCGATGTGCGACGAGATCGGCTTGAAGGTCGCGATGGGCGGGGCATTTGCCAAGGCCATGAGCGGCAAGAAGGACGACATCGTCAAGGCGCTGTTGAACGTGGCGGCTTTCCCCTACGAGGGCAAGGTGCCGCGGTCGATGCGCTTCACCATCGCGTAAGACAGTTTCTTTCCACCCATGCGGGGACCACGTTCCCCGCACGGGGCGTGGTGCGCCTGCAATTTTCTCTTTGGAGGTACCACCATGTTTTTTCAGGAACTGAAATCGTTGTTGGACGGCTGCGCAGCACTGGCGGTCACTTTGTCATCGGCCAGGGAAGGACTGATCACCGTCACGGTGCGACCCACCCCGAAGGATGCCAAGGATGCCGAGGCGTTGGCGATCCCGCTGGTCCTGACCGGAACGGCGGAGGAGCTGGATGCGCAATTCGTCGGATTGCTTCGCAGCTTTGCCGACGAGCATCAATCGCTGGCCGAGCAACTGGAAGCCACCCGCAACATTCTTGAGGCAGCCAAAAAGGACGCCAGCAAGAAAGCGGAAGGCGCACTCAGGAAAGGCACGGCCAAGGTAGCGGCGCCAGCTGATGACGATGATGATGAGACCGAGACGCCGGCAGCCGCCGACGTTCCGGTCGAAGACAACCTTTTCGCATGAGGAGGGCGTCATGACCATTACCGTTCAGAAGCTGCAGCGTTCGTTTGCCTACAACGGCATTGCCTTGCCTGATCCCGGAAGCGAGTTGTCTCCGGAGCAGGTGCGGGATGTCTATTCCGCCACCTACCCGGAGATCACGACGGCCTCGATCGAGGGGCCGGAGCAAAAGGGGGATCGGTTGATCTACACCTTCCGGCGTGCAGTCGGCACCAAGGGCAGCCTATCGGCCAATGCACCGCGAACCTCCCGGATCGTGGTGCGGCGGCGCGATGACGGCCTGAGCTATGTCGAACCGCAATCGGCGCTCGTGACACCGGTGGAGCGCCTGACTATCGCCTTGGGACGATGGGTCAGGTGGTTCGATCGGCGTTGGCCTGTTGTCCTCCGCAAGGGGTAGGCCATGGTGTCGCTTAAGGAACGGCTTCAAGCCGCTGCCGATGGCGACTTCTCGCACTTTGAAGGCGGAATCCCTCCCGGGGTTCCTGCCTTCGATCACGAGGAGATGAAACGATGCGTACAAGCCTTGCAACGCTTGGTGCTCCGGTCTCAAGCAACCGTGGCCCCCGGCGATCGCTGTCAGGTGGCCGCTTCCGTCCAGGCCCTGATCCTCTGAGTCTGCCGCAGTTTGGCAAAGGACTCACGATCAGCCTCAATCCCAGCCTTGATGTTCGTCGCTGGGCGATGCTGGCCTTGCGCTGGCTGGAGGTGGGTGAGCTTCCCGATTCGGCGAGTGATCTGCCGCCTGCGATGGTGCAACAAGCGTTGGCTACGTGGATCAACCGCATGGTCGGGCAGTTGCAGCACATCGGCTTCGAGGCTCATGTCGCGGCATCGCCCGCGGCATTGGGCTACGGATCGCTGTTTCCGGATGCCAGTGAGGACGATGACCAGTGGTATTGGGCCATCCAGTCCGAGCAGGTCGAGTGGTTGGGCATGAAGGATCGGCTGACCCGGATCGAGACGCTCTGTCCCGGTTTGGGCGAGACGGCGCTGTATTGGCTGCAACGGGCTTCGGGGCGCACGCTGTATGCCCTGACGCCACAATCGGCGCGCGATCTGTGCGAGTACATCCACTGGCAAGGGAGTAGCGACCAAGCCGAATGGCTGGATGAGATGCGTTCGATGGGCATGACCGACGAGGATCTGGGGGATGCAATTTCTCCGGATTGGTATGACGGTCATTTCCCGGACTGGGTGCTTCGCGCCAAGCCGGTGCTGGATGAGGAGGCCTTGTCCCGCATCCAGTCCTCCATGCCAGAAGTTGCGCCGGTAGCCGCCGTGTTGCTCGACATCGAACAATTGATGGCGGATGGCGGGCAGCTTCCCGGCCTGGATGGCATGGAAGTCGAGTGCGTCTATTTCGGGGCTTACCTGCGATGGGATGCCGATGACCCCATGGATCGGGTGTTCGATGACTTTATCGAATACGCGAACTGCGCCAGCGATGGCTATACCGATCTCTTTGGCGCCGGCGCGGTACCTCTCGATACCGAGGGGTTCCATGTCTGGCTCCACAAGACCGGCCTGGGGTTGCAGTTGTTGTCGTCACTGGATCGGCTGATCGCCCTGATCGCCGAACCGCTGTGAGTTCCATTAACCCGGTGCGGGTGATGTCCTGCCCGCCGGGCTCGACACGCCTGCGCCATTTCATTAAGGAGGTCGCGATGGCGATCAATGTCAGTACGTTTTCCAGCGAACAGTCGTACCGGCTGACCCATGCCGTCCTGGTCTATCAGGATGCGCAACGCAAGCCGGCGTTCGTGTCGATTCATGACGTGGGTTCCGACGATGGCAATCGTCCGGTGATTCAAGCAGGGGTTCCGGCCAGCAAGGCGGGACTCATGGCGCTGATGCGGATTCTCGATCCGGAAACGATGCTCAAGCCGGCCATCAAGCCGGCGCATGTACTCGCGGAAGGGGCGGGTTTCTTCGTCTGGTACAGCGCTCCGCAGGACAGGCAGGTCTGGTTCGACTGCAAGGAACTCGGTGCGCGAACCGCTCGGGTTCCCTGTCCAGGGCTGGTGTTCGTGGTGACCACGAAGGCATGGAAGGTGTTTGCGTTCAAGGGGCGGCAACGTCCCGATGCCGACACACCGCTGTTCGTCGCGCCATTCTTCAATGTCTGGCAAAACGGCACGATCTGTGTCGGCAGTGCCCGCTTACCGAAAGGCGATCAGGCGCACAACCATCTGGCCTGGGAGGAAGCCTTCTTCCGCTCCTACTTCACGCATCCGAATATCCATACCCCAAGGGGGCTGACCCGTTACCGGGCCGGTCCGTTTGCCTTGTGGCGGGATCTGCTGGATGGTCACCTGAGTCGCTTTCCAACGCGCACGCTCGTTTCGACGGGTTGGACGCTACGGCAAGCTTTTGAGGCCGCCGTGCTGGAAGGAGATGCGTGATGGATGCGAGAGATGTCGCCTTGCAACACTCGGCACCTGTCGTGACGGTGCCGCGCTATGGCGGATTCACGCCCTTGGTCGAGAATGGTCATCGCTTTTTGGTGACCGGTGACGGACTCTGGCTCGAAGCACGGCGTCCCTGGTTGTACCTGCGCGTGCCGCTGGTCTGCCAGAAAAGCGTCCCCATGCCCTATGGCTGGGTGGGCCGTGAGCTCTCCCTGACCTTTGGCAAGATTCCTCGCCATCTGGTCATCGAGTTCTACCGGTTCGCGCTTGATCGTTGCCCGGAAGAGTGTGTGGGATGGATCGTGTGGCATGCCGTCTCCGGCGAGATGCGGCTGGTGTTCCCGACGGAAGAATCGACGGGATGCACGCATGTACGTTATCGCCGGCCGATCCTCGACGACGACGAGCATCTGGTGGTCGACCTGCATTCCCATGGTCGGCTCTCGGCCTTCTTCTCGACGCAGGACGATCGGGATGATCGCGGGGAGTTCAAGATTGCCGGCGTGATCGGCAACTGCGATCGCAGGCAATGTTCGACGGCGTTTCGCTTATGCGCCAACGGGCTGTTCCTGCCGCTGGCATTCGATGAGACCGGCCTGAGCGGCCAGACAGGAGGGAATGATGGCTATCCATCATCTTGTGCCTGAACTGCTCACGCGGGAGGTGCGTGTCACCGTCATCGGGGCCGGAGGTTCAGGTTCCCAGATGCTGATGGGACTGGCCCAGCTGCATACGGCCATGCTTGCCTTGGGACACCCTGGCGGACTGGATGTCACCGTTGTGGATGCCGACCAGGTGTCGGAAGCCAATGTCGGGCGGCAGATGTTCTATCCGTCCGACGTGGGGCTCTCCAAGGCATCGGTACTCGTCAATCGCATCAACATGGCGATGGGCACCGGCTGGAAGGCGCAGATACGGCGTCTCACCGCGGGCGAGAGTTTGCGCACCG
>ERZ724507.732-NODE-732-length-14438-cov-4.648822_pt1 | contig 14438 bp, 9 predicted proteins | sample MGYA00376040_ERZ724507 | MGnify/ENA primary metagenome ERZ724507 (study PRJEB28724, sample SAMN07190883) | activated sludge metagenome | isolation source: activated sludge of sewage treatment plant in Hong Hong | place: Hong Kong | collected 2016-03-17 ...
GGGGAGGGTAGCGAACCATTCCCGTACAGACGCTGGCGCGTCAGACGGGATGGGGTTGGCAACGAACGATTCCCGTACAGACGCTGGCGCGTCAGACGGGACGCATCATGTATAGAATGACAGAGATACTTTATGCGAATCAGGAGATAAAAAAGCCGGCGCTCCTATTGATGAAATATTTTACCAGCCATAGCGCCAGGAAGCCACTGCTCCCCATGATCAGGGTGGCGGTGGAAAAGACCCGCAGCGTCGCGGGTACCGGTAATTGTCCAAAACGCGACACTACCCAAAAGTAGGAGTCGTTGGCGTGTGAAAGGGTCATGGAGCCGCAACCCATCGCCATCAATGCAAACAACCTGCCCGTATCGTCGGCAAGACCCAACGCAGGCAAAAAGGGCGCTATGATCGCTGATGTGGTGATGACCGCCACGGTCGATGAGCCTTGCGCCGTTTTCAAAATAGCCGCCAGCAAAAAGGGCGCCCACAAACCAAGGCCACTGCCGCTCAGCCAGGGGCCGTAAACCGCGCCAGGACCAAGCGCATTGATGACTGCCCCGAATGCGCCGCCCGCCGCCGTTACCGCCAGAATGGGTCCGCTTTTTTCGACAGCGCTTTCGAGAACGCCATTGATGAGGCTTTTATCCCATTTTTCAAACAAAAACAGGCTGATCACGATGCCCGTGAACAACGCAGCCACCGGGTCGCCGGCAAACTGGATGATGGAGAAAAGGGTGTTCGAAGGCCCGGAAGGGAAAAGGGCCAGCGCCGACCGCAAGGCGATCAGCACAATGGGTACTGCTATGGGAAGCAGGGCAAACAACGGGCGGGGATTCATTTCGAACAATACGGGAGCCTCTTCTGCGGGTGTGGCGGGGTCAATTTCCGTCCATTCCATGCTTTTGCTTTGCCACCTGATCCAGAACCAGGCAGCCAGAATGGGTACAATGGCCAGCACGGCGCCGGCAAGCATGGCTTTGCCCAGGTCGATCTGCATGGCTCCTGCGGCGGCTGAAATGCCGGGATGCGGCGGCGCCAGACAATGAATGCCGAACAGGGCAGTAGCAAGTCCCGCTATCAGCCTGATGTGCTGCCCCCGGGTTTGTCTGGAAAGCATCAGCGCGAGCCCGGAAAGTACCACAAACCCCGAATCGCAGAAAATCGGGAGTCCGACCACGTAACCGGTGAGTGATATGGCCTGCGGCGCGTGGCCGGCGCCGGTTTTGTCCAGCATATACCGCGCCAGGCTCATGGTGGCGCCGCTGCGGTCGAGCAGAGCGCCCAGGGTGGCGCCGAAGATGATGAGCAATCCGATCTTTTCAAGGGTAGTGCCGAAGCCGCTGCGGACAGCCTGGAGCACGCTGGGGCCGTCGATCCCTGCGACAAGTCCGGTGATCATGGCGACAGCGATCAGGACAAAAAAAGTGCTGAAGCGGTACCGCGAACTGAGCAGGACAATGGCAGCGATGCTGCAGAGCAACAATACGGAGGTGAAAAGCATATTGGTAATGTTATGGCATAACAATTGAAGTGCAAATAATTTTACGGCATTTCTCAAATTACGTGAAATCTTATTTCATTAACATCGCTTTTAAAGAAAAACCAAGTCGTCTGCAATGACCAGCAATTGTATTGTAGTACTGGCATTTTTGGGTATTGTACTGCTAACCCAATCCTGCCGTGTTTCCGGAGCACTACCCGGAAACAACAAGCCCAAACCGGCAACCGTCTTTATCCCTAATGAGGATTCAACCTTCTGGGCCAACAGGATTTACTTCAAGGTAAAACCTGATTTCAAAACGGAGATAACCCCTCGGTCTGTTCAACAGCATGAGCAATTGGTCAGTTTAAAGCGGATATTCACAAGTTTTGGGGTGAGCAGCCTCAATCAGCCCTTTAAGATGTTGTCCGGGACTTCCATGGTCGATGTGTATGAAATTACCTTTGACTCCAAAATAGGGGGAGCAGATCAATTGATTGCACAAATCGGCCGTCTGCCTTATATCCTTTATGCTGAAAAAATACCGATCAGGAAATATTTTTATCAACCCAACGACCAGAAGTTCTCTCAACAATATGCGCTTTCCCTTATCCAGGCGCCCGATGCCTGGACTCTGTCACATGGAGACCACAACATTCGGGTGGCCATTGTAGACAATGCCCTGTTGACGGATCACGAAGATATGATGCCGAACCTTTGGATAAACCCCGGAGAAATATCCGGCAATGGATTCGATGATGATTCGAATGGAAAGATTGACGACATCCACGGCTGGGACGCAGCCGATGGCAACGGAGACGTCAACCTGCCCTTGGGATGGACAGATCCTATCAAATCGCACGGGACGCATTGCGCCGGCATTGCCGGCGCAAGTACCGATAACACTTTCGGCATTGCATCTATCGGCTTCAACAACAAACTGGTTTTTATTAAAACAACGATGGATTCCGGTTATCCCGGAGCCCCGACGCATGGCATGCAGGGAGTTGCGGAAGCCATCGCCTATGGTGTGGATGTGATCAGTATTTCCTGGGGCGGTACCGATAAGATACAAACCGAGCAGGACCTGTTCAACCTGGCTTACCAGCAGGGGATAATCGTAGTAGCTGCTGCGGGCAATTCCAATATGGAGTTGAGGCATTACCCGGCCGCTTATGATCACGTAATTGCTGTAGCCAGCACGGATCAAAATGATGTGCGGAGCCCACTTTCCAATTTCGGGAGTTGGGTCGATGTTTCGGCGCCCGGCACGGCCATCCTCAGCACCCTGGCGACGGGGGTTTCTGATTATGGCGTGCAAGACGGCACATCCATGGCGTGCCCCTTGGTTGCCGGGCTGGCGGGTTTAATGAAAGCGAAAAACCCGGCGCTTACGCCGGATCAGATCCTGTATTGCCTGAAAAACAGTGCAGACAATATCGAGGTGTTAAATCCGACTTATGCCGGAAAACTTGGCGCCGGCCGCATCAACGCCAAAAATGCCCTTGAATGTTGCCTTTCTGGTTCCGTCCAGGCCAGTTTTTCAATTAATAATCCTCTGGAGACTAACGAACTGTTGAGTGCCGTGAACACCTCGACCAACCCCTCCGGTACAAGTTATACCTGGCTGCTGGATGGCACTGTCGTTTCCGCACCACCTGCTTCGTTTGCCCAAACAGGAATCTATACCCTGGAACTTCAAGCCAACTACGGTAACTGTACTTTCGGTCAGGAACAAGTCATCCATGTCATGGGCAACAATGATATCTCGTTTGCCAAAAAATCGGATGAATATATTTGTGATGTACTCCCGTCCAGAAGCGGCGGATACCTCGTGGGCAGCGTCGCCGGCAACCCGGCCCAAAAAACGATACAAAAACTGGATCATGAAGGTAATCCGGAATGGATTTGGTCGACGCCACCTGTGCCCCTTCCTCCTTATTTCACAGGCTATGGTGGCGAAATTTTCAATTATTTCGAGCGCGGTTATTTTGCTACTGCGGAGGATGACGACGGCACTGTTGTTATCGCCATCCCTTCTTATGAATCAAGCACCAGTACGCATTACATTACCGCTTTTAAACTGGATGGCACAACGGGTCAGTTTATATGGCAACGCGAATTCCGGGTGAGTACCGGTTACCAATTTGCCTTTCCATTTTTTCTGCAAAAAGACAAATCCGGTGGATTTATCCTCGTGGGAAGCGCTTTGCCGTACAGCAGGATGTTTATGATGAAAATAGACGGCGCCGGCAACCTGTTGTGGAACCGCTTTTACAACTCGACCGAGCACACACAAATAAAGGGGTTCATCCAAACGGCTGACGGTGGTTATCTTGTGTACGGGAACTGTAAAAATCCGGTTTGTACCAATCCATTTTTCACCCCTTACTCGGCCAAACTGGACCAGAACGGCAATGTCAGTTGGAGCAGCACTTTTTGTCCATTCGGCGCCTTACACAACGACGAAATCACGGGTATTTATGACGCCGTAGAGTTGGCTGGATGTAGTTATTGGCTGATGGGCCGCTTGAATAAAACCGCCGTTACTTACCTCATCAATATCGATTATGAGGGAAATCTAAAAACGGTCAGGTCAATTGACAACCAAACGGGTATTGGCATGACGTCCTCTTCTTATGGCAAAATAGATGTCCTGACGGCTTTGAACGGTATTGGATCATTTTCCATGATCGACCTGGATGTGAATGGGAGCCTTCAACACATGGGTACACTTGAGATTCCCCTTAGTTATTACGTTTATTCCAAAAACCAGAATATCTATGAGGGCGAAAAAATCATACCTACCCATGATAATGGAATAATATTCAGCAGCAATTCCAGTATTACCCTGTCGGACGCTGGTTATGTGCTTGCAAAAGCCACCAGCGATAACCTCACCACCTGTAGTGCTTTCCCCCTTCTTTACACCCCGGCGATACCTCCCTTACTAAAAGGCGACCTCCTGTTCAGTCTTGACAACAGTCCTCCAGCCATATTGCCGGTCACTCCCGCTTATGCCTCGCCCGTTAACCGATTGCCTACCCTGCATGACGAATGCTCTTTCTCGTCCGACTGTCCTGTAAAAGCGCAATTCTACTTAGGGAGCGTGCTGTTCTATCAAAACGAACCGCTCGATATCGAATATGTTCCCACTGGGGCGACCAGCATTCAATGGCAGGTCGATGCCGACCCGCCCCAGACAATAATGCCCGTAAGTTTCCCCACATTCGGGCCGCATGATATCAAGCTAACAGTTTCCAACGGCACATGCTACAATGAATTGACGCGCCGTGTTTTTGCGATGCCGCAACCCGACGCAACCTTTTCCATGACGACCATCAGCCCGGGCGTCATCCGGTTTGATGCCGCGCTGAATTCCGGGTTGTTGCACTATACCTGGGATTTCGGGGATGGTATCACAGGAACAGGGGCTTCGGTTGTACATTCGTTTGCCTCGGAAGGTGTTTACAATGTGTGCCTTACGGTCGGGATTTGCGAACGGAGCGATCAGCAGTGTCAGTCAGTTGTGTATCAATGCCCGGTAAACCAGCCGGCAGTAATGGATATTTCTATTTGCCCGGGCTATCAGGGTACATTTATGGTTCAGAATCCGGGAACGAACACGATAAACTGGTTCAATGAACTCGCGGATGTCACAGCTGTCGGTGCTGGCGCCTCGTTTACTACGCCTGTGCTAAGCGCTACTGAAGATTATTATGTGGAGTTTACCCAGCCGGCGACAGTTTATACCGCGGGAATGACAGGCCCTCCGTTGAGTTATACTTACAGGATAACCAATCATACCAACGGACTGCACATTACCGCAGGCAGCAGTTTTTTTCTCCGGTCTTTTCAAATGGAAATTTGTCAGGGCGGCTCGCTGATCGTGGAAATCAAAAAAATAGTGGGGGGAGCAGCCACAACGGTATTCAATTATTCCGGCACTGTTGGCAGCAATCAGACCATGACGATTCCTGTACCATCTGGCGCCAACTTTTTTACGGCAGGCGAATACATGGTGGCCATGTATGGTAATGCCACTGTCTGCCTATACGAAGCCAATACAATACAATATCCCTTCGAGATAGCGGGGTTGCCTGGCATCTTTGTAATTGATGGCTATATGTATTCCGTATGTTGTCTGCCTTGGGTATCAGATCACAGATACCCTATGTTTTTCAATTTTGAAATAAACCTCCAGGAAGATTGTGTATCGCCGCGGGAAGAAGTGATTATAACGGTTGTTTCTACACCTGATACCGATGGCGACGGGGTGCCGGACGCCTGCGACCCGTGCCCGCTCAACAATCCCGACGATACGGATGGTGACGGCATTTGTGATGCCAATGATCAATGCCCCGGCCTGGATGACGCCCTTATTGGCGCCGCTTGCAACGACGGCGATCCATGTACCGTCAACGACACCTACAGTTCATCGTGCAATTGTGTTGGCACCTTTCAGGACAGCGATGGCGACGGGACCTGTGATGCCAGTGATCTTTGCCCGACAGACCCGAATAAAATCCTGCCTGGCGTTTGTGGGTGTGGATTCCCGGATACAGATACAGACGGCGACGGTACGCCTGATTGCAATGACCCGTGTGCCACCGATCCGAATAAAATCCTGCCTGGTATCTGCGGGTGTCAAAATCCGGAACCCGGAACACCGTGCAACGACGGCGATCCCTGCACTATCAATGATGTGATCAATTCCAGCTGTCTGTGCGCCGGTACCTTTCAGGATACGGATGCCGATGGGATTTGCGATGCTATGGACCAATGCCCGGGCGAAGATGATAATACTGCCCTGCAACAAATCTTTTTTGCGTATCTCGGAAGCATCGGGGTCCAGGAAGCCGGAACGGCCATTACCAGGTCCTTGAATGAGGATTTACTGATTACTGGTTTTGAAAGGCCTTCCGGGAGCTCTGCCAGAACCGGTTTTCTGACCAGACTCGATCGAAATGGTGGATTGTTATGGAAAAAAGTATTCCCGCTATCCATTTTTGGTACCCCTTCAGATATTGTGGAGGCCAACGACGGAGGGATTGTCATTCTTGGCTCAGCAGGTATTTCAAATTCCGACTTTTTTGTACTCAAAACCGATAATGTGGGCAATTATCAATGGTCAAGTTCATATGGGAACATGGCCAATACGCCACTCATTTTTGCCAAAAAAATACGGCAAACCTCGGACGACGGTTATATTATAACAGGTTCAGTTGATATTGACGGCAATACTGGTTACCAGATGTTTTTGGCAAAACTTACCGAAACCGGGCAGTTTAGCGGAGCCTTTCACTATGGCGCTTTCGGCGGCGCAGACGATTATGCTACAGGGGTTGTTGAACTGCCCAATGGCGACTTTTTAGTGACCGGAAGTTCTGCCGTATCGTCGTCACTTGTCCTGATGCGAACCAACCCAGCCGGTCTGGTAACCTGGACGAAAGGCTATACCATTAATAATGTAAATACAGCCATTACCGGCCTGAGCCTTGCTGTCAATAATAACGAGGTGTTTATTTCGGGCCATTTCTCCGACGACGTATTTTTATCCAAGTTTCAGGAGGATGGCACTGCGCTGTGGTTTAAATCGTACCAGATACCTGGTATTCAGGATGACTGTTCTATGGCCGTTACAAACGATGGAGGGTTGGTTGCAGCAGGTCAAACCCAAGGCGGGCTTTTTATGTTGAAAACAGGTGGAGATGGCTCGTTTCAATGGTTCAATAGGTACTTCGGGTCGAATCTCTCTATTTTTCCCACTGACGACCGTGGTCACGGAAGTGTTCATCCATTCCAGGCATATCACGACGGGTTTGTCATGTTGGGTTCTGCCATGCCTTCGGGAACAGTACTGAACGATATGTGCCTGATCCGAACAGATGAACAAGGGGAGGTTCCCTGCAATTCTGATAGCCAACCCGTTACAGTAAGCGATAAAATATTGGAAACAGATCCTTTATGGAACACACAGGGCATATTGAACCTTTTGCCGAATGCATTTTTGCCGGTTATGAATACCGGGGCCTTAAACATATCGGTACAGTGTACGCAGACTATATGTGTACATTGATGTCGCAGAGGTTATTGATTTGGGGACTTGGAAAAATCTGTAACGGCCAAAACAGGCATGAGATATTCAAAACGGTATGATAACACAGGCCGGGTAATGTTACACCGCGGTTATCAGGCCGTTTTTTCCCGCAAGAGGACCGAAATCGCTTCAAGGGTCTTACCAGTTTTTTTTTCCGCGCCGCACCACTCGCCGTTTTGGGCAACGACGGGCTCCTTGGCGCCTTTCAGCCGCGCACTGTATACAACATCGTATTTCCGTGCGTGGTCGCCTTCCAGCCAAAGCGCAATGCCGATCACGCGTTGCCGCCCGTCGGTTGTGCCGGCGAATTCGCCTTCGCTTTTGTTCTCCACGATTCCCGATGCAGCGACGTTTAGTTTGTATCTGATCTTCAGGCTCTTGCTGGCCGGGCTGATCTTGAGACTCATGCCCATCAATTTGCGGGCAGGTTTGACCATTCCGGTCATACTGCCATCGGTCTGCAAGAGTTGTTCGCCAATTTTGTAAAAGGTGACAGAACCTTCAATAGATGTCCCGGAAGGTTTCCTTTGGGTCCCCAGCGCATTTTCCACGGCCAGGGCGGCATCTATCCGCCCGTGCCCGTACCAGATGCTGTGACCGTCTTTGTCATATTCGCCTTCGGCCTTGTCTATTTTCTGGCAAGACCGGCGCAACATGTCTTTTACTTCGGGTTGGGTAAGATTTGGGTTGGCCGAAAGCATCAACGCGACGGTACCTGCCGCACCGGGGCAGGCCCCTGAGGTGCCACCGAAGCTGTTGGTATAATCATCCGGATCATAACCGTCGGCCTTCAGGCGGTCGGTAGTGCGGAGGCCCTGGCTGATCGGTGCAGGATGTTTAAAGGGTTTCCATCCAAAGTCGCCGCTTGGAAAGCACACCCATACCGCATCGCCGTAATCGCTGTACACGCTGCGCCTGCCGGTGTCGTTGCACGCCGCCACGGCAATGACGCCGGGGTAACTGGCGTAACCGTCGTTTTTAGTATCCTCGTTTCCGTTGCCGGCCGCGAAAAGGATAACGCAGCCTTTACCCCCTCGACCTTTCTTGAGGGCGTAATCCATGGCCAGGCGCGTGCTGTCGGGCAGGCCGGTAGTCCGGTTGTGTACGGCATCGCCGGGATTCCACCACTCGCCATCGGTGGGTCCCCAGGAGCAGGAAATAACATCTGCGCCGTGGTCGGCTGCCCAGGCAAAGGCATTGGCTTCGGCCATGCTGCCCAGACCGCTGCGCAGGCGGATAGGCATCAGCAGTGCTTCGGGCGCGACACCCGAAGCGCCGCCATTCAGCCCCGAAGCACAGGCCATGCCCGCACAGGCGGTTCCGTGGTTATCGTCTCTGGATTTTGGGTGCGGATCGTTGTTGTTTTCCGTGGCATCGAACGGATGCACCACACGGCCGGCGAATTCGGGATGGTCGATGTCGACACCATCGTCGATGACGGCAATGGTGACGCCCTTGCCCTTGGTGTATTTCCAGGCGTTTTCGATGTTGATATGGGCATCCACCGTTTTACCGCCGATATTGGTTTTGGCGAGGTGCCACTGCAGGGGGTGGATGCCTTTGAAGCGCCGTTCCTGTACGAGTTCGGGGTGGCAAAATTCCACGGAAGGTTCTTTCAGCAGTTTTTCGGCGATTTCAAACACCTTGAGGCCCGTACCCTCTTCCGCTTCGACAAAATAGGAGTTGGGCGCAAACGGCAGTTGGGATTTTACTTTTAATTTGAATTGCTTCAGTACTTCGAGACATCCATTTTCCGGAATTTCGTCCTTGAATTTTACAAAAAAATTCTCGGTGTAAAGCATCACCTCCCCGCTGTCGGCATCCTGCAGGACCCGGCCGGCAAAACGGATATTCTCCTCGTGTTTGAGTGCGGCACGGGTTTCGTCGCGCACCTCCACAGTTGATTTAGTGGATTCCAGTTCATCCTGGTTGGCCACACGACGAACGGTGATGCCGGCTTCAGGAAAACTGGTCACCTCCGTTGTTTGATCAATTAAATTCCGGCTTTCCCTGCTTACTGTTACGTTTTCGAGTTCAGCATTGCCTTTGGTACGGATCGCCACCATGTCGGGGCTTTCCACGAGACTGATCGTTTTGCCTTTTTTTCCGCCGAATTTAACCTTGTACATAGCTATGGTTGTATTGATTATTGTTGAAAACGCAAGGCTTGCATCTGCTGTTTTAAAAGCCGGTAAATTTTAAGAAACGGTTTTATAAGCCCACCCGGAGAGGGGCTTAAAACAGTTTCCGGGAGAACGATTTCAGACTTGAATTGCTCTCCTAAACTTTACCCACCGGCGATACTTTCATCGATTCGAAGTCGAATAAGGTATAATACCAATGGCGCTGACCGGTTTGCAAGGCCTGCCCTACGACGTAGTGCCAGAATTCGTAAAACTGTTCGGGACCGAATACAACCTGACAGGCAATTGACCAGCCTTTCACCTCCTCTTCGATATCAAACGCTTTTTCGTCACGACGACGTTCCACGTTGCCGAGCGCCAGTATCTTGCGTTCTTCTGCGGAGTTAAAGCGAATTTGTTTCACGTAATCCATTTCGGCGGGGGTGATACCTTCTGTTTTAAACAACTCCTGCAATCGGGCCAGATGCTGCTGGGCTCTTTCCTTTTGTTTCAACACTTCAGGCTGGAACCCTGCCAGAATCATCATGTAGGACTTTCCGGGTTTGCCGTCAACGTCATTCAAACCTGTATTGTGCCGGCTCTGTTTTTCAACGATCCCGTAAATATGTTTCGGCTTGATCAGATTTGCAACGGCCTCCGGTTTCAGTGTGTTCCAGTCTGCCGGCGCTGCAAAACCAGGGTCAATATCTTTCAGGATACGCAACAAGGCGTCCGGGTCCTTTTTGTTTTTAATCCAGTAATCAGCCGTCCAGTTGATGGCATCGGCAATTTTGATGGTTTTTTCATTCGATTGGCTGCCCATTACCTGTCTGATGCGTATTTCCCGATCATCAGACTGCGATATTTGAACGAGATTGGTCTCGTTCCATACTTTCAGCGAATCATTCATTTCTGTCAGGATTTTCCACGACGCTTTCGCGCTGTCGAGTCCCCAGTTGGACAGTATTTTAAATATTTCCACCAGGGCGATATTTTTTCTGAAATCCGCTTCGGATATCGTTCTCCCACCCGGCAGCGCGCCTTTTTTCATGTTACCCGGCATACAGGAATTACCGCCCGAATGGAAGTTGATGCCCCTGCTATCGTCGCGGGTGAAGATCAGTTTTTCTTTTGTCGAATTCAGCGCCATAACCCGGCAACAGCGGCCGCCGGGTTGCTGACCGTGGTGATAGCCGGTCTTTACGATAAAGGATTGGGGTGGAACAGTCGGGTTCCTGGATTTATTGCCGGGCTCAGTAGTGGCGGTATAGGCCTTGCAATGCAGCGTTCCGTCGGCGTCTTTCCAGCTTACAGCCAACACGTCGTTCCAGGTGGCATTTTGGCCTTTTGTTCTGCGTATGCCGGAAATATTGGTGATGCCGGGTTTGTCGCTCCACAAACCATTACGCAAACGGGTAAGGCGTCGGAAATATTGGTAAAATTCGGATTCCGGCTCGCCCAGGTTGGGCAACAGGAGTTCGCCGATTTCGTCCATCAAATCCGTATTGGAACTTTCTTCCATGAATTTCAAAAAGGAATCCGGAGAATCATCCTGTATTTCCATGACGTCTTTTACGAAACTGCCACCCGGTTTCCCGTCGATCTTGGACCCTTTGTTCGCTTGCAGTAAGGCGATCCCGGCCACGATATGACCGGGGAGGATTTTGTCAAAATCTTCAGTCGTTCCGGACAGGTCGGTCGGGGTATTGTATTCCAGGCCGAGTTGTTTCGCTACAAAATGCGCCATCCGTATGGCGGCGTTGAGGGTAATGTTGGCCTTGTTGTCGCCGATAAGCCATTCCCGGCAATCACTGACCATAAGTTCCGAAAGGACTCTGTCGGAATTCCGGATCTGCACCTTGGATATATTCGTATCAATTTCTGCAGAGAAGCCGTTAAACTGAAAAGAAGAAGCCATACGTTTTCATTTGACGATGATGAAAGAAAAGGAGTTAATATGTTCAAATGTTTCTGAGGTCAGTCTTGCAGATGCCATCGACGCAGTCGCGGCAAATATTCATTTCAACAGCGGGTCGTCGCCGGCCAGCACTGTGGTGATGAACAGGTAACTTTTGTTCATTTTATAACGGAAGTCCTTGCGGACAGCGCTCAGGAATTTCAGGTGCCAGGAGTAGCGCCTGCCGACGAGGCAGCCGGCGCTGTATTTTCCCACCAGTTTTGGTGTTGATTTTGAGGAAGTACTGTGTTGGTTGATGCCGAACCAGTCACCGACATCCATGGGGTCAACCTTGTTACGCGTGCCGCTTTTGTCGATATCGCGGTGCACCCGCAGGTCGCCGCGTTGTACGAGGGCTGGCTGGACACCCTGGTGCAGGCCATCGGTCCAGGCTTTGTATTGCCCGAATGCGATACGCGCTGCGCCGAGCGAATGTAAGGGATTTACGGTATAAAATTTACCCGGTTCGGTGGTTGCCTGGTCATTGACCATCATTTCGGGTTTTCCGCCGGGGGAAATGCGGATCACGGTGCGGCGGTCGTTCCACTCGTCGAACTTGTCGGGATTCTCCCGGCCGTCGCTGTTGACACCTTCCACATAAACAATATTACAGGCATTCGGACTGCGGGCGATCCAGTATCCCCTGGCGCGCATGCAACGCAGGATGCGTTTGGCAAAACGCGTGCGGGTATCGTCGGTCGATTTATTGTCGAACTGGACAGGCAGAAATTTGTCGGGATCAGCCTTTACCAGCGCTTTGGTAAAGTCGAGGGTCAGCAGTCGGTCGGTGTATTCGAGGTTGGCGAGGCGGTGAAATTCAAAGATTGCGTTGAGGGTCATCGGTCCGATAGCGCCGTCGGATTCGGCTGTCGGACCGAAGGGTTTGTCCTTGTCGCCCCCGATAACGGGGTCCAGGATGCCAAGTTTACAGAGCCTCGACTGCAGTTCGTGCGCCGCCAGTTTGTTGGCCTGCATGTTGAGTTCATCGGTGGTAATGGATTTTTCAGTATCAATCAGTTGCTGGAGAGTCGTAATCATGGCGGTAAAATGTGTATTGCAGCAGTCTGGCACAAACTGCGTTTGTAACCGTGCCTGACTCCGAATACCCGAAGGTATGGATTAATTGGCAATTATGCCGAGCAGCACGCCTATTCCAAAGCCGATACCGCCACCGATCAGGATGCCCAATAACTTGCCGCCGGATTGTCGTTTGTTGGCGTCGGTCGCCACCTGGCGGCACTCGGTCAATTGCATATTGAGCGCTCCGATCGACTTGTTGAGCAGTTGGTTGGTGCTGTCGCTAAAGGCAATAAACTGCTTCTGATAGTCAATAATTCGGTCTTTTTTCTCGATTTCCAGGTCGTTCAGTTTGTTCCGGTATTCGAGTTCCGCTATCGCAACCTGCAGGGAATCGGCCAGGATACTTTGGCGGTTGCCGATCCGGATGGCCTTGTGCAAAACCGGCTGCGGCACGATATTCACCGGGTACATGGCGTCGAACAGTTCTATCTGGCGCAGTTCGGCGTTCGATTTTACGATGACAGCCTGAAACTCGATATCCAGCCCGTTCTGGCGGTACCGGAATGTGTCGATACTTTCATCCTGGCCAAACGCAGGAAGTCCCCATGCAGCAAATAGAATGGCAAAAAGAAATGTTTTCATGACGGTATGGCGATTTGAACGGATTATCAGTTTGTTTTCTTGATGCCCACCGGGTGCTGGCTGATCGTTTCTTTCAGGTCGTGAATGTCGAGATAAAGTTGCTGCCGTTGTCCGGCAATGTTTTCCTGAATCTGGCGGATGCGCGCTGCATTGAGGCTCTTCAACCGAAGTATCTCGTCGATCTGCTGGTACAGGGAATCGGTCCGCTGGGTCAATTCAAGTTTTCGCGCAGCATAGGCGACATTGATCGAGTCGACATGCGCCATGATGCGCTTCTGATTGTCCTTGATCTCGTTCAATTCGCGTTTGAGTTCCTGCCGACGGGCTATTTCACCGCGGATAAATATCCCGGCAAAAAATACAGAAGACAACAGGAGTATGAGTTTCCAGTTGATGGCAGCCATTACGGACGGTTTTGGTTAAAAATCGTTACTTTTTTGACCTGGCGGGCGGCTTTTTGGGTGTTTTTGCCGGGGCTCGTTTGATACTTTCAAACTCGGCCGGTTCGGGTTGTGTCAGGGCGCCGCCACTGGAAATTGTAGTGGTTTGGGCCGGGGCCGCCGTGGTCTGGGTCAGCGTGGTGGTCGTAACCGCAGGGGGCGGGGGCGCCGGACCGGCTGCGCGCAGGCTGACCAGTTTTTTAAGCGCCTCGAACCAGAAAGTTGCGCCGAGCGATACCCCCAGGGCAGTGGTGAGCCAGCCGATAATCTTGTACAGAAACCATTTCCCGTTGATATCCGAGGGATTGACGGTATCCCAGCCGAGGCCGAGCGGCGAAGCCAGCGCGCCGATATTATCGTTGACGAGTACACCGATCTTTTGGCGGGCTTCCGTAATGTTGGGATTGTCCAGATTGGGCGCCGTGGGGGCCGGCTGGGTATTGACAAAGTTGGTCGCTGCATCGGCGACCATGTTGCTGAGCGTGGCGTTCACGCTCAGGTTGTGGTAGATCATGATCACATCGGCATTGAACACGACAGCCAGGACAAGCCCGATGCCGATCAGCCAGCGCTGCGATGTGCGCTTGTAGGCGCCCGAAGCGCGGTCCATGACCTCACCGTACCGCGCTGCGATGTGCGCTTGTAGGCGCCCGAAGCGCGGTCCATGACCTCACCGTAC
>ERZ724507.733-NODE-733-length-14428-cov-8.168580_pt1 | contig 14428 bp, 14 predicted proteins | sample MGYA00376040_ERZ724507 | MGnify/ENA primary metagenome ERZ724507 (study PRJEB28724, sample SAMN07190883) | activated sludge metagenome | isolation source: activated sludge of sewage treatment plant in Hong Hong | place: Hong Kong | collected 2016-03-17 ...
ACTTCCCCCCCCTCAGAATCATGGCGTTATTATTGCGCTTTCTATTGCGAATTTTAATAACTTCAAAGTGACGAACGTTATCTTTGTCGAACAAGGCGTTGCAAGGGCAGGAGCCGACCCACAACTGCCTGATGATGTGGCAAGCGCTATGGCAGCTTTCTGATCCAAAAACTGTCTGTCGAGTTTCGAGGCAGACCAATCAGCGGGGGCCAACGCGGTTGACCGGGCCGCCGCGGTTGCCAGGAACGCCAACATTTCCGGCTGCGCCGGGCTGGTTGATGCCAGGGTCGACAACACCGGCGCCAGGCGCGCCAACACCCACACCGGCACGCGGAACACCAACGTTGCCGGCCGCACCGGGCTGATTTATTCCGGGATCGACTACGCCTGCACCCGGTGCACCACGACCCGGGGCCGCCACACACCCTTTGGGCACGCCCACCGACTTGCAATAAACAACCGCGTTGGCGGTCGGCACGACAAACAGGCTGGACAACACTGCAACCAAAAATATACGAAACATGGTTTTCTCCTTCAACAGGTTAAAAAGTTACCGATGGAGACAGAGGAAGCGGCCCGGATTGAATGGAAACGTGTCCCCCAATCAGAACTCGACCTCAATGCCCTTGGCCTTCGCCACGGCGAGAACGGCATCGAAGACTTTTGCGTGGTCCCACGGCGTGTCTGCAGCCTCGTTGCGGAACTCGCGGAAGGCCCGCTCGACGTTCATGTACAGGCGCGCCGGGGCCTTCCATCCGCCGTAGGGTCCGAAATCGATCTTCTTCGATGCTTCCAGGGCGCTCAACCCCTGCCCGAAGCAGCGCTTCGACTCCTCGCGCACGTATTCGAGGTAGGCCTTCATCTCCAACGCCCCCTCGATCCCGCACACCGGTCCGTGTCCGGGAACGATGACCTCCGGCTCAAGCGAGACGATGAGATCGAGAACCTTGAGCCATTTTTCGTAAGTGCCGTTCCAGCCCATGGGGGTGCACTCGCGGAAGATCACGTCGCCGGCGAAGACGACCTTTTCCTCGGGCACATGGATGATCGTGTCACCGATCTGGTGGCACGGCCCCACATAGATCAGGTGCACCTCGGTGCCGTCGAGATCCAGCACATGCCGCTCCTCGAACACGGTGGTCGGCAGCACCAACCGGATGCCGTCGAAGTCGTAGTCCTGCTTCAGTTGCCGGGCAACTGCCAGCGCACCGGGGTGCAGGGCATTGAGCAGCAAGCGCGTGAGGAAGCGATCGGACCCCTTGATCAGTTGCCGGGTCTCCTTTGGATCGGCAACCTGCGACATAAGCTCCCTGACCCGCCGATGCGCGATGATCTCGGCTCCCTCGAAGAGCTGGTTCCCCCACACGTGGTCGCCGTCCTCGTGGGTATTGATCACGCGCTTGGGCATGTCGCGCCAGACCTTGCCGAACAGCTTGATCATTTGGCGTCCGTGCGGCAAGTCCGACTGCGTGTCGATGACCACGCCACCGCCCAGGTTGATGAGTCCCGAGTTGGCATCGCACACGAGGTTCCTCTCGTTCAGCACGGCGAAGCAGTTGGCGCTGACCTGTTCCAGTTTCATGCCTTCGCCCTCCTGTCGCCACGAGGTTTATCATGGCGATATCAACGCACGGGAGCAAGCCCGGGCGCCAGCAACCGGAGGCTCGGCCTCCGGAAAGCTTCTCCTATTTTTCGCTTTTCAGTCGCTTTGAACCTTCCAGCAACGGATGCCAGCCGAAGACGAGCGAAACCATGAAACTGTCCATCTGCAGATCCCCGGGCCCGTTGTCGTTGACTGTCGATTTGTAGCCGAAAGTCAGGTTCAGGTTGTCGTTGATCGTGTAGCCCAGGGTCAGGCCGAGACCGACATTGTTGAGCTTCTTCCCCTGCGTGACGCCGTTGATGCTCGCCTGGCCGCCGCTGTACCAGGCCGCGTCGAGGGAGCCCCAGAGCTGCTCGGTGAAGTCGCGGGTCAGGTGGGCGTCGAGCTGGAACATGGGGTCGGTCTTCAGGGTCTGCCCGACATAGTCGGTGTTGTCGCCGAACATCCAGACCGCCGGCAGGAACTCCAGCGTCGTGCGCCGGCCCGGCACCCAGTCGCCGAGCTGCCAGATGATGGGGAGACCCACCCGGCCGTACCAGCGGTTCTGGCCGATGTTGAGCGGCTTGCTGCTGTCGTACTCGCCGATCGGCAGGGCGAGGTCGGCGAGCAGGTCAAGCGAGAAACCCGGCTCGTAGCGCAACGCGTCGGGGATGTTCTTCTGCGCTTTCGGGCCGATGAGGTTGATGTTGAATTCGAGCATCGGGTCGCCGAAGCCGCTGGCCGACTGGTTGAACGTGCGGCCGCCCACGGTCACGTCGCCCGATATGCGCCCCATCGGCACGATGACCGCGGCGATCGCCGAGCGGTCGAACAACTCGAAGGTGTGCGCGTAGCCGACCAGGGCCATGGTCGCGTCGAAATTCGCGCCGGGCGTCACGGTGTGGGCCGGGTCGAACGGGTTGGTGTTGCCGCTGATCGAATTGACGATGACCGGCACGGCATTCGCATCGCTCAGCCCGCGCAGGTAGAAGCGGCCAGGCGTCTGCGCCTGCGCCGCCGTCGCGCAAAGCGCGCCGACGACCGTCAACACTGCGGCCACCCAGCGTGACCAGTGTGTCTTGTTCATGATGCCTCCCTCGTTAAAAAAGAAATTTCCCCCTGCGAGCGTTTCAGGGTCGCGCCGCCGCTCACTCCTTGGGATCGGCCACCATGTCCTTGGGCGGTACGAACTGCCGCTTGTAGATCAGTGGCGGGTAGCCGGCGTCGTCCGGCACACGCGGCGGCAACTGGTCTTCCAGCGTCTCGAACATCGAGCGACTCGGCACGATGACGTTGTTCTCGCGCGCATAGACATCCCAGAGCGCCAGCATCTCGCGCAACTTGTCGGGGCGCTCCGCCGCGAGATCCTTGCGTTCGGCGGCATCGGTCGCGAGGTTGAACAGTTCCCAGTCGCCCTTGCCGTACGACTTGTGTTGCCAGCGGATCTTCCAGTCACCCTGGCGTACCGCGCGATTGCCAAAGATCTCCCAGCCCAGATAGTCCTGCGCCGTGCGCGGCGACTCGACTCGTCCGGTCAGCATCGGCCCCCAGGACTTGCCCATGAGCGGCGGCAATTCGTGTCCCTCGGGCGTCTTCTTGGGATAAGTGGCGCCGGCCACTTCGAGTAGCGTCGGCATGATGTCGGCGACGTGCATCACGCCGTGGTTGATGCTGCCTGGCGGCCGCTTGACGACCGGGCCGCTGACGATGAGCGCATTGCGGATGCCGCCTTCGGCGACCCAGCCCTTGTACTGGCTGAAGGGCGTCATCGAGACCTGCGCCCACATCGGGCCGTAGCCGACATACGAACCGGGATCGCCCCAGGCGTTGGGATGGGTCTGCGACCACGTGATTGCCGCATAGAGGAAGTCGCGCGTGCCGGGCGACCCGGCGATCATCTTGAACAGGTCGGTCCCTTCGGCCCCGTTGTCGCCGAAAACGATGAAAATCGTGTTCTCGTACTCGCCGATCTTCTTCAGGTGGTCGATCAGACGCCCGACGTGGTGGTCGAGGTTCTCGACCATGCCTGCGTAGAGCTCCATCTTCTTGCCGAGGATGGCCCGGCTCGCCGGCGCCAGCACGATGGGGTCGGGCACGAACCACATGCGTTCGGAAAGTTGCGTGCCGGGTGGCGTGATGCCGAGTTCGATCTGCCGCTTCAGGCGTTCCTTGCGCACGGCGTCCCAGCCCTTGTCGTACTCGCCGACATGGCGATTGCGCCAGTCGCGCGGCAGGTGGAACGGATCGTGCGGCGCCTGGTGCGAGACGTACGCGAAGAACGGCTTGCCGTCGGCCTTGTTGGCGTCGATGAAGCCGATCAGCTTGTCGGTGTAGGTCTTTGTGGCGTAGTAATCGTCGGGTAACTCCTTCAGGTAGCGGCCGTCCTCGGTGAAGACTGACATCGGCGCTGCACCAGTGAAGTTCGTCATGTCCCAGTAGCTGCCGGCCCCGTCGAGCAGCGTGAAGTCGCGCTCGAAGCCGCGTGCGGCGGGGATCTGGTCAGGTGCCTTGCCGAGGTGCCACTTGCCGACCATGTAGGTGTGGTACCCGGCATCCTTGAGCACCTGCGGCAGCGTGGTGACACGGTTGTTGAGATAGCCCTCGTAGCCGACCGCGCCGCGCTGATTGGGCGCCGTCCATTCGTCCATGTTGCCGAGGCCGTTGCGGTGGGAGTCAACGCCGCTCAACAGTGCCGCCCGCGTCGGGGAACAGGTCGGATTCGTGTAGAAGTTGGTGAAGCGGACCCCCTCCTTCGCCAGGGAGTCCATGTTGGGAGTCCGGATCTCGCTGCCGAACGACCCCAGGTCGGCGTAGCCAAGGTCGTCGCCGAGGATGATGACAATGTTCGGGCGGCGAGGGCTGTCTGCGGCCGTTGCCATGTTCGGGAAAGCGTATGTCGCAACCATGCCGACGAAACAGAGGATCCCCACCAACCAACTCCGGCTGGACGGCTTTCCACCCATTGCATGCGCCGAACCTCGCCGCACGGTTTCCATCGACTGACCCCCCTGTTAAACCATCCAAACTCGACCGCAATTGCCCGTCGCATTGCGACTTCGTCGATCAAATCGAAGTTTCCCGCCTCGGGTCGCACAATGCCGTCGCCGCCGTAACTCGGGCCTCGTGCCGCGTCACCGCTGGTGACACGCCTCACTGCTAAACTAGCGACTCGGCGAGGGCCTTTTGCTCTCGGTCGCGTTGGCCGCAAGCGTGGCGCATTGTCCGGCCAAGCCATTGGACCGTCTATCGGAATTCCGCAAAATCCAAAAAATCGTGAAATCCCCAAGCACCAACGACCGAACTGCCGTCACTGTTGTCGAGATCAGCGATCCCACGGATGCCAACGCCGGTATCGAACTCATCGATCTGGACGCGGTACAGCTTCAGTCGGTGCCTTTTCGGGCACGACGTGTGGTTGTTTGTGCCGGGGCCGCCACAGTGGTGTTCCACTCGACCAACCTCCGCATGCGTACCCGAACACGCGTTTCCGAAGGACACGTCGCGTACGTCACCTTTGGCCCGCAGTCGCAAGGGACGGTCAACGGACTCCCGGTTCGCCCGGGCTTGATGCTTGCCGCCGGACCGGAGGCGGAGGCCAGGTTTGTCGTCGATGCCGGCTGGGAAAGCGTGACGATTCTGCTACCGCCACGGGATATCCGCGACCATCTGGCGGCACGCCAGCGCAAAGGCGAATTCCGTCTGCCGGCGGGAATCGAGACGCTCGAGGCAAACCCGGCGGCGGTATGCAGGCTGTTCGACTGGGGGACGCAATTGACCGACACGGCTGCAGAGCAGCCTGCCCTCTTCAATGCGCGGCAGGATGGGTTGCTTGCGGTGCAGGTCGACCTGATCGAGAACCTTCTGGCCGCCATCGGCACAGCCAATATTTTCGAACCTGGGCTCAGCGACCGGACGCGCCAGAAACGGAGTCTCGTCGTAAAGATTGCCGAGGAGTATGCGCTGTCGCAAAGGGGCGCCAATCTCTACGTGACTGACCTTTGCAGAGTCAACGGCGTAAGCGAACGTGCATTGGAGTATGCCTTCAAGGAGGTCATGGGGCTGACGCCGGTTGCCTTTATGGTCAGGCTCAGACTTCATCGGGTGCGTCATGCACTCCTGGCGGCGGCTCCGGGATCGACCACCATCGCAACCGAGGCGCTCCGCTGGGGTTTCTCGCACTTCGGTGAATTCGCACGCGCTTACAACGACTGTTTCGGCGAATTGCCTTCCGATACGCTGCTACGGGTCCGGGAGTAGGCGGCGCTGGCTGCGTCAGGCCCTAAAAACGATGAGACTGGTCGGGTAGGTGCCTGGAGTAGCCCCATGGGTCCAGAAGCCCGCTCAATGTCTCTTCGTGGCCAATTTGCGCTGGATGCTGAATGAGGATCGGTGCGCGACAAGCTGGCCGGGTCGGCTGGTATCGGGGGCTGTTGCGGTCGACTGTGCAAAATGGCCGAATTCCAGGCGCGTTCCGAGTGGCTATCTCCCGGCCGTTGCGGCACGAATGATGACCGGCGCCGCAGCCAGGCGCTGGAACAGCTTGCGCGCGCGGATCAGCGGCCAGCGGTCGTAGAGCAGGATCTCGATCGGTCGCCACAGGGCGACCCAGCCGAAGATGATGAGGCTGTGCTCGATGGTTTCGATGAAGCGCGAATCCGGGAAGGCGTTGGTCAGGGCGACCCCGACGAGCGTTGCGAAGAGCATGACCAGTAGCCCGACCGCCAGCTCCTTGCGCCCCAGGCGACGCAGTTCGCTCAGTTCGGTTTCCTGCTCCCGGGCCTGGTGCGCGAAATGGTGGCCGATGGCGGCTTCCGGTTCCGCTGCCAGCGCCGGTTCCTGTGTCGTCCGCGGCAGGTAGATGACGAGTTTGATCGGCTGGCCGGCGGCGATTTCCGGTTCGGCCAGCCAGCGCGGCAGGTGGCCGAGGCCGGCGGCCTGTGCGCTGGCCTTGGCGCGGATGTCGGGGACGCGCAGCATGTCCTGGCCTTCGAGGACGCCGAGGGTGCGGGCGATCAGCTCCTGCGAGGTGTCGGCGACGACGATGGCACGGTGGCGCAGCAGTTCGCGGCCGGGAATCGGCCCCGGCCAGGCGGCCAGGCGGCCAGCGGGTGCTGCGGGGCGATGGCGAACTGGTCGTTGTTGCTCAGGCGACGGCTGGCGATGTCGCCGCGTGCTCGGCGCGGAACATCCGGATACGCTCACTTCGATGGGCAACCTGGCCGGCACACTTGCTGCCATCAGCGACCTGAAAGATGCCCGGACGATGGGTGAACAGGTGCTGGAATTACGTACTCGAGTGCTCGGCGCATCACATCCCGCCACCATCTCGTCCATGCGGGCGCTTGGGAATATCCGGAAACAAATGGGCGAAGTGGAAAAGGCACTTGAGTTGCTGTCGCGAGCGCTCGACATGCAAGCTAAAGGATCAATTCGCCCCGAAGGCTCAAGTCGCGCCGAAAGCTGACTTCATCAAGCAGTGGGGCTATAGTCGATCAGCGTTCTGGGCCACGGGTCGCCTGTTGCGGTCGACCCCGAAAAATGGCTGTTTTTCAAACGCATTGGCAAGCGGCTATGCCCTTGCCAACGGTTGTCGTGCAATTCGGGCGGGGGGTTTCAGGCCCATCGCCCGAAACCCCGGAAGATTGACGGCGATTGCGAGGCACGGGATACTCCCCGGCGTGCGACTGAATTTCCTGACCTTTGGACGAGGTGCACCCCGACATGTTGACGTCGATGAACAAGCTGCCATTCACACTCCGCGACGGCGGCGGACAGGTGCAAGCCGGTGAAGTCATGGCCCGCTGTGCTGACGGCGCCTGCGCCAAACCCGGCCAGGAATATCGGGAGGCGATCGCCGGGATGACCCGTCTGGCGCCATGCGCGCCACCCTCGCCGGGCTGAACCCGCCAACGGACCCCACTCCATGACCCGGCACGCCTTCATCGCCATGCCCTTCGGCACCAAGCCCGGCGCCGACGGTCGCGACGTCGACTTCAACCGCATCTACAGCGAGTTGCTGAAGCCCGCGCTCGAAGCGGCCGGCTGCGAAGTGTTCCGTGCCGACGAAGAGCAGCGCGCCGGCGACATCCGCACCGACATGTTCCAGGAACTGCTGGTGGCCGACCTGGTGCTGGCCGATCTGACTCTGGACAATCCCAACGTCTGGTACGAGCTGGGTGTGCGCCATGCCTTGCGCGCGCGCGGCGTGGTGCTGGTGCAGGGGCCGCGGCCCACCAGCCCGTTCGATATCTACACCGACCGCAAGCTGCGCTACCGGCTGAAGGACGGCGCGCCCGACCCGGCTTTCCTGAATGAGGACCGCGTGGCGCTGACCGCGATGGCCAGGGCCACCCTCGGTGCGGCGGCGCAGCGCAAGGTCAGCCCGGTCTACCTGCTGCTGCCACACCTGCAGGAGCCGGCCTGGCGCAACCTTCTGGTGCAGGACACGAACGAGTTTGGCGCCGCTTACGAACAGTGGCGCGGGCGCATGGAAGTGGCGCGCGCCAAGTGCCGCGCTGGCGACATCCTGGTGCTGGCCGCCGAGACGCCGACGCAGGCGTTGTGGCTCGAGGCCAAGCGCGCCGCCGGCAACGCGCTGCTGCAACTGCGCCAGTTCTCGTTCGCGCTGGAGCAGTTCGAGGATGGCCTTCGCGTCGAGCCGGACGACATGGTGTGCCGCAGCAAGCGCATCGTCTGCCTGGGCCGCATGGGTCGTCACGAAGAGGCGCGCGAAGCCGCGCGCCAACTGATCGAGGACAGGCCGAACGACGCCGAGGCGCTGGCGCTGGCCGGGAGGGTGGAGAAGGACCGCTGGCAATCGCGCTGGCGCAGCGCCGATGCCACGCCGGCGGAGTTGCGCGCGGCGGCCGGCTGCGAGACCGCGAGCCTGGAAGAGGCGCAGGTGCCGTACCACAAGGCCTTCGTCACCGACCCGTCGCACCATTATTCGGGCATCAATGCACTCACCCTGCTGCTACTGCTCAAGCATCTGGGTGGCGAGGCGAGCCAGGTGGTGATCGACAACCTCGTCGGCGGTGTGCTGTGGGCGGCGCTGACGGCGCAGGAGCGCGACCCGAAGGACTACTGGGCCAGGGCCAGCTATGCCGAGCTGTGCCTGCTGGTCAACCCGCGCGATGCGGTGGTGAGGGAATACCGCGTCGTCGCCGCCGCCGCCAGGGGCGACTGGTTTGCGCTCGATTCGAGCCGGCAGACGCTGGCCTTGTTGCGCGACCTGCAGTTCCGGCCCGATGAGACGCAGGCTGCGGCCGACATGGTCGACCGCGAGATCGCGCGCACCGCACCGCCGTTCCAGCCCGGCCAGGTGCTGCTGTTCTCGGGCCACATGGTCGATGCGCCGACCCGGCCCAGGCCGCGCTTCCCGCCGGCCATGGTGGCGCGCGCCACGGCAGAAATCGAACGTGTGCTCGACGGCCTGAAAGCCGGCCCCGGCGACATCGCGCTGACCCAGGGCGCGGCGGGTGGTGACCTGATCTTTGCCGAAGCCTGCATCAAGCGCGGCGTGCGCATGCAGTTCCTGCTGCCATTGCCGGAACCGGACTTCATCGACGCGTCAGTGCTGCCCTCAAGCGATGGCGTGGCCTGGCGCGAGCGTTACTACGCGCTCAAGGCGCAGCTTGTCGAGCCGGCGCGGGTAATGCCGGTGGAGCTCGGCCCGCTACCGGCCGACGCCAATGCCTTCGAGCGCTGCAACCTGTGGCTGCTGTACTCCGCTCTCTCTTACGGCCCGGACAAAGTGCGCTTTGTCTGCCTGTGGGACGGCGCCGGCGGCGATGGTCCGGGCGGCACCAAACACATGGTCGAGGAAGTGAAACGCCGCACCGGCCAGGTGAGCTGGATCGACACGCGCACGCTGGCCTGAGTCAGTTCATACTACCGAACGGAGACCCTGTAATGAACGAAGCCCTGATCCAACGCATGCAAGCTCCCGGCCCCAAGAAGATCCTCGCCTGCGACGGCGGCGGCATCCTCGGCCTGATGAGCGTGGAAATCCTGGCCAAGCTCGAAGATGACCTGCGCGCCAGGCTTGGCCGCGGGGCCGACTTCGTACTGGCCGACTACTTCGACTTCGTTTGCGGCACCAGCACCGGCGCCATCATCGCGGCCTGCATTGCGGCGGGCATGTCGATGGCACGTATCCGCAAGTTCTATGAAGGCAGCGGCGAGCAGATGTTCGACAAAGCCTTCATCCTCAAGCGTCTGAACTACAAGTACAACGACGAGCCGCTCGCCAGGATGCTGCAGAGCGAACTCGGCAAGGCGCTGGGCGGCGACCCCACGTTGGGCAGCCCTGGCCTTCGTACCTTGCTGATGATGGTGATGCGCAATGCCAGCACCGACTCCCCCTGGCCCATCAGTAACAACCCCTTCGCCAAATACAACCAGGTCGCGCGCAAGGACAACAACCTGCGTCTGCCGTTGTGGCAACTGGTGCGCGCCAGCACGGCGGCACCGACCTTCTTCCCGCCCGAGGTGGTGACCCTTGCCGAAGGCACGCCCGATGCCTACACCTTCATCTTTGTCGACGGCGGCGTGACAACCTACAACAACCCCGCCTTCCTGGCGTTCCAGATGGCCACCGCGGCGCCCTATGCGGTGAACTGGGCCACCGGCGTCGACAAGCTGCTGGTCGTGTCGGTGGGCACCGGTGGCGCGGCCAAGGGCGCAGCTCGACCTGAAGGCGGCCAACATGCACCTCCTCTACAACGCCAGCACATTGCCCGGTGCGCTGATGAATGCCGCTGCCGCGGGCTGGGACATGGCCTGCCGCCTGCTCGGCGAGTGCCGTTTCGGCGGGCCCATCGACCGCGAGTTCGGCAGCATGCTCAGCTCGCCCGGCCAGCCGGCCAACTCGACCACGCCCAAGCTGTTTGCCTATCTGCGCTACGACCCCGACGTCACAGCCGAGGGCCTGGCTGCATTGGGCCTGCCGGACATCGACGCGCAAGCCGTGCAGGAGATGGATTCGGTCAAGCACATGCCCGACATTCAGCGAGTCGGCAAGGCCTTCGCCCGGCAGCATGTGACCATCGACCACCTGCGCGGCTTTTGCTGACTGTGCACAAGTGAGCGACGCGATGAAATACAGCATGCTCAATGACGACTGGGAAGTCAGTGCTGACGGCACCCGCTTTGAGTCTCCGGCCCTGTCGGATGTGTATGACGAACAATGGCTGCTGTTCTCTGACCGCTTCCGCAACGGGTCTGTCGAAGCTGACGTGTCTTTGATTGACGCCAACAAGACACGCAATGGACTGGTCTCGATGGAAGCCGATCTGGTGTTCCGTTACAACGGCCCCGACGGCTTTTATTACGCCGGCACGAGCGGCTTCGACACCAAGTTCTTCCTCGCCAAGGCGCTGCCGGGGCCATACTACCAACTTCGAGAATATATCGGCCGGCGCAGCGCCGTGAAGAAGGGTAAAACCTATCGCCTGCGCGTCACCTTCAATGGTGGCCAGATCGTTCTGTACGAAAACGACGTGCAGCAGTTGCTGCTACGTGATGATTCGTTCGCGCTCGGGCAGGTCGGCCTACGTACCTTTCGAACCCGCGCGCGCTTTGACAACGTAGTAATCCGGCGCGACGTGCCTACCTGTTTCCTGATCATGCCGTTTGCCACCGAGTTGGACTTCGTGCACCGCGTGATCGCGGACGTGGTCAGCTCGTTCGGCATCCACTGCATTCGCGCTGACGAGGTGTACCTTTCGCGCCCGGTGATGGAGGATGTCAAGCAGATGATCGCCGGGGCCGATCTGGTGATCTGTGATTTCACCGGCCGCAACCCGAACGTTTACTATGAAGCGGGCCTGGCCGACGCTTGGCGCAAGGATTGGATTGTGTTGTCGCAGACCAGCGAAGATATGACCTTCGACGTGCGCCATATCCGCTCGATCCGCTACAGCAACACCATGGGTGCCGACATTCGCCTGCGTGATGAGTTGGCCCAAGCACTGCGCGCGCTTGGCTATTTGCCGAGTCAGGATGCGCCTGTTGCATTGCCTTCGGCTCGGAAGCTCAAACGGAAGCCAGTTGACCGGAAGCCTGGGCAACCGTGACTTGAAACCAATGGGGCCAAGGACATTTGGCCTTTCGATCCATTCGAAAATGCTTCGCCGCCTTCGGGGGAGGTGAGTCGGCGCCTGTTGCGGTCGACCCCGAAAACTGGGCGATTTTCAAAGGCCGCCACGGCGCGGTCGATGCTCGCTTCGCGCAGCAGGTGCAGGGTCGGATAAGGCGCGCGGTTGGTGTAGTTGTCGATGTCGTCGGGGTCGCTGTCGGCGAACTCGTAGCGCGGATGCAGGCTGGCGATCTGGATGATGCCGTCGAGTTCCAGGCGGCGGATCGCTGCATCGGCTGCGGCGAGGAAAAATGGAAGTCAAGAAAATCGCCCATGACCGCGGGGTGGATCAGCAGCATGGTGTCGAGCGTTTCCGGGTCAGCCGCCGCCATCCGGGTATGGCGACAACGCCTTTCATCGGGGTCCCAGATTGTGGACAGCCGGAGTATGTACAGCGGGTGTGGTGCAGCTTCCCGATCGCGGAATCCCGCGCCGTTCGCATGCCGATGCGCCTTCCCCCGGCCTGCATTGGAACGGCCGAGTTCAAATATCAGGGCTGCCGCGCGTGAAATATTTCGGCTGCAGTGCAGCGATCAGCCAACCCATGCCCAGGGCCAGCAATACCGAGGTGATCTCGGCAGTGCGGCCGGGCAGGTAGCGCTGCGCAAATTCGCAGGCAAAGGCCAGGATCGCCACGGTCACCGTCATCCCGACCAATGAACCGCCATTGCGTGCGGCACTCCAGATGATGGCGCCAAAGCAAAGACACTCGAACGCCACCGTGTTCACCACCGCTTCGATCGAGCCCGACAACGAGGAGGAAAACGGCAGCCAGTGCATCGCGCTGGGCCGGTTGTTCCATTGCGGTGGCCAGATGGCGTGGAGCAGGTAGGCTGCGGTGGCGATCGCGAGCAAGGTCCACAAGCGCGGCCTTTCCTCCATCCGATCGATGCCCTGCCACACCGCGGCCCCCGCCGCGATGCCCAAGACCACGGCCAATCCGGGCGCCTGGTTGATGATGACGAACTTGCCGCCCAATATCGCCAGCGTCGCGATGCCCGCCAGCAGTCTGGCAAGGCGCTCCTCAGCCACCGAGCGAACGAGATGGGCCAGCGCCTCCAGTCCGATCACCGCCACTGCCATGTGCAGCAGCATGCGGCGTGGCTGCCACAGATCCTGTTGCCACAGCGACTTCACGTTGTAGGCGACAGATGACTGGTCGAGCGTGGGTATGAAGGGGTACAGTTCAGCCGCCACCCAGAGCACGACCATCACGAGCGCAAAGCGATCGGCGACATGCGGGTTGAGGTAGCGCCGCGACAGCCGGGTCAGGCTGTTCCCGGAGATCATCCCGGCCAGCCAGCCAGCCGCAAACCCCAGCATGTTGAAGACGATATCGGACAGCGCCGGGGTGCGTGGCAGGAATTTCTGCAGCCACTGCAGGATGCCGGCAACGATTAGCGTGATCGGGAACCAGGCGACAAAACCTGCCCGCTGGCGGCCCTGGCCATGGTAGTGCCAGGCGAGCAGCCAGCCCAGCGGCAGGAACAGGATCACGTTCTCGACGACGTCGACCAGACCCAGCGGTGCCCAATAAATGAAGTCTTGCGGCTGCGCGAAGTTCCAGGAAAACGGATACAGTGACCCATAAACGATCAATGACAGCAACAGCCCGACGGCGATCCTGTGGTTGCGTCGGCTTGTGTCGGCCGGGTGTCCTGCTATGACTTTGGGTTCCACGCGGGTTTCTCGTATTGGTCGAGGCGCAGTGACGGTTTCACGGCAATGCACTCATGCTCCATGAATTTCACCACGTTCCCGGCGTCGACCGCAACAATCAGCGCGAACTGCCATTTTTGCCGGTTCAGGGTGGCACGCGACCGATTGTTCGCGTCTGCCGTGATGGGTGACCAGGCAACTCCACAACCCTGCAAGGATCCGGCTACGGGCGACGTGCGTGTCCAACCCGTTTCCCATGTTGACTGCCTCATGTACTGCACACGTCTCCACTGCGGGCCGTGTAGTATCGCAAGGCCCACAGACTGCAACTGGCGCGGGAATGTTTTCGTTTCCGCTTTGCCGTCGTAATCTGATATAAATCGTGTTTTCGTGACTGTGAGTCGGACAAGTTTGTGGGGGTTAAAATGTCGAGCAAGAATGACCTGTTCAGAACTATCAATGCGCGATCTCCCGGCATTGTCGAGCAACTCATTACCGGCTGGGGAAGTCTGCAGTTCAGCGAGTATGTCAATGACCTGCTCAAGGATGCGCAGAGGAGTGCCAAGCCGCAACTCAAGGAAGACGTAATCTCGGCTCTGGCAGCACTGCGGGCCGAGCATGACCGTGAGTTCCCGCAATTCGCAATTCTGACCGAGGACCTGGTTGTGGAACGGCTCGAGCAGACGCCGTATTTCCAAACGGTAAATGCGAAATTTCCGCGAATTGCGCGGCGCCTTGTTGCGACCTGGGGTCACGCCGCTTTCGGTGAATATATCAACGACTTGCTCAACGACAACCGGGCGGGGCGGCAAGGGTTTCCGGAGGACATCATGCTCGCCCTTTTCAAGTTGTCGGAGGAACATGACAAGGAGTTCCCGGAATACGTCCTCAAGATTACGGATATCTGGTCGCTGACCAACAAGATCTACTGACCGTTCCGGGTTGGCTCCGGCCAGGTACTCCAGGCAGGGTGGTCACAGGGAGACGACATCTCCCGGCCCAGACCGTGTAAAAACGCAGCGTGAATTGGGCGTAGGCAATGCGTCGGG
>ERZ724507.738-NODE-738-length-14402-cov-5.763226_pt1 | contig 14402 bp, 8 predicted proteins | sample MGYA00376040_ERZ724507 | MGnify/ENA primary metagenome ERZ724507 (study PRJEB28724, sample SAMN07190883) | activated sludge metagenome | isolation source: activated sludge of sewage treatment plant in Hong Hong | place: Hong Kong | collected 2016-03-17 ...
TCAAGATCCATAATAATTACCGTCAGTTAAATCACTGAAAAAGTCCGCGGTGAACGATTCCCGCTGTATGTGCAGCGCTGAGCGCGGATGCTAGTTGCCACGCGATGTGCTGCGCCTGATCGGGCGAAATCTTTCCTCCGGCTGCGATGACATGATCGTCTAGGGTGAATCCGTCCAAATACTCCATCGCCAAGTACGCAGATCCATTGGGTAGCTGACCGTAGTCAGACACTTGAACGATGGAGGGATGATTGATGAGGTTGGCTGCTCGGGCCTCATTGAAGAAGCGCTTGAGGACATCCCGATCGTGAGCGAACTCTGGATGCAAGACCTTGATGGCAACACGACGTCCGATCGGCTGCTGAACAGCCTCGTAAACGGTGCCCATTCCTCCCGCCCCGATCATCTGGAGCAACTTATAATTGCCGATGACAGTCCCGACCATTGGCCGTTGACATTATATGCTGGATGGCCATCGGTGGTGGATGCTTTTTCACTTCCGCTGTGGTCGCAGAGTGGGACGAACACAGACAAACAGCAGACGCAACTCCGCTGAAAGTCGAGCGGCTAGCGACACGCCCCTACTTTGACTTCCTGACCAGCTCTGACTTCGACCTGCTGACTCTCCCCTCTAACCACAACCAAGTGACTTCCAGGAGGCATCCAGACGCTAACTTCTTGGCACCGACCGCCTAGCTCTTTGGGAATGATGACGCGCCCCACACGGGGCTCTATCTGTGCAACCGATGCCGCGACGTTTGTCCGCTGAGCAGGCGACAGCATCGCGGCCAATGAACGTTCCTGTAATCGTGCATACTCCTTGATGGCATCAACCCACCGCAGCTGTCCTTCATACAGTTGACCCAAGCGGAAGTAGATATCGTACCCATGCTTCAAACAGGACAGACTACGACTCTTGATGCACAGCGCTCTTGCTTGCTCCAGTGCGCGTTGTGCGATCGCAGAGTCTCTGGCATCACTTGCAGCGATCGCATCAGCAACTAGCTTGTCAATTCGTGCGTCCGCCCCCGTCGAAGTGCTTTCACCAACTGACGAGACTGCTTGGACTTGGACCTGCTTCTTTTCCGAACGAACCACTTTGGCGGTGTCCTTCGCGGCTGGCACCTGCTTCTTGAGCGGGATTTCCGACTCCGTTCGCAGCTTGATCGGCGCAAGCTCGGTTGGCTCAGGAGGCTTCTCACTCAGCGACTTGGCCAGCAGACCAGCATGCGCTCTGACACCGGGATCTCGGTCGGTCAGCAAGAGCCGCAGCACAGGAAGACCAGACGGCCCCTCTGCGCCAAGAGGCAGCTGAGCGCTTACGGACGCGACCCGCTGACGAATCTGTGCATCGGGATCTTGCGCAAGCTTCATCAGCAGAGGAACAGCCTTTTGCACGGGCCATAAGAGCAGAGCAGTGATCGCATCCAGGCGGCGCTGTAGTTCTCCCTGAAACAACCATTCTTGGAACTGCGGGGGTTCCACGGCGGACTGGCCAAGGCGTACTAGCAAGCCGTAAGCGATCAGCGCTGTAGCTCCCGGCTGACTAAGTGCTTCTTGAAGGACAGGAATGGCTCGTGAATCCAACACTTGGGCCATGCGCTGCGCAGCTGCAAAGCGCACTGCGAACACCGCATCCCCCAGCGCTCCCACCAGGCGATCCACTGCATCAGCAAACAACTCGACATACAGCTTGCGGACTTGTGGATTCGATGACGTGTGGAGTCGATGCAGAGCGGCCCTCTGAGACTCATCACCAAGCCGCAGTTGAATCAGGGACGCCAGCATCTGTTCAACATCTCCGCCGCTGGCCAATAGCGGTGCCAGCGACTGTCGCAGCAGGCCCGCTTGCGTCTTCAGATCCGAAGATGAAACGACCTGGCTGAGCCGCACCAAAGAGCGCAGAGCCATCTCTCGGACGGATGGCTCAGGATCCCGGAGCGCTGAAGTGAGAGCCAGCGCCGATGCTACTTCGGACCGGAGCCCCAACGCCTCGGCTGCTGCTTCTCGGACGCTACGTTCGCGATCTTGGAGTAGCTTTGCCAACAATGGAATGGCATCCGCTGCCTCACTACGACCAAGAACAAGCGCAGCAGACCAGCGGACACGCCAGTCCTTGTGCTTCAACGCAGCTTCGCTCCAGGCCCGACTCTTCGTTGGCCAGGACGTAAGATCGAACTCCCCAATCGGTGGTGGATCGTCACGATGTTTCAGATAGAAAGCACCGGCCCCAATCGACACACTTATCAAAACCACAGGAGCAACAACCAGCGCCATACTATTGCTTTGTGCAAGCTCTCGCTCCAGACCTTGAACAACTTCACGCATAGAGGAAAAACGATCTTCCTTGCGCTTAGCCATCAAGCGACCAATCAGTCGTTCGAGATAAACACTAATCCTAATCCCTGGAGCTCGTTTGCGGAGCGGCTCGGGCTGTGCAAAAATCTGTCGAGCAAGTAGTCGCTGGAGACTCTTCTCCTGAAAGGGAAGACTTCCCGTAAGCATTTGATAAAGAACGCAGCCTAACGCATATTGATCAGTGCGAACATCCATGTCGCCAGCAGTTGCTTGCTCTGGCGACATATAAGCCGGCGTTCCCATGACCGTCCCTGGAATGGTCATGTTCATTGGAATATGATTACCAGACAAAGCCTTCATAGCATCTGCGCTAGGGTAGTGTACCCGCAATGGGCGGTCATCGGATTCAGTCCGAATCGGTCGGGCCAATCCGAAATCAACTATTTTAATAACTTCGTGTCCATCATTAATATTTATGACGAAAATATTCTCAGGCTTTAAATCTCTATGGATAATCCCTTGTTCGTGTATGGCCTGAAGGCCGCGCGCGATCTGTTGTCCGATAACACAGGCCCTCCTTGGAGCAATTGCACCCTGCTTTATAACAGAACTAAGAGTAGTTCCATCTATGCATTCCATGACCAGATAGGAACGACCATCCACCAATAATCCGAAGTCCGAGATTTGGACAACATTAGGATGGCGAACTTTAGAGGCCAGTTGAGCTTCTCTAAGAAACCGCTGAAGTTCCTCTTCCGATCCATGAGACAATAGCAGCTTGATGGCAAAAAAGCTCTGAAGCACGACATGGCGAGCTTTGTACACAACGCCCATTCCACCGCGCCCTAGAACCTCGATAATCTCATATCGCTCACCAATGACTGCACCAAGCAAGTCATCGGTTGGAACTGGCTCTAGGCTTGGTAGTGTTTGAGCTTCTTCTTTCTGCGATGATGGAGTAATGGCAACACAGTTGTGCGTTTCATCAACGGAGAATAGCTGCTGACAAGTCGTGCAGCGCTTGGCCAAGCCAGTGCGCTGCATGACAATACTATCGGATGCCGATAACATGCCTGGCTTATCCATCGGTCTAGAATAGAGAGAGCTTATTCCAAAGCGTTGATCAAGATGAAAGCATCAGGAGAACTATAGTCGATAAAAATCAGATCCTTTCGCCCATCGCTGTTGATATCGACAACGCGAAAGTCCTCTACTGCTGGAAATGTTGTCTTATTGGACTGTGAGGATGCTCTAAATTCACCGTTCCCATTCCCCATGAATGCATAACCCACAGGTGAAGTGCCACCACGTTCAAATGCAAAAACGTCAGCATTTTTATCTCCATTGAGATCGTCTGCCATTATTATCATTGCCATGGCCGACTTATTCTTCAATGGGACTATTGAGAAATTCTGACCTGAATTATTCTTCAGAAAATACATTTGACTACTCGCATCTGTCGATAGGATGATATCCTGATATGAGTCATTTGTGAAATCCGCAAGTGCGAGCGCATAATAGCGGCTCGTCTCCTGGTAGTTTGTTCCAGAGGAAAATCCTCCATCACCCAATCCTGGAAATATTGATAAACCACTCCCATACGATGCAATTGCCAGGTCGGTTTTCTGATCCTTATTGAAGTCAGAAAAGAATGGCAGCTGACTCGATGCATTAACAACGCTGCTAGTTTTTATGGCTGATCCAGTACCAATTCTCCCTTGTGAATCTGCCATAATTGAATATGTCTTTGTTGAAGCATAATCAACTACAAGCAGGTCTTTCCGATTATCAGAGTTTAGATCAGCGACTCCAAGAAATGCATTGGAAAGCGCTGGGATTGATGAATTCAAAACAGTCTTTGTCTGGAATGATCCATTTGCATTGATGATGCTATAGTAGATTTTCCCATCAGCTCCAGAGGATGCCGTTTGCAGGAAAATGAGATCTGGCCGATTATTTGAGTCAATATCAGCCAGGATGAAATGACCACCACCAATGGCACTTGTATTGGAAGATATAGCTGTTCGAAATGTGCCGTTGCCATTGCCGAAGCTTACATAGAATTCTCCATTTTGAGCAGAACGGGCAACGATATCGGGTATGGAGTCTCCATTAATATCGACGACTTCAAGATTGGCGACATTTCCTTGCAAGACAATTTTCGAAGCAGAGCTTGCAGAAAAATTTGCAACGCTTGAAATGTAAGAAACAAGATCCATTCGCTCTGTGATTTGGTTAGAGCTGATCGCTTTGAGTCTTACGTTTACGCCTCCCCATTTTGTCGCTATGGTTCTTTCTGGAACAACAAAGCTAATTTGCTGAGGAGAGTGGACAGTGACCATTGTTCCGGGTTGATCATCGAGCCAAACTTGGGTATCAGGTGTAAAGCCATTGCCAGTTATCGTGATGCGCTCTCCTCCCTCTGAAAAAACAGCCGACGGCATAGCTTTCTCTAGGCTGGGAGGTATCTGCTCACATTGCTCAGTCTCTGAGTTGCAGATCTCATAGGGCTTGCATACTACGTCACCGACCAAACAGTTTCCATCTAGCTTCGATACTTTTGTGTATCCCCATAAAATATCACAGCTTGTCAAAAAAGAGAGCAGTGCCACAGATGCTAATTTTCTCATTTTATTGTCTCCATCTATTTTGCGCGCTCTATTCGTTAACAGGATCACCAAACCCGTCTGTAGGAATTTCAATATTTCTATAGCCGCTTGGTATTGACATAAGAAGAATTCCACCTAAGGTTAGGGTTGCCCCAATGGTGGAGAAAGCAATGCCTGTCCCTTTGCTATCAAAAATCTGACGACAAACACCGCTTGGTCCCTGATCTGCACAGCTGCCAGCAATAGCGACTCCAGAAAGTCCATATCCTACAAGCACAAGGCCCAGTGTCGCAACCGTCACCCCAGTTGCCAGACGCCATCTCTGACGAGGGGCACGCTCCGTCTTGTAAGCTGGAACCTTGGGAAGCAACGTCATTTGATAAAAGCTATTCTTCCCAGGTTCAACTACAATGGTTGATCGCTGACTGATGAATCCTTGTTGGACTGCTTCAACTGCATATACACTGGCAGGTATGCTATTCTCGTAACGACCAGTTCCAACGATGGCGCCATCCAAAGTCAATTGGGCCGATTTGGGATTCACTGAGATTGAGAGGTCCCCACGGGAACGAGCAGTGCCGATGGAGATCAGGCTCCGAACTGCTTCAGATGTGGAATTGGAAAACTGACCAATTGTGCATCCTGAACAAACGTGATCGTTGCTGAGCAATTTTGCATTGGCTCTTATTTCTGCAAACGAAAGATCAATCTGAGCGCTAATTCTATTATTATTAACTTCATTAAATGAAGAAACCCGAGCAATGATTATATAATCAGCATTGTTCTTCTTCGCAAGATCTCTCATGCATTCATAATCAATCATGCATGCATCACTTGCTTTTGATTTATCACTGTCCGCACTATCCTTTTGCGTTGCAAAATGAGCAGACACTACTGATTGTTCTATTGTCTGCTGCATCCGTATTCGAAGTGCTTCCGGTAGCTTCTCAGTACGAAATAGAAGCAATACTGCCGGCAACTGAGTCACAAGAACGGCGCTCGACTCTGGCTCGAAACGCATCTCAACAGTGCGATCCGCCAGAACTTTGACCGGCCATTCTTGACGATGTCCACTGTCTACCAGTGCGACCCGATGTTGCCCCACCGGCGCCAATAGTGGTCGTGATAGTGGCAAGCTGCCAACCAGGCGATCATCAAGGAAGACCAGCGCCCCCAGACTTCCGAAGACAGCGACTTCTCCACTGGGAGGTATGGTCTTGCCAAGTGCATCCAGCAGTTCTTTTTGATGGGGCACTGTGGACTCTTCAGCATGCCCAGGATCGGCCAAGTATCGCCTACATAAATCACGAGCAGCTACAGCATTCCCTTCAGCAATAGCTAAGCGACAGAGCTGATAGAGGCCTTCGGTGTTTGGAAATCCACTATATGCTGCTGAAAGCGTCTTATAGGCAGAGCTAAGCTCTCTTCGGTCTAATTCAGAACTTCCCTGAGTAAGTAGTTGCTTGGCCTTCTCTTCTTGAGAAGGACGTCCGCCTGGTTCAGCTCGGGACTGAGTCTGATTGACTTTCTTGCCATGCACTGGCTGACACAGTACGCAACTTAAAGTCACGCCGACTAGATAAGGTCTAAGTCCTGAAATCATGGCATTCATTGCGATACTCACTGTCTCTTCTGCTCAGAACTATTTAATGGCAAGAGTTCAAGATCAATCGTTCGTCCTTGGCTAGACTCAATTGCAACAACTGCTCGACGAGGCTGAAATCCCTCGCGCTGAACCACCAACTGATGCACACCGCCATACATCGCGACATCTATAGGAGTATTTCCAATGACGTGCTCTTTCTCTACTACGGTTGCACCGGCTGGCGTGCTCTTGATCTGTAGACGGCCTACTGTCCGATTCATACCCAACTGAATCACTCGCTTTGCACTTTCTTCGAGCAATACGCTGGCTTGCTCCTGCGCACAAATGGTGCATCCCGTCTCGTCTTGCGCCGCAATCGTGCCAACTGCGACGTTAACCCAAGCCACACTCACGCGCCACTGACCTGCCGTCGGTGTTCCTTGTAAAGACACACGGGCTGCCAAGATATGCTCTTGACCAGAGCTTTTGGCCAGTTGTAACTTACAGCCCAGTTGCTTGATACAAGTGCTTAGCTCTGGATTCTTGATAAGTGCAGATGCGGTATCTAGGACAGTCAGACCAGAGCGAGTTGATGCCTCACTGAGTACTTTGCGAAGAGTTGTCTGCTGCTCGTTGAGTATGCCAACAGACGCCAAGGAAATGAGCACTTTTGTCTCTGCACGCTGACTTACCTTGGGGGATTGACCGCTCAGATCGAACAACAATTCACTGGTGCGCCCGCTGAGTATCTCAACAGTAGTCGACGGAGCCATCCCTCCATATTCGCTGGAAATGACGTGCTGCCCCGAGCGTAGAAGGAGCGGGAGTGATAGAGGGAGGGTGCCACTCACTCGACCGTCAAGCAAGAGCAGGGCGCCAGGTGGACCAACAATTCGTATTTCGCCAGTATCATCTGGGGTTGATGCAAGAACTCTCTGAACTTCTGTCTGATGAGGATAAGCGACAGCGCCTTGAGCGGTCAGACCATGGCGCTTATCTGCCGCGAATCTCCGCATGATATCGTATGCTTCGACTCGTCGTCCTTGCGTGTTTGCAAGCACTCCCAGTTGATACAGCGTCTCGAGCGCTGGATGAAGTCGATACGACTCTGACAGCGCCTTGTAGGCCGCTGGGTAGTCTTTTGCCACCAGTTCCGAGACGCCGGTAGCATACAGTTGCTTTGCCCGTTTCGGATCAGACGCCGCAGTGGATGGCTCGTGCCGTCCTCCGCTGACTTCGCCACCGGCCACGGGAGGGCTAGCGCCGGCCAGCTTGCTACCAATAGACACGAGTAGCAGAAGTCCTCGAGCGAAACGAACATGCACTGCGCGCATTGTCTGTCATGTTCTCTGATCAACGCCGCTGATGCAACGATTTTCGACCGCCGTCGACATCCGCCGCTGTCGGTGATGGCGTTGGCCGCTCGCGACTGACAGCAAGCGCTTAGCGGATTCCGCGAGTTTGGTACAGACGCCAGGCACCATCTCTTGCGATCAACGGAACCCTGGGGGCACTCTGACCGAATAAGAATCCATCTACAGGCTCATTCTGAGTGATCACATAGTCATAATGGTAGCCGTGTATCTCCTGTCGAAACTCGGTAGGTCTAGCCCAGTGTGGAGATGGGGGCAAATTAGAGCGTAGGCGGAACGGGAAATTACTCTTCCATCCGACATGATTAAACCCTCCAGCTAGAATCTGTGGATAGGCTGGAAACTCAGTATAAGGAACGACATCCTTTGCAATAGCCACATCTGACTTTTCGCCAAGGGTTAATGTTAAGGTCAAGGAACCACGAGGAATTCGCTCTGCCAATCGAACCATTCCCATCGCTCGTTCATTAAACGAGCGAAATTGCGCATTAATTTGCAATGGGTAAATAAAGCTGATCAATAATGCGGGAAGAAATAGTAAACGAAGCCAGCCAGTCCGCTCTCCTCTGGGAAGCAGTAAGAAAAACATCGCAGCGATGGTCGCAACTCGAGGACCAACGTTCCACCAATGAAATGGCGTCCTCATTGTAAAGGGAAGGAAGCAATAGGTCACCATAGTAATCAACAGCATAACTTCTACAGAGTAACGGCCAGCAGGAAGCGGTAGATCATGATTCGAATGATGACGAATGGCACCTAAGGTTACCAGAAAAATCACGCTCACCAACAGAACAAGCAACAACCATGATACGCTACTATTTGTCCAATCAAGCAGTAATCGGTGCGGCAGATCTGTAATCAAGGTCGCCCCAGGAAGCCATGCTCCCGTAAATTTCACGGGCCCTGGCGTCATCAGTACTTTTTGTTCCGATGCACTATGAACATTCCAGAGAGCAAAGGCTACCGATGGAGCCATATATAGACCCACCGTCAATGCTGTTCGCCAGCGTCTAACATGAAGGAGAAGAAGACCAATCGCACACAATCCAAAAACAAACCAATTAAGCAGATGCATGAAATACACGGCAAACGAACAAATCAAAACGAGCATTAACCGGCGCTGACTAGGTGTATTGAGGGCTCTGTCTACACAGAATACGCCAAGGAAAATCAACGGAATGCCTGCACAGTACGAAATAAATCCATACATTAGGTTGTAGTTAAAAATAAATGGCAAGCTCAGAATCGAAACCCATGGGTCTCTCCCAAACTGCCGCGCAGCAACTAACATCGAAAGCGGAACAGATGCAGCATAAATCGAAAGAAATATCTTATTGGAAGTTTCGACAGAAAAGATCCAGGACAGAGCATGTACGGGAAAATAGTAACCCCAATACGGAACCAACGGCGTGCTCAAATCATAGAAGCGCTGAAATCCCCACTCTGGAGAGTGATAGTTATTCCAGATTGTAATTGCAGCCAGATGGTTTGGAAGATCGAGCAATGGCAGCAGCCGTGGAACCCATAGTGGGATCATCGCCATCGCGACCCCCAACACAAGCAGCAGCGTCAATAGTTGTTGGCTTCGAGCGTCGATCCTGCGGAACATGAGCGGCACCATACCACAGATGCACAGCGGGTCACTTGGTATCGATCGGACGCCCAACTGGGGCTGTTAGGAAGCGGTGCGGAGGGTCGCAGCAAGCTCAGTTGCCGTTGGACGAGTCGTCGGTGACAAACTCAAGGCTCGATCCAGAATGTCTGCGATGTGAGGGGCCAGTTCAGGACATCTACTGCGCAAGGAGTGGTAGCTCACCTGCTCGGGTGAGGCTTCCAAGATGAGCGGCGTAGAAAACGGCAGGTCTCCAGTCAGAATTTCGTACGCCAGTACGCCGAAGCTAAAGATGTCTGCCGGCGGACTAGCTCCTTTGATTCTGTCTCGACACTCAGGTGCCATATACATGGGAGTTCCGACGATCTGAGGTACTGACTGATGGAGGTCACTCTCGGGTATGCTGGGTTCCCCTTGGGACTTCGCCTTGGCCGACACCGCCGATACAATCGAGATCTCCCCCGTGAGTAGCGGTGATGCCAATGGTCGGCGGGGCGCACTGGGCGTAGGCACTGAATGAACAAGCCCTTTTGCGATTGTGGAGAATCCAAAGTCAACCAGCTTTACCAGAGGAGCTCTGCCTCCTAATCCTTCCTCTATCAACACGTTGGCTGGCTTCAAGTCCCGGTGAACCACTCCAGCTGCGTGGACCGCAGCCAAGCCTTCAGCGATCTGATACAGAATCGGCAGGCCACGTCGGAACTCTCGATACTCACTGCGGCAATTCTTGAGTGTTCGACCTTGGACCAACTCCATGACCAGATATAGGGTTCCTTGCTCGTTTACATCAACATCCATTATTGAGACAAGATTTGGGTGAACGAGTCGAGCTAAGAGCTGAGCTTCTCGAACAAAGCGGACCATTGTGCTACGATCCGATTGCGCAGTTAGGACTTTCGCAGCAAGATGCCGACCATCCGTCACGCGCTCAACTTCATAAACAGAACCTATCGCGCCCTGTCCAATCAATCGGATAATTCTATAGTATTCACCGAGCATGCTATTTGGAGAGAAATAGCTACGCTTCTGTGCGATTTTATCATCGTTACTTAAAACGATATCTAGCACTCGACGGGAACGCTGATCAATCTGCCTGCGCAGTTCGTCATTTAGCTCGCGAATTTCTCGATTATTTGCTTCTAGAGTCTGAAGCTTTAGATTCAAATCACGTCGCATTGATTCGAGCGCTGATGCCAACTGTCCAAATTCGTCTGGGTCTTGTGTACTGATAGGAGTTGATAGGTCGCCCTTTGCAAGTCGTGCGGCAGCAAGTAGGAGTTCTTGCTGCTTCGTCATTTTAGTCTGCACAAACTCCGAGTCAGCAGCGATGCGCCCAGCTCGTGAAGCTAAGATACTGATTGCAATTTGCTGTGAAAGTCCATGGAGCAAGTCTAAATCATCACTACTAAGTGATGCCAATGATGGTTTTAGTTCAACATAAAGCGCACCCAAGACACGGTCTTGCGACGTCAGAACCGTTGCCATCGCCCGTCTGATCAATGGAGAAGTACTTTTATCTGCTTGCGTTCCCTGCTCGACCGCCGGAATTACACCACCAATCGTTTTCCCCTTTGCGATCGCCAGTTGTGCTAGCTCTTTTCGGTAGTCGAAGACAGCGGGATCAATGGGTGGACCATGATTTGCTATCAGGCTCAGCATATTGCTTTCAGAAGACATGAGATATAGCGCCGAGCAAGAGATAGGAAGCACTTGATTGATCTGCTTTAGAGCAATTTGTGCTCGTGCGACTTCGTCTGAGTCGTCTGCATTGGCCATGGTGAGCTGCAACATCGACGCATAGTTGCGGACTCTCTCGTTAATGACTCGAAATCTTCTCGCCATTACAACTACATTCATCATCACCATCACAAACGCTACGTAATGAACACCAGCGTCTCCCTGTTGAAATATGCCCATACTCGCAAGCATTTGATAAATTGCAGATAGCAATACAAACAAGAAGCCCAATCCCATTATTCTTGCGTCAATATTGCCAGTAATTGCTATTGCGATAGAATAGCTAGTCATGTAAATGCTTGCAGTGATGAAACCTATTTGTATATAGAAAAGAACCTGAGGCATGGATGCGTTGAATAATGAGATAAACGCGATCAATGCTCCGCCAAGCAGCCAGTATCCATATACTAAATATTTCGTAGCTTTAAGTGGACCCGAGCCAAAGATCGATTTATAAAACAACAGTCCAGTTATTCCAATAAAATACAATGCGCAAATTTCTGTTTCCCACCACCAGCCAGGGTATGGATAGAACATATAGTTCACCAATCCCAGAGAGCATGTCATATAGATTCCAATTGACCAACAAAGAAGAGAGAAATTGAAATATGAATATTCATGCCTTCTCATTGCAAATATGATAAAACCTATAAGGCCAATGACGAGAAACGATAATCCAACAATCGCCTTTCCAAGAGACGAAATAACCATCTTGATCAGAATATCAGAAAAATCACCAATCAAAGGCTCGCTGGATAGACCAATTGGCCGCTTGTGTGAAGTAATTTTGAGTGTGATAATGCATGGCTTGTCGCTTGCTGGCAAGCGAACAAAGGCAGCCTGTGTTCCATCAAATCGATGAACTTCATCCTTCGAGTGAAACGGATAGGCACCGGCTGGTTTTCCGTTAACGAAACTTTCATAGTAATATTGGATCGATGGAAAATAGACAACGCTTTCTCTGACTCGATTTGAATCAATCCGCGTACGCATCCAGAGTGTGTCTTGCCCCCTTCGCCCTGGTGGGTTTCTGTGCACGGAGCTGGAGAGCCATCCATCGTCCCGGTGCTCTGGTTTGCTCCATGCGGCGGAGCCATCAGCTAGCGTTGGGGAATTTCCATATCGATATTCCCAGTTTTCAGAAAGCAACTGAGCCGTTTGATCGATTGGAAGTTCAAGCGTCGGATAGTTGCAACCAGTGTATAACAACAGCACGATCAACCAGCATCTATGATGCCATGTTGATAAGATGGTCCCGATTAGACGGTTTTTCCTAAGCCAGTCAACCATCAACATGACTGCTTCCTTGTGCTACGAGCCACCCAGCGCCAAAATCAGAATGCCCAAGATCCCTCCCAGTACGACAAGCCCTCCAAATACTAGTATGCCCATCCTCTGCTCTGGAATGTCCCAGCGGGTTTGAAACTCGACCGTAAGTCGTTCGCCAAACGACCTAATGCCAGGCGGAGCGGTGATCTGTTCACTTGAAACACGAGGAGCCCCCCTCGGTTCCAGTTTTTTGGTCTTTGCCCGTAGATACTCTAGCTGTGCGTTCGCAACCGCCGCACGGTTCATCACTGGGATTGTCTCGATGTCGCTTCTTCCACTCCCGATGGTGGGCATATCTTCTGCGATCAGCACTTCCGTTGCATCGTCGGGGCGGCCACCAGTTGCCGAACCAGGGCGAGCACCAGCAGGGGCACCCTTTGTCAAGATCTCCGATGGAAAGCTGACGACCGACTTCGGTGCGATTCGGATCGACTGAAGTGCATCCTCGGCATTGGATGCTTGATGTCCAGCGGCTTGGGGGGTTTTGCTTGGCGGCAACACCGCTGCCTTGACCGTCGGAGACAACGCATTGGCTTCTTCCGTATCGGTGGCTTTGAGCGCAGGGACGGGCTTCTGCGCAGGCATCCGGAGCGAATCTTGTGGAATCTTGAGACGGGCGCTGTGGCTTTGCGAGAGTTCGGGGATGCTGGTTGGACGAGCTGGCAGCACGCTGCTGACGAAGTGCCCAAGCTGCTTCAGAAGCATCGCGATGTCTGCCATGCTGGGGCGACTCGCGGGCTCCTTGCTGAGGATAGCGTTCACCATTTCCGAAAGCTGCGGATCAACATCAGGCATGCTCGCGCTGAGCTGCGGTGGCACTTTGAACATGTGCATACCGATGATGTCGCCGGGATAGTCCGCATAAAATGGCGGCTGCCCAGTGAGCATCTCGAAGATCATGACGCCGAGCGCGTAGACATCCGCTCGGTCATCAATATTTTTCACGCCTCTGCACTGCTCAGGGGCCATATAGACAGGCGTCCCCATCATCGAGTTGGTTCTGGTCCGAACCAGACCTTGTGCTGTCGGATCAAGCTTTGCGATGCCAAAGTCCAGGATTTTGATCCGTTCCCCATCGGGCGTCTCAGCATCCGGGATGAGCATCACGTTCTCGGGCTTGAGGTCTCTGTGGACGATGTTTTTAGCGTGAGCGCTAGCCAACGCGGCAGCGATCTGTCGGGCGATTCGCATCGAGTCAGCTTCATTGAGACGTGAGCGCTGTTCCAATCGCTGCCGAAGAGACTCACCTTCCAACAACTCCATCGCAAGATAGGCTTCGCCAGTGGGCAAGTGCCCATAGTCGAAAACCTTCACGATTCCGGGATGCTGAATCATGTTGGCGGCGCGCGCTTCATTGAAGAAGCGCGTGGAGATTTCCATGTTACGTGCAAACTCAGGACGCAAGACTTTCACCGCCGCCCAGATGCCGATGTCGTCTCGAACTGCTTCGTACACGACGCCCATACCGCCTTCTCCCAGCTGACGAAGCACTCGGTAGTGGCCGATGTGATGATGTGTTGTCGGGATCTCTGGATGTGACATGCGACGGCGACCTACTAAGGTCCTGTAGGATTATCGCGTGTGTGGGGCTGGCGGTTCAAGAGGAGTTCGTTACGGAAGGCTTTTTTTTGCGCACGCCTAGAGTGAATGCCTGTGTGCTGATGTCGGAGAGCGAGCTGGAGGCAACGCACCCAGCACACGAACTCGGCAATGGTCCAGCCGCGCGATGTCTCTGCGTGGACTACGGCAACCAGATCGTTCGCTGCCGAGCACTCGAAGACCGCAGCTGCTTTGGTGCTTTCCCCAAAAATTTTCGGCCCGGCTTACGCCGGGAGGCCAGAGCCTCCAGCCAGATTCCT
>ERZ724507.745-NODE-745-length-14353-cov-5.063016_pt1 | contig 14353 bp, 10 predicted proteins | sample MGYA00376040_ERZ724507 | MGnify/ENA primary metagenome ERZ724507 (study PRJEB28724, sample SAMN07190883) | activated sludge metagenome | isolation source: activated sludge of sewage treatment plant in Hong Hong | place: Hong Kong | collected 2016-03-17 ...
GGATCCTCGACGACAACGTGCGGGGCGAGGACGCGCTCCGCTACCTCTTCGGAGCAATACGCTCGGCCGCGACAAACGACCCGGCTGCGAAGTGAACCGGCCGGCCACCCTTGTAGCGGCGAGGGAGTCGGGCGGAGCGGATCGAGGGGTTGATTTCGGCTATCGACCCATCGAGTGGTGTGTCAAGGCCTGTTTTCGCCCCACCGAGGCAAGAGCGGCGGGGTCAAGAGCTAAATTCGCCCGATACGAGGGCGTCGGGCTCTCGTGCCCATGGCTCGAGCTCGCCATGTGGACCGGACGTTCGAGGCGCAGAGGGACCTCGCGGCCTCGCGCATGGTCCGCGAACGGCATGCGCACCCACGCGAGCGATACGCCCATCCACGCGAGCGGCATGAGCACCGACGCGAAAGTGTCGCGCACGCACGCGAAAGCGTCGCGCACGCACGCGCACCGCACGCGCACCGACGCGAATGGCACACGCACGCACGCGAAAGAGTCGCTCACCCACGCGAACGGCACGCGCACGCACGCGAAAGCGTCGCGCACGCACGCGAACCGCACGCGCACCCGCGCGAACGGCACGCTAACCACAAGCGCACGCGGACGAGCGGCTCGCGCACACAGACGAACAGCTCGCGCACCCACGCGAGCAGGACACGTGATCAGCGCAGTGGATACGCGCGCGACTGGTCTTCTAATGGTACCTTCATGAGTCATCCCCGTAGGCGCGAACTCTACCGTTGACCCGGGCATCTCCGCTCGTCACGGGCGTGTGTGCGCGTGTCCATTGAACGACAGGATCTATTCGAATCCGCTCGAACGGGACCGGTGGGCTGCGCGGCCTCGAGCGTGGGCATCTCGGCGGACGGGATCGAGCGGTCTCGCGGGGTGCGGGTCTGGCGAGGAAGGGACATGGCCGCGACGAGCTCGCCCTCGCGGCGGTCGCTCAGGAACTCGCGGAGGACCTCGGGCTCGATCCGGCGTACACACACGAGGGCCTGTGCGTGGTCCAGTCCAGCCAGCGCGAGCTTGCGGTCGCCGTGTCGACGTTGCAGTCGGACCGGAAGCGCCACCTACTCGCGCCGCTGGACGGCTCGCCGGTTCTCCCGGTCGAGGGCTGGCGCGAGCCCCACTGCGAAAGAACGGCGGCTCGATGACGATCTCGTCGAATGGGTCGAGGGTGTCTGCGGAGCGGTCTCCGGCTCGTGACGAACGGCACGACCCCTCGTCGCTCGACGAGGGGGAACGGCGCGGAGAGGAAGGGCCTTTGCACGCGTTCGGGCTCGCTCGTCGCGTGCGCCCGTGAGCTCGGCGGACGCGCACTTCCCCGATCTTGCGGGCGCGGGCATACTGGGCCGAAATGCCCCCCGCGAAGATCCTGTTCCTTGCGGCCAATCCTGCGGCGACGACCCCGCTCTCGCTGGACGAGGAGGTACGTGGGATCGAGGAGAAGCTCCGGGCCTCCGAGCTTCGCGACGCCTTCGCGTTGATCTCGCGGTGGGCGACTCGACCGGACGATCTCCAGCGGAATTTGCTTGAGCTGAACCCCACGATCGTCCATTTCAGCGGACACGGCAGCGCGAGCGGCGGGCTCGCGCTTCATGGCGTCGGTGACGCGATGCAGGTGGTCGCGCCGGAGGCGATCGCCGGGCTCTTCACAGTGCTCCGTGACTCCGTGCGGGTCGTCTTCTTCAATACATGCCATTCACTGGCGCTGGCAGAGGCCGTCGCACGGACGGTCGATTGCGTCGTCGGTATGAGCGATGAATTCGGCGATCAGGCGGCCCGCATCTTCGCGGCCGCGTTCTACCGTGGGCTGGGGTTCGGGCGCAGTGTCGGCGAGGCCTTCGAGCTCGGGCGCTCCGCGCTCAGGCTGGCAGGGATCCCCGAGGACCAGACCCCGCGTCTGTTCGTGCGCCACGGCGTCGATCCTGGCGGCCTGTATGTCCTCGCACCGATCCCCGCGGGGAGGGCCGGGCCGGCCGCGTCGAACGACGCTAGACCTCGAGTCGTGCTTCTGGCTGCGCCCGAGGACACCCCATGGCTCAAGAAACTGCAGGTCCACCTGCGGCCGATCGCACGCGCGACGAAGTTCGAGGTGTGGGACTCTTCGCAGGTGCCGCCGGGCGCTCGCTGGCGAGATGCGGTCGAGGAGGGCTTCTCCCGGGCGCGTGCGGTGGTGGTCGTCGTCAGTCCCGCGCTCCTCGCGGACGACGATTTCGCGGAGTCGAGGCTCCCCGAATTGCTCCGGCGCGCGGACTCCCGGACCGTTCGCTTGCTCTCCTTGATCGTGAGCCCGTGCGCGTTCTCGCGGACCGAGCTCGAGGCCTATCATCCGCTTAACCCGCCGGACGAGCCTCTCGACATGCTTCCGCCGGCGGAGCAGGGGAGGCGCCTCGTCGCGGCAGCCGAGCAAATTGCGACCGCGGCGAGCGGTCAAACGTGAGATCGGCGCGCGACGTCCCGGTGCAGAGGATCATGGGGCTCGCGGCAGGAGGCGGAAGCCGAGCCGCGCGGCGCCGAGCAGAGGCGCCTCGCCGTCGCCGCGCGAGATCCTCGGCAGCGCGGTGCTCGGCCGCTCGATGATGTCCGTGGCGACACGATGGAGAGCGCGCGGCCGGGGGCTGCTCACCAGCCACAGCGCCTCGTTGCAGGGCGAGGAGCGCGGGACCCATTCCGGCCACGAGAGTCCGAGTGCGGGCACGGCGAGTTCGACGCTGCGGTTTCGTGGCACCGGGACGCCATGGTCGAGACATTCGCCGATGTGCGCGAAGGTCTGATCGCCGCGGAGGTGAAACAGCGACACGAACACCTCGGGGTGCTCGCCGCGTCCCCAGGCTCGCACCCACAACGAAGTGCCCTCGGTGAGCTCGACCCCCTCGGAGTCGAGCGAGCGCTCGTCGCCTACGCACCCCCAGGCGACGTGGACGAGGGGATCCGTGAACGCCTCGAGCACGGCGCGCTGGCGCTCCCAGCGAGCCGTGCGTCGTATCGCCGCGACGAGGCGGGCGACACACCCCGGTGCGAGGGCGCGCGCGTTCGCCTCCGCGTGGACGACTGTTCCCGATCGATCCCGCAATACGAGCGCGTCGTTCTCCCATGTCACCGAGCCCGTCGCGGGCCCATCGTCGAGGGTGAGCTCCGGCACCTCCGCCAGCGCGCGCAGCAACGCGTCCAAGGGCGGATCTAGGGATGAGAGCGTCACTGATTGACGACGGGCGCAGCCGACCCTGCGCACCGTGGTCACCCTGGGCAATTCGACGTTGCCGTCCAGGCGGAGGCGTGCCTGGTCAGCGCCGACCGCCTCTGCGGTCGCGGTGAATGGACCCAGCTCGAAGCGATCGCCCTCGTCGATCCCATGCAACGCCCCCGCGAGCAGCGTCGATGTGCCGCGACCGGAGATGCAAAGATACCGATCGATGGGACTCCGCTCATCGCGGCTGAAGGGGATCCGGTGGCGAGGTCCTTCGAGCCCAGGACGCTGGGTCGAACACCTGGCGAGCACATGCTCCTGGATCTCTGGGAGGAGCTCGTCCCACGAGCGCCGTGCGGCGCCTTGCCCGCTCAGTACCTGCGCGAGCGCGTCGGTGAACAGGCCGATGCGCCCGATGCCGCCGGGCACATCCTGCTCCACCGCGATATCGCTCGCGGTCGTCGCCACGAGGCGAACGATCGAGGTCTCCGGGGCGGCGCGCGGCGCAGCGATGCCGTATTTGGCGCGCAATCTGGGCACCGAGCGCGCGAGCGCTTCGGCGATGTTCGCTCGCGCCGCGTCGTCAAGCTCGGAGAGGCCCGTGGTCATGGTGGCGGCGCGGCAGCAGTCGAGTATCAGGGTGACGTCGCCGGTCGTCTCGGCGATCGGGATCAACCATTCGAGCAGCTCTGCGCCGGCGATCCCGGGCGCGGAGGCAGGATCCGCGAAGAGATCGTGGGTTACGAGAAACAGGACGTCCGTGCTCGGCGGCGGCTCTCCCATGCGGCCGGCCCGGGGGGGACCCTGTGCCCGCTCGCCATGGCCGACGAAGTACAGCGCGAAGCTGTCGCCCTCACGGAGGCCGCGTCGGTGAACGGCGAGCGCGGCGGCGACCTGCCTCCGCGTCACCTGCGGGCCGCTCATCGCCTCCGCTTTGAAGCCCTGGCCCTCGAGGCATCCGCGCATCCTCTCCAGGCTGTTCGCCGAGCCGACGAGCGTCCCGAAGCCGCAGTCGAGCAGGAGCGCGACGCGCTTGCCCATCGCCACTCAGCCTCCTCCGGTCGGACGGCCGCGGAGCGTCGTGGTGATCTTGAACTTCGGGGTCCTCGGCGCGCCCTCGGCCGACTGGGGGCAAAACGCGAGGTCTGCCGTGCACTCCTCCCGCTGGACGAGCGGGGGCTGCGCAATCGACCCCGCGCGGAGCTCGATCGATGCCGACGGCGGCGCCCGGAGCACGACCGCGAGGGCCGTCGGCGTGACCGGGACTTCAAGGCTCAATGGCGGCATTGCTCCCTCTTTGGTTGAGATGTTCAGGTTACACCGACTTCATGACCCATGGCCCCCCGTCGGATCACTCGATCGAACGCAACGGCATCAACTCCGAGCCGACACGCTCGGGCGGCAGTCTGCGCGGAACCGCCATGAGCTCTCGCAGCCTCGCGCATCCGCGCGCCGTGTCGCCCTCCCGCTGGCGCGCGAGGTATGCCGCCGCCAGCGTCAGCTCGACGTCGGCGAGTTGGACCAGAAGTAGGTCTCGCCGGAACTGTGGCGATACGACGCGGAGCGCCCACCCGCCTGGACGCCCGCACGGCGGGCGTCCGTGGGTCGTCTCCGACCGCAGAGGAGGTTGAGGTCTCCGAGGTCGGCGCGCGGTCTTGTTGATCGACCCACACGATCGCCGATGCTTTCGCGCGTGGGCTAGCAGGCGCGACCTCGTGCTAGCGATGATGCGTGAGGAAAGTGGTGCTGTCTAGGTTGATCAAGAGCACGCGCTGCGATCAACTAGGGGATGATGCCACGATCCCCTCGTTCGTCACTCGATTCCCCTCGCGCGGTCGCAGGCCTGGTGCTCGCGCTCCTCGTGTCTCCGGGTTGCGCCTCCGCCGGGGGAGGGGGAGGGGAAAGGGCCGGTGGCGGGGCCGGGCTGCCGGTGTTTCCTTCCGCCGCGACCCTCGAGGCGCTGGCGCAGCAGCCGGCTCCCGACGCGAAAGGCGACGACGCCCGGCCTGTGCAGCGCTGGGAGATGACGGGCCCCTTGCCGACGGTTCTCGGGACGACACCGCACGAGACGGAGTCGGCGGTCGCACGACTGGCGGCGGAGGTCCTCGGGGGGACTCCGCGTATTCGACTGTCTGCCGGGATGCAGTGCCTCGCGCGGGAGTACGGGCGCTTCCAGCTCGCACACGGGGCCGGCCCGGCGCCGGATCTGGAGACGTTCCTGCAAGCCCGCTGCGGCGAACCGATGAGCCACGCGAGGGTCCTGATGCGCACGGGCGCGGAGCCCGGTGCGGTCGAACTCGGCGGGCCGTGGGGGGCCGCGGCGAAGGGACTGGTGGCCTCCCTCCCTTCGGGCAAGGACATGACTGCGGGGATCTGGTCGGGAGAGGTCGACGGGAGGTCGATCATGGTCCTCGCGTTCGCCGAGAGGTTCGTCGAGCTCGAGCCGGTAGCGATGGACGCGGGCTCGGAGGGCGTGATCGAGCTCCGCGGCCGATTCCTCGTCCAGGCGGGGACGGCCGAGGCATTCATTACTCGGGGCAAATACGGCTATGAGACGTGCGAGCCGGATCCGAAGATCGCGCTGCCCGCGTTTAGGTTCCGCTGTCCGGCCGCCCCCGGTGAGGAGTCGGCCATCATCGAGATGATGTTCTCTCGCCCGAGGCGCGTACTTGGGGAAAGAGCCATGCTCGGGCTCGTTACGCCCGGGCGATCAGCGCCCGCGGAGTTCACGTCGCGGGCGCTGGCGGCGAATGACCGGCCCATCGTCGAGCAAGAGCGCCAGAGCCTGGTGGCGGCGATCAACAGGCTCCGGGCGAACCATGGGATCGGCGAGTTGGTCGTGATGGAGGCGCAGAGCGCCGTGACGGGGCGAGTGCTGCCGCAGTTCTTCGCGGCGGCGCGCGGCGGCGCCGCCGAGGTGGCGGACACGATCGCGCTGGGTCTCCTGGCCGGCTGGGAGGTCGGGGGTGGCATGGTCCGCGACGCCGATTTCGCCGCGATGAACTTCCACGGGGTAGCCACCATGGAGCAGGGGCTGGAGACGCTCCTGATGACGCCAGCGATGCGGACGATGCTCCTGAACCCGAAGGCCAGCTCGATCGCGCTCGCCTCCCGGGCTTACGACGAGGGGCGGGTGATCTCGGCGCTCGTCACGACCTACCGCTACTTCGGGACCGTCGACTATGTGGCCTCCGAGGAGGCGCTGCTCGACCGGCTCGATCGGTGGCGCGCCGCCGTGGGCAAGCCGCCCGTGATCAGGGTCGGAGGGAACAGCGCCCAACCGCTCGCGGCGGCGCGCGAGAGCATCAAGGGGGGCAGAGACGCCGGGATCGCCCTCAATTCCGCGCTGCGTCGGCTCGTCGACGAGGTCGGGATCGACATGCGCGGGCTGGTGCTCTACACCAGCGACCTCAACGCGATCTCGTTCCCTCCGGACCTCATCACCGCCCCGCGGGTCCAGATCGACCTCGACATCGATCACTTTCAGCCGCGCGGCAGCCCGTGGGGCACGTTCTTCATCGTGGTGGTGTATACGACCAACTGAGCTGTAAGGGCGGCTGACCGGCCCACGCGCGGAGCCAGCCGCGGTCGAGGAGCTCCGGCAAGGAGAGCGGCCCGCCGGCGTCTCGCAGCTCCTGGAACGCCCACGACCACGCTGCGAGCATTCGTCCGTAGTGGGCGAAGCGGCCCTGTGTGTGCACGATCGGCGCGCCGAACGCCTGGAGGCAATCGGCGAGGTTGCCCTCGGCCTCGGCTCCGCACACCCCGAGCTCGACGCTCCCGAACGGCGCGGCACCCGACTCGCGCAGCGCGTGCAAGTAGCCCGCGAGGACGGCGATCGGGAAGACCCCGTCGGCGAGGTGGAGCCCGGCGTCGTCCTGATGGGCGACGAGAATCAGCAGTCGCTCCGGAGATCCGCGGGCGAGCGCCTCGGCGAGGTCGCGGCGCGTCGCGTTCTCTCGCACCGTGGCGCCGACGCCGGCCGCTGCGGCGCGCAGTTCGGCGAGCAGGCGATCCTGCCATTCGGCGCGCGCCATGATCGCCGAGATTCGCGCGGCGTCGGTCTCGAGGAGCTCCTCGAGCTGCGCCCTGTCGCCCCGATCGACCCCGACCGCCTCCAGGTATTCGTCGAGTTCGGAGCGCGGAGCGGCGATCAACATCTCGATCGCGGTCCCGACAAAGCGTGGCAGCGCGCGGGGCTCCGTGAGCGTGGCGAGCGCGGCGCAACCTCGTCCGGCCCAAGCCTGCAGCGCGGAGACGTCGGAGAGCACCCGCGGATGGAGCCACCGGCGCAGCACGCCGACGCGGATCGCTCCCCGCGGATTGAAGAGCTGGAGGTCGGGCCGCCCCTCCGTGACCAACACCCAGCGCGCTCCGGGGAAGCGGTGTTCCAGCTGTGTGAACAGCGGAGCGATGATCGATCGCAGATCCCACGCATGGAGGTCGAGGAGGGCCCCGTCGAGGAGCGCGACGCGGCGATCGTGGGCACGTTCGCCGGTGAACCAGTAGCTCCCGCGATCGAAGGCGTCGCGGTTTCGTGCGACGAGCTCGAGGAGCTTCGCCCGCTCGGACAGCTCCTCACGACCGAGGACGAGGCGCCAGGCGGTCGAGCCAGCGCGCGCCGTCAACTCCCACCCACCGTCACCGTCGCCGCGGGTCTCGAGATCGATCAACACGCGTCAGATCGCTCCCTCGCGGCCCGGACGCCGGATGAGCGGCGGCCGGAGCGGCACCGTCTTCCCACCGACCTGAAGGAGCCAGCGCTGCGCCGCGGCCTCCGCGCTCGCCGGGGCCAGCGACTTCGTTCGTAGCCATGCCTCGAGCTCGGGCGCGATGTCCTTGATAGCCTCGGTCACAGGCTTGCCGTTCACGGGGAGCACGAACTCGTAGTTCGTGCCCTTCAGGCGGATCAATTCAGCCTCCGCTTGATTCGCCGTGGTGCCGATCTTCGTCAGGGCCTCGCGATGGAGCACCAGGGGGTCTTTGAGGTTCCCGCGCGCGATGACACCCTCGATCGCCTCGGCCTGAGTTCGCAGCGTGTGAGTCGTCTTGACGCCGTCCAGTGTGACTTGCGTCATTCTCCCCGCCACGTCCGCGTGCTGCATCGGCGCTGGCGCGGGAGAGCGGCCGACCCGGACCAGGCCACCCGCCGCCGCGCTCAGGCTCACCGCGGTGAGCGCGGCGACGAGCGAGAGGCGAACGATCCGCGACCCGCTCACGGCGTCACCTCCTGCCTCCGCGGATCGCCCAAGTTGTGCTCTGCGGTCGAGGACTCATAATAGACCAACCTCGCCTCGGGATCCGCGACCTGATAGAACGGTCCGTGGAGGACGAAGTGAGGGGTCAATCGAATTCTGTCGCCGGTGCGTTCGGATCTCAAGATCAGGTTCGACGCGTTGAGGACCCCGGCCGGAGCGTCGGGGGATCCGAAGGAGACGCCCTGCGCAGCGGCCTGCGTCCGGATCTTGAGCCATAACGGGATCTGGCGCTCGATCATCCAGGCGTCATAGAGCTTCGCCTCGTCGGCCTCCTCGAAGCCGATGTTGAGCCCGCGGAGCCCGCTGTCGAGCAGCGTGCCGACGGCGTCTTGACGCATCCGATCGCCGAGACTTCGCCAGTAAGCCAGCTTGCGCTCGAGCTTCGCCAGGATCGGACGGGTGTCCAACCTCAGGAGCTTCCTGCGCTCCGCGGAGGGCAGCTCGACCGTCGCCTCCTCGCACCGCTGGATGGCGAAGTCGGCGACTCCCTGAGCGCCGAGGCGTTCGAGCTGTGCGGTTGTCTTTCGGTTGTCCGCGAGCATGCGGTCGAGCTCGCGGAGGGCGTTTGCCGGGCGCGAGTCCTCGATCTGGAAGTCACGGACTGCCCGGGCGAGGCGGTCCCAGCGCTCGCGCTCGCGCTCGATACACTGGGCATAGCCCCGGATCTCGGACAGCTTGGCGGGGATCTCCGGGCCCGCGATCTTGACGCGCTCGGAGCTCAGGACGGTGTCCCTCTGTCGACGCGCGACCCGCCGCAGATCGTCGTAGATCCGCGCGAGGTTCCGCGTTCGCGCGAGCGTCGCCTCGGCCTCTCTGAGCTCGCTCTGGAGCGCAGGGGGCTGATGATAGAGCGCCTTCGGTAGGTCGAGCTCGTGCAGGCCGAACTCGAGCGTCAGCGGTCGAAGGCCGCCGTCGGGCCCCGGGACGAGCACCGGGACCCACTGCGGGGCTCCGTCGAGGTTGTCGTTCCAGACCATGATCGGCCGAGCGAGCGACGAGGCGAGGGCATAGGCTCGCGCTGCGTCGTCGCGGATCTGGGCGCTCCTGGCCTCGTGATCGATGGTTCGAAACGCGTGGACATGGATCTGGCGCACGCACTCGGCCTCGGCTCCACGCGTCTGCTCGGTGACCGCGAGGAGCCCTTGCATGGCGAAGATGCTGTCCATACGCTCATTGAGCCGGACGTCCGTGAAGCCGTGATAGCGCTCGCCCGTGACTGCGCCGAGGATCACGACATTGGCCTCGAGATCGGAGATCGTCCGGCAGCAGTCGGGCTCGGCGTGACCCACGCTGATGATGCGCTCGATGACCTGGTCTTCGCCGCGGCCGACCCATACATGGATCGGCTCCGACGCGATGTCTGCGAAGCCGAGGGCGGGGAGGCGAGGGGCAGGTGCGCCCGTCGATTCCGTCGACACTGGCTCGACGAGCGGCGGGGCCGCCCCGGGGGTGGCCGGAGGCGCTCTCACGGGGGCCCGACCACACGCGACGACGAGCGCGGTCATGCCCGTCAAAGCTGCGCTGCGAATGCGATTCATGGCGCCTCCGTGAGGCTGAGCTCCTCCACGAGCACGAGGACTTCGCCCGCTTCAGGGCCGAGGTGATCACCTCCGGACGCCAGGAGTCGGCGCGCGAGGCTCGTGATCCCATGGCACAGGCGCAGGGTCTTGCCGAGCCACGGACCACCAGCCTTCGCTCGCAATTGCAGCTCGACCGCCCCTGGAGATGCGCCCATCTCAATGGCGAGGGACAGGCTCAATCCGAGCGGAGTCGATGACCCTCGCTGCTGTGCTTGCACGTGCTCGTCGCGTGACACGGGCGGATCCCAGCTGCGGAACGACAGGGCCACGCCGTCAGGACCTCGACGTAGATCGATCCAGGCCGCGGAGACGGCGCTGGGGACCTCACGGTCGCAGGCACACACGGCGAGGCGCTCGAGCGTGGTCGCGGCATCGTCGAACGCAGGGTCGTCGTACCGGAGCGCGGTCGCCAGGCGAAAGAGCGCCTCCGCCTGGCGCGTCCGCACGAGCTCCGCGAGCGCCCAGTGGACCAGAGACAATACGCTGGAGTGCGCCGGAATCGCGCGAGAGCATCCGCAGCCCCGAAGGAGCTCCTGGAGCGCCCCTGCGGACCCCCAGCGCTGCGAGATTTGCCCCGCGAGACGCTCGATCGCGGCCATCCGTGGTGCGGCGACCTCGCGTTCACGTGGAAGCCGACGGCGTCGATGTTCGTGCAACTGTATGCAATGAACCGGGCGGATGCGTTGAAGCGCGGTCCAGAAGGCGTCCAGGCCGAGCAAGCCGCGATCCTCACATATGGCGACGACCGCAGCGAACCACGTCTCGCGTCGGCCAGCGGCGGCGAGCGGCGGCGCCGTGTCGGGGGACACCCCCAGCGAAGGGAGAACGACCGAGAGGAGCTCCGTCGCAGGAATGCAGCCCGCGAGCAGCTTCGGGAGAGACTCCGGCGTCGGGAGCGTTGCGACGATTCGGTCGCACAGACCCGTGAGGGCTCGATTCAAAGCCGCAGGCGACAATCCATCGAGCGGAAGCTCGGGGTCGTGGATCGGCAGATATCCGCCGATGGACGTGCACGCATGGGCGGAGTGACTGACGGGGACCCACAAGACTGGTACACCGCGATCGCGCGACGCCCGGACGCGTGTCTCGAGCTCGTTGCCGTCGATGAATTCCTCGGCGAGGAGCCCGGGCGAGACGAGGAGAACGATTGTGTCTCCACGAGCGATCGCGGCCTCGGCGGCTGCTCTCGCTCGCTCCCCGGCGGCGATGTCGTCGGGCGTCCATACGGTGATGTCCCAGCAGTCCGCATAGGATCTCAGGTGACGGCGCATGAGCTGCGCCCAGGGTCGATCCGGCGCCGAGTGCAGCAGGATGATCAGCCGGTGCACGTGCCTCGTTTTCCGAGCATTCCCCGTCGGGGGAGCCGCGTCAACACCCGCTCTGGCGCGTCGGCGAGCGTCCGAGCAAGGGCGACGAATACACGCTCCTCGCCGGCCGCAGGGCCGCGATGCCGTAGGGGCGCGCTCGTGATTCTTGGCCGCCCGGAGGTGGCGAAGCGAAGGCCGTGAGACCGACCTCTGCGGGAGGTTCGGCGGTCGAATGGATATGCGCGGTCACGCGCTGGGGCGATCGGGGCGCGATCGACAGGCCTGGCTGAGTGGTCGTGCTGCGGATGAATGAGATGTACGGGCGGAGGGCGAGGCTCGATAGGGCGCGCGTGCCCTCGCCCGGCGCCGAGAACTCCCCAGAGGACACGTGAGCGCGGTCTATGTGGGCTTGAGAAAACTCACTTGTCCGCGAGGATCCAGGGGGCCGGTTCCGAGCAACTCGGGAGCGATGACTCGAACCGCGGTCCTGTTGGCAAGTTACTCCCTCGTCGCCTCCTTCGCGCTCGCTTGCGGTGATTCGTCGCCATGCGGCCCCGGTAGCACGATGGTCGGAAATCTGTGCATCCCTGGCGCTGCCACGGCCGGCCAGGACGAAACCGACCCCGTGCCCGACACCGGCACGGACGGGAGCAGCGGCGGTGACGTGGTGACCGACTCGTGGGGCACATGGGGATCGAGCGCCACGAGCGACGGGTGGAACGACACCACAGCTGGCCAGAGCACATGGGGCTGCACGCCGTTCGAGTGCGGCGTCGACGTCTCGTGCGGCGTGGTCGATGACGGCTGCGGTGGCCAGCTCGATTGCGGCGCGTGCGACGAGTTCGCGGTCCAGGGGATCATCCCTGTGCGCATGGTCGGCGACCGCACTCGGGGGCGCCTCTATGTCACCGTGCGCAGCGACAGCCCCACGCACGCGAACGAGCTCGTAACACTCGATCCGAGCACTGCGACCGTCGTCAGCTCGGTGTTCATCGGCTCCGATCCGTCGAGCCTCGCGCTCTCCGACGATCATTCGACCCTGTGGGTCGCGCTCGACGGCAGCTACGAGATCCGGCGGGTCGACCTGACGACCCCGGATCCGACGCCCGGGGCGAACTACGCCCTCCCGCCCGGCGATTGGGGGGAGCCTGCGGTCGCCGGCCCGATGGTGGTGCTCGCGGGCACTACCGGCACCGTCGCCGTGTCGCTCCACCAGTGGGGCCTCAGCCCGAGCTTCCAGGGCGTCGCCGTGCTCGACGACGGCGTCCCGCGCCCGGTGCAGACACCCGGGCACACGGGCGCCTCGCGCCTGACCGGCGGCCCAGCCGACTGGATCTTCGGCTTCAACGATGAGCACACCGGGTTCGGCTTCTACGCGCTGCACGTGTTGCAGGACGGGCCGACTCAGACCGAGCACGAGGGGCTCGTCAGCGGGTTCAACACCGACATCATCCACGCCGACGGCCGTGTGTACGCGACCAACGGCGCCGTCATCGACGTGTCGAATCCCGCCGCGCCGGTCAAGGCGGGCATGTTCCCGTTCGTCGGCGAGATCCTGCCGCGTCCGGATCAGGGCCGCATATTGATGCTTTCGCCCGCGAACTTCGACCAGGCGACCGCGCTCTTGCGCGACCTCGATCCCCAGACCTTCACGCAGAAGGGTCAGCATCCGCTCTCGCTCACGGGTGAGTACATGACCGATTTCACCGCGAGCGACGACGCTACGCTCGCGGTGATCGCCTGGGACTGGGATCACGAGCCGGCCGTCTACATCTTCCCGAACCCCTTCGCCGGCTGATCGTACGGTCCGCACAGGTGTCTCCGAATGCAGTTCCACCGTCCGGCCAAGCGCGACAACGTTGTGCACGAGACCGCGCCATCAAGGGGCTGGAGAAGCCGGGGGCGGCGCATCCGGAGGACGGGTAGGATCTACCGGTGGACGGGCCCATCAGCGCCGGGGTCGCGCTGCTACTCGACTGCGGCTTCGGATCGCTCGTTGGCTCGGCGAACAGCGCCGGGCGCATGGCGGCGTACCTCGCCGGTCGCGGCTTCGAGTGCTCGCTCCTGCGTGGGCCCGAGGTGACGCACGAACGAGTGGCGGACGCGCTGAAGAGCCTGCGCTCGCAACTCGGGGCCGGTGACGCGTTCGTCCTCTACTTCGTCGGCCACGGCGAGCGGCTGCGCGGCGACGCGGTGCCGGCGCGTGGCGACGGGCCGCCGCCCCGCGTGGAGGTCCCGCTGCTGGTCACGCACGACCTGTTTCTCGCGGCCGATCCGCCGAGGCCGGGGATCACCGGCGAGGAGCTGATCGCGTGGTTGGCCCCAATCGCCGAGCTGACCGGAAACGTGACGCTGATCCTCGATTGCTGTCGGGCGGCGGGCATGGCCGGTGGATCGGCCGCACCCGAGGTCAAGGCCCGGATCGCCGAGGCGCTTGCCCGTGGTTGGGCGCGGCTGCGAACCAAGTATGCGGTCCGCGATGCGGCGATGGAGGCGGCTGCGGGCATCGTCCGCCTGACCGCGACGACCGAGCACGAGATTGCGGTCGAGCGGATCCTGCCCGATGGGTCCGAACGGATCGGGTTGTTCACCGAAGCGCTGGTGGCGGTGCTCGAGCGCCCTGGAGCGGCCGATGTCCCGTGGGAGCAACTGCTGCCCGAGTTGCAGGCGCGGGTGCTCGCGGAGTGCTCGACCCAACGACCGGGCATCGAGGGACCGCGGTACCGGGTGCCGTTCTCGGCGCGCGAGCGGCCCCCGATCGACGAATTTTTGGCCCGATTGATACGCGCCGGCTGGGTCGTCCGTGGCGGTCGTCTGCACGGGATCGAGGTCGGAGATCGGTTCGACCTCGGCGGTGCGCCAGCGACGGTGACCGCGGCCACTCCTACGGTCGCGCTGCTGCGGCTCGACGCTGCCGTCGCGGGGCTGCCTTCGCAGCTGCTCGTGCGTCGCGTCGCCTGCGCGCGGCGTCACGCTGTCGGCTGCGATCCGACGCTGCGGGCCGAGGTCGAGCCG
>ERZ724507.756-NODE-756-length-14223-cov-4.508117_pt1 | contig 14223 bp, 13 predicted proteins | sample MGYA00376040_ERZ724507 | MGnify/ENA primary metagenome ERZ724507 (study PRJEB28724, sample SAMN07190883) | activated sludge metagenome | isolation source: activated sludge of sewage treatment plant in Hong Hong | place: Hong Kong | collected 2016-03-17 ...
GGCGGGGGGGTGGTTGCCCAGCTGGACCGGGCATGGCCTCGCGTCGCTGCTGCTGGCCGTGGCGGTGGCCGGCGTGGTGATCGCGGTCGGGTGGCTGGGTGGGCCCGAGCTGAGGCAGGCGCTGCGCCGATAATCCTGGCTTGACATGATCGAGCTGATCCAGATCACCAACGACCCCGCTTTCGCGCGCCGCTGTGACGCGCTGGATGGCATGCGGCTGTGGGTGGACCTGGAGCGGCTGGGCAAGGCCGAACGGCAGGCCGGGCGCAACACCTTCATCAGTGAGCACCAGCTGGACGATGTGGCGCGGATCAAGGACGTGCTCCGTCGTTCCCAACTGATGGTCCGCGTGAACCCGTTGAATTCACAGAGCGCGGACGAGGTGGATGCGGTGCTGGCGCGGGGCGCGGACCTGTTGATGTTGCCGATGTTCACGACGGCCGGAGAGTTGCGGGCCTTCTCGACTTTGGTGGCCGGACGGGCACCCATCGTGCCGTTGCTGGAAACGGCCGGTGCGCTGGCCACCCTGAACGACTGGGTCGCCACCCCCGGCCTGCACGAAGTCTACGTGGGCCTGAATGACTTGCACCTGTCCCTGGGCTTGCGCTTCATGTTCGAGCCGCTCGCCAGCGGCATCGTTGCGCGCGTGGGCGAGTCGGCACGCAGCCATGGGCTTCGCTTCGGATTTGGCGGCATTGCGCGTCTGGACGAAGGCCTGCTGCCGGGGCGTGACGTACTGGCCGAGCACGTGCGCCTGGGGTCGCAGGCGGTAATTCTGTCGCGGACGTTTCATCAACATGCCGTAAGCGCCGTCACGGACCATTCGTTCGAGGACGCGGTGGCCGGGCTTCGCCAGGCCGAGAGCGATCTGGGCACGCGAACCCGCACGCAACAGGAAGCCGACCGCGCCCGGATTGCCGAAGCCATCGAGGGCGTGGCGGCGCGGTTGGCCGCCAAGGCGGAGGCCACGGCTTGAAGCGCGTCCTGGACGTGGTGCTTGCGCTGATGGCGTTGGTGCTCCTGAGCCCCTTGCTGGTGATCACGGCGATCTTCATCGTCGCCGATTCGGGGCTTCCGGTGCTGTTCCGCCAGATCCGGGTCGGGCAGGGCGGACGGGAGTTTGGCATGTACAAGTTCCGCAGCATGGTGAAGAACGCCGCTGCCCTCGGCCCCTACTTCACGGCCGACATCGACCCGCGCATCACGCGGGTCGGGCGCTTCATCCGCCGCACCAGCATCGACGAACTGCCGCAACTGATCAACGTGCTGCTCGGCGACATGAGCCTGGTGGGGCCGCGCCCCGACGTGCCGGCCCAACGCAGCCTGTATTCCGACGCCGACTGGGCGATGCGCTGCAGCGTGCGCCCGGGCATCACCGGACTGGCGCAGGCGCTGTACCGATCGACCTCGACCGAAGCCCAGCGGCTGGAAGCGGACCTGCGCTACGCCCGTGAGCACACGCTCTGGCTCGATGCGCGGATCGTCTGGTGGACGCTGGGGCGCCTGGGCGGGCAGGGGGCCAACTGAGATGTGCGGCATCTTCGGCTACTGGGATCGCCGGCGCGATGCGTTGTCGGTCGATGATCTGCGGGCCATGGGCCGCAGCCTGGTGCACCGCGGACCGGACGACGAAGGCATCCACCATGCGCCGGCGCGCGGCGTCGCCGTGGGCAACCGACGGCTGTCCATCATCGACATCGGGGGCGGCCACCAGCCGTTTGTGAGCGACGACGGACAGATCGCCGTGGTGCAGAACGGCGAAATCTTCAACCACGTCGAACTGGCGGCTGAACTGCGCCAACAGGGCGTGCGGCTCGACACGCATTCGGATACCGAGGTCATCCTGAGGCTTTACGAGCGCGAAGGCATCGCCTGCCTGCGACGGCTCAACGGCATGTTCGCGATCGCCATCGACGATGCGCGCGAGGACGCGCTGTATCTGGCTCGCGACCGCATCGGTGTGAAGCCGCTGTACGTGGCCGACGATGGCGCCCGGATGCTCTTCGCGTCGGAAATCAAGGCTTTTTGGCCGATACCCAGCGTCCAACGGTCACAGACTGCTATCGATCTGGAAGCGATTCATCACTACCTGAGCTTCAACTACATCCCGGCGCCATGGACCGTCCACCAGGGTGTACGCCATGTCATGCCGGGAACCTGGATGAAGTTCACCCGCACGGGACAGGTCGAGTCCCGCCGCTGGTGGAGCCTGGCCGATCAGCGCGAACGCGAATGGTCGTTTGGCGACTGGTCCGAGGAGTTCCTGGCCATCCTGGACGACGCGACGCGAATCCGCCTGCGCGCCGACGTGCCGTTCGGCGCCTTTCTGTCGGGAGGCGTCGATTCCAGCACCATCGTCGGGCTGATGGCGCGGCATGTCGACCGACCGGTCAAGACCTTCTGCATCGGCTTTGAGGACCCACGCTACGACGAATCGGTGTTTGCCGCCGAAGCCGCGCGCCGTTTCGGCTGCGACCACACGAGCGAGGTGGCCGAACTCAACATGCTGGACCGCTGGCCGTTGGTGTTGCACCACCTGGACCAGCCGCACGGCGATGCTTCGTTCATGCCCACGTTGCGAGTCAGTGAACTCGCAGCAAAGCACGTCAAGGTGGTGCTGACCGGCGATGGCGGGGACGAGCTGTTCGCTGGCTACGACAAATACGCCGCGTTTTTCGGCCGGTCGGACGCTATTACGCTGCCCACCGAGGATTTCCAGCGCCGCTACTTTGATTCCATTTCGCTGTTCTCGCCGGCAGCCAAGACCGCGTTGTACCGGCCCGCGCTTCGGGCGCAGCTGGATGGCATCGACAGTTTCGCGGTGGCCGCCAAGCCCTGGTTCGATGAAGCTGCGCACTTTGACCGGGTCAACCAGGCGCTGTACCTCGACATGCAATTGCTGCTGAGCGGCAACAACCTGGTCAAGCCCGACCGCATGGGAATGGCCGTCAGCATCGAGGCGCGCACGCCGTTCCTGGACTGGCGCGTGATGGAATTTGGGTTTCGTTCACCGGGGACGACCAAGCTTTCGCCGCAGGGCGACAAGAAGCACTGGTTCAAACGCGCTGTGGTGCCGCTGATCGGGGAGGAACTGGCCCACCGGAAGAAGCAGATGTTCACCGTGCCGATCGGCGACTGGTTCAAAGGCGAATTGCACGGCTGGCTTTCGCGGACCCTCTCGCAAAGTGAACTGATTGGGTGTTTGTTCGATCCTGTGGTGGTCACCGACATGCTGCAACGCCACCGCGACGGGCGCGGCAATTTCACCCGGGAACTGCGGGCGTTGGCGGCGCTGGCACTGTGGCACGGGGCACGTGCATGAGCCGGTCGCCGCGCGTCCTGTTTGTCAGCTACGGTGGCGGTCACATCGGGATGGTGTTGCCGGTGATCCGTGAGCTGGAGGCCTTGATTCCCGCTGTTCAATGCGAACTCATGGCGCTGACCACTGGTCATCTCAAGGCCAAGGCGATCCGTCCGGAAGCGCTCGGGTACAAGGATTTTCTGCACCTCGTTGACAGGGAAGCCGCGTGTCGTTGGGGCGAGCGGCTCAGCGAAGGAAACACCAGTCCGGATGTTCCCATGGACGAGACCGTCGCATACCTGGGGATCAACTACCTGGACCTGATCGCGCAGTTCGGAGAGGCCGGTGCAGCCGAACGCTATCGCAGCCAGGGACGGTACGGGTTCCAACCACTTCACTTCATGCGCAAGGTCATCGAAGACTTGGAACCGGACGTGGTGGTCGCAACCAATTCGCCGCGAAGCGAACGTGCCGCGCTGGATGTGGCTCGTTCCATGGGTCTACCTTGCATCGGTATGGTGGATCTGTTCGGTTTGGACAGCGATACCTATGTGACACATGCATGCAAGCCGGATTGGACCTGTGTTATCTCCGAGGGCGTCCGACAACGGCTGATCGGGCGTGGTTTTCCGGCGTCAGGGGTGGTTGTCACCGGGAACCCGGCCTTCGATGGCCTGTTCGACCCTGGAAATCAGGTACTCGCACAACAGTTTCTGGTTGAGCGCGGTTGGCAGGGGTTGCGCACCATATTGTTCGCAGGGCATTGGGAACCCGTCGCGCACCCATCCAGTTCGGTGCCTGTCGGCCAATCGCTTCCTCGTGAGATTGAAGATGTTCTGCGCCAGCACGTGCGGCAGCGAGATGACCTTGCCCTGATCGTGCGCTACCACCCAAGCGATTGGACTGAGTACCCGCGCCTGCCCGACGAGGCTCGCATTCACTTCAGCGAACCGCCGCGCGAGCCCATCCATCCGTTGATCCTTGCTTCGTCGGTTGTGGTGGTGCAGACGTCCACGGTCGGGTTGGAGTCTGCGGTCGGCGGGCGACCGGTCATATCGGTGGAGAATTCGCCGGCGGCATACGTCTGGTTCAGTCTGGCCCGACAAGGCGTTTCGAGCCCGGCAGCGACCCCTTCTGATCTTCCTGCCGTCGTGGACGCGGTGTTGGCAGGAGAGGCATCACCTTCAGACGCAAGCTTTCGCGGTGATGGCAGGGCTGCCCAGAGAGTCGCGTCGCTCGTTCGATCGGTCCTAGGACCCGATCGGCGCTTCGTTGACAATTGAGACTTCTTATTCGCCCTTTGTTGCTGTGCTGACCAACTCGACCATTCTCATTACCGGCGGTACCGGGTCCTTCGGTCACACCTTCGTGCCCATGACACTGGCGCGTTACAACCCCCGCAAGCTGATCATCTACTCCCGTGATGAGATGAAGCAATGGGAGATGGCCAAGCTGTTTCAGGGCGATGAGCGGGTCCGGTTTTTCATCGGAGACGTGCGCGATCGCGAGCGGATGTATCGGGCATTGGATGGTGTGGATTTTGTGGTCCACGCAGCTGCTACGAAGATTGTGCCCACCGCCGAGTACAACCCGTTCGAATGCGTCAAGACCAACGTCAACGGTGCGATGAATTTGATTGACGCCTGCATCGATCGGCGAATCAAGGGTGTGGTGGCCCTGTCCACGGACAAGGCAAGCAGCCCGGTCAATCTGTACGGTGCCACCAAGCTCGCGTCCGACAAGCTGTTTGTCGCCGGAAACTCCTATGCCGGAGCGACCGGGTGCAAGTTCTCCGTCGTGCGATACGGCAACGTGATGGGCTCCCGCGGCTCGGTCATCCCGTTTTTCCTCACGCTGAATGGAAAGGGCTCCCTGCCGATAACCGACTCGCGCATGACGCGTTTCATGATCACCCTGGAGCAGGGGGTCGAACTGGTCTGGCACGCCTTCGAGGACATGGAGGGCGGGGAAATCTACGTCAAGAAGATTCCGTCGATGAAGGTGACCGACATTGCGCGCGCGGTCGATCCGGATGCACGGCACGAGATCGTCGGAATCCGACCGGGCGAGAAGCTGCACGAACAGATGATCGGCGCCGAAGACGCACACTACACCTTCGAGTACCCCGAACACTTCAAGATCCTTCCGGCGATTCACAGCTGGCACGAGGATTTCAAAAGAATCAAGGACGGCAAGAAGGTGCCCGAGAACTTCACGTACGCCAGCGACACCAACAGCGAGTGGATGTCTGTCGAGGAACTGCGGGCCTGGATCGTTCAAAACCGGGACAAGATCGGGCACCTATGAGCACCGAGGGGGCCATGGCAATGATTCCTTACGCGACCCAATCTATCAACGATGACGATCTGAGGGCTGTCCGGGAGGTGTTGACATCTGGCTGGCTGACCCAGGGGCCCGTCGGCCCGCGGTTCGAACAGGCATTCGCCGAGCGCCACGGCGTTGCACATGCCGTCGGGGTTTGCAACGCCACGGCGGGTTTGCATATCGCCTGCCTCGCGCTCGGTGCCGGGCCTGGCAAGACGGTCTGGACCAGCCCGAACAGCTTCGTCGCTTCGGCCAACTGCGCGTTGTATTGCGGTGCGGATGTCGATTTTGTGGACATCGACCCGGTCACCCGCAACATGAGCGTGCCTGCCCTGACCGCGAAACTGGAACAGGCCGAGCGCGAAGGCCGCCTGCCCGCCATCGTGATCCCGGTGCATTTTTCGGGTCTGCCGTGCGATCTCGCGCCCATGCGCCTGCTGGCCGACCGCTACGGCTTCAAGCTGCTGGAAGACGCTTCTCACGCGGTGGGTGCGAGCTACGAAGGTCAGCCCATTGGCAGCCGTTACGCTGATGCCAGTGTGTTCAGCTTCCACCCGGTCAAGATCATCACCACCGGCGAAGGCGGCATCGTCGCCACGCAGGACGCCGCGCTGGCGCGCTGCCTGCAGCTGCTGCGTTCGCACGGCATCACCCGGACACCGGGCGAGATGGTGCTGGATGGCCCTATGCCCGGTCCCTGGTACTACGAACAGGCCACGCTGGGCTTCAACTACCGGCTGACCGACATTCAGTCGGCGCTGGGCCTTTCGCAGCTGCAAAGGCTCGACGCGTTCCATGCCGCGCGCGAACGCCTGGCCGACCGCTATGACCAGTTATTGGCGGGTTTGCCGCTGAGGTTGCCGGCCCGGGCGCCGTCGGCTGACGCCTCGGCGCGCTCGTCCTGGCATCTGTATGTCGTTGAGGTGCAGCCGGGCGCCGGCGCGGCCTCGCGCGAAACCGTGTTCAAGCGTCTGTGGGATGCGAACATCGCGGTCAACGTGCACTACATCCCCATCCACACGCAGCCGTTTTACCGCGCGCGCGGCTTCCGGCCCGGGCAGTTCCCGGCGGCCGAGGCCTACTATGCTGGCGCCATCTCAATTCCCTTGTACCCGAACCTGACCGAGGTCCAGCAGGACCACGTGGTGAAACAACTGAAGAAGGCCCTGTTGGCATGAAGACGATCATCATCGTCCAGGCACGCATGACCTCGACCCGCTTGCCGGGCAAGGTGCTGCTGCCGCTGGCCGGTGAGCCCATGCTGGTGCGGCTGCTGGAACGGCTGCGCCGCGTGCAGCGAGCCGATGGCATCGTCATCGCCACCACCACCAATGCCAGCGACGATCCGATTGCTGCACTGTGCGCGCAGCAAGGCGTACCCTGCCACCGCGGCAGCGAACTCGACGTGCTCTCGCGATACGCCGACGCGGCGCGGCTGCATGCTGCTGATGTGGTGGTGCGAATCACCTCCGACTGTCCGCTGATCGACCCGGCGCTGATCGATCAGCTCATTGCGGTTTACGAAGAAGGCGACAGCGACTACGTATCCAACATGTTGCCGCCGACCTGGCCCTACGGCATGGCGGTCGAAGTGTTCAGCGCCACCGCGCTGGCTCAGGCCCATGCCGAAGCCACGCAGGACGCCGAGCGAGAACACGTCACCCCGTTCATCTACTGGCACCCCCAGCGTTACCGATTGCGCAATGTTGCCAGCCCGGTGGCTCTCAGCCATCACCGCTGGACCGTTGACACGCCGGAGGACTACGAGTTGGTACGCCGGCTGTTCGACCACCTGTTGCCGACCAACCCGCACTTCACCCAGGCCGACGTGCTCGCCCTGCTGGACGCGCATCCCGACTGGATCGCCATCAACCAGCACGTGCAGCAGAAGCCGGCCACGGAAACCCAGACCTCCAAGGAAAACCCATGACCTTCAAGACTGATCAGGAAGCCTTCTGGGCCGGCGAGTTCGGCACCGAATACATCCAGCGCAACCAGGGCGATGCGCTGCTGGCCTCCAACCTCGACTTCTTCGGCAAGGCACTGCGCCAGGCGCGTGGCATCAAGAGCTGCATCGAGTTCGGCGCCAACATCGGCATGAACCTCAAGGCGCTCAAGCTGCTGCACCCCGGCATCGACGTACACGCGATCGAGATCAATGCCGAAGCCGCGAAACAGCTGGGGGAGGTAATTCCGCCAAGCCAGGTGCACAACTGCTCCATTTTGGACTTCGTCCCGGCTCGTCAGTGGGACCTGACCCTCATCAAGGGTGTGCTCATCCACATCAACCCCGAAGTGCTGCCGCAGGTCTACGACAAGCTGGTCGCCGCCTGTGGCCGCTACCTCATGGTGGCCGAGTACTACAACCCGGCGCCGGTGGCCATTCCCTACCGTGGCCACAGCGACCGCCTGTTCAAACGCGATTTCGCGGGCGAGATCATGGACCGTCACCCGCAGCTGCAACTGGTGGATTACGGCTTTGCCTACCGCCGCGACCCCAACTTCCCGCAGGACGACATCACCTGGTTCCTGATGGAAAAACGCTGATCGTCTGTTGAGAAACCACACCATGCTGACCTACTGCAAACGCTGCGTGATGCCGGACACCAAGCCCGATCTGCACCTGGACGAACACGGCATCTGCAACGCCTGCCGCAGCTACGAGGCGCGCAAGGAGGTGGACTGGGGCGCGCGTTACCAGGACCTGCTAAAGGTATTGGAGAAGTACCGTCGCCCCGACGGCAGCCATTGGGACTGCATCGTGCCGGTCAGCGGTGGCAAGGACAGCACCTACCAGGTGGTGCGCATGCTGCAACTGGGCCTGAACCCGTTGTGCGTGACCTCATCCACCTGCGACCTTTCGCCGCTGGGCCGCGCGAACATCGAGAACCTCAAGCGCCTGGGCGTCGACCACATCGAGTTCTCGCCCAACCCGCTGGTGCGGGCCAAGCTCAACCGTGTTGGCCTCACACAGGTGGGCGACATCTCCTGGCCCGAACACGTGGGCATCTTCACCATTCCCGTTCGCGCGGCCGTGCAGTTCAACGTACCGCTGATCGTGTGGGGCGAAAACTCGCAGAACGAGTACGGCGGTCCAGCGGCCGCCGCCGAGAACAACGTGCTCAACCGCCGCTGGCTCGAAGAGTTTGGCGGCCTGCTGGGCATGCGCGTGTCCGATCTGATCGGTCAGGAAGGCATTGAAGCGAAACACCTGATCCCCTACACCTACCCCACCGACGAGGAACTGCAGCGCGTGGGCGTGACCGGCCTCTTCCTGGGCCACTACCTTCCGTGGGACGGCCTGTCCAACACACTGATCGCGCAGGCCAACGGCTTCCAGAGCTACCACAAGGTGGTCGAAGGTTCGATGGTCAACTACGAGAATCTGGACAACCACCAGACCGGCATCCACGACTACTTCAAGTTCCTGAAGTTCGGCTTTGGCCGCGCCACCGACCTGGCCTGCCTTCACATCCGCCGCGGGCGGCTGACGCGGCAGGACGGGCTGGAAGCCGTCAAGCGCCTGGACGGCCTGTTCCCCTGGGAATACCTGGGCAAGCCCCTCACGGACATCCTCCGACCGCTGGGGTTGACGGAGGACGAGTTCATTCGGGTCTGCGACAAATTCACCAACAAGAAGATCTTCAAGCGCGACTTCAGCGGTGCACTCTTGAAGGACCGCGACGGTAATCTGACCAAAATTAACTACGACAACGTCTGAAGCATGAAAGTTGGTGTCATCGACTACGGCGTGGGCAACCTGGGTTCGGTCCTGCGCGCGCTGGAAGAGTTACGCGTGACACCGGTGCTGGTCAACCGTGCGACCGACATGCACGCCACCGATTGCCTGATCCTGCCCGGCGTGGGCAACTTCGCCGATTGCGTGCGTCTGCTTGATGACGGCGGCTGGACCACCGCACTGCACGACGAAGTGCTCGGCTACAAACGCCCGCTGCTGGGCGTGTGCGTGGGCATGCAGCTGCTGGCCGACAGCAGCACCGAAGGCGCGGCCGAGGGGCAAGACACGCCGGGCCTGGGCTTCATACCCGGCCAGGTGCGGCACCTGCGCAGCTTCGGCTGTACCTTGCGCGTGCCGCACGTGGGCTGGAACGGCATCACCCGCACCCGCACCCGCACCGATGACCACCTGCTGGCCGGCATGCCCGACGGCACCGACTTCTACTTCGTGCACAGCTACGCCTTCGCGCCGCAAGACAGCGCCGACGTGCTGGCCACCACCGACTACGGCGTGCCGGTCACGGCGGCGGTGCGGCGCGGCCATGTGTGGGGTACCCAGTTCCACCCGGAAAAGAGCTCGCGGGCTGGCTTTCGGCTGCTCAAGAACTTTATCGAAGGACCGCCATGCTGAAAGTGCGGGTCATCCCCACCCTGCTGTGGAAGCAGTTCGGACTGGTCAAGGGGGTGGGCTTCGACAGCTGGCGCCGAGTCGGCCCGGTGCTGCCGGCGATCAAGGTCTACAACCAGCGCGAAGTCGATGAGCTGGTGCTGGTCGACATCGTGGCCCACCAGTCGGACGACGACCCGGATTTCGAGTCCATTGGCGAATTTGGGCAGGATTGCTTCGTGCCGCTGACCGTGGGCGGTGGCATCACCCGCATCGGCCAGGTGCAGCGCCTGTTGCGGGCGGGCGCCGACAAGGTGGCGGTCAATACCGCCGCCTACACGCACCCCGACCTGGTCAACCAGATTGCAAGCCGCCACGGCGTTCAGTGCGTGGTCGCCAGCATCGACGTGCGCGCCCAGGACGGTGGCTGGGCCTGCTTCAGCCATGCGGGCCAGCGGGCCACCGGCCGCGACGTGGTGGCCTGGGCGCGAGAGCTGGAAGACCGTGGCGCGGGCGAGATCCTGATCACCTCCATCGAGCGTGACGGCACCATGCAAGGCTACGACCTGGCATTGGTCGAGGCCGTGGTGAATTCGGTCAATATCCCTGTCATTGCCTCGGGTGGCGCTGGCAATTACCAGCACATGGTCGATGCGGTCACGCATGCGGGCGCCTCGGCCGTGGCCGCGGCCAGCATCTTCCATTTCACCGAACAAACCCCCGCCGGCGCCAAGGCTGCTCTGGCCGCCGCCGGGGTGCCGGTGCGCCAGGCGTTCGTGTCCGACGCGGCCCGATGAACAACAACGCGGCGGCGCGCGTGGCGATTCGGGTCGATGCCTCGGCCGCCATCGGTACAGGTCACCTCAAACGCTGCCTGTCACTGGCTCAGGCGCTGACCGAAGCGGGCGGCGAGGTCCGTTTCGTCTGCCGCCGACTCGACGCCGTGGCGGCGCAGGTGCTAGCCGCGGTCTCGGAGCCTGTGTGCTGGCTGCCTGCGCCATCTGATGCCATGAAACCTGAGCCCGAGGCCCCCCCGCACGCGGCCTGGGCCGGTGTGCCGCAGATGCAAGACGCGCATGACACGGCAGAGGCCTTGAACGGCTGGTCACCCCACTGGGTGGTCGTCGATCACTACGCCTTCGACGCGCATTGGCACAACACGGTGCGGGAAGCGCTGGGCTGCCGCTTGCTGGTCATCGACGACACGGCCGACCGACCGCTTGACGCCGACGTCCTGCTGGACCACAACTGGGACGCCGATCACCATGCCAAGTACGCAATGCGCCTGCAGCGTGAGCCACTGCGCCTCTTTGGTCCGCGCTTCGCGTTGCTGTCCACGGCGTACCGGAGCGCACCGCGCCACAACTTTCATGACCGGGTGCGCAGCGTCGGGATTTTCATGGGCGGCACCGACCCTGGCGGCATTTCGGCGCGGGTGCTGGCCGCGTGCCGGGCGGCGGGGTTCGCCGGCACCATTGAAGTGGTGTCCACAGCGGCCAATTCGCGGTTGGACGCCCTGCAGCAGGCCTGCGCGGTCGACTCGGCAGTCACTCTCACGCTCGACCAGCCTGACCTTGCCGGGTTCTTTGCGCGGCACGACCTGCAGATCGGGGCCGGTGGTGGCGCCACCTGGGAACGCTGCTGCATCGGCGCACCGACCGTGGCCATGGCGCTGGTGGCCAACCAGTCGGCCGTGGTGCCGGGCCTGGCGGCGCTGGGCGCGGTGCGGGCAGCGACTGAAGACAACTTGCCCGACGTACTGCGCAACCTGATTGCCAACCCGGCCGCGCGGCGCGCTTTGTCGAAAACGGCGGCCGCTCTTGTCGATGGCCGCGGGGCCGAACGGGTGGCTTTGGTACTGCTTGGGAACCGGCTGCAATTGCGCCCCGCCACAGCGGACGATGCGCTGCTGCTGTACGGCTGGCGCAACCACCCGGATGTGCGTGCCGTGTCCACCACGCAGGACCCGATTGATTTCGACGCGCACCACCGCTGGCTGCATGCCGTGCTGGTAAACCCGGCTCGCTGGCTGTTCGTCGCCCAGGTCGGCAAGCTGCCGGTGGGCAGCATCCGCTTCGACCGGCTGGACGAAGGTGAATGCGAAGTGTCCCTTTACACCGATCCTGACCTGCAGGGCCTGGGCCTGGGGCAGCGCCTGCTGGCCGCAGGCGAACAGGCCTTGCTTGCCATGCATCCACAGGGCTTCACCAGCGTCGCCAGCGTGCTGGCCGGCAATACCGCGTCGCAGCGCCTGTTCCACGCGGCTGGCTACCATGGAGGGCCGTTGCAGTACCGCAAGACTGTCGGCCCGAGACAGACCCCGGAACACACCGCACCATGAAGATCCTCGACCGTCCCATCGGCCCCGGCCACCGCCCCTACCTGATTGCCGAGATGTCGGGCAACCACAACCAGTCATTGGAACGTGCACTGGAGATCGTGGACGCCGCGGCGGCGCACGGAGCCGACGCCATCAAGCTGCAGACCTACACGGCCGACACGATGACGCTGAACCTGCGCATGCCCGGCTTCGTGATCGACGACCCCAAGAGCCTCTGGGCGGGTCGCCAACTCCATGAGCTCTATCAAGAAGCCCATACGCCATGGGAATGGCACGTACCCATCCTGGAGCGGGCCGCGAAACTCGGCGTGCATTGTTTCAGCACGCCGTTCGACTTCAGCTCGGTTGACTTCCTCGAATCGTTGAACGTGCCGGCCTACAAGATCGCCTCGTTCGAGAACACCGACCTGCCGCTGATCCGCCGCGTGGCGGCAACCGGAAAACCTATCATCATGTCCACCGGCATGGCCACGGCAGGCGAGATCGACGAGGCCGTACGCGCCGCGCGCGAGGCCGGCTGCCGCGATCTGGTGCTGCTCAAGTGCACCAGCACCTACCCGGCCACGGCCGAGAACACCAACATCTCGACCATTCCGCATATGCGCGCGCTGTTCGGCTGCGAGGTCGGCCTGTCGGACCACACCATGGGCTGTGGTGTTTCGGTGGCAGCCACCGCGGTGGGAGCCACGGTGATCGAAAAGCACTTCACCCTGCGACGAGCGGATGGGGGTGTCGACTCGAGTTTTTCGATGGAGCCGCAGGAGTTGCGCCAGTTGCGGGACGAGACCGAACGCGCCTGGCAGGCAGTGGGTCGGGTGAGCTATGGCCCGACGGCCACCGAAATGAAGTCGCTCGCCTTCCGACGTTCGCTCTACATCGCGCAGGATGTGAAGGCCGGTGATGTGCTCACGCGCCAGAACCTGCGTTGCGTCCGCCCCGGTTTCGGTCTGCCGCCCAAACATCTGGACAGCCTGCTGGGTCAGCGCATCGGCCGGGACGTGGTGGCTGGCACACCCATGGCCTGGTCGCTCCTGACCCCGGAGGTCGCTGCGTGATTGGCGCCCCCTCGCGTTGGCTGCAGGTGTCGGTCGACCTGTTGCTCGTCGCCATTACCTGGTGGCTCGCGTTCTGGTTGCGCTTCAACCTGGACGTTCCCGACGAATTCCAGGCCTTGATGGTGCAAGCCTTGCCGTGGCCCCTGCTCGCCTACGGTGCCAGCCTCGTCGGCTGGCGGGTGTACCGCCACATCTGGCGTTACACCAGCCTGGCCGAGGTCACGCGGGTGTTCTACGGTGTCGCGATTGGCGGACTGTTGACGGCAGCCGCCATTCTGATGTTGCGGGTGCCGTCGTTTCCGCGCTCGGTGCTGCTGTTGCATCCGATGCTGGTCCTGCTTGCGTTGGGTGGGGTCCGCGCCATGGTGCGCCTGACGCAAAAGGAGGCAGGGTCGGTCCAGGGCGCAGGCAAACCCTTGTTGCTGGTGGGGACGGTGCAGGACGCGGCGGCCGCGCTGCCGGCGTTGCGGGGTGTGCGCCAGTGGACACCGGTCGGACTGGTCAGTCCGGTGGCGGGGGAGCGTGGTCGGTCCTTTCAGGGTGTGGACGTTCTGGGTCAGATCGAGGATCTGCCTCGTATCGCCGGCGAAACCGAGGCGGCTGCGACCTTGGTGCTCAGCGCGCCAGGATCGGAGGCCCGCCAGCGCGCCTTGATCGGGGCCAGTGACGCCGGTTTGCCACTGCTCACCATGCCGCGACCGGACGAGTGGCTGCGGGCAGAGGCGGGCGGTCTGCGCAAGGTGGAGTTGAATGACCTCCTGGGTCGGGCGGCGGTGGCTTTGGACGAACACGGGCTGTCGGATCTTTTCGGAGGGCAGACTGTGATGGTCACGGGCGCCGGCGGCTCCATCGGCTC
>ERZ724507.758-NODE-758-length-14205-cov-8.246148_pt1 | contig 14205 bp, 12 predicted proteins | sample MGYA00376040_ERZ724507 | MGnify/ENA primary metagenome ERZ724507 (study PRJEB28724, sample SAMN07190883) | activated sludge metagenome | isolation source: activated sludge of sewage treatment plant in Hong Hong | place: Hong Kong | collected 2016-03-17 ...
TCCCCCAATATCGAAAGGCTGCGCATCGGCGTATTCGGCGGTCGTCCTCTCGGACGCTATCGGAAAGCCTTGGAAGCCGCTCTGCGAAAGGCTTTGCGCCACATTCTCAGGTTATCCAAAATGCCTTCCGCACGGTGATTCAACCTCTCGGATCGCCGGACATTTCAAGGAGAGCAGCACCATGAACAAAACCGAAACCATCAACGCCGTCGCCATGTCGGCGGACATTTCCAAGGCCGCTGCCGAGCGCGTCATCGACGCCTTCGAGGCGCGACTGAAGGCGCACACCGACGCCGGCCAGCGCGTCGTCCTCCGGGGCTTTGGCAGCTTCTCGCGCGGCTTGCCGAGCCAGAAGGCCGGGCGCAATCCGCGCACCGGCCAGCCGCTTACCTACACCGCCTATCACAAGCCGAAGCACGCGCCGCCCGTGGTCGAAGCCGATCTGTGCCGCGAGATCGCCGCCGATGCCGAAGTCAGCGAAGGCGCCACCGGTCGCGCGCTGGATGCGCTGCAAGCCGTGATCGCCACCAGCCTGCGCAAGGGCGGCGCGGTCAGCCTCAACGGCTTCGGCAGCTTCCACGCTGGCCGCCGGGCAGCATCAGGTTTTCAGGATCGGCCGAGGCGCAGCCGCCGGGCCGCGCGCAACGGGCGCAACCCGCGCACGGGCGAGGCGATTCTGATTCCGGCCGCGACGGTGCCACGCTTCAAGGCATCAAAAGCCGGCAACGCCGGGGCGAAGTTCAGCGCGGGTAGTTCGCTGAAAGCGGCGCTGCGGTAGGCGCTTCAATCCAACCAGCAACGGCCCTCGCGGGCCGTTTGCTTTGGTGGTCGGCAAAGCTTGCGGCCGGTGCGCAAAGGTGCATTTTCGGCAACCGTGGAAACCTCGCCGAATGCCGCACGGGGCAAGGCTTTCGGCGGAAATTGGCAACGCGAACGCAACTAAATTGCCAAATGATTTCGGCAAATCTCGGAGGAAAACGACATGGGCGGATGGGGCAGCGGACGCGGGCAACGCGGCAAGGACACGACAAGCGATCTTCGCTCGCTGGACGTGCGACGCCTGCAACGCGATGGCCTGCTGACGGCGGGCCGCGCCTTCGGCTGGCACTGGACGCGCAACGGTGGAGAGGTGGCGTCCATCCAGGTGCGAACCGAAGTCGACCGCGTGGTGCTCGTCTATCGGCACAGGAGCGGCGGCGACGATTGGCAGCCGAAGGAATATCCGGTGTGGCTGGATTGGTCGGCTTGTGCGCTCGGGGGCAGGCGGTCGTGGTTCCGCTGTCCGGCACGCGGCTGCGGGCGGCGCGTGGCGCTGCTCTACATCGGCAGCGCGGGGATATTCGCGTGCCGGCATTGTTACCGGCTGGCCTACGCCAGCCAGCGCGAAACGCCCGACGACCGCGCCATGCGGCGAGCCGACAACATCCGCCGCCGGCTGGGCTGGGATGCCGGCATCGCCAACCTGAAAGGCGGCAAGCCGAAGGGAATGCACTGGCGAACCTTCGAGCGATTGAACGCCGAACACGATGCGTTTGCGGAAGCATCGTTCATCGGCATGGCAGCAAAGCTGGGGATCGTGAATCAGCGCCTGCTGGCCGTGCAGGACAGCTTGCACGCGCGGCGGTAGGTCGGTTCTACCCTTGCCCTTTGGGGAGCCCCCAGCGGGGGCGGATGGGTGCGGGGTTGCCGTCAAGGGGAACGAGCAACGCAGTGCGAGCCCTTGCCGGCAAACACGCGGGCGGGCCGGGGCGAGGCGTTACCCGGAAGGCATTTACACATAACGGGGATTATCCGGTGCGCCAGCACGGACACTGCGCAGCAGTGCGGATAATTGCCCGCCGTTATGTTCAATGCCTGAACCAGACAGGCTTTGAGTGCTGGAGCCCGCAACGAGGTAGCCGCCTGCTTGCCGCAAGCGCTTGATGGCGCAGCCATGAGGCGCGCCGTGGCGGGCGGGTGGCGGTGAAGCGGAGAAACACGGATGACACCAGACCGACGCCCGCACTCTGGCCCCGGCGGCACCAAGGCCAGAATTTTGCAAGTTATGACCGAAGGGAATCCCCGCGGGATGCGCCATCAGCCAGGGGCGTAGCCGCTGGCGGCGGTTCAGCCCGTGACGCGGTAGCGCGGGTGCGCAGCACCGGCGCGGGTTTGGGCCCGCGGCTCCGACCCCGACCACGCCCGACGGCAAGCTGACGGCGAAGCCGTGAGCGCAGATCGTGTGCAGGTGGTCACGCTGGGGGCGGCGGCGGTTCGGAGAGAGGCGGGGTCAGGCTGGCACGGCGGAGCCCGGCGCGCGCCTTGCGGGCGACTTGCGACCACCCTTGCGCCCAGGAGCAAGGCGCGTGACGGGCGGGGTAGGTGCGGAGGTCGGCCCAAAGCGGCGTTGCCTCGATTTTTTTGCAAGTTGTCGGCGTGCCCCTGGCGGATTGGAGGCATCCGTAAATCAGGGTTTCATCGCACTGCGTAATGGGGGAAAATGGCACCTTCTGAATTCGCACGTTCTCAGCGCAAGGGCACCAAATCAAATTGGGGGTACTTCTGGGGGTATCAAAAGCAAAGCCCAGTAAAGCGTTGTAGAAGAATCAAGAGGATAGACGCTTTATGCTGCTGATGATCGACAACTACGACAGCTTCACCTACAACCTCGTCCAGTACTTCGGCGAGTTGGGGCAGGAGGTGCGGGTTTTTCGCAACGATGCCATCAGCGTTGCCGAAATCGGCCGCCTCAAGCCCGGCTATCTGGTGATTTCCCCAGGCCCGTGCGCCCCCGCGCAGGCTGGCATCTCGCTGGCCGCCATCCGCGAGTATTCCGGCAAGATTCCACTGCTTGGCGTCTGCCTTGGTCATCAGGCCATTGGCGAAGCCTTCGGTGGCAGGATCGTGCATGCCAAGCACTTGATGCACGGCAAGGTTTCCGCGGTCCACCATGAAAACCGGGGTGTTTTCAAGGGGCTGCCGAACCCGCTGACGTGCACCCGTTACCACTCGCTGGCGATCGAGCGCGAAAGCCTGCCCGATTGCCTGGACATCACCGCGTGGACCGACGACGGCGAAATCATGGGCGTGCGCCACAAGACGCTGGCTGTCGAGGGTGTGCAGTTTCACCCCGAATCGATCCTGACCGAGCGCGGTCACGACCTCCTCAAGAACTTCCTGGACGAACACAAGCAATGACCCCGCAAGCCGCACTCCAGCGCGTGATCGAACACCGCGAAATATTCCACGACGAAATGGTTTCCTTGATGCAGCAGATCATGGGCGGCGAAGTCACGTCGGTCATGATCGCCGCCATCATCATCGGCCTGCGTGTCAAGAAGGAAACCATCGGCGAGATCGCCGCCGCCGCCAGCGTCATGCGCGAGCTGTCGACCAAGGTGCGTGTCGCCGACACCAGCCGTCTGGTCGATACTTGCGGCACCGGCGGCGACGGCGCCCATACCTTCAACATCTCCACCGCCGCGATGTTCGTCGCCGCCGCCGCCGGCGCCCGGATCGCCAAGCATGGCGGGCGTTCGGTTTCCAGCCAGTCGGGGAGCGCCGACGTGCTCGAGGCCCTGGGCGCCAATATCAACCTGACGCCCGAGCAGGTCGCGCAGTGCATCGCCGAGACCGGCATCGGTTTCATGTTCGCCCCCAACCACCACAGCGCCATGAAGCATGCCGCGCCAGTGCGCCGCGAACTCGGTGTGCGCACGATTTTCAACATTCTGGGTCCGCTGACCAACCCGGCCAATGCGCCGCAGCAGGTCATGGGGGTCTTCCATGCCGATCTGGTCGGCATCCAGATACGTGTGCTGCAGCGCCTCGGCAGCCAGCGGGCGCTGACCGTTTTCGGCCGCGAAAGCCTGGACGAAATCTCGATTTCCGGCCAGACGCTGGTCGGCGAACTGAAGGATGGCCGGGTCAGCGAATACGAGATCCACCCGGAGCAGTTCAACCTGCCGGTGCATGACCCGAAGGTGCTGCAAGTCGCCAATGTCGAGGAATCGAAGGCGATGCTCCTCGGCGCGCTGGATAACCGGCTCGGTGCGCCACGCGACATCGTGGCGCTCAATGCCGGTGCCAGCATCTATGTCTGCGGCCAGGCGGCGACGCTGGCGGATGGTGTCGAGAAGGCCTTCGAGATGATCGCGTCGGGCGCGGCGCGGGCCAAGGTCGAGGAATTCGTCAGCTGCACCAGGCGATTCGCGTGAGAACGGGCGCTGGCGAGGTTTCGGCGGAGGCGGACTTGGACGAAGAGCACGGCAAGGTCGTCAAGGCGGCCGAAGCAGAAGACATTCTCGGCAGGATCATAACGACCAAGCGCGAGGAGATCGCCGCTGGGCTCGCGACGATGCCGCTGGCCGAGATAGAGGCCGCTGCTGCCGCGCTGCCGGCACCGCGTGATTTTGTTGGCGCCATCCGGAACAAGATCGGTTGCGGTCAACCGGCGATAATCGCCGAAATCAAGAAGGCCAGTCCGTCGAAGGGTGTCATCCGCCCCGACTTCCACCCGGCCGAGATCGCACAAAGCTATGAGCAACATGGCGCTGCCTGCCTTTCGGTCCTGACCGACCGTCAGTATTTCCAGGGCGCCCCGGAATATCTGGCGGCCACCCGGGCCGCCTGCGCGTTGCCGGTGCTGCGGAAGGACTTCATCGTCGACCGTTACCAGGTTGCCGAAGCGCGCGCCATGGGGGCCGACGGCATCCTGCTCATCGCCGCCGCGCTCAGCCTGAAGGAAATGCAGGCGCTCGAAGCGCAGGCACATGGCTACGGCATGGGCGTGCTGGTCGAGATCCACAACGGCGAAGAACTCGCTGCCGCGCTGCAACTGAAGACGCCTTTGCTGGGGATCAATAATCGCAATCTGCGCACTTTCGATGTCACGCTGGATACGACACTGGGCCTGCTCGATCGCATTCCGGCCGATCGCATTGTTGTCAGTGAAAGCGGCATCCTGACACCGGAAGATGTCGCACTGATGCGCGCCAACGGAGTTCATGCCTTCCTGGTCGGCGAGGCTTTCATGCGGGCGCCGTCGCCGGGGAGGGAACTGGCGCGTCTTTTTGCCTGAGGATGGCGCAGCGATATGTTGCCGGCTTATTGACGGCATCGGTGTCGCCTGCCAAACTCAACAATGGTCGTCGCGTCGACGGCAGGGATCAAATGAGCGAGTCCAAATCCAGCCTGTTCAAATTGAGTACCGCCGGATTCAATCCGGAGGACGATGCCGAGACGCGCCTGAAGAAGTCGCTGCTGATATTTGCCACCGGCCTCGTCTCGCTGGGGTCGATGCTGTGGCTCCTGCTCTACTGGCAGATGGGCCCGAAGTTCTCCTCGACGGCGCCGTTCGTCTTCCAGTTGCTGCTGGTTTCCAACCTGGTCTTTTTTCTCAGGACAGGCAATTTCAATTTTTTCCGCTACTCGCAACTTGCGCTGTTCCTGTTCATGCCGTTTGTTGTGCAGTGGAGCATCGGCAACTTCATCACGGCCAGCGGCATCAGCCTGTGGGGCTTGCTGGCCCCGATCGGCGCCGTGCTGTTCTTCGGCGTGCGCGAGTCGGCGGCATGGTTCTTCGCCTATATCTTTCTGACGGCGCTCTCCGGATTTTTCGACTATTTCCTCGCCGACAGCGTGGTTACCAGCGGGCCGAAGGTGCCGATCCGGGTCAGCGTATTCTTCTTTGCGCTGAACTTCGCCGCGGTTTCGACCATCGTCTATCTGCTGCTGCGTTACTCGACGCAGGAAAAGGCCAAGGCGCAGGCCAGCCTCGAGGAAACCCACAGGCTTCTGCAGGATGAACAGGACCGTTCCGAGCGTCTGCTGCTCAACATCCTGCCCGGACCCATCGCCGAACGACTGAAATACGATAAACAGACCATCGCTGACGGTTTTGCCGACGTCAGCGTGATGTTCGTCGACATCGTCAATTTCACGAGAATCGCCGAAGGGATGACGCCGCAGCAGGTTTTCGCCATGCTCAACCGCATCTTTTCCTCGTTCGACGAACTGGCCGAGAAATTCGGTATCGAGAAGATCAAGACCATCGGTGATGCCTACATGGTCGCCGGCGGCCTCAACAATGAGCAGGGCAACTATTCCCAGGCGATCTGTGAACTGGCGCTGGCCATGCGTGACCTGTTGCGGACCGACTTCGAGGTCAACAGCCTGCATCTGGAAGTCCGGATCGGCATCGGTACCGGACCTGTGGTCGCCGGGGTGGTCGGCAAGAAGAAGTTCATCTATGACGTGTGGGGCGATACCGTCAATCTGGCCAGTCGCATCACCAGCGAAGGCGTGCCGGGAATGGTGCATGTTGACGAGACGACCTATCGGCGCCTGGTGGACCGCTTTGAGTTCCGCGAACCGCAGATCATTCACCTGAAGGGCAAGGGGAACACTCCGGTATACCGGCTGGTCGGTCCGTTGTCGGGTCAGCCTGCGGAAGCGCCGGCGGTCACGTCCGGGGCGCCAGCGTGAAGACAACCGAACCGGGCCGGTTTTCGGCGAGGTCAAGGCGGTAGCCGGTTTCGGCGGCCTGTCTGGCGGCGTGGTAAAGACCGATGCCCAGTCCGTATGCGGACTGGACGGGTGCCCGGAACAGCGAGTCGGCAACCGAAGGGGCAATGGCTTCCCCGGTGTCGCGCACGGTAAGAACCGTGTTGTCGCGGTCGACCGTCAGTTTGGCCGATATTTCGATGCCGCTTTCGTGTTGGCGCTTGGTCAATGCGTTCTGCAACAGATTTTCGGCAATGCTGTCGAACAGCGCGCTCGGTACCTCGGCCTCTCCGGTCGGGCCGTTCCACTCGATGTAATCGGCGGTGTGGCGATCCTGCAGACGCGCCCACCACTCGGAAGTGGAAATATTGCCGCTGTCGTCGGTCTGTGGGCGCTGCAACTTGTCTAGCGTTGACTTGAGACGTTCCGCAATCTGCGGCAACTGGCGGGCCAGCAGTTGTGCCAGGGCTTCCGGGTCGCCTGGCTGCGCTGCGGCATAGCAGAGGGTGTGCAATGACTGCAGCAGATTCTTGACGTCATGGGTCACGCGGGCGCCGGTTTCATAGACTGCCTGCAGATAACTCATGCGCTGCAATTCGTGGGTCTGGAACTTCACAAGGTAAAACTCGGTAGCTAGGCGCAGCACCCATTCGACATGCCAGCGCATTGCCGGCGATGGGGCATAGCGGAAATACACTGCAAGCAGGACCCTGTCCCGGCGATATTCCTGGGCGTGCGGCGATGTTTCGCCAAACTTCCCGGATTCCGAGTCCGCTTGCCAGCGGCAGCCGACCACCCAGGGCATGCGATCCAGTTGTTCAGCGATGGTGGCGAGGAAGCGCACCGGGTGGCTTTCGCGCTCGCTGGTTTCGGCAAGCTGGATCAGCCATTGCTCAAGCGGCAGGCCGACCGAGAGCAGGTAGCGCGAGAGGGCCGAGCCAATCCCGGAAAAGCCGCCGCGCGGATTCCACGCCCAGGCCAGCACGAGCAGGGCAGCGGCAATCGCCAGCGAAGTCTGCACCAGCGCTTCGACGTAGCTAATCCCGGATACGAAAGTGACGGCCAGTGCGCCGAGCACGAAGACGGCAAGCGCCAGAAACACCAGCATTCCGTAGAAAAGGTCGAACGCATCACCCGCCCGGCGACGCAGCGGGTGGGCAGGAAAGGCGAGGAGCGCACCGAGCAGCAGCGGCATGTAATAGGCGATCGTATCCTTGGGCAAGGGATCGAGAACGACCGACGGGGAGATTTCCGGAACGACGCCGAAGATGGTCAGGCAAACGAGATAGCCGAAGGCGAAGAGATAGCCGGCGCGCTCGAGGCGGTCACTGGTCCATAGCACGCGCCCGCCGATCACTGCCGCCAGCGCGCCGCACCAGATCAGCATCAGCCACGGGCTGAGCAGCCAGGTCGACGCAAGCGCGGCGGCCAGCAAAATTCCGCCCTGGCGCCGGCTCATGCGCTGCTCGCCGGCGACGAAGGGCTGCCAGAGCAGGAACAGGCCGAACGCGACGAACCACAGGATGCGCACCGCCGGCAATTTCCACCCGCCAAAGGCCAGCGCATGGAGCAGCAGGAGGTGACCGGCCAGCAAAAGGTGCGGCTGGCGCAACCACCAAGGGATGATGCTTGAGGTTTCGGTGTTCATGTTTTCAACAACTGTCCAGTTTTCGACAGGGTAAATGTAAATTTAAGGCGCTGAAACCACTATATGACCGATTTTACCGTTGGCACGGGGCTTGCTCGAATGAGTGCATTGAGACTCAAGCGGAGAAAATAATGAAAAACAGCCAAGGCGGTTTCACCCTCGTCGAGATCGCCATCGTACTGGTCATCATCGGCCTGTTGCTGGGTGGCGTGCTGAAGGGTCAGGAGTTGATCACCCAGGCCAAGATCAGGAATGTTGCCAATGACCTCAACGGGATGTCGGCGGCAGTATACGGCTATCAGGATCGCTACAAGAAGTTCCCCGGCGACGACAACGATGCCGCGACCCGGTGGACCAACCCGGCGACGGTATCGGGCGACGGTAACGGGGCGGTTGGCGCTGCCGGCCAGGCCACCGTGATTGACTGTACGACGACCGACAACGAGAACTGCCGTTTCTGGCAGCATCTCCGCTTGTCCGGGTTCGTCGGCGGTGACTCGGCGAGCAAGCTTGCGCCGCAGAATGCTGCCGGCGGCATTCTGCAGGTGCAGAATGGGGCGCTCGGCCTTTCGGCACTGACCATTTGTTCGACCAACCTGTCGGGCAAGATCGCCAACGCGATCGATGCGCAGTTCGACGACGGCAAGCCCAATACCGGCACGGTTCGCGGAACGAGCAACGTCGCGGCGCTGAATGCAGCGCCGACGGACACTGCCTATGTGGATGATGGCAGCACCGTCTATGTCGTTTGCAAGACGCTGTAAGCGCCGAATGCCCTTTGAAGCCCGCTTCGGCGGGCTTTTTCATCTTCTGAGCAGCCGCTCCTCGGCGGCGGTGACTGCTTCCGAGTCGCCGAGAACGACAACGACATCGCCTTCCAGAAGGCGGGTTTCGGGGGCCGGCTCGACCGCGCGGATGCCGCGGCGGCGAATGGCGCTGACCTCGCAGCCCAGTTGAGCGAGATGCAATTGGTTCAGCGTCATGCCGATGGCTGCCGCGCCGCGGGTCAACCATACCGAGTGCAGGCGCGGCTGAATTTCCTCGTCGTCGTCACGGTCAGATCTGCCGTAGAAGAAGCCACGTAGCAGCCGGTAGCGTTCCGTACGGGTTTGCCGGATGCGCCGCAGGACACGGCTGAGCGGTATGCCCATCAGCACTAGGGCATGCGAGGCGAGCATCAGGCTGGCTTCCAGGGTTTCCGGCACGACTTCCGCGGCACCCGCGCTGGCCAGTCGCCCCATGTCACGTTCGTCAGCGGTGCGGACGACGACGGGCAAGTCCGGGCGCAACTCCTGAACGTGGTGCAGTACCTTTTCGGCAAGCGGCGTGTCGCTCATGGTGACGATAACCACGCTGGCCCGCATCAGACCGGCGGCAATCAGCGATTCCTTGCGTCCGGCATCGCCGAAGACAACGCTTTCGCCGCCGGCCGCCGCCTCGCGGACACGATCCGGATCGAGATCGAGCGCAAAGTAATTGATCCCTTCCTGGCCGAGAAAGCGCGCCAGATACTGACCGTTGCGGCCGAAGCCGCAAAGGATCGCATGCTTTTCGGTGCTCATCGACTCGGCGGCGATCTTCGTCAGCTGCATCGAGCGCATCATCCACTCGCTGGCGACGAAGCGCATGACCAGCTTTTCGCTGTATTGAATGATGAAGGGCGCAATCAGCATGGACAAAACGAGAACCGTCAGCGCAAGTTGTTCGACGGCCTTGGGCATGTTGGCGATTTCGCCGAGAAGCACGAAGCCGAATTCGCCGCCGGCGCAAAGCCAGAGCGCCGAGCGAATGGAATTGCCCGGCGTCGATCCGAGGCGCCAGGAGAGAAGTCCGACGACCGCGGTCTTGATCACGAGCAAAATGACCAGAACCAGCAGGACCTGCCACCACAACCCGACGACGATCTGCATATCGAGCTTGACGCCGATGGTCACGAAGAACAGACCCATGAGCACGTCACGGAACGGCTTGATGTCCTCCTCCATTTGCAGGCGATATTCGGTCTCGGAAATCAGCATGCCGGCGACGAAGGCGCCGAGGGCCAGCGACAGGCCGGCCACCTCGGTCAGCGTGGCGAGGCCCAGGGTAATCAGTAGCACGTTGAGGACGAAAACCTCGGAAGACTTGGCCCGGGCGACGAAGTGGAACCACCTGCGCATCAGCTTCTGGCCAAACACCAGAATCACGGCGAGCACGACGACAGCCTTGAGCAGCGCGATGCCGAGCAGCATCGCGAGCTTTTCCGGCGGCTGCGTCAGCGACGGAATGACCACCAGCAACGGCACCACCGCAAGATCCTGAAACAGCAGCACGCCCAGGATTTCGCGGCCGTGCGCCGTGTCGAACTGCATGCGTTCGGCGAGCAGCTTGGTCAGCACGGCGGTCGAGGACATCGCGAAGACGCCGCCGAGAGCGATCCCGAGTTGCCAGTTGATGCCGGCAAGCATGACCAGGCCGGCGATCAGCAGCATGCTGACCACGACCTGCAGCAGGCCAAGGCCGAAGACGATGCGCTTCATCGCGTAGAGCTTGGGCAGCGAGAACTCGAGACCGATCGAGAACATCAGGAAGACGACGCCGAATTCGGCGAGATATTCGACGCGATGCACGTCGTCCATCAGGTTGAGCGCGTGCGGGCCGATGATGCTGCCGACCAGCAGATAGCCGAGAACCGGCGGCAGGTTGACGCGGCGGCAGATCACCACCGCCAGTACCGAGGCACCAAGAAGGAGAAGGGCAAGGGAGAGCGCGCTCAAGTGCATTTCGCCAAGTCAGGTATACTTGCACGATCATAACCGCAGCACGGCCATGAACCCAAGCCTGAAGCCCGATCAACATTTTTCGCCGGAGCGCGCCCTGGATCTCGGGCGCCAGACGCTGAGCATCGAAGCTGCCGCGGTCAACGCGCTGGCGGGCAGGATAGCCGGCGAGTTCGCGCGCGCGGTCGAGTTGATTCTCGGCTGTCACGGGCGCGTCATCGTCAGCGGCATGGGCAAGTCCGGACACGTCGCGCGCAAGATCGCGTCGACCATGGCCAGTACCGGGACGCCGGCTTACTTCGTGCATCCGGCGGAGGCGAGCCATGGCGACCTCGGGATGATCACCCGCGACGACGTCCTGCTGGCACTGTCGAATTCCGGCGAGTCCGAGGAACTGCTGCGTATCGTTCCGCTGGTCAAGCGCCAGGGCGCGCGCCTGATCGCCATGACCGGCGTGCCGACCTCGGCACTCGCCCGCGAAGCCGATGTTCATCTCGATGCCGGCGTCGAGCAGGAGGCCTGTCCGCACAACCTGGCGCCGACGGCGAGCACGACGGCAGCGCTGGCGCTTGGCGATGCGCTGGCAGTGGCGCTGCTCGACGCGCGCGGCTTCGGGCCGGACGACTTTGCCCGTTCCCATCCCGGCGGCTCGCTCGGGCGCCGTCTGCTGACCCATGTCCGCGACGTGATGCGCACGGGTGACAGCGTGCCGACCGTGGGCCCGCAGACCCGTGTCACCGATGCCATCCTCGCCATGTCGCGCGGTGGCCTCGGACTGGTCGTCGTTCTCGATGACGAAGGACGGACGCTGGGTATCTTCACCGACGGCGACCTGCGCCGCGCCTTCGAAAAGCGGATCGATCTGCGGTCGGCGCGCATCCACAGCGTCATGCATGCCGGTCCGCGGACCATCGGCCCCGACCGTCTTGCCGTCGAGGCAGTCGAGATGATGGAGCGTTACCGGATCAACGCCCTGCTGGTGGCCGATACGGATGGCCGTCTGCTGGGGGCGCTCAACATGCATGACCTGTTTACGGCCAAGGTGATCTGATGGATGCCGGGTCCCGTGCCAGCCGCGTCAGGCTGATCGCCTTCGACATCGACGGCGTGATGACCGACGGTGGTCTCTGTTACACCGACGACGGCCTTGAACTCAAGACCTTCGACGTCCAGGACGGTCTCGGCCTGAAACTCCTGCAGCGTGGCGGCATCGAACTGGCCATCGTTACCGGTCGCAGCTCGGGAGTGGTGGCTGCGCGTGCCGCAGATCTCGGCATCGAACATGTCTTCCAGGGGGTTGCCGACAAGCGCGCGACGGTTGGCGAACTGCTCGCACGGCTCGGTCTCCACTGGCCGGAATGCGCCTTCATGGGCGACGATCTGATCGACCTGCCGGTCATGATGCAGTGCGGCCTGGCAATCGCGCCGGCCAACGCGCGATCCGTCGTTCGTGAGCGCGCGCATGCGGTGACCGACAGCGCCGGTGGCCATGGCGCGGTGCGCGAGGCCGCAGAATTCATTCTCGACGCCCAAGGCAAGCTCGAAAACCTTTTTGTCGCCTACCTCGACCCGCAATGAAATTCGCCTCCGGACAGATCTTCGCGCTCGTGCTGCTGGCGTTGCTGGCCGGTGTCACGTTCTGGTTGCAGAAGGTGACGGCGCCCGTCGAGACGGTCAGGGACGGAAAATTCCGCCATGACCCGGATGTCTTCGCGGAAAACTTCATTGTCCGGACTTTTGATGAAGGGGGGCGGGTCAAATACCGTCTGACGGCACCGTACATGGAGCATTTCCCCGATGACGACAGTTCGGAACTGAAATCGCCGGTCCTGACTCAATACCGGCCGGATGCGGTAACGGTCACGACCTCCGGCAACAACGCGCGGGTGACGAGCCAGGGGGAGACCGTGTTTCTCTGGGATGACGTCAAGGCGGTTCGTTCAGCGACGAGGGACAGGCCGGCAATGGTCGCACGCATGCCCGACCTGACCGTCGAACCCGATACCGGCATCGCGTTTACCAACAGCGCGGTCGAGATTACCGAAGACCGGTCCTGGGTCAAGGGGGTGGGCATGCATGTGGACAACAATGCCTCCACCTTTGTCCTGCAATCGCAGGTTACCGGATTGTCCTATCCAAGTCGAGCAAAAAAATGAGCCGAATAACCGTCACCCTCCTGATCCTTGCCTTCCTGTCGCACCCTGTTTTCGCCGAGCGTGCCGATCGCGACAAGCCCATTCAGATCGAAGCCAGCCGCATGTCGATCGATGATGCCAAGAAGATCCAGATTCTCGAAGGCGACGTCGTGGTGATCAAGGGGACCATGGTGCTGCGCGCCGATCGCGTCGTCATTACCGAGGACCAGTACGGCTTCCAGAAGGGAACGGCGTTCGGCGGCAAGGACGGACTGGCGCGCATGCGGCAGAAGCGCGAGGGCATGGATGAATATACCGATGGCGAAGCCGAGCGCATCGAGTACAACACCAATAGCGAAATCGCCGAATTCTTTCATCGCGCCTGGGTCAAGAGCGGCCCGGATCAGGTTCGCGGGGACTACATCTGGTATGACTCGATCAGTGAAAAATATCTGGTGACGGCGGGTGAGAACCGTGACCCAAAAGCGCCACCGGCGCGGGTGCGCGCGGTTATCCAGCCCAAAAACAAGAGTGCGCAGGCGGAGCAGCCGGCCGCTTCGGGTCAGCGCCTGGAACTGAAGGGATCCAACGCGCTGGGGTCGCCGCCGGCGCGGAACTGAGCGCCTTGTCGCTGCCACAGCGCGGAATCCGGCATCGGGCGGGGAGTTCTTCCAGCAACGGCAAGTCCCTGTTTTGATACACCTCAAAATAATTTGTTGCAGTGCACCAAATTTGTTGACATCCGGCGAATCACCTCTATAATCAAGTCCATGGTGCAGTGCAGCAAACAAATTTAGATGTGCTGCGCTGCTTGTCCCCGACCTTTCGTCAATTCTTGATACAGGAGATCCCACAATGTTCACCACCCCCGAGCAATTTGCCGCCGCCAACAAGGCCACCGTCGATTCCCTGCTGTCCGTGGCCAACACCGCGCTGGCTTCCGCCGAGCGCATCGCCGCCTTGAACCTCAACACAGCCCGTTCCGTGATGGAAGATTCGGTCTCCGGCGCCAAGGCGCTGATGGGTGCCAAGGACGTTCAGGAAGCCCTGTCGATCCAGGCTTCGCTGGCCCAGCCGAATGTCGAGAAGGCCGTCGCCTACTCGCGCAGCGTCTACGAAATCTCTGCGCAGACCCAGGAAGAACTGTCGAAGATGATCGAAGCCCAGTTCGCCGACTTCC
>ERZ724507.761-NODE-761-length-14187-cov-6.813331_pt1 | contig 14187 bp, 18 predicted proteins | sample MGYA00376040_ERZ724507 | MGnify/ENA primary metagenome ERZ724507 (study PRJEB28724, sample SAMN07190883) | activated sludge metagenome | isolation source: activated sludge of sewage treatment plant in Hong Hong | place: Hong Kong | collected 2016-03-17 ...
CTAGCAAAACTGGAGAGCGAAGGGGGAGACTTTTTTAAATGCCAAAATCATCAGTTTCGTCTTCGTCCGACGAAGCATCCGTATTGCCCTCCGCTTGTGCGGCGAAATGTTTAGCCCATGTCAGATAGAGATTTCCACTATCGCGCATCGTGTCAGCAGCTTTGATGAGCTTTTCTGCCAATTCAGGGTCTTTCCCGCTCGCATGAATGACAGCAGCTCGGCGTTCGATAGCCTTAGGATACTCGTTCAACAGCGCGGCTATGTTCCGAAGGAGCTCATCAAGTATGTTGTCTTCTTCCATTAGATCTCCCCACTGCGCATCTCAAGAAAAAACCCCATAGCGCGGAACGCTATGGGGTTTATGAGGCGAAGTGCCTGCTTACCCTTGGTAGGCTTGTCCGAGGGCTGCAGACTCGGACTTGTGAGACATCAGTTGCCCGGTAGCGCTGACCGCCTGCATTTCGATCGCTTGATGTTTGGCAGCATTGCAGACGACGACGCAGAGCTCGCAACCTTTGCAGCGATCAATCGTGACTTCTGCTACCATCTTCGTGACGTTGAGATCCAGGCAATTGGCTTCAGGGCAATACATGATGCACAGGCGGCAACCCTTTTTTGCCACGCACTTCTCGTCGATAACTTGCGCTACGTTATACATGCGACGTGGTTCCTTCTCTCTCGTTAGGCCGCAACGGCAGGATTACCGACTCGCAACTCGACCTTATTTTTCTCGGCCCATTCGCTTGCGATCTCGTATGCTCGCTTGACTGTGGCCAAGTTCTTGGCCAGCAGCATTTCCTTTTTGGCGAACTTCTTCTTGATGGCTTCATCTAAGGAGGCCGTTCCGCCGGATGCGACAAATTTCTTTCCAAACCGTTCCTGTAACGCACCGTCCAAAGCTTCCATCGAGACGCATTTGGTAATGCCCGCCACGGAACCGATCATCGACATGTTCGTCGACAGCTCGGTCCCTGCGACTTCAATCGCCAGCTCAGTTCCCGCGATATAGAACAGGGACACGTTCAGGTCTTTAAGGCGAGTAAGATCCTCCTCTGAGAGAAGGGGTTGGGCGGAGTTGATAATTACGACTCCGCCTTCCTTCACGCCGGAATAGAAGGGCATCGTATAGCTTTTGCCCATCGTAATGACCTGAGGGTGGAATACTTCGATGACATCCGGGAATACCAGTTCTCCTCGGTCATAAATCCGCTCAATCCCAATCCGGCAATAACTCTCTGCCGGCGCCATACGTTTTTCAGCGCCAAAGAAGGGGTTTGAGATAGAGAATTTTCCATCTTTGTTGGCGGCCATGGCCATGACATGGGCTGCCGTCACGGCTCCTTGGCCACCTAACCCGGACATGCGAATGTTGAGTCTTTTCTTGATCATGAACGACCTCCGGTTCCTTAGGCTTTTCCAGCCAGCTGCTTGGCGGCAGCTTTGCGTTCCTTGTCTTTTGCTGCCAACTCAGCCAGGAACTGCTTTGCCGGCTCGCTGACATATTCCTTGTAGGCAAATCGCTCAGTCGGCTTTTCAGAGTCGCGCATTTCCTGAAGGCCTTCCATGCTGTTCTTGCCAATTTCAAGAATGCAGGGCGTGTAGAGTTGGATGTACGTTGGCCCAATTTCACGTGCGATCAAAACGGAGTTCCGGATGACCTTTTCTACCAGTGACGGTTTGCTTACGGTGCAATTGACCACGTAGTGGCAACCGGACTCCCGAGCAATTTCGGGTAAACGAACCTTGTCAAACAGTTTGCCCACAGGAGCCATTTTCGCGACGAACCCTTTTTGCATCAAACCGCTTTCCTGGCCACCAGTATTCGCGTAGAGCTCGTTGTCAAAACAGATCGTGGTGAATTTCTCCTGACGGAACCACGCCTGCAAGGTCATATCGAGACCGATGTCTACCGTGGCTCCGTCGCCCGCAAGGACGACCACATCTTTGACACGATCCGGGAAGCGCACGCTGAGCGCCCGTTTCAAACCGGATGCAATGGCATTCTGGTTTCCGAAGAGAGAGTGAATGTTATGCACGGCTACCATGGGAAACACCAGGCTGGTGCAGCCCGTGGAACCGACCATGACCGTATCTTCAGGATTAGGCAGGGAAGCCAGAATATACCGGAATGCCATGGACTCAGGGCAGCCCGCGCACAAGGAATGCTGTTCAATCAATTCCTTCGAAGTTCCGATATCCTTCCAACCGCGGTCTTCTTTGCCATAGGTGGCACTCTGGACTAAATCCTGATAGTCCGATGGCATGATGTCATATAGATCCGGCGAAATTTTGATTCGCTCTTTGCTCATGTATGCCTCCTCAAGGCTTATCGATCTCGAGTTTGATGGCTCAGGTCACTGTGTAACGACAGGGAACGATATATCAGCTGCCTCTTCCGGCAAGCGACTCAGAGCGCAAGCCGAGGGCTGTCTTAATCTCGGAGACAATAATTTCCGGTGGCATGGTCATACCGCCGCAGACGTGCGGACCGGCATGGACGCGTTCGCTGTTGGGAATCGTGGCCTTAATTTCCTTTGCCAGCCATCCCGTCACATTGAACTCGGGCACGAAAATATGTTTTGCATTTTTCGTCGCTTCGCGAATCTCTTCTCCGGGCCATGGACGAAGTGATTTCACCTTGACCAACCCGCAACGTACACCTTCGTCCTCAAGCAGGCGGATGGCTTCTCGTCCTTGGGACACAGCGGTACCCGAGGCAACAATGACGACCTCTGCGTCGGTATTTTCAGTATCGACCAGACCATTGATCCACTTGATCGTATGTTTCCGTGACCGCTCGATCGCTGCCCAAATCTCTTGTTGCCAAGAAGCATGAGTGGCATAGCTGATGTAATTGCTCTTCATAATGAAGGGGTCGCGCATCATACGGACAGGAGGGCACTCCATATCCATGCACGGCACGGGGGAACGGTAGGGGTCGTAGGGAGGAAGGCACATGTCAGCCGGGGTCAAATTGACGACGTCCTTGGTGTGGGTCACAAAGAAACCATCGCAACACAAGGCTAACGGCAAATGCACTTCCGGCTCTTCGGATACCATGAAGCCTTTGAGGATCCAGTCAAAGAAATCTTGCGCCGTTTCTGCATGCCAAACGAGCATGCCGGTGTTTAAGAGGTAGGAGATTTCAATGGTGTCTGGCTGAATCGACAGTGGCGAATTGATGCCTCGGCAGGTGACGATCATTTGAATTGGTAAGCGCGCACCAGCCCACATGGGAAAGTTTTCCATGGCACGCATCGTTCCGGGTCCCGCTGTCGTTGTGAAGACTCGCGCTCCTCCGAATGCTGCGCCGGCACATTGGGACATAACGGCGAACTCACTCTCTCCGCGGAAGTAATCACCGATATAACCTTCTGCGAACAACTCCCCGATAAGGGCTGCCGCTTCACTCTGCGGAGTAATGGGATAAGCAATCATCACATCGCAGCTAGCCCGTCTCAACGCCTCTTTAATGACCTCGCTACCAGTATAAAAGGACGGATTGCGAGGAGCTTCATGCATCATTTTCCACGGATCTGTGTAGGTCTGGCCCTTTTTATTCTGTGTCCCGATATGGGATTTTATTTCCGCCATGGACTCGGCCTCCTTTCAATCGTTAGAAGTGCTCCAAACTCGCTAGTTGGAAGCGCTCGTCTTAGCTGATGTCAGCCGTGGTTTAACGGTGCCTTTCAGTTTGCGAATCCACTCGCCCAACTTCAGAATTTTTTCTACTGACGCATCTCTGAAGGAGAGCATGGCGTCTTCATGTCCTGCTTGTGCGCACATCGCGACGGTATAGCACGACGTTCCGCCGCGTATAATCTTGAGGGATAAATTCGCTTGGTGGCAATGCACGCCGATGAACATGCAGCAGTCGATCTTGTTGTGCCAGATGGTGAGATTAGGATGGTTCGGATTGATTTCGACTTCTGGATTAATCTTCGGGTATTTGGGGCGATAGTCCGGCATTGGAATCAGCATCGGCTTTTGCCCTGGCTGCACGCACTCTTTCAGAGTTTCGTAAAGACTTCGGACAGCGGCAGCCTTCTTCGCCGCCTTTTCATTCCAGGCCCAGAGAACGAGAGGACCTGGGAAAATGGTTGGCACCTGAGCCATGAGAAATTGGCGTGCGGCTTCCTCGTAGGCTTTTTCTTCCGGAACGATGACGCCGTTGATATGTGCCTCGCCTGGATTGGGAAGATAGATTCCCATCGAAGCCGCGGCCGGTGGCAGGAAGTGTTCTGGGCCTGGTAACACGCGATACTGAGTCATTCGAACCTGCTCTCTTTTTGGGGTTAACAAACTTGGAGAAGGGACACCATCGGTTAAAGCGTGGAGTCAACGCACTGTATGCTTCCTCGATGTTTTTCTGCAACACAGCAGAAGGCCCACTCTGGGGAAATTTAGGGCCAGCACGTCTGAAGGCACTTAGGTCTTTTGAACTACAGGAGATGCGCCCGCACAAACGGCGCTAAGTGCGCATTATAGGTGGCAATCTTTTGCGTTGTCAATCTAGGGGGCGCTGCTGATTTGAGCCTAGGCCGTGCCTTGGCGGCGACTGGCCGTGAGAGATTGCAAGGGGAAGAATGAGCAGCCGCAAAGGTGCTGCGAGATGGTGCAGTAGAGGTGAGTTATGTGGAAGGCGGTGTCGAAGGCAAAACCTGATGGAAGGGATGGACTTCAATGCGTTCAAAAATTCCGTGGACCATGTATGGATCTTCCTCGGCAAATTTTTGGGCTTCTTCGAGGGAGGAGGCCTCAATGATGATGAGACTGCCGGCTTGATCGGTAAACGGTCCAGCCAGCAGCACCCTCCCCTGGCGATTGAGCGGCTCAAGGTTGGCAAGGTGTGCGGGGCGGTGAATTTTCCGCTTGGCTTGGCCTTCAGGGCCGTCGAAGCCGAGAATCACGAATTTCATCACGAATCAATCGTCTCTTTCCGATGCGGTTGTTTCATCTAAAGGGTGGCGGTCCTTGTAGCCGCAAGACGTCTCATGCCACCACCGAATCTCATCCTCGCCAAACTTCCAACAGAGATAAACGATTCGGCCGTCATGTTTATAGGGGAAATCGCAGAGGCCCAGGTCGACATCTTTAACCACCACGCCAAGCTCGTGAATCGCCTGCAGATTGCCGCTGATTTCATGCAGGGCCTGAATGTAAGTTGCCCCGACCGAGCTGCCGCCACCGAGCGAGGCGTTCGCGCTCGCCTTCTGGATCTCATTCTTCGTGTTCGCGATGACGGTTTTGGCTCGACGGACGGTTGTAAATCGTTGATTCAGTTGGGGGAGAAGTTCATTCGCCTCGGCCAATGTGAATATGCGATCGGGTGTGTCGTGATCTGATTTCGCCATGCGTGTGTCCCGCGGAATCTTTAACACAACACCTGTTCGGCTGCAACCGAGGGTGAGAGGTCTCCATGGGGAGGAGGCGCAAGGGCTCGCGCGAAAGTGTGGGTGTTGCGCTCGCCACCCCTCAGCAGGGCAACGTGGAGGGACCTTTAATATTGACAATGTGTCGGTTGGACGCTAATATCAAGCTAACTTCGCGCTCTATACAACAAGTATTACCTCTGTACATCAGCTCCCGAGACCCATCTCAATCGTAAAATATCCCAGGGCGGTGCAGCGTCGAGTGTTGAAGAGTGGGTTACTTTCGTTTCTGCAAAATCTCAATCGTAAACGCCTTCATCTAAAGCGATCCTGCCATAACACAACCAAACAGGTTGACATCCAGACCATCACTTCCGTGAATTCGTTCATGAGTACTAAATCGTATGTCTCATTTTGGGGAGCTATCGGGTTGAGAGCCTGATAGGGAAGAGGTATGACACAGGTTAAAGGGGAAGTTATGCATCTCGCGGAACTCAAACAGAAGTCGATTGCCGACCTGAATGACGTGGCCCGGGATTTAAAGATTGAAGGCGCGGCAAACCTTCGGAAGCAAGAACTCATTTTTGCCATTCTGCAGGCGCAGACCGAAAAGAACGGCGTGGTGTTTGGCGAGGGGGTCTTGGAGACATTGCCGGACGGCTTTGGGTTCCTTCGAGCGCCGGATTCGAACTATTTGCCAGGACCTGACGATATCTATATCTCCCCATCGCAGATCCGCCGCTTCAATCTGAGAACTGGAGATATCGTATCGGGGCAGATTCGCCCACCGAAAGAGAGCGAACGGTATTTCGCGTTGCTCAAGGTGGAAAAAGTTAATTATGAGGACCCGGAAGTCGCGCGTGACAAGATTCTGTTCGACAATCTCACCCCGCTCTATCCCGAGGAACGTTTAAATCTGGAGTTCGACCGGGAAGAATATTGCACGCGTGTAATGGACCTTACGACGCCGATCGGTAAGGGGCAGCGCGGTTTGATTGTCGCAGCTCCGCGAACCGGAAAAACGATGTTGCTGCAGGCGATCGCCCGAGCCATTCTGAAGAATCACAAGGAAGTTACCCTCATTGTTCTCCTGATCGACGAGCGCCCGGAAGAAGTCACGGATTGGCAGCGTCAGGTCAAAGCTGAAGTCATCAGCTCCACGTTTGACGAGCCGGCTCAGCGGCATGCGCAGGTTGCGGAGATGGTATTGGAAAAAGCGAAGCGTCTGGTTGAGCACAAAAAAGACGTGGTCATTCTGCTCGATAGCATCACTCGGTTGGCTAGGGCCTACAACACGATTGCCCCTCCCAGCGGGAAGGTCCTCTCGGGCGGTCTTGACTCTAATGCTCTCCAGCGGCCGAAGCGGTTTTTCGGTGCAGCTCGGAACATTGAAAATGGCGGCAGTCTGACCATCATGGCCACTGCGCTGATCGACACCGGTAGTCGCATGGATGATGTGATCTTCGAAGAATTCAAGGGTACCGGCAATATGGAAGTGCACCTGGATCGGCGCCTGGCGGACAAGCGGCTCTTCCCTGCCATCGATATCAGTCAGTCTGGCACTCGTAAGGAAGAGTTGCTGGTTGACCGTGACCGCTTAAACAAGATGTGGATTCTGCGCAAGGTCTTGAGCCCGTTGGGCACCATGGAAGCCATGGAGTTCCTCATGGACAAGATCGGTGGGACCAAAACGAATCAGGAATTTTTGCAATCAATGAATCGGTAGGCACCGCTTGCCAGTGTAGGCCACTCCAGTGTAAAGTCGTGCACCCTGGCGAGCAGGACGAGTCAATGATTCTAGGTCAGTAGAGGAGCAGGTATGCAAAAGGGAATTCATCCAGTCTACCGTGAAGCGACAGTGCACTGTGCTTGCGGGAACACGTTCAAGACCCGATCCACTATTGGTGACATTAAGGTCGACATTTGCGCAGGGTGCCATCCGTTCTTTACCGGAACCCAGAAGATCGTCGATACGGAAGGGCGTGTCGAACGGTTTAAAAAGAAGTACGCCAAAAAAGACAAGTAGGCCTCAGTCAGGACATCATGGAGACCCTGCTTCCTTTTGGGGCAGGGTCTCTTGTTTTTTGGGCTTCAGGGCTATGGCCGGAATGGGCGAGACATGGAAGATGGGCTGATCAAAAAATGGGAAGCGATGGCTGCGCGGTTCCAGGAGCTGACGAATCAGCTCATGGACCCGACGGTCCTCAATCAGCCGGGCATGATTCACAAGCTCAATAAAGAGCGAACGGAGTTAGAGGAGCCTGCTCAGGAGTTTGCCGCCTATTCCCAAGCCCAGAAGCAACTCCACGAAGTGACGGTGATGCTGCAGGATTCCGGCACCGGGGCTGACATGAAGCAGCTCTTTGCAGAAGAGAGCGAGCATTTGACTCAACAGCTCTTGGACATCGAGGCTCGCGCGAAGGACTTCCTTACTCCGAAAGATCCCCGCGATGAGAAGAATGTGTTTCTCGAGATCCGGGCTGGCACGGGGGGAGACGAGGCCGCCTTATTTGCGGGAGATCTCTTTCGCATGTATCTCAAGTATGCAGAGCGGAATCGCCTTCGGCTGGAGGTGGTCGATGCCTCTGAGACGGGCATCGGCGGCTACCGTGAAGTGATCGCTCTGCTAGAGGGAAAGGGAGCTTACGGCCGTCTGCGGTATGAGAGCGGAGTGCACCGCGTGCAGCGCGTCCCTACTACAGAAGCCAGTGGAAGAATACACACCTCTACGGTTACGGTGGCGGTGATGCCGGAGGTGGACGAAGTGGATGTCCACATTGATCCCAAAGATCTGCGTATCGATACATTTTGTTCCTCGGGTGCTGGTGGACAGAGTGTCAATACGACGTACTCGGCCGTTCGCATCACGCACATTCCCACTGGCGTCGTCGTCAGCTGTCAGGATGAGCGGTCACAACTGAAAAATCGAACCAAAGCCATGCGAACCTTGCGGGCGCGGATTGTGGAGGCAGAGCGGGAAAAGCAGGAGGCGGCTATTGCCCAAGACCGTAAGTCGCAGGTTGGGACCGGTGACCGGAGCGAGAAAATCCGCACGTACAATTTCCCCCAAAACCGTGTGACCGACCACCGCGTTGGACTAACCGTTCATAAGCTTGATCAGGTGTTGGCGGGCGATCTGGAGGAAATTGTGCAGGCGTTGAGAGCGCATTACGAACATTTGGCCAGTCTGGAAACAAAATGAGGCAGCAGCAGTTGGCAGACGCCGCCTGTTCCGTATCGAGTCTCGGCGAGTTACTGAGAAAGTCGGAATCTCGCCTGGATGCCGCAGGCATCGACCAGCCCGCCTTGGAATCCGCCTGGTTGGTGGAGCATGTTTTGAAACTCTCGCCACTCATGCAGCGAATCAATACAGAGCGCGGTTTAACGCCTGAAGAATGTGAGGGAGTGCAGGTGTTGGTCGAACGGCGAGCCAATCGTGAGCCGCTGCAGTATGTGCTTGGTACGCAAGAGTTTTGCGGACGGGATTTTTTCGTCACCCCCTCGGTCCTCATTCCCCGTCCTGAGAGCGTATTGTTGGTGGAGGAAGCAGTCCGTCGGTGCGTGCAGATATCAGACGCGACCATCGTAGATGTGGGGACCGGATCAGGGTGTTTGGCCGTATCCGTGGCCTCGGCTTTGCCGACGGCGCGCGTATTAGCCATCGACGCCTCGACCGATGCCTTAGTGGTCGCACGAAACAACATGGCACGGTACGGGGTTGAGGCACGTATTACTTGCCTCCAGGGGGACTTGCTGGATCCGATCGGTCAGGAAGGGTTGCCCAATCAGGTTGAAGTCATCCTGTCCAACCCTCCCTATATCCCGGACGGGGATGTCGAGACCCTTCAGCCGGAGGTAAGAGATTTCGAGCCTCGGTTGGCGCTGGCAGGAGGTCATGACGGCATGGATGTGCATCGCCGCTTGATTGCACAGGCGCCGGCGTATTTGAAGCCCGGTGGGGCCCTGCTTATGGAAGTGGGAATCGGCCAGGCAGCAGCTGTCTGCCGTCATGCTGAAGAAGGTGGTCGGTTTCGTACCTATGTGGTGTTGCGGGACCAGGGCGGCATTGAACGTGTCGTCTGTTTCGAGAAAAAAGAAGAGTCCTTATCATCTTCATCGTCCTGACCTCCATAGCCATCGATGATGCACCAATGATTCCCTGAGACTGATGGATCAGATTCTTATTCAAGGCGGACGTCGACTCCAAGGCGAGGTCCGCACCAGCGGGGCAAAAAACGCGGCATTGCCGATTCTTGCTTCCACCATTCTGGGTGGGGGCGAATGTGTGCTGTCGAACATGCCACGAGTAGTGGATGTGTTGACCATGGGCAAGTTGCTGCGCATGCTGGGCATTGCCGTCTCTCAGGAGGGCGATCAGACGGTTGTGCAGGCCGAAGCCATTGCATCGACGGAAGCGCCCTACGATTTGGTCCGCACCATGCGGGCATCGGTGCTGGTCTTAGGTCCGCTCGTGGCTCGATTGGGGGAGGCCAAGGTTTCCCTTCCCGGCGGGTGCGCAATCGGCTCTCGACCGGTGAACTTTCACTTGGCTGGTTTGGAAAAAATGGGCGCCGCAGTTGAAATCGAACATGGGTATATCAAGGCCAGCGCGCGTCGCTTGCGGGGCAGTCGCATTTACTTTGATACGCCGAGCGTCACCGGGACCGAGAATCTCATGATGGCGGCCGTGTTGGCAGAGGGCACCACGGTACTGGAAAATGCTGCGAAAGAGCCTGAAATCAGCGATCTGGCGGCATTCCTCGTCAAGCGCGGTGCGCGCATCGCCGGTGCAGGCACAGATATGATTACGATTGAGGGCGTGACCGAATTGCATGGCGCCGATCATGAAGTCATTCCCGACCGCATTGAAGCCGGGACCTATCTGGTGGCTGGAGCGATTACCGGTGGTGAGGTGATCGTCGATCGGTGCCGTCCCGAGCACATGGAACCCTTATTGATGAAACTGCGGGAAAGCGGCGCCGAGTTGATTGAGGAAAAGGAACGCGTTCATCTCAAGGTCACGGGGCGATTGAAAGGGACGAATGTGCGAACGAGTCCACATCCCGGATTCCCCACCGATATGCAGGCCCAGTTTGTGGCCCTCATGGCGGTGGCCGAAGGAACCAGCGTGGTTACGGAGACCATTTTCGAGAGCCGGTTCATGCATGTGGAAGAGCTGCGCCGTATGGGAGCGGATATTCGTGTCGAAGGCAATCGAGTGGTGATTACGGGCAAGGAACGTTTGACAGGCGCGCCGGTGATGGCTTCCGATCTTCGCGCCAGCGCGGGCCTCATCGTCGCTGGTCTCGCGGCGGAAGGTACCACCGAGGTGTCGCGTGTGTATCACCTCGATCGTGGCTATGAACGGTTGGAAGAAAAGCTCCGGATCTTGGGGGCCAGCATCGAGCGGAGAAAGGGAAAGTGAACGTGAAGGCGAGGAAATCGCAAGACGAAAAGCCGAAAGGACTCACGATCGCGCTGTCGAAAGGGAAATTGCTCGGGCCGGTTCTCCATCTCATGAAGGCGGCCGGTTATTACAGCCCAGGGTTGTCTGTGGAAAGCCGGAAGTTGGTATTTGACTGTGCCGCCAACAATGCCACCTTTCTGATCGTGCGGCCGACCGATGTCCCGACCTATGTCGAACATGGGGCCGCGGATGCGGGTGTGGTAGGGAAAGATGTCTTGCTGGAGCAGGGCAGCGATGTCTACGAGCCGTTGGATTTAAAGGTGGGAGCGTGTAGAATCTCGGTCGCCGCGTTGCAGGGACAGCCATCACCGGATCGGTGGTCCTCGAAGGTCCGGGTGGCCACAAAGTACCCCAACGTCACCGAGCGCTACTTCAATCAGCGCGGAATGCCGGTTGAGATCGTCAAACTGTATGGGTCGATCGAGCTTGCCCCGATTGTTGGATTGGCCGATCGCATTGTCGATCTGGTTGAGACGGGCAGTACGTTAAAGGCCCATGATCTGGCGGAGGTAGAGGTGATTACCCACTCCACCGCCCGATTGATCGTCAATCGGGCCAGCCTCAAATTGAAACATGAACCGTTGCAGGTGTTGATCGATCGGCTGCGCACAGCCGTGGCTGCGGAGTAGCGCGGCCGACCTATCCCACGCGGGCAGTCGTGGGTTCCCATGATGCGGCGCCCGATACTGGCGGCGCAGCGGCAGGACGGATGTCATGACTATTCTCGAGAGTACCGATCGAGCCTTCGCCAAAGCCTTACGAAAAATCACAGCCCGCTCTCGTTCGCAAGCGGCCACTGTCGAGAAAAGCGTGCGCGCGATCCTTCAGGCGGTGGAGAAAGGCGGAGACCGCGCGGTGCTGCGGTATACCAAGAAGTTCGATCGGGTCTCGTTAACGCTTGATCAGATCCGTGTGACACCGGAGGAGATCAAAGAAGCCTATTATCACATTCGCAAAGATGAGGGCGATTCGCTCCGGTATGCCGCTGAGCGGGTGCGGCAGTTTCACGAACGGCAGCGCACCAAAACCTGGATGTACCAGGAGGAGAATGCCACGCTCGGCCAGATGGTAACCTCGCTTGATGCCGTCGGTGTGTATGTGCCGGGAGGCAAAGCCGTCTATCCGTCCTCGGTGCTGATGTGCGCGATTCCTGCGAAGGTGGCCGGAGTCCGACGCATTGTCATGTGCACACCCACGCCCAAGGGCGAGATCAACCCCTATTTGCTCGTCGCGGCTGATATCGCCGGGGTGGATGAAATCTATCGGGTCGGCGGAGTGCAGGCCATCGGCGCGATGGCCTTTGGGACGAAGAGCATTGCCAAAGTGGATAAGATTGTCGGGCCGGGCAACATGTATGTCGCGACGGCGAAGCGATTGCTCTATGGCACCGTCGGAATCGATATGGTGGCCGGTCCCAGCGAGCTATTGGTGGTGGCGGACGACGATGCGAAGCCGGCGCATGTCGCAGCCGATCTGTTGTGTGAAGCGGAACATGACGAAGACGCGCAGGTCTACCTGGTGACCACCTCCGCATCGCTGGCAAAAGAGGTCGTACGGCTCATTCAGGTCCAGTTGAAGGGCTTGCAGCGGGAGAAAATCGCGGCCAAATCGATCGCACGACATTTTGTCGCGTTCGTCGTTCCTACCATGGATGAGGCCATCGAGGTGGCGAACGATATCGCGCCCGAACATCTGACCTTATCGGTCGATCGTCCGTTTGATTATCTGGAGCAGATTCGCCATGCCGGGGCGCTCTTTCTGGGTCGTTATACGCCGCCTGCCGTAGCCGATTACGTGGCCGGGCCGAACCACGTGCTGCCGACGGGCGCCACTGCCCGGTTCTTTTCGCCGTTGTCCGTCAACGACTATGTGAAGGTCAGTAACATCGTTCATTACACCAGGGAAGAATTGACGAAAGCCAAGGACCATATCGTCAGACTGGCGCATATCGAAGGCTTCGATGCGCATGCCAAATCCGCTCAAAGCAGGTTTTCATGAAAAACACCGGAGCTCCCAGACAGGCCTCGTTGCATCGCGCGACAAAGGAAACCGATATTCGTGTCGAATGGACCTTGGACGGTACGGGCCAGGGGAAGATCGACACGTCCATTCGGTTTTTTGATCACATGTTGGATCTGCTAGCCAAACATGGGTTTTTCGATCTCACCGTGCAGGCCAAAGGTGACATCGACATCGACGAGCATCATACGGTGGAGGATGTGGGCATTGTCATGGGCAAGGCGCTGCATCAAGCGCTAGGCGAAAAGGCGGGGATCAAGCGATTCGGATGGGCGTCAGTGCCACTGGACGAGACGCTTGCGCAGGTGACGGTGGATCTCAGCGGTCGGCCCTATCTGGTCTATAACGTCAATTTGCCGGACCGGAAGATCAAAACGTTCGACCTGGGGCTGTTCGAGGATTTTTTCCAGGCCTTCGTCACCCATGGCGGCCTGAATCTGCACATAAACCTGCAATATGGTCGCAATCCTCACCACATCATGGAAGCCATCTTCAAGGCGTTGGCGCGGGCGCTGGACCAAGCCACGTTGCCCGAAGAGCGGCTGTCAGGAGCGGTTCTCTCGACGAAGGGAAGCCTCTAGTCAGATCCGGGGTGTGAGACGGGGGCAGCGGTAGCTGCCATTACGCATCGTCCGCGAAAGCAACATGATCGCCATCATTGATTACGGTATGGGGAACCTGCGCAGTGTCTCGAAAGCCTTTGAGGCCGTGGGACATCAGGCTGTGGTCACGCGCGAGGCCCGCGTCATTGCGGGTGCCAGCCATGTGGTGTTGCCCGGCGTGGGGGCATTCGGGGATTGCATGGCGAACCTGGAGCGATATGAGTTGATCGGGCCCATCCATGCCGCGATTCAATCCGGCAAGCCGTTTTTGGGTATCTGCCTCGGTTTGCAACTACTCTTCACGGAAAGTGAAGAATTCGGGACACACAAGGGCCTGGGAATCATTCCCGGCCGTGTGAAGAAGTTTGTGCTGGATGCTTCGTTAAAGGTGCCGCATATGGGCTGGAACGATATCCGGATCATGCGGCCTGCGCCAATATTTGCCGGGATTGCACCGGGCAGTTACTGTTACTTCGTGCACTCCTATTATGTTGAGCCTGCCGATTCCGCGGTCGTTGCCACCGTGACTGACTATGGAGCGCCATTCGCATCCGCGGTGTGGAAAGACAATGTCGTCGCCTGCCAGTTCCATCCTGAGAAGAGTCAGGCCGTCGGTCTTCAGGTGATTAAGAATTTCGGGGCCTGGACGTGAGTACCTGCATCCCGCGAACGCTGTTCATTCTGCTCTCCGTAGTGCTGACCACAGGGTGCAGCGGAACCAAGGTCA
>ERZ724507.767-NODE-767-length-14149-cov-3.814602_pt1 | contig 14149 bp, 8 predicted proteins | sample MGYA00376040_ERZ724507 | MGnify/ENA primary metagenome ERZ724507 (study PRJEB28724, sample SAMN07190883) | activated sludge metagenome | isolation source: activated sludge of sewage treatment plant in Hong Hong | place: Hong Kong | collected 2016-03-17 ...
CGATCGCCGACATGTTCCGGTACTACGTACGGAGCGGGAAGACGGGGAGCCCGGAGGGGAAGGCCGAGCCGCGCTCCCAGAGGTCCTGGTCGGGGTCGGCGAAGAGGGCCGCCGGCGCGGCCGCGCCCTCGCGCATCAGCTCCGCGAGGACGCCCCACCACGGCGTGGGGAAGTCCTGCGCCTCGTCCACCACGAGCGCGTCCCACTCCTCGCCGAGCTTGGCCGCCGCCTCCAGCAGGAGGAGCCCCGACGTCTCGTTCCAGAAGTCCCGCGTCGCGTCGCTCAGGTCGTCGGGCGGCTCGCTCCACGCCACCCCGGCCCGCTCGCACAGCTCCTTCGCGAGCTCGTGGTACGAGCCGGCCCACACCCGCCCCGCCAGCCCCTCCCACGACCCGCACGCCGACCGCAGGTGGTGCGCGAGCGGCCGGTTGAAGCAGAGGAGGAGCACGCCCTTCCCCGCGGCCGCGAGCCGTCGCGCCCGCTCCACCGCGACCACCGTCTTCCCCGTCCCCGCCCCGCCGCGCACGAGGGCGCGGGGGTTCAGGTCGAGGAAGTCGAGGCAGACGTCCTGCTCCTCGTGGAGGAGGGCGAGCGCCTTCTCCTCCCACCCGAGCGCCGACCCGAGCGTCAGCGTGAGCGAGAAGTGCGGCGCGAGGACGTGCTGCCCGAGCCGCTTCACCCACTTCTTCGTCAGCTTCTCGGCCGCCCGCCCCTCGCCCCAGGCCCTGAAGAGCGCCGCCACCCGCGCCTCGACGTCGCCGGCGAGGTCGCCCGCGTCGAGCACGAGCGTCCGCGGCGCGCTCACCGCCTCGACCCCCGCCGGGAAGTCGCAGTCGGGGAAGACGACCGCGTGCCCGTGGACGAACTCCGGCATCGCCTGCCCCTCGACGCGCAGCTCGGCGGTCTTCGCGGCCAGGGCCTTCACGTTCCGCTGCGCCTGGAGGAACGGGTCCTTGATCTCGTGCACCGCCCCGCCGCGGTCCGTCGACGTCCACGTCCCCGTCCGCCCGTCGAACGCGACGCGGCCCCCCTTCACCTCCAGCACGAGCATCCCCAGCTCGGGATGCAGCAGCAGCAGGTCCGCCTCTCCCTCGCGCACCCCGCCGTCGAACGAGTACCAGGTCTTGCGGTGGTAGATCCGGTAGTCGTCGGGGAGGGCCTGGAGGGCGAGGAGGACCTTGGCCTCGCCGGAAGCGGAGGCGATGGGGAGTGGGGGGAGTGGGAGGGCAGGGATGAGGGTGGGCATGGAAATACTCCAGGATCTCCAGCTCGGAACGGCCACTAGGAAGAGCTCCCAGCGAGACACTCCAGTCAGCGCCTAGGCGATTGCTGCGTGTTCCAGTTCCTCCGGTAGCGGCCGTACTCCTGCGGCCAGCAAAGCCTGCTCTGTGTGATCAAAGGAAGCGCCCGGAGGAATGAATACGAGAACCCCATCTCGTCCTCTCGTAAGCAAGACTCTGTAGACATTCTTGAGAATCTGTTCGGGGTCCTTCTGCTGATACCTTCTTCTTGGGGGCATCAGCTTCCACACGGTACCGGTCCAGAGCAGGTCATCGCCCCAACAGACGATCGGGAGATCCAGCTCAAGCCCTTGGCACTGGAACTCTGTGACGACAGCCTCGAGACTGCAACACGAGGAAGGATCGGTTGGCGGAGCGTTGAACCACCGAGCTGTCCGAAGCCTCCTCGTAGCGTCCCAGGAGTTGTCCACGCCGTAACTCGGCAGGGATCGTGCGCCAGACGAAGCCAGCAACCCGTAACGCCTCTCGGGTTCACCCTCGTATCGCTGCCGCGCATAGGTCTTCGCCTCATCGAGGTTCCTGGTGAGGTGGAGCGGGAAAGCCTCCCCATGAATCCTCATGGCATGGCGCGCTGCAAAGCCGAGGTTCCCTTCGAGTAGCGTGGCCACCCAGGAATGAAGCTGCTCTGCCCGACGAGAGCGAAGGCTGATGGTGAGATCGAGGGGGGCGTGCGCTTTGACGGCCAGACCACAGAAGGCGTCGGCCAAGCGCGGCGGACAGTGAACGGTCCACAGCTTCTTGGCGATAGGGGGTTGAGCGGATTCGGCCCACTGTTGCAGTCCGCCTTCCTCCCCCGAGTAGATCTCTTGTCCATCACCAACGAGACCCACGAGGCTGGCCCAGTCGCGAATCTTCTCTCCTGCAGTAATCAAGAGCTCGGGTTCGCCTCTGTCCACCCCTCTCTGCTTGAGCATGTAGGCGCTATCCCAGGCCCTCTGAGCTTCATCAAACACGACGACGTGTTCGGTCGGGGTCTTGCCGTTGATTCCGTATTCGCGAATGAATCGATGTAGATCGCGGACGAATACCCGACTCTTAAGCGCGTCCTGAAGAACTTCGACTAAGGGACCGTTTCCAGAGAGGAACATGGCGTCGGCAGCGTCGACGGAGGCTTCGTAGACGAATCTGAGGCCGGCCAGGGTCTTCCCAGACCCAGGCACACCAGCCAGGAAGATGAGGTATCGCGCCTTCTCTCTCGAAGCATCCGCGGCCAGCTTCTTCAGTAGCGCGACCGCCTCCGGAATGCCCGCCGAAAGCGCGCGCTTCACATGAGGTAATGGTTCGTGTCGAAAGATCCGTCGCGCAGCCTCGACAAGCGTTGGAAGCGGCGCATATCTTGAGTTGAGCCACGTCTCGAGCGGAATCGATCCGGCGCTTGCGGTCTTTCGAATGAAGCCGCTCAAAGAGGCTGGGTCAAGAACCGCTACGCCGTTTGCGGTTTCGCCCGGGAACCTCGCGCGTGTCAAAACAACGGCTGAATCTATCTTCTTTCCGTGGCTGCCCTCGTGATACTCGGAAAGATCTCGCGCGTATGCCGCAACCTGATCGCCGAATGCTGCATGAAGCCGGGACCCGGACTTGAATTCGAGGACCGCGATCGAGGCGCCTGTCAGAATTACGACATCCGGTCTTCGGCCTCCCTCAAGAGGGAGCTCGTACTCGAAAGTGATACCCCACCCGCTGGCGGAAGAATCAGCGTCACAGAGCTCTCGCAGGGCAAGACGAAGGACTTCGTATTGCTCCTTCCACGCCACTACCTGCGTTCCGGCGGGCTCGGACGCAAAGAGGCCTTCGTGATGTGTTCTCAGCGAACCCAGCCAAGGATCGCGAGGTGTCTCTAGGAACTCGGTGACCGTACCGGCCCAGCCCCACTGCGTACGTTGAGTCATGAGATGGAATCCTCTTCTGTCGCCGCTCCCCGCAGGCACTGCCGTGGGCCTGTCGAGGCTGGGGCGTTGATAGAGGTCACTTTGGTGCCGCTCCCAGGGCGGTCCGAACGATCGCGATCGCGTGATTCGTATCGATCCATCGGGTGGCTTCCCGGGGCGTACCGTCGAGATAGCGAAGACGATTGACGCGGGCCTCGTCTAGCAGGCCCTCCTCGCGAACTGCGTCTTGATGGGCAGCGAGGACCCAGGCGATATCGGTCAAGGAAATGGTTCTCTCCTGAAAGCCTCTGGGACCACCGTCAATCCGGATGCCGCCATCTCGTGAAGGCCCGACGATGCGAATGGACTTGTCGTCATAGGAGATAACGCTCTCGCCTTCCTGTGCTCGCTGAAGGGCCCTGGCGATGAGAGCTGCCGCCGCGCTCTTGAATGCTTCGGGAAGCCGCCGGGAGACGCCTCGGGACAAGGACACGGCTCTCCACGTGGACAGATCAAGCTCAGGAACCTCCCACGTGCCTTCTTCGGGCCGCCATCGTCCGACACCGCAGTATCGCCAGGGCAAGCCTGCGCCGGCTCGCGCGAGAACGAACGCGGTCTCGGCAGGCCGGCCGGAGCCAGGGCGGGCCAACCTGTCGGGTGCAGTGAAACTGCCGGGGCCCTCGACAAAGAAGAAGAGGTGTCCACCGACGTGGCCCTCTTGAGGGGCGTCATCGAGACCAAACGCCGAGGCCAGACCAGCATCCGGGATGAGCGCTCCGACCGGCGGCGCAAGGTCTTCCGGACGGATCACCTGTTGAACGACTGCAATCGGCCGAGTCTCCTCTGAGCCCTCGAAGTCGGGGACGTCAGGATTGTTCGAACGGAGCAGCCAGCGGCCCCCTTCCCGGACGACGCGTTTGAGCTGGTATCCGGCTTCGCCCGAGGCGTCGCGGTTCTCGATCAGCGCGGGCCTCCCCGTGTAGTGGAGATTCTTGAGCGCTTCGCCGCGTGCCCACCGCAGGACGACCCAGTCGCCATCGTGGATGGGGTCGCTACCGCCGTCCATCGATGTCCCGGAGGCGCGGACTGCGAAGAGCTTGGTGTCTTCTCGGCCGATGGGCAGCTGGACTTCGTCTGCCGTGTCAGATTCGGAGTCGGTTGCCGCACCCTCGTCCCATGTGTCACGCCGCGCAGCCCCTGCCGCCGCCCTGAGAGACGGATACGCCGGCACACGAAGACGGCTTGGGACGTGAACGATCTGGCCTGAGGGCTCTACCCATAGACCGTCGGGCGTCGAGCGGAAGCTGATGTAGAAGTTCGTCCCCGGATTCCCGGCGCGAGGCCCGAACCAAGTGCGCATGAGGTCGGGAAGCTGGTTCCTATCTGAGCCGACGGGCCTCGCGACGTTGCAGAACTCCCTGGCGAAGCGGAACCGCCACATCGTGCCGTTCGGGGCCCTCACGTCCGTCTCACCCAGCGGGAGGTCGGGGCGCTCGTTTCTGGACGGAAGCTTGAGGATTGGATCGCGCCGGTTCCAGGTGACCTTGCAGGTGAAGGACCCGGCCGGTCCGGACGTCTTGTACCGCTGGCGGTACTGCGCGAGGCGGTAGTCGACGAGCTCGCGGGTCATCGCGGCGAAGGCCGCTTCGCATCCCTTCGCCACGGGGAGAGTCGGGAGAAGCGTGTCGCCCTCCAAACGGAACCACCGCCGCTGGGGGCCTTCGGTCCAGGCGCGAATCGGGTTCTCCTCCCAGTAGCGGAGCCAGACGGTCCAATCCGGATGCTGCGGGTCGGGAAATCGAGTGACGGCCTGTATGTCGCGCAGGAGCTCCGGTGATCGAACGATCAGTGCGTGGCACCGTCTCGAAAGGTCTGAGACGGCAAGGCCCGTGGCCAAGGCGTCTGCCTCGAGGAGGGCCTCCAGTACCACCATCTTGAAGCTCTTCGCCATCGCGGTCGTCTCGAGCTCCTCGAACCAAGACTTCGCGGTGCCCCAGGCATTCGCTTCCTCGGGCTCAAGGTCGTTCTCCGATGCCACGAAAGCGAACCAGCCCGGAAGCCTTGAGGGAAGGTAGCCGAGTCGGTACATCTCCCCGGCTGTCGGCCGCGAGCCTCGAAGCGTTCGCAGCTCCCGGTAAGCGCGAATGACCTCGCTCTCGCCTTTGGGGAGTAGCTTGCGAAGGAGGTCGACGGCCTCCAGCTCGATTTTCACGGAGCAGCCGGGGGGAAGATCGGGCACTTCTGCGCCGGTGAGGAAACCGCGAAGAGTGACGATTTTCCGGCCAAGCGTGAGCAGGAGCCGGACCCGATCAAGGAATACGCGGTGGTTTCCGACAAAGTCGATGACGGTGAGGTGGGGTTTCCCTTCCGTCTTGCGAAGGCCTCGTCCGAGCTGCTGCAGGAAGAGGACCGGGGACTCGGTCGGCCGAAGCATCGCGACCCTGTCAATGCCCGGGAGGTCGATGCCCTCGTTGAAGAGATCTACCGCGCAGACTGCGTCGAGATTCCCTCGCCGAAGCTCCTCCAGTGCGTCTCGCCTCTGCTCCATCGGCGTCTCGGCGGTCACCACTTCGGACCTGACGCCGTGCTCCATCAGCCAGGTTCGGACGAAGGTCGCATGGCGCACGGAGCAGCAGAACACGAGCGACCTCGAGGCGGCGTGCTCTTGCCATGCTTCCCAGAAACGAGACATCCGGGCTTCGGTGGCTGCGGCTTCGGAGAGAGCCTCCAGGTCGAAACGGTTGTTCCTCCAGGGGATGTCCTCGTAGTCGACTGTGTCTTTCAGCCCCCAGTACTGAAAGGGGCACAGCAGGCCTTGGTCGACGCCGACGCCGAGTCCAGCCTCGAAGGCGACGTGATCGTCGAAGAGACCGCGTACGTCGGCGTCGTCGGCCCGGTCCGGCGTCGCTGTAAGCCCGAGCACGAATGCGGACCGAATGTGATCGAGAACGCGCCGATAGCTGTCCGCCGTGGCGTGATGTACTTCGTCGACGATGACGTAGTCGAACGATTGCGCGTCGAGCTTCGCGAGACTTTCGCGCCGAGAGAGCTTCTGCACGGAGGCGAAGACGAGGTCGCCCCCGAGATCTCCGTTGCTGCCGACGAACCAGGAGAAGCGCGGCGTATGGCCGAGATGGCGCGCCAGTCTTCCGAATGTGGCCGCAGCCTGCTCGAGGATCTCTGACCGGTGCGCCACGAAAAGGAGCCGTGGAAACGAACCCTGCTGCTGCGCCATTGCAGCGGCGTCGAAGGCGGCGAGCCAGGTCTTACCGAGTCCGGTGGCGAGGACGACGAGCGCACGTCCGCGGCCCTCGTCCCTTGACGTTCGGAGCGCCTCCAGCGCTTTCGCCTGGAGTTCGTGCGGAACTGGGATGGGACCTTCGGGCTCTTCGGTCTCCTCTTCAGCCGGGAGCGCCTGCGGTGTGGAGCGAGCACGTTCTTCGTAGCCGGAAAGCCATTCCGAAGTCAGAGGCGTTGCGATGGCCCAGAGTTCGTCGAAGCCGCGCAGAAGACGGTTCCAGGCCTCCGGGGAAGCGGTCCTGTCCACTCGCAGGTTCCACTCGATTCCGCCGTCCAGGGCCGACCGGGAGATGTTGCTGCTGCCGACGAAACCGACATCAGTTTCCTTCCCTTCGAAAACCCAGCTCTTAGGGTGAAACGCCGTGCCGGCGGGCGTCAGCCTCGCTGTCTCGACGACTCTGGTCTCGAGCCGCCCGTGGGGCGAAAGATCCTCCGGCTCGGCACCAGTCGGTGCGGACCAGACAGCCTCCCATCCGAGGAGCCGCTCGAGAGCAACACCCTGAGTGATCGCGAGGTAGTCGCCGGTCAGCAGGCGGACTGAGCCGCCTCTATCTCGAAGTGCGGCAAGGTCCTCCCGGATGAGCTCGAGGCCGCTGTCTTGCACGAAGGCGGCCACGATTGACAGCCTAGTCGTCGTCTCGAAGAGAGGGCGTATATGGGAGAGAAATGGGTCCTTACTCCCTCCCGTCGCGAGCGGGGACACCTTCGGAACGAGATAGTTTCCACGGCCCGGAATGGTGTGGCGGACGCCGCCGCGTGGATCGGGAACGTCGCCGAGAAACCGGGGAATCACGTGGACGTGAAGATGCGGCACGGTCTGGCCGGCCGCTGGACCTGCATTGAAGCCGACGTTGTATCCATCAGGATGCAAGTCGTGGTCGAGGCGAGCCTTCACCTCGTCAATGAGAGCGAAGATCGCGACCCTCTCTTCGGTACTCGCCTCGAACCACGTCGCGACCTCGCGAAAGGGGACGACGAGCGTGTGGCCCGGGCTCACCGGGAATCCGTCGCGAATCGCGAACGCCAGTGAGTTGTTCGCGATCCACTCGCTTCGCGGGCGTTGCGTGAAGACGGATGGCATCAGGTCAGTCGGTCAACAGGTCCGACCCGCACATGATAGGCAGTCAGCCGCGGCGCGGACGGTGTCCTTTGAAGCTAGGCCGCATCATGCTCGCCGTCGCCTTCCAACGAACCGCCCTGCCCAGCGAGGGGCAGGGCGGCTCATGGACTGGTCCTACCTCGCCAGGATCGTCCTCGGATCCGCCGTCGCCGCGTCGATGACGGAGGCGTAGGCCGCGACCTGGGCTCCCGGGGTGGAGCTCGAGACGAGGACGCTGCCGCCGACGAGATTCGTTACGCCGAGGTTGTTCGCGAGGTTGAGCTGGACGAAGCCGAGGGGGCCGACGGTGGTGGTGTAGCTCGTGGCGGTGGTGCCGTCGGGGAGGAGGACCTGGAGGGTGACGACGGCCTCGGTCTCCTTCATGTTCGCGAGGACGACGTTCGTCCGGAAGCGGTCGTCCTGGCGGACGCCGGCGAGGGACCGCGGGGTTGCGCCGACGGCCTCGGAGGCGCCGAGGGCGGGAACGCTCTGGCCGTAGCTGCCGCCGGTGGGCGAGGCGGTCCAGGTCGGGCCCTGCGCGGCGAGCGTCGTGCTGCTGGAGCGGATGAGGATGGGGCCCCAGTCCGTCTCGCGGCCGAAGACGGTGGCGAGGACGTCGGGCCAGGTGAGGGTGACGCGCGCCGGGATGGTGTACGTCCGCTCGGGGCCGCCCGCGCCGTTCCCGTCGTGGCCGAGGAGCTTGAGCGCGAGGGTGGCCGGCTGCGAGCCGCTGTTCATCACGGTGAGGTCGGTCGTCCAGAAGGCGTTCACGCCGGCGACGCGGGCGGAGGAGGGGAGGATCCAGGTGCCCGCGTACGTGGAGGGGACGGCCGAGACGGTGAGGCTCGCTGTGGCCGTGCCGCCGGGGCCAGTGACGGTGAGGGTGTAGGGCGAGCCGACGAGGGGCGTGACGGTGACGCTGCCGGTGGTCGGGACGCTGCCGACCCCCTGGCTGATGGAGGCGGAGGTGCCGCCCGTGCTCGACCAGGAGAGGATCGTCCGCTGGCCGCTGGAGACGGCGGGTGGGTTCGCGCTGAAGAAGGCGATGGAGGGCGCGGCGACGGCGGTGACGCCGACGCCTCTCGTCTTCGACGTGGAGCCGCTCGCGTTCGTGGCCGTGAGGGTGACGTTGAAGACGCCCGCGCTGGAGAAGACGTGCGTGGGGTTCCGGGCCGTGGAGGTCTGCCCGTCGCCGAAGTTCCAGAACCAGGAGGTGGCGCTGCCGGAGGAGAGGTCGTAGAAGGTGACGGTCTCGCCGACCTTCGGCGAGTCGGGGGAGAAGCTGAAGTCGGCGACGGGGGCCGGGGCGGCGCCGGTGAAGGTGGTGCGCGTGGGGAACGTGTAGAAGCAGGTGTAGTACCAGGTGGTCCCGTCGGTTCCGAGCTCGAGGAGCGCGGCGGTGATCCAGTAGGTGCCGGCGGGCGGCGGCGTGACGGCGAGGGAGCCGGTGTCGACGTTGGAGTACTGGTAGCCGCCGGAGAGGGGCGAGTAGGCCTTCTCGATGAGGTTGTACGCGGAGACGGTGGTGCCGTAGCGCGGGATGTCGGGCGAAGCCCAGAGGCGCAGCCTCAGCTGCCGCGAGGCGGAGTACCCGGAGTTCACGATGCGGCGCACCTGGAGCGAGGCGCGCGCCCCGCCGTCGGTGACGTAGTAGGCCGCCGGCGTGTCGAAGTAGAGGCTGCCCTCGTAGTACGGGCCGCCGAAGTCGACCTGGTCCGCCAGGGTGTAGAGCTGCTGGAGGGTGCGGTTCGTTCCCGTTCCCTCGTAGAGCGCGGCCGTCGCCCAGTAGACGTCGGGAAGGGGCGGCGTCATCGGGACGGCGCCGGTGTCGGCGCAGCGGGTGGTCATCGCCGGGACCGTCCCCATGTAGAAGGTGGCGACCGTCGCGTGGGCCAGGTTGCCGCCGATGGTCGGGATCTGCTTCGAGACCCAGACCTCGACGTTGACGTCGTAGGCGTGCGTCGACCGGAGGTTCGAGACGCAGAGGTTCGTCGCCGACATCGTCGAGAGGTCGAGCTTCCAGGTGATGTTCGGGAAGCTCGAGAACATCAGGTCGCCCGCGAGGGCGGCCTGGACGGGCGGCGTGACCGTGAGCCGGAATTCGGCGGGCCGGGCGGTAGGGGCCTCGGGCGGGGCGGCGAGGGACACTGCGAGGGCGGCCGCGAGGAACTTCATCTCTCCTCCTTCGCGCGCCGTTCGCCCGGGCCGGGGCGCCGCGCGCACACGGCTGCCAATGTCGGGTCAGGACAGGGTCAGTTGGTGTCCAAGGAGAGGAAGTCGCTCCCGAGCGGGATTCGGGCCGGTCGGGGCTCGACCCGGAGTCCTACTCTTCCGCCGGCCCGAGGCCCAGAAATAGCCTCAGGCCCTCGTCGATCGCCTCCATCGACGCGTCGTCGAGGACACGGTAGGCGGAGACGACGCGGCGCTTGTCGATGGAGCGGACCTGGTCGGTCAGGGCCCAGGAGTCTTTCCGAAGGCCGCCCGCCCCGGCGGGAATGCGCGGGTAGAGGGCTCCGCGCCCCTCGGTGCCGGTGAGCGGGACGACGCCGACGAGGGGGTAGCGCTGGTCGCTCGCGACGTCCGGCTCGCTCACGACGACACAGGGGCGGACGCTCTTCTGCTCGTGGCCCACGGTGGGGTCGAGGTCGACGAGGACGACGGTTCCGCGCTCGAGCCGCACGGTCAGCGCTCCTTCCAGCCCTTCCCCGGGGCCCAGCGGAGGCGCTTCCCCTGGGAGGGCTCGAGGAGGCCCTCGGCGTCCTCGGCGGGGAGCGAGCGCCCCCATTCGCCGACGCCGGCCTCGGCGACGACGAGCGCGTCGGGGTGGGGCGACGAAAGCGATAGCCGGAGGGCGGCCCGCCGCCTGCGCCCGAGCTCCCGCGTGACGGCCTCGAGGACGAAGCGGCTGCGGTTGGGGGCGGCCCGATCCATCTCGGCGACGAGGTATCCTGGGAGGGTCACGGTGACGCGGGCGAGACTCATGAGCGGTTCCTCGGTAGGATCATACTCATGATCCTACCGAGGAGGCGTCGGGGACCGTGCAGGTCCGCTCCCGGCCCCGAGCTGTCACTTCCGGCGTTTCGCGAGCCGCGCTTCGAGGAAGGCGTGCGTGGAGGGGTCCTTCATGGCGAGCCGCGGCGTGCGGAGACGTCTGGCAACCGGCCGGTGAAGGTCTTCATGCGCAGGACCTTCCGCGTCTCCCCCCGCAGCTCCTGGGCCGCCGCGGCGTAGAGGAGGTTCTCGGCGAGGCGCCGCGTCGCGAGGAGCGAGCGCTGGCGGGCGCGTCCGCCGAGCGAAGCGATCCTGCGACGCTGCTCGGCAGACAGACGCTCCGCGCGGGCGCGCCCGCCGCGCCGTCCCATCTCCCGGGCCATCGCGCTCACGTCCACGGAGCAAGTCTATTTGACGCCAAGCAGGGCGTGTTGGGCCAGCTCCCGGCGACCCCGCCGCCGCCGCCCCCGCCGCGCCGGGACGGGGTGCTAGCCTCCCGCCAAGTGCTGGACCCCCAGGCCCCCTCCGCCCCCGCGAACCTCCAGCTCCGCGAGCTCGCGCGGCTCCGGGTGCTCGTGGAGGCGTCGAAGCTCATCAACTCGTCCATCGAGCCGTCGGTCCTCTTCTCGTCGATCGTCTCGATCGCGCGGGAGCAGCTCGGGGTGGAGCGCGGGACGCTCTTCTTCGTGGACGACGCGAAGGGGGAGATCTGGGCGCGGATCCCGATGGAGGGGGAGATCGACGAGATCCGCCTCCCGATCGGGCGGGGGATCGCCGGGACGGTGGCGGCGACGGGCGAGACGGTCATCGTTCACGACGCGCCGTCCGACCCGCGCTTCGACGGGTCGATCGACCGCCGGTCGGGGTTCCAGACGCGCTCGATCCTCTGCGTGCCGATAAGGAACCGGAACGGGCGGATCGTCGGGGTGCTGCAGCTCCTGAACAAGAAGCAGGGGGAGTTCGGCGAGGCCGACCTCGACTTCCTCTCGCTCGTCTCGGAGCACGCCGCGATCGGGATGGAGAACGCGACGCTCCACCTGAGCCTCCTCGAGAAGGACCGGATGACGCGCGAGCTCGCGCTGGGGCAGGACATCCAGCGGCGCCTCCTCCCCGAGCCGCCCTCCGGCATCTCCGGGACGGAGATCGCCGCGACGAGCCTCGCCTGCTACGAGGTGGGGGGCGACACGTACGACTTCATCGGGCTCCCCTCGGGCGATCTCGGCCTCGCCATCGCCGACGTGTCGGGGAAGGGGGTCGCGGCGGCGCTCGTCATGTCGAGCCTGCAGGCGGCGCTCCGGGTGGCGGCGCCGCTCGACGAGAACCTCGCGCGGCTCGCGGCGCGCCTCGACCGGCTCGTGCCCTACCTGGCCGGGGGGCGGAAGTACGTGACGTTCTTCTTCGGCTGCTACAGCCCGGAGACGGGGCGCCTGCGCTACGTGAACGCGGGCCACAACCCGCCGCTCGTCGTCGCCGGCGGCGCGGTGACGACGCTCGCGAGCACGGGGGTCCCCATCGGGCTCGTGCCGGCGCCGTCGTGGAAGGAGGCCGAGGTCGTCGTGCCGGAGGGCGCGACGCTCGTCCTCTACACGGACGGGCTGACGGAGGCCACGAACCCCGAGGACGAGGAGTTCGGGAACGAGCGCTTCCAGGCGCTCGCGGCGTCAGTCGCGGGGCGGCCGCCCGCGGAGGTGATCGCCGCGCTGCTAGAGGGCGTCACCGAGTTCGAGGCCGGCTCGAAGCCCTCCGACGACAAGACGCTCGTCGTCCTCCGCCGGCGATAGAATCCGTCTCACACCGGAGAGAGCAGGCCGGGCGGACGCACTCGCGCACGTGCAGCGTCCACCGGCGTGGGGAGGGAGAGCCCGATGGACAGGCCAACGCACGCCCTCCTCCAGGACCTCCTCGCCGCGAAGGCCGAGCTCGAGGCGCGGAACGAGGCGCTCCAGCTCGTGAACGACCTGAGCCACCGGCTCCAGCGCCGGCTCGACGTCGAGGCGATCGCGGCCGAGACGGTGGACGTCCTGACGCGCCACAGCGGGGCGCCGCTCGTCGCCTTCTACCTCCTCGACGGCGAGCAGGGGCCGCTCCGGATGGTGGCGGGCTGCGGCTTCAACGAGCGCGAGATGGCGCTCGGCGCGGTGCTCGCGCTCGACGGGAGCGCGAGCGGGCGCGCGGTGAGGGAGGGGCGGATCGTCGCGGTGCGGCCGGCGCGCGAAGGGGAGGGGGACGCCCACCCGGTCGTGAGGGCGCTCGCGGAGCGGAGGCTCGCGAACGGCCTCTGCATTCCGCTCCTCCACGGCGACTCCGCGCTCGGCACCGTGAACATCCTGTTCCCCGAGGATCGCGAGGTGCGCCCGCTCGAGCTCGACACGTTCCAGGGGATCGCCCGCGCCGTCTCGCTCGCGCTCGCGAACGCCCGCCTGGTGGCCGACCTCGAGCACCTCGCCTTCCACGACCTCCTCACCGGCCTCCCGAACCGCGCCGCCCTCCACCGGCGCTTCGCGGCGATCGGGGGAGGGAACGGAGGCCCGAAGGGGGCCGGGCTCGTCCTCCTGAACCTCGACCGGTTCCGCGAGATCAACGACACGCTCGGGCACAACGTCGGCGACGAGCTGCTCGTGCAGGTCGTCGGCCGGCTCGTCGCGGCGAGAGGGGGGCGCCGGGAGGACGTCTTCCGGCTCGGGGGGGACGACTTCGCGGTCGTCGTGCCCGGGGCGCAGAGCCTCGCCGTGCTCGAGGCGGCGGCGCGCGAGCTCCTCGCGGCGCTCGCGAGGCCGCTGAAGGTCGCGGGGATGGGGCTCGAGATCGGCGCGAGCGCGGGGATCGCGCTCTTCCCCGGGCAGGGGCGCGACAGCCACGAGCTGCTCCGCTGCGCGGACGTCGCGCTCCACCGGGCGAAGAAGACGCCCGGCGGCGTGGCGGCCTACGCGCGCGAGCTGGACGAGCACACGCCGGAGCGGCTCGCGATGCTCTCCGAGCTCGCGCGGGCGATCCGCGAGGGGGAGCTCGCCCTCCACTTCCAGCCGAAGGTGGCGCTCCAGTACGGCTTCATCGAGGGGTTCGAGGCGCTCGTGCGGTGGAAGCACCCGAGGCTCGGGCTCCTCGCCTCGGGGAGGTTCGTGCCGATCGCCGAGGCGACGGACGTCATCCAGCCGCTCACCTCCTGGGTCGTGAGGAACGCCCTCGAGCAGCTCGCGCGCTGGAACGGGGCGCTGCCGCGCCTGACGATGGCGATCAACCTCTCGATGCGGAACCTCCTCGACCGGGGCTGCCCCGAGAGGCTCGAGGAGATCGTGCGCGAGGTGGGCGTGAACCCGAACGTCGTCGAGTACGAGCTGACCGAGACGGCGATCATGGCCGACCCGGAGACGGCCCTCGAGGCGCTGAAGCGGATCACGTCGTCGGGGCCGCGCCTCGCCGTCGACGACTTCGGCACGGGCTACTCGTCGCTCTCGTACCTCAAGCGCCTGCCGGTGGACGTCCTGAAGATCGACCGCTCGTTCGTCGCCGACATGGCGGCGGGCGACCGCGGACTCGCCATCGTCCGCTCCACCGTGCAGCTCGCGCACAGCCTCGAGCTCGGCGTCGTG
>ERZ724507.768-NODE-768-length-14140-cov-3.996805_pt1 | contig 14140 bp, 8 predicted proteins | sample MGYA00376040_ERZ724507 | MGnify/ENA primary metagenome ERZ724507 (study PRJEB28724, sample SAMN07190883) | activated sludge metagenome | isolation source: activated sludge of sewage treatment plant in Hong Hong | place: Hong Kong | collected 2016-03-17 ...
GTATCCTGCACCACTTCCCGGACGGGAAAACCAGCATCACGCAAAGAATGGCCCAACTCCATCGCAATATCCGTCCGGTCTTCGACTATCCGCGGATGACCCGTAACTCGCTTGCAAACGCCCAAGCGTGAGGCGCGGCGGAGAACAGATTTACCGTGGCACTTTTGGCAACCAGGGGCGGACCACTCGGACAAGGTCGCCGTGTTCCCCACCAGTCTCCCGGAGAATGAACGTCGATACCCTCCAGACGTGCGGCGCTCCGCTGGCTGCAAGCCGCTTCAGGAGAGCTGCACAGCTCTCCGCAGGAGCCTCGACGCCACGAACACTTGCGTTCGCCGCCGCCGCGTCGACGCCCACGCGCATGCTCACTGCAGCCAAGCAAGGACGCGCGTGGTGGCCTTAGCGTACGCATTCGGCGCACGCCCGTGGCCCCTCGGTCGCTGGCGAGCGAGTTCGCGACGCGCGGCGAACTGGACGCGGGATGCGCGCTCGGGTACAGTGCGGCGCGCCGGCAGTGGAGCAGGCGTCACCGGCAGAAAATCATCCACAGAGCAAGCCCCCGCCGTTCGTGCCGGCCTTGGTGCCCCGGAACAGAGAAGTTCAATACAAGCCGCGTCGTGAAATCCATTTCAGTCAGACTCGACGGAGAATCCGCCCGTCCTTCTCCTGGCGACAAGCATCCGCTTCGCGCAGCTCGGCAGATGGCAAGTGCTGGTGCTGCACTTGCGACTCGAGCGTGAGACCCCGGAATGTCGATACCCTCCGCCGGAACCAGTCCGCAGCAATCGCAGCCGCTGACACATCCGGGATATCGTCCGGATATCGACGGCTTGCGCGCTCTCGGGGTATTGCTGGTGCTCCTGTTCCACGCGTTTCCTCGCACGCTCCCGGGCGGGTTTGCTGGCGTGGACATATTCTTCGTCGTTTCCGGCTACCTCATCAGCACGATAATCTTCGCAAACCTCGAGCAAGGCAGCTTCAGCTTTGTCGAGTTCTATTCGCGAAGAATTCGCCGAATCTTTCCCGCGCTGACGGTCGTGCTCGCCACGGGAGGGATCCTCGGTTGGTTCGTTCTGCTGACCGACGAATACAGTCGCCTCGGGTTGCACATCGTTGCTGGTGCAGGCTTTGTCTCCAACTTCGTGCTTTGGAGCGAGGCAGGGTACTTTGACGGCGACGCCTATACCAAACCATTCCTGCACCTGTGGTCACTCGGTATCGAAGAACAGTTCTACATCGTCTGGCCATTGTTGCTCGGCACGGTCTGGCAACGGAAGCACCATTTCCTTGGCATTACCGTTTCGATCGCGGCGTTGTCATTCCTGATCAATCTTTACCTCATCCATTCCAACCCGGTGGCGGCTTTCTACGCGCCATGGTCGCGTTTCTGGGAATTGATGATCGGCGGCATCCTTGCGTATGTCGCGCTGCATCGGCCGCAATACGTGGCAGCAAGCTCGAACCGGAGATCGGCTGTCGGCTTGCTGTTGATCGTGCTTGGCGTTGCCCTGCTGAACAAGAAGGCAGCGTTTCCCGGCTGGTGGGCTTTGCTGCCCACCCTGGGGACGTTTCTGGTGATCGCCGCAGGTCCTGACGCCTGGCTGAATCGAAAGTTTCTCGGCAGTCGGGGCATGATTGGAATTGGGCTGATCAGCTATCCACTGTATTTGTGGCACTGGCTGCTACTCTCGCTGGCCTGGATCGTGGAAGGCGAAATGCCATCGAATGCCACACGATCGGTGCTCGTGCTGGCGAGTTTTGCGCTGTCCTACGTGACGTACCGCTTCGTCGAAATCCGGACGAGAAGGGGCGGGAAAATCACCACGATCGTTCTGCTTGCCGCGATGGCAGGTCTGATGGCGATTGGACTCGTCACCTACTCCGAACTGCTGCGACCGAGAAACGACAACCGGACCATCGGACTCATTCTCGAAGCCCTGAACGACCGCGAATATGCCGCGGGGCTCGAGAAGACAACGCTTGGCGGCGTCCCGGTAAAGTACAAGCGCGGAGGTGCGCGAACGGTATTGTTTGTCGGTGACTCGCATGCCGAGCAGTACGCACCGCGCGTCGTAAGATTGCTGGACGGCGATCCGGGAAGGTACAGCTCCGTGGTATTTCTCACCAGCCCGGGCTGCGCTCCTGTTCCAGGCAGCGCGCAGGTAAATAGCTACCATGTCGCGAGATGCCACGAATTCAGGGAACATGTCGCGACGCTGGTGCGCAGTCCGGAAATCGCAGCAGTGGTGGTCGGCGCAGCGTGGAATCTCTACCTGCTGGAATCGGGCTCGTCCTACTCGGATGATCTTGACATCGAACTGGAATTGCGCAGGCTGCAGGAGTTCCTGAAGTCGATGGCGCCTTACAAGAAGGTCTATCTTGTTCTGGACAATGCCAGCGGGCAGCAATTCGAACCGAGGAACTTCTTCGCGGGCAACCGATTTGCGCACCTGTCGGTCAAGTCATTGCCAGAGTGGGTGCCCCTGGCCAGCGACCAGGAAGAATTGCGCACACGTCTTGCGAAAATCGCGCGCGACGCGGATGCGATCTTGATCGATCCCGTGGCCAGTCTCTGTCCGACGCGATATTGTCAGGCCTTCACTGCGGCCGGCAAGCCTGCGTACAGTGATTTCAATCATTTCCGCGCCTCCTACGTCCGGGAGTCTGCCGATTTCATCGACCTTGCCCTGGAAAACTGATCGCCAGGGTCGCCCTGCCGCCAAGTCCCGAGCGATCCGCAGGCGACTTGCCCCCTGGACGGCAGGACGCAGCACGCAACAGCGCTCGACCCATTCGGTTTAGAATGATCGGGGCGGCAATGATCACGTGCTCTCGGGCGCCCGCCTTTCCGAGCCGATGGCGGTCAGGGCCATCGAGTCACGGCGCTATCCGCGCCTTTTCCCTCCGACCGAACGGTCGTGGGCAGTGGAATCTGGGAAACGGCAGCTTATGTACATCTTGGGGATTCATACCGGCCACGACGCCGGCGCCTGCCTGTTTGCCGACGACACGCTGCTGGCGTTCTGCAAGGAGGAGCGGCTGAACCGCATCAAGAACGACGGCGGCTTCTTCCGGCTGCAGTCGGTCGATGAAGTGCTGCGGATCGCCGGAATCGGCCGCCAGCAGGTGGACGCGGTGGCGTTTACGCGCATGAAGTTTCCGGTATCCTGTTTCAGAATCACGACGCTGCCGTTCCGGGACGTACGTCGCAAGGTGTTCGGCCAGCAGCGCGACCGTTCGCTGGGTGGCCTGATCATTCGCCACGGCAACCTCGATGCGAGCAGGTTCCTCGATTTCGGCAAGCTGCGCGAATGCATGGGCCTGCGCGCAGATGCCGCACTGCACTTCAGCAACCATCATCGTGCGCACGTGCTGTCGTCGCTGCGTTACTGCGACTGGTCGGATGACGTTCTCCTGGTGAGCTGCGACGGCGGCGGCGACGCTGCCCACTACTCGGCCTACCTCTATGCCCGCAAGGAATTGCGGCAGATCTGGGGCGGCGAGGAAACGCTGCTCGGCCAGCCGCAGAATCCGGCCGCATCGATCGGCCTGGCCTACGCCTTCGCCACGTCGCTCTGCGGCTTCAAGCCGAATCGACACGAGGGCAAGCTGACCGGCCTGGCAGCCTTTGGCGAACCCCGGGTGGCGGCGCAAATCGCAGACCTGTTCGCGGTCGACAGCGAGGGCCGCATCGATTCGCCGCTGGCTGGCACCAAGGCGCAGCACACGGCGCTGCGACAGTTGTTCCAGGGCCTGTCGAGTGCCGACATCGCAGCGTCGATCCAGGCGGCGACCGAGCAGGTGATCGTCGCCTGGCTGCAGTCGCTGCTGGCAAGACACCCGGCAAGGTACATCGCCATGAGCGGCGGCGTTTTCTCCAATGTACGCCTGAACCAGCTGGTCGCTGCATTGCCGGGAATCGAGGAAGTCTTCATCTTCCCGGCAATGGGGGACGAAGGGCTGCCGGTCGGCGCCTGCGTCGACTACTGGATCGCCACGCAAGGTCTCGCGCGACTGACCCGCGACCGTCTGCGCCACCTGTATTTCGGTTGGCCCTACACCGGCGAGGACTTGCTCGGCGCCGGCGAACGGCTGGGATTCCGCGTCGACCGCAGTCCCGGGCATGTCGAAAGGACGGCTCGCCTGCTCGCCGACAACCAGGTCGGAGCAATCTTTCACGGCGGCATGGAAATGGGCCCGCGCGCGCTGGGTGCGCGCAGCATCCTCGCCAGCCCCGCCCGGCGTGAAGTGAACGACAGCATCAACAAGCGCCTGCAACGCACCGAATTCATGCCGTTTGCGCCATACGTGCTCGATGTCGACGCCGAACGTGTCTATGACGTCGATGCCCGCAACCGCTACGCCTGCCGCTTCATGACCATCACCACCCGGGTCAGGGCCGAATGGGCGGACAGGATTCCGGCAGTCGTGCATGTCGATGGCACGGCGCGGCCGCAGATCGTCGAGCGCGCAAGCAACCCCCTGTACTACGACGTGCTCGCAGCATTCAAGCGGGTTACCGGTTTGCCGACGCTGGTGAACACCAGCTTCAATGCCCACGAAGAACCGATCATCAACACCCCGGAGGAAGCGCTGCAGGCCCTGGCGGACAACCGCATCGACTTCCTGGTCTGCGACCGCGGCATGGTCTTCCCCGCCGGCAGCTAGCGTCCGGCACGGCAGCGGCCGTCGCATTCGCCGCGCGCGGCAGTGAGGTGCGTCTCCCAGGCTGTCGGCGAACGGCACAGTTCCTGAAGCAGCGCGAAAGCGCGATCGGCGTGCACGCCCGCGGCGCCGCTCAGTCCCTCGCCCAAGGCAAAGCACTCGCCCGCCACGCAAAGAACGAAAGCGGGCGGCACCGGCTGCCCGATGCGCGGCAGAACGGCGAGCACCGCTTCGGGAGACAGGCTGTGCGTGCTCGGCAATACGCGGCCGCTGGCATGCGCCCGACGGAAGATGAAAGGCGCCGGCGTCTGCTGACCGGCGTCGATGAACAGCGCCAGGCGGCGACCCACCAGATCGAGCGCATGTTCCACCTGCCACTGGAAATCGCCGATCAGCTCGAAGCCGGGGGCCAGCCGCTGGCAATCGAGCCAATCCTGCAGACGATCGAGCAGCAGCGGCCCGAGCGCGTCATCGCCGCGGCTGGGGTTGCCGCAGGCGAGGATGACGACCGGCGCGAGGGACACGGACGAGCATCCTGCCGGTTCACGCCGGCGAGGACAAACGGTCGATGACCTGTCCCGCTGCGTCCAGCAACTCGATCTGCAACGGCATCCGGCCGAGCGCGTGCGTGGCGCACGAGAGGCAGGGATCGAAAGCGCGGATCGCCACCTCGACGTGGTTGAGCAGCCCCTCGCTGAGCTGACGACCGTCCAGGTAGCGCCGGGCGACGCGGCGGATCGCCTCGTTCATCGGCTGGTTGTTGTGCGTGGTCGAGACGATCAGGTTGCACATCGTCACCAGATCGTCGTCATCGACGCGGTAGTGATGGATCAGCGTGCCGCGCGGTGCCTCGATGACGCCGACACCGGAGTGGTGGCGCTTGCCACTGTGGACGAGTTCGCCCGTCGAAAGGTCGTCGTCGTGCAGCAGATCCTTGATCGTCTCGGCGGTGTGCAGGAGCTCGATCATGCGCGCCCAGTGATACGCCAGCGGTGCATGGATCAGCGTGCCCTGCCCGTAGTCGATGAATTCGCGGCGCTCGGCTTCGGCCAGCGGAGTCGCGATCGAGTCGCAGTTCTGCACGCGCGCCAAGGGTCCGACCTTGTACCAGCCCTCCTGCGGACCGAGTGCGGTGAGAAACGGAAACTTCATGTAACTCCACGCCTTGACTTCCTCGCTGATCAGCTCCTGGTAATCGCGCACGGGAAATTCGTCGACGAGGAGTCGGCCATCCGCGTCGCGCGCGCGCAAACGACCATCGTAGAAATCGAGCTTCCCATCGGCGCCGACCAGCGACAGGAGGTTCGACCGGAAAGTGCCGAAACCGTCGTAGAGCGCCGGATCGGCTGCGTGCAAACGTTTGACCAGGTGCACCGCCTGACGGCTCCAGGCGACGATCTGGTAGATGTCCCCCAGCAGAACGTCACGCTCGGCGCGGCTCACGGCACGGTTGACGCCGCCCGGTATCGCGCCGGTGCCATGCACGCGCTTGCCGGCAGTCAGGCGGATCACCTCCTGCCCGAACCTGCGCAGCAGCACGCCCTGCCTCGCGACCTCCGGATACGCCGCCGCGATACCGACGATGTTGCGCCGCCCGGCGTCGCTGGCGAAACCGAATAGCAGATCGGGCGACGCGAGGTGAAAGAAATGCAGCGCGTGCGACTGCAGGATCTGGCCGTAGTGCATCAGCCGGCGCAGCTTCTCGGCGCTCGCCGTCAGGCGGTCGACACCGACCACGTGATCGAGCGCCTTGGCCGCCGCCAGGTGATGCGACACCGGGCAGATGCCGCACAGCCGCTGCACCATCACCGGCACCTCCCAGTACGGGCGGCCCTGGATGAACTTCTCGAAGCCGCGGAATTCGACGATGTGCAGACGAACCTGCTGCACGCGATCGTGCTCGTCGAGCAGGAGAGTCACCTTGCCGTGCCCCTCGACGCGCGACACCGGGTCGATGGCCACGCGGCGCAGCCGTGCGGCGTCGCCCGTTGCGGTTTCCAGTTCGAATGGCGCGTTTTCCATCGCCTGTGCCTCAGTCGAAATGCAGCAGGGGATGGCCGAGTCGCGGCGTGCGGCCATCGAGCAGATCGGTCAGGAACTTCCAGATCGCGTCGCCCGACGGCGGGCAGCCGGGAATGAAGTAATCGACGCGAACGACTTCGTGGATCGGATGCACCTTGTCGAGCGGCAGCGGCAATTCCGGATCATTGGGCACCTGCCCGTGCACGATTCCCGGTCCGGTCAGATAGACTTCCTGCAGGCATTGCCCGAGGTCGAGGTGGTTGCGCTGCGCCGGCAGGCCGCCGTTGATGGCGCAGGCGCCGATGGCGATCAGTACCTTGCAGTTGCGGCGGAATTCGCGCAGCACGTGGATGTTCTCGGCGTTGCAGACGCCGCCCTCGATCAGTCCGATGTCGCAGGCGCCGCAGTGCTTGATGTCGGTCAGTGGCGAGCGGTCGAAATCGACGCGCTCGATCAGATCGAACAGGCGTTCGTCGATGTCGAGAAACGACATGTGACAGCCGAAGCAGCCGGCCAGCGAGGTCGTGGCCAGACGCACTTTCCTGGATGCGGCGACGGTACCCATTTCAGCTTTCCTGCTCCCCGGAAGTTCGCGACGGAGCGCACTCGACCTGCATGGCGATCGGTTCGACGTCGTAACGCCGGCGGCCGATCGGGATCGCGAAGCCCTTGCGCTTCTGCAGAATCACCCCGACCGGACAGACCTGCGCCGCCTTGTCGGCCAGCGAAAAATCGGTATCCGCCAGACGCCCGGATTCGGCATTGACGATCAGGTGTTTGCGGATGCCGCGTCCGGACAGTGCGAAGACGTTCTTGCCGTCGACGTCGCGGCTGGCGCGCACGCAGAGTTCGCAGAGAATGCAGCGATTGAAATCGAGCAGCACTTCGGGATGCGAGGCGTCGACCGGCCGGTCCGGGTAGAACTGCTCGAAGTGCGGGGTCAGCATTTCGAGTTCGTAGGCCAGCGCCTGCAGCATGCAGTTGCCGCTCTTCTCGCACGAGGGACAAAAGTGGTTGCCCTCGACGAAGAGCATCTGCAGCAAGGTCCGGCGCTTGTCGTTGAGATCCGGCGAGTTGTTCTCGACCTCCATGCCGTCCTTCGCGGGCAATGTGCACGCCGAGACGTAACGCCCGTTGGCTTTTACCGTGCATAGCTTGCAGCTGCCCTGCGGCTTGAATTCGGGATGATGGCACAGATGCGGAATAAAGATTCCCGCTTCCGTCGCCGCTTCCATGATCGTCTGACCATCGGCGAACGGCAGCGGCAAACCGTCGAGCAGGATGGTCTTCATGCCTCGCCGGCCAGCGGCCGCTCATTGAAGTGCGCCGCCGCGTCGTCGCGCCCGGTCATCTGGCGCGCCGCGGCGAGCGCCTGGTCGAGATCGAAGGCGGGAGCGAAGTCGAGCGAACGCAGGCGCCGTTCGTACGCAGGACGGAAGCGGTGCAGCGTGTCGAACAGCGGATTGCACGCCGCCTGGCCGAGCCCGCAATGGCTGGCGACGTGCAGCAGGCGGTGGATCTGGAAGATTTCATTGATCTCGTACTGTGAGCCATGGCCGTTGGCGATCTTGTCCATGCACCCGGCGACCAGCGACGTGCCGACCCGGCAAGGCGTGCAGAAGCCGCAGCTCTCGTGCGCGAAGAAATGGGCGAAGTTCCGCGCCACCTCGAACATGTCGCGATGCGCCCCGAAGACCATGCACGCGCCGGCGGTCGGCACGTCCTCGAAGGCGATGCGGCGCGAGAACTCGTGCGTCGCGAGACAGCTCCCCGAGGGACCGCTGACCTGAACCGCCTGCGCGTTGCCGGCACCGCAATCCCTGAGCACCTGCGCCAGCGAAACGCCGAAGGGGTATTCGTAGATTCCCGGCGACTCGACGTCGCCCGAGACCGACAGCAGCTTGGTACCGGTCGACTGCTTGGTACCGAGGCCGGCGAACCAGGCGCCACCCTCGATCGCGATCAAGGCCGCCTTGCACAGCGTCTCGACGTTGTTCACCACCGTCGGCTGACCGAGATAGCCCTCACTGACCGGGAAAGGCGGGCGAATCCTCGGCACCCCGCGCTTGCCCTCGAGCGACTCGAGCAGGGCGGTTTCCTCACCGCAGACGTAGGCGCCGGCACCGAGATGGATTTCGATGTCGAAGGCCACCCCCGACTGACCGCACAGTGCCTCCCCGAGCAGGCCGCTCTGCCGGCGCCGCTCGAGGTTTTCCAGCAGGGACGGCAACAGGTACGCGTACTCGGCGCGCAGGTAAACGAGACCGCGGCTGGCACCGATCGTGAAACCGGCGACGCTCATTCCGTCGAACAGCAGGTCGGCGTAACTGGTGAGCAACACCCGGTCCTTGAAGGTGCCGGGTTCGCCTTCGTCGGCGTTGCAGACGACGTAGCGCGTCGGCCGCTCGCCGCGACCGGTCGCTCGCCGCGCCGACTCCCACTTGATGTGCGTGGTGAAGCCGGCACCGCCGCGGCCGCGCAGGTTGGAGCGCTTCATTTCCTCGAGCATGGCCTCGGCACCGCGCGCGATCGCCGCCCGCAGCGCTTCGCCGGCAAGCCATTGCGACGACAGCAACACGTCGCGCCGGCGGATGTTGTCGTCGACCCGGAAGTATTCGCCGGGCCAGTCCGCCAGTGGCACCTGTGCCCGAATCAGGTCGCCGATGCGGTCGATGCGCTCGGCGGAAAGCCGTGTCAGCGCGCGGCCATTGACCAGCAGCGCCGGCCCCTGGTCGCACATGCCCGTGCACGAGGTGGTGTCGACGCTTACCAGCCCATCCTCGGAAACCTTGCCGCGCTCGATCCACAACCGGTTGCACAGGCGATCGAGCAGTTCGCCGCTGCCCAGCATGCGATCGGTGATGTTGTCCGAGAAGAGAACGCGGTAGCGGCCGACCGGCGCCAGATGCAGAAACGAATAGAAGCCGGCGACTCCTTCGACGCGCGCGCGCGGCAGCCCGAGCGCCCTGGCAATCACCGTCAGGGCAGCGGCCGGCAGGTAGGTCAACGCGTCCTGCGCCTCGCGCAGAATCTGCAGGAGCCGGCCCGGGTCGCCGCCGTGGCGCTCGACGATGCCCAGCAGCAGCTCGTCCAGTCGTTCCGCTTCGATACCGTCTTCGCCCACGACATTCTCCGGCAAACCGCGAGTTCCCGATCGTCCTCGCAGCTTAAGGCTTCGGCGGCAGGGCATGCTGATGCACGTCAACAACCGGGCGGATGGCGAGCACGGCCGGCATCGCTTGGCGGGGCCAGGACTCGGCACATCCGGGTAGCCTTTCGTGCTGCAATGCAGCATAATACGGAATGCGAGCGGCCTGGCCGCGCTTCCGGCAGGCGTGGCGGCGGCCCCGCGGAGGCAACCGGTACGGTTTCCCGGTCTTGTTCTGATCACCATTCGGAGCACCATCATGCACTTCGAAACCCCTCTCGAATATCTCGAAAGCCGCACCTTCGACGAAATCAGCGTCGGCGACACCTCGTCGCTGATGCGCACGCTGCGCCCGGAGGACGTCAAGCTGTTCGCCCTGATGTCCGGTGACATGAACCCCGCGCTGGCCCACGCCGAGTTCCGCAACAGCGGACTGTTCCAGGATTTCATCGCGCACGGGATGTGGACGGCTTCCCTGCTGTCGACCACGCTGGGCACTCAGTTCCCCGGTCCGGGAACCGTCCTGATCGAGTCGACGCTGCACTTTGCGCGGCCGGTGACGATCGGCGACACAGTCACCGTCCGGGTGACGGTCCGACAGAAGTTCGACCACAACCACCACATCATCCTCGACTGCTCGTGCCTCAATCAGGACCAGTTGCTCGTCGTATCGGGCAGTGCCGAGGTGCTGGCGCCAACCGAGAAGATCCGCACCAAGCGCACGGCGATGCCGGTGATCACGATTTCCGACAAGTACGCGCGCCTGCAGGTGCTGGTGAAACGTGCCGACGGGCTGGCGCCGATCGACATGGCCGTGGTCCACCCCTGCGACCGCGAATCGCTCAAAGGCGCCCTGCTGGCGGCCGATGCCAGCCTGATCGAACCGATCCTGGTGGGGCCGGAACAGAAGATCCGGTCGGTCGCCGAAGAAAACGGCTTCGACCTCAAGAATCACCGCATCGTCAACGTCAAGCACAGTCACGAGGCCGCCGCCATGGCGGTCACCCTTATCCGCAGCGGCGACGCCGAGGCCCTGATGAAGGGCAGCCTGCATACCGACGAACTGATGGCCGAGGTGATCTCGCGCAGTTCCGGGCTGCGCACCGAACGCCGCATCAGCCACGTCTTCCTGATGGACGTGCCGACCTATCCGCGACCGATCCTGATCACCGATGCGGCGATCAACATCTCGCCGGTGCTGCAGGAAAAGGTCGACATCATCCAGAACGCGATCGACCTGGCGCACGTCATCGGCACGCCCGAACCCAAGGTGGCGATCCTCTCGGCGGTCGAGACGGTCAATCCGAAAATCCAGTCGACGCTCGATGCCGCGGCCCTCTGCAAGATGGCCGACCGCGGCCAGATCACGGGCGGGCTGCTCGACGGTCCACTGGCCTTCGACAACGCCATTTCGCTGGTCGCCGCCAAGACCAAGGGAATCAACTCGGTGGTCGCCGGCCGTGCCGACATCCTGGTCGTCCCCGACCTCGAATCCGGCAACATGATCGCCAAGCAACTTGAATATCTGGCGAACGCGCTGAGCGCCGGCATCGTGCTCGGCGCCCGCGTCCCGATCGTCCTGACCAGCCGCGCCGATACCGCCGAAACCCGCATCGCCTCGTGCGTCATCGCGGCACTCATCGCCCACGCCAACCGCAGCAGGCAGAAAGCGAGCTGAGAGGGGGAGGCGGCGGCCAGAGGTCTCCCGCACGAAGGGAAGTTCGGAATTCCCGCAGAAAGCCTGATTCGTCCGCAAAAGTCGCCAGCCACCGCTTGAGCCGGTCGAGGATCGGCGATCGCGCCGATCGGCATTCTCGCCCTGGCCCGCCTCGACGCTGTCCACGGCGTACCTGGATCCTCCCCGGCGTTCCTTCTCATCACGAGGCGTCAGCAGCCATCGCCCATCGCCCATCGCCTTGGCAAGTGTGCCGCCGACGCAAGCGCAACCGCGGCACATCGGCACACACACAAGGCAACAATTTTCCTCCTCCGAGCGGACGCAAGACCGTGATTTCACGGCGTAAATGGCCAACGGCGCGCTCGCCCACAAAAACTATATCTAGTCTTCTTGTTGCCATGTACCACTATATGTAGTAGCTTTACACCTGTCTCGCCCGGCAAGCAGCTTCCCAGCGGAGCAACGGGACCTGCTCGACCATGATTTCGGGCGACGGAACTTTCGTCAGGCCCTTGCGGCGGCCTGACCCACCACCATTCACCAGAGGACAGACCATGAGCCAGCTTGCACACCAGTTACCCCTGTCGGAAGTCGCCGAGGCACCCGCGATCGCTCCGCTTGCCGAACAGGAAATCGCCGGCGAGGTGCTGGTCGAGAAATACGCCAAGGGCAATGAAACCTCGGTGCACGATGTGCGTCGCCGCGTCGCCCGGGCGCTCGCCGCGACCGAAGACGAAAAGCAGCGCGCGCACTGGGAAGCGCGCTTCCTGTGGGCGCAGGAAAACGGTTTCGTCCCCGCCGGCCGCATCAACTCGGCCGCCGGCACGACGCTGGCAGCAACACTGATCAACTGTTTCGTGCAGCCGATCGGCGATTCGGTGGTCGAGATCGTCGATGGCAAACCGGGCATCTACAGCGCGCTCGCCGAAGCTGCCGAAACCATGCGCCGTGGTGGCGGCGTCGGTTACGACTTCTCGTCGATCCGCCCGATCGGAGCGCTGGTCAAGGGAACGCAATCGCGCGCCTCAGGGCCGGTATCGTACATGCGCGTCTTCGACCGCTCGTGCGAAACGGTCGAGTCGGCCGGCGCCCGCCGTGGCGCGCAGATGGGCGTGCTGCGCTGCGACCACCCGGACATCGAGGTCTTCATCCACGCCAAGGACCATGGCGACCTCTCCAACTTCAACGTCTCGATTGCCGTCAGCGACGCCTTCATGCACGCCGTCGAAGCCGACGCCGAAGTCGAGCTGACGCACCGCGCCGAGCCCAACGCGGACATGAAGCGCGCCGGTGCCTTCCAGCGCGAGGACGGCGTCTGGGTCTACCGCCGCGTGCGCGCCCGCGACCTCTGGGATCAGGTGATGAAATCGACCTACGATCACGCCGAGCCAGGGATTCTCTTCCTCGACCGCATGAACAAGGACAACAATCTCTACTACTGCGAAGTCATCGAGGCAACCAACCCCTGCGCCGAACAGCCGCTGCCGCCGTATGGCTGCTGCTGCCTTGGCTCGATCAACCTGACGCTGTTCGTCCGCAATGCCTTCAGCGCGCACGCCGAGTTCGATTTCGCCGCGCTCGGCGAGGTGATCAAGGTATCGACGCGCATGCTCGACAACGTCCTCGACGTCACCGCCTGGCCACTCGAACGCCAGCGCGAGGAAGCAGCCAACAAGCGCCGTGTCGGTCTCGGCTTCACCGGCCTCGGCGACACCCTGTGCATGCTGCGCCTGCGCTACGACCGCCCGGAAGCGACCGCGATGGGCGCGCGCATCGCCGAATTCATGCGCGACACCGCCTACCTCGCATCGGTCGAACTCGCCAGGGAGCGTGGCGCCTTCCCGCTGTTCAACGCCGAGCTCTACCTCGCCGGCGGCAACTTCGCCTCCCGCCTGCCGCCGGACATCAAGAGCGAAATCCGCAAGCACGGCCTGCGCAACTCGCACCTGCTGTCGATCGCGCCGACCGGAACGATCTCGCTGGCTTTCGCCGACAACGCGTCGAACGGCATCGAACCGCCGTTCTCGTGGACCTACAGCCGCAAGAAGCGGATGGCCGATGGCACGCTCAAGGAGTACGCCGTCGAGGACTACGCCTGGCGGCTGTACCGGCATCTCGGCGGCGACGTCGAGAAACTCCCCGACTACTTCGTCACCGCCCTCGAAATCTCGGCGCAGGCGCACAAGGACATGGTCGCCGCGGTCGCCCCGTATATCGACACCTCGATCTCGAAGACCGTCAATGTGCCCGCCGACTACCCCTATGAAGATTTCCAGGATCTGTACCTGAGCGCCTGGAAATCCGGTCTCAAGGGGCTCGCCACCTACCGCCCGAACAGCGTGCTCGGCGCGGTGCTCTCGGTCGAATCGCAGAAGCAGGCCGAAGACCGCAAGCAGCCGCAGGATTTCGAGATCGGCGACGCCAACCGCCGGATGACGATCAAGAACCTGCCGGCGCCAGTGCTCGCCAGCCTGCGCTGGCCGAACCGCCCGCACCTGCCCGAGGGCAACCTGGCGTGGACCTACATGATCGAGCACACGCACGGCAAGTTCGCGCTCTTCGTCGGCCACGTCGAACAGGATGGCCGTAGCTGGCCGTTCGAAGCCTGGGTCAACGGTCCCGAGCAG
>ERZ724507.774-NODE-774-length-14090-cov-10.445814_pt1 | contig 14090 bp, 10 predicted proteins | sample MGYA00376040_ERZ724507 | MGnify/ENA primary metagenome ERZ724507 (study PRJEB28724, sample SAMN07190883) | activated sludge metagenome | isolation source: activated sludge of sewage treatment plant in Hong Hong | place: Hong Kong | collected 2016-03-17 ...
GCTACAACGCGAGGCTTGCAGATACGCTTCGTACCTCGCAGATTCGCGTTGGCGTAGTAGGGCCGTCCTCCCTGGCCAGACAAACACAGAACTGGTGGCACGGCATCATCGGCGTGGATCGCTTCAATGGCTGGGGACACCAACTGCGCGACGAACCGGTGCTGCAGTTGCTCCACGAACGCAGAAAGCGCGTTTTCAGGCAAGAGACGACCAACGGTTGGGGATGGGACTTGACCCGCCATTGGGGAGGCAGCCTGGGCAATTTCGCCACCTACGCGAACGCGGGCGCAGAACTGCGCTATGGAATACGGCTGCCCGATGACTTCGGTACCGCGCCGCTGCGGCCAGCCGGCGAGAACACCTCGCCCGTCAGAGAAACTGCTGGCGGCAACTGGAACGGGCACCTATTCGTTGCGCTTGATGCCCGCTGGGTCTTACACGACATCACACTGGACGGCAATACCTTCAAGTCCAGCCACAGTGTGGACAAGCGGCCCTTCGTAGCCGACATCGGCTATGGCCTCGCGTTCACGCATGGCAACTGGCGCATCGCGTTCGCGCGCTACCACCGCACACGCGAATTCCGCGGCCAGCAAGAGGTCCCCGTTTACGGGACGATCACCGTGGGGCGAAGATTTTGATGCGGATCAATCCCGTCCTGGGTGCCCCATGGGCCACCCTGAACAATTCATGAAGAACGAGAACACCCTTGCAACGACTGACTCTGGCCCTTCCCGGCAATGAAGCACTGGCCCATCAACTCGCCCAGGCCTGCGGCAGTGATGTCGGCAGTATCGAAACACGTCGCTTCCCCGACGGCGAGAGCTATGTCCGCCTGCATGGCGATCCAGCCGGGCGGGCCGTTGATCTGGTCTGCACGCTGGATCGGCCCGATCCACAGTTCTTGTCCCTAGTGTTCGCCGCCGATGCCGCGCGCGAGCTTGGCGCCAGCGAGGTGAACCTGGTTGCGCCGTATCTGGCCTACATGCGGCAGGACAAGCGATTTCATGATGGGGAAAGCGTGACGTCGCGGTCCTTCGCACGCTTGGTCTCGTCGACGTTCGACCAGCTGCTCACGGTAGACCCCCATCTGCACCGCCATCCAACGCTCTCGGCGGTCTACACCATTCCCACCACGACCTTGCACGCCGCGCCACTGCTGGCCGATTGGATCGCACAGGAGGTCGACCAGCCCTTGATCGTTGGTCCCGACGAGGAGAGCGAGCAATGGGCCGGTGCGATCGCGGCGCGCATCGGTGTCCCACATGCCGTGCTGCGCAAGACCCGCCATGGCGACCGCAGCGTGGACATCGACGCGCCCGACCTGTCCTCCTGGCGCGACAGAACCCCGGTGCTGGTGGATGACATCGCATCATCCGGACGCACGCTGATCATGGCGGCGCACAAGCTCGTCGAACAGGGGATGCGTCGGCCCGAGTGCGTCGTGGTACATGCGCTGTTCGCGGAGGATGCCTGGACACATCTCGTGCCCCTGTTCTCCCGAATCACCTCCACCGACGCGGTGCCGCATGCGAGCAACGGCATTGCCCTGGCCCCCTTGTTCGTCCAAGCCCTGCTTAGCGGCCAGACCGATTCGCGCAGCTGATCCCTGAGCGCCCCACATCCCCAGGAGAGCCGACATGCCCCCTCATCAGACCAACCCTCTTGCCGACTGGCAGGCCGGCTACGGCCCCATCGTCCACCGGGCTGAAACCATCGAACGCATGCAGGCCCTGGTGCAGCGCCTGGTCGCGCAGCAGCGCGTCGCGGACGAGGCCACGGCCCATACACTGCTGGCGGCGGCCGACCGCCTCAGCTGCACCGCCATGAGCGTGGTGGCGCACATGACCTATGCCCGGCGCATCGACCGCAGCGGCCGCCCGCTAGCGATCGAGGACTTCAAGCCAACACCCGAGGGCCACACCGGCGGCTCGCTGAACATGGTGCCGGCCTTCGTGGGTTACCTGCTGGCCAATGCGCTGACCGGAACGACTCGTGGCTGGCTGATGGGCCAAGGCCACTGCGTGGCCGCGATCGAGGCGGTGAATGCCTTGACCGGCGACGTCTCCGCCGCGCAGCGTGGCCGTTACGACCGCAGCGAAGTCGGCCTGTCGCGGCTGATCAGCGACTTCTACTCCTACGCCATCGACGAGCAGGGCCGGCCCGCCGTGCCGCTGGGTAGCCACGCGGGGCCGAACACGGCCGGCGCAATCTCCGAAGGCGGCTACCTGGGATTCGCTGGACTGCAGTACGTGCACACGCCACTGCCGGGAGAAAGCCTGGTCACGTTCCTCAGCGACGGTGCCTTTGAGGAGCAGCGCGGTTCGGACTGGGCGCCGCGCTGGTGGCGGGCCGAGGACTGCGGCTTTGCCATTCCCATCATGGTCCTCAACGGCCGGCGCATCGAGCAGCGCACCCAGATCGTGCAGGAAGGCGGCGCGGGCTGGCTGGCCGAGGACCTGCGCCACAACGGCTTCGATCCCGTCGTCGTCGATGGCCGCGACCCCGTGGCCATCGCCTGGGCCATCATCGAGGCCGAGGATGCGCTGAGCGCTTTCGCATCAAGCGCGGACAAGCGCTATCCCGCCAAGCTGCCCTATATGATTGCCGAGACAGAGAAAGGCTTCGGTTTTCCCGGCGCGGCGACCAACGCCGCCCACAACCTGCCGCTCGCGGGCAACCCGCGCGAGAACGCCCAAGCACGCGAGGCATTCAATGCGGGCGCGGCGGCGCTTTTCGTGCCAGAGCCAGAGCTGGAGCAGGCGCTCGCCGCGCTCGCGAACCACGAAAGAAGCCGGCGCCCACGCGAAAGCGCACACCCCATGGCCCAGCGCCATCCAGCGAGCCCCCAGTTGCCTCCGCCGAACGGGGTGCCAGTGGGCGCTTCGGCCAGCGCCATGGCCGCACTGGATCACTGGTTCGTCGCACTGGTGCAGGCGAACCCGCAGCTGCGCGTGCGCATCGGCAACCCCGACGAACTCGCCAGCAACAAGATGGGGGCCACCCTGGCGCTGCTGAAACACCGCGTCAACGCACCCGAGCCCGGCATTGCGGAAGCGGTGGACGGCGCAGTGATCACGGCGCTCAACGAAGAGGCCGTCGCCGGCGCCGCGCTCGGCAACAAGGGCGGGCTGAACCTGATCGTCAGCTACGAAGCCTTCGCCGTGAAGATGCTGGGCATGCTGCGCCAGGAGATCATCTTCGCGCGCCGGCAGAAGGAGCTTGGTCAATCGCCGGGCTGGATCTCGGTTCCGCTGATCGTCACCTCCCACACCTGGGAGAACAGCAAGAACGAGCAGTCGCACCAGGACCCCACCATCGGCGAAGCGCTGCTGGGCGAGATGTCGGACACTGCGCGGGTGCTGTTCCCGGTCGATGCCAACACGGCTACCGCCGCGCTGCGCGACGTCTACGCCAGCCGCGGGCAACTGGCCTGCATCGTGGTGTCCAAGCGCGACACACCGAACCGTTTCACGGCCGAAGCGGCCCAATCGCTGCTCGCGCAGGGGGCGACCCATGTGGCCGGCGACCCGGCCACCGCGCAGATGCAGTTCGTGGCCGTCGGCGCCTACCAGCTCGAAGAAGCCCTCAAGGCCCATGCGCGCCTGGCCCTCCACGGCCTGGGATCGTGCGTGACTGTGGTGATCGAACCCGGCCGGCTGCGCATGCCGCGCGACGAGATCGAGGCCGGTTTCGTGCTCGGCGATGCCACCCTGGAGAGCCTCTTTCCCCCACAACTGCCCCGTGTGCTGATGAGCCATACCCGTCCGGAGCCGATGCTGGGCGTGCTGCGCCGGATCGATACCGGCCCCGCCAAGACACGGGCGCTCGGCTACATCAACCGCGGCGGCACACTCGATGTCACCGGCATGCTGATCGCCAACCGCAGCACCTGGGTGAATGCCATTTATGCCGCAGCGCAAGTAACAGGCTGGAACAACCAGCGGGCTGCCGTTGATGGCGCGGCCGACCAGTCAGTGCCCCTCCGCGTTGAGTCGGGTGCTCCGGCCTCATCTGAAACCTGATCCAAACCCATCCAACAGCGAAAAAATTCCATGCTTTCATTGACCAGCCTCGGCGGAGCCGGCACTGTCACCGGCTCCAAGCACCTGCTCACCAGTGGCGACACACGCATCCTGATCGATTGTGGCCTGTTCCAGGGACTGAAGAACCTGCGTGAACTCAACTGGCAGCGCCTGGACGTGTCGCCGCGCGACATCGATGCGGTGGTGCTGACCCATGCCCACCTCGACCATTGCGGCTACCTGCCGCGACTGATACTGGACGGGTTCCGCGGCAAGATCTACTGCACGCAGGCCACGCGCGACGTGGCCGAGTTGATCCTGCTCGACAGTGCCTGGTTGCAGGAGAAGGACGCTGACTTTGCGAACCGCAAGGGCTTTTCCAGGCACAAACCGGCCCTGCCGCTGTACACCGTGCCCGACGCCGAACGTGCTCTTAAGCACTTCCAGCCGGTAGCGCTGCACAGCGAGGTCGAACTGCCCGGCGGCGCCAGGCTCATGCTGCGCCGCGCGGGCCACATCCTGGGCGCCACAACTGCACAGATCGATATCGGTGGCCAGCGCATCGTCTTCTCGGGAGACCTGGGGCGCTATGGCGACCGCGTCATGCACGATCCCGAAACGGTGCCATCGGCCGACTATGTCGTCATCGAATCCACCTACGGCAATCGCCGCCATGACCGATCGGACGCGGTCAAGGCGCTTGGCGACGTGATCTCCCGCACGGTGCAACGCGGTGGTACGGTGGTGGTGCCGGCGTTTGCGGTCGGCCGTGCCCAGTCCTTGATCCACGATCTGTGGCTGCTGCGTCAGCAAGGCGGCCTGAACAACGTCCCCGTGTTTCTGGACAGCCCTATGGCCACCAATGCGACCGAACTGCTGTACCGGCACAAGAGCGAACACAAGCTCGCGGAGCGCGACTTCGAGCAAGCCTTCGCCGCCGTCACCTACGTGCGCGAGGTGGAAGAATCCAAGGCACTGTCGGCCAACCGCTATCCGAAGGTGATTCTGTCGGCCAGCGGCATGGCGACGGGCGGCCGCGTACTGCACCACATTGCTGCTTTCGCACCGGACCACCGCAACACCTTGCTTTTCTCCGGCTTCCAGGCCGCGGGCACTCGGGGACGCAAACTGCTTGAAGGCGCGCGCGAGGTGAAGATGTTCGGCCAGTGGATCCCCGTGAACGCCGAAGTGGCCGAGTTGCCGATGCTTTCAGCGCATGCGGACAGCGACGAGCTTCTTCAATGGCTGTTGGGCTTTGGGCAAGCACCCAAACGCCTCTTCATCGTGCATGGTGAACCCGAGGCCTCCGAAGGCCTGCGCGAGCGTGTCCAGCGCGAACTAGGCTGGCAGGCCACGGTGCCGCTGCAAGGCCAGGAGTTCGAGCTGTGAGCGCGCGGCTGGCACCTCCACCGCCCCTGCGGGCGGTGCGCATGTACCTGCATGCCCAGCACCAGCCTGTAGCGCTCATGCGCACCGACTGCCACGTCTGTCGCTCCGAAGGTCTGGCGCCTCGCTCCCAGGTGCTGATCGTCGCAGGTGAGCGCGAGGTACAGGCTTTGCTGTACCAGATCGATAGCGACTTGCTAGCCACTGGCCAGGTCGCCTTGTCCGAGGCCGCCTGGACGGCCCTGGATATCGGCGACGGCGACAGCGTGGTCGTCCGGCATCCGCCGGTGCTGGAGTCGTTAGCTGGCATCCGCCGGCGCGTCCACGGTCAGCGCTTGAGTGCAGGGGAACTCGCGGCCATCGTGCGCGATGTGGTTCAGGGGCGCTACACCGACGTGCATTTGTCGGCTTTCCTGACAGCTACCGCAGCATTGCCACTCGACTTGCAGGAGACAGAGCACCTCACTCGGGCGATGGTCGAGGTCGGTGAAACACTGACATGGAACGCACCCATCGTGGTGGACAAGCATTGTGTCGGCGGTCTGCCAGGCAACCGGACGACGCCCATCGTGGTCGCTATCGCCGCCGCCAATGGCCTGGTCATGCCCAAGACTTCCTCGCGCGCCATCACCTCGCCGGCGGGCACAGCCGACACCATGGAGACGCTGGCGCCGGTGGACCTGGACATCGCTGCGCTAAGGCGCGTGGTGGAGACCGAAGGTGGATGCCTTGCATGGGGCGGCGCCATGCACCTGTCGCCCGCCGATGACGTTTTCGTCCGCATCGAGCGCGAACTGGACATCGACACCGAAGGCCAACTGATCGCATCCGTGCTGTCCAAGAAGATCGCTGCCGGTGCGACCCACGTCGTCATCGATATTCCCGTGGGTCCCACCGCCAAAGTGCGCAGCATCGAAGCGGCACAGCACCTGGCGGATCGTCTGACGGAGACTGCGGCGCAGTTCGGGTTGGTTCTGCGATGCATCTTCAGCGATGGCAATCAACCCGTGGGACGCGGCATTGGGCCCGCTCTGGAAGCGCAGGATGTGCTGGCGGTGCTTCGTTGCGATGAAGACGCTCCCATGGACTTGCGTGAACGCGCTGCCTCTGTGGCGGGCGTCGTGCTGGAGCTGGCTGGGACGGTGGCCGAGGGAGACGGCATGCGGCTGGCGTTGGAGACGATCGACAGCGGCTGCGCGTGGGAGAAGTTCCAGCGCATTTGCGCGGCACAGGGAGGATTGCGTCAACCCCCCGTTGCCGAGTACGTGGAACCCCTAATCGCGGCGCATGCAGGGCGGGTCGTGCACATCGACAACCGCAAGCTCGCCCGGCTGGCCAAGCTGGCGGGGGCTCCGCAGAGTCTGGCCGCCGGGATCAGCATACAAGTGCGCCTAGGCGACGAGGTTGCACGCGGCCAAACATTGTTGCTCCTGCATGCGCAAACGCAAGGGGAACTCGCCTATGCATTGGGCTACGCCAACGAGGTGGGGGAAATTGTCCGGGTGGCGCAGTAAGCGTCTAAATCTGACCCTGCCTCGTTTCCATGAATGCCAACCAAGAAAATGACGTGCCCAACAAGAACCGCTACCTGTCCTCTGCCGCCAGGAAAGAGGGAAGTACTCGACACGACCCTTGTCGAATTCGCGGGTCGGACATACAACGTTGTGTCGAAGGAGCCCCTGGCGGAATGTGCGGGCTTGTACAAGGCAGGCATCAACGCCTACTTCAAAAGCAAGGAAGAGATTTTTCACACCTTGTGCGAACGTACGGTGAAGCAGGTTTGCGATTTCCAGAGTTGGTTCCCGGATCTGACGTTGTCTGATCTGGTCGATATCTACCTTGACCGCCTGCATACGACGTTTGAATCCCCTTCCACGATGTCGATCTACCAGCTGCTTCTTACCGAAAGCGCTAGAACACCAGAACTGGTGCAGCGTTGGTACAACGAAGTTGCGCACGGGTTCAAAGAGCGGGCGCAGACCATCGTCCAAAGCAACATACGCCGAGGAGTCATTCGACCAGGCGTTTTGATCAAGTTTTTTTCCCGCTGGCCCTCGCTCCCGCACTGCTGTGGTTGAACTCCTCGATGCTATCCAGGAGCGATCCTTCCATCTCGTTCGTACAGCTACGAGATGCGCACCGGCAACTGCTGCTTGAGATTTTGCAGCCCCAATGAGCAGGGTTGCGCATAGAGTCCTGCGCGCCCTTGCGCGTCTGGCGATTGGCTTTGCGGTACAACTGCTGACAGTGTGGGGTGCACTGGCTCTGTGGTATCAGATGCCACAGCCTTCAGTGGCGCGAGGGTTCGTCGTTGCCATATGGTCTTCGTTGGGCGTTCCTGTTGTCTTGCCGCAGGCAAGCTTGCTTGGACGACAAACTCGCAACGTTACCGGATTCGCATTTGTGGTCGCAACTGCCTTCCTGCTCATGTGGAGGGGAACGCTGCATCCGTCACACCAACGCGTGTGGGCGGACGATGTCGCCCAGTTGCTGGAGGCCAGGATCGACGGCAACCATGTTCACCTGAAAAACGTACGCAACTTCGAGTGGCGCAGCGAAACCGACTACACCCCGCTGTGGGAGAGCCGCACATACGACCTGGATCGCCTGCGCAGCGCCGACCTGGTGCTTTCCTACTGGATGGGGCCGCACATTGCCCACACCCTGGTGTCGTTCGGTTTCGATGGTGGCGAACGGGTGGTGTTTTCGCTGGAAATACGCAAGGAGCGCCACGAGTCCTTCTCGGCGATCGGAGGATTCTTCCGTCAGTTCGAGCAAGTCCTGGTTGCTGCCGATGAGCGTGACATTGTGCGTACGCGCAGCAATGCGCGAGGCGAGGACGTTTACCTCTATCGGTTGCAGATAAGTCAGGCCAGCGTCCGCGCGTTGTTTCTGGAGTACCTGAAAGCGGCCAATGAACTACGGCACACACCGCGCTTTTACAACACGTTAACCAGTAACTGCACGACCATCGTATTCGAGCTGGCTCGGCTCATTGCACCCACGTTGCCGATCGACTATCGCTTGCTGCTATCTGGACATTTTGCGGAATATGTCTACGACCTGCATGGATTGACGCCCGGTTATCGCTATGGTGAATTGCAGGCACTTGGGTACATCAACGAACATGCCCTTGCTTCCGATGCATCAGGGGACGACTTCTCGATGTCGATTCGACAAAGCATCCCAGGCATCCCGGTCAACGAGGTACATCCATGAGATTCCCACAGGCCTGCCGTCTCATGGCATGGGTCGCCATTGCCCCAGTGTTGTTGGGGGGCTGCTCGATTTTCCGCCCAGCCGTTGAAGTTCATGCGCTGACGGCCAGGGAGGCCATCGAACTCAAGCGCAGCGACATCCTGACACGCGACAAGCTCAGCGATGCGACTATCCAGACCATCAGGGTGGCGGCATTGGATGTAAAGGCATGCGCAAAGCCGATCTCATCGGAGTGCGTTGAGGCCCTGGCCGCCGTGACGGGGATTGCCACGGATCGGCGCCTGGCGGCACTGTCCGAACTATGGCTGGCGCAGGCACAGGCCATGGAGCCCGGATCAGTGCAGCAAGCCGCTTGGCTTGAGACCATTCGCTATGCCTATGCCTATCTGTTCCTTGGCGACCATACTCCGGGAGAGCGGGCCTTCGAGGATCGCCAGACCCAAGTACGGGATTGGTATAACTATGCCGTCGAGCATGCTGCCGCTGGCATGTTTGAAATTCGGCAACAAATGCCTGCGCAGCTGCCAGCCCTGACCAGTGGGACCATTGCAGGCTGGGAACTGAAGTTGGATCTGCGCAGTGCGCGCATGTCGGGTAGTGCGGCGGTGCCAGCCGAACTGGTGCCGGCTTCGTCCCTGTCTTTTCGTGGTTTGCGCAGCCTCTACCGGCGCGACGGCTTTGGCGCCGAGCTTGTAGCGGTCATGCCGGACGACTCCCTGAACGCCACTCCGACTCAGGATGGCCACCCCGTGGCAAAACATAGTCAGCCAGCTCTGCCCTGGAGCGAGATGCCCGCGCCTTCCATGACGGTTCTTTTGCATCCCGACGGAGACAGCCTGGACAGCGTGTTGCATACCCATACCGCTCGTTTGACGGTGCATGACCCCTATGTGGAATCGGCCATCATGCTGCGCGGCCAACGTGTGCCGCTGGCCGCCAATTTCACGGCCGGCTACGGCCTGTGGTTGGCCCGTTCCAAGTTCAACCGACAGTCGCTTCGCAGTTTGCTTGGGCGCGAGGGGGGCATCGACCGCCCGCACGTTTACCTGATGCAGCCCTATGACCCGAACAGGCGGATCATCGTCATGCTGCACGGACTGGCCAGCAGCCCGGAAGCCTGGGTTGAACTCGCCAACGAAATCCTGGGCGATGAGGCTCTGCGCCACCATTACCAGATCTGGCAGGTTTACTACCCCACAAACATGCCAATAGCATTGAACCACGCCATGATTCGCAGGGCGCTCGGGGATACGCTGGCACATTTCGATCCATCCGGCCAGGCGCCGGCGTCGTCCGACCTCGTACTGGTGGGACATAGCATGGGCGGCGTCATCGCGAGGTTGATGGTGTCGTCAACCGATCAGTCGCTGGTGCAACTGGTTGCGGATGACGGACGGTTGACGCCGCAGCAGATCAAGCGCATAGACTCGATGCTGCACTTCGAGCCCGTTCCGAATGTCAGCAGCGCCATCTTCATCGCAGCGCCTCATCGGGGTACGTCGATCGCGGGTGGGCGCTTGGGGCGCTGGATGGCGGGATTCATCCGCTTTCCCATTACGATGCTCGAAGAACTCGCCCACACATTGGCGCCGAATGTGGCTGCCAGCAGCCGCGAAAGCCTGGGAAGCATGCCCAATAGCGTGGACAATCTCGACGAAAACGATCCTTTCGTGCGTACGGCTGCTGGCTTTCCCATTTCATCCCAGGTGCGTTATCACTCGATCGTGGCCCAGGCTGACCCCCAAGTGGCCCTCGTTGATTCCGATGATGGTCTTGTGCCTTACCGCAGCGCCCACCTTCCCGGCGCACAGTCCGAGAAAGTCATCACTTCGGGGCACAGCGTGCAACAGGACGCGGCCGCGATACTAGAGATTCAACGCATTCTGAGAAAAGACATGGCTCTGCGGGGAGAGTGTTCCACGCAGCGATAGACAATTGCCATCTGCTGCCTCATATCAGACGCGCTCCATTCTCAACAGATTCACCGAACTGGGCACGCCCAAGGCTGTGGCCGTGGTATAGCTGCGTCTGGGGTTGGGGTAGTTCGTTCTCAGGCAGATTTATGCAAAAAACCCCATGGCGCTTGGCTCGCTGTTGACGCAGACGTGGGTGAAAAGCATCCGACCATCACCCAAGGATAGCTCTCATCTCGATACAGACGTGATTCATCCGCACCTATGCGGCTCCCTACGATCATATGGACTGATCACATCGGTAGGGAGAAATCATGAACTTACGCCATCTTCGCTGTTTTATCGCCGTTGCCGAGGAACTGCACTTCGGCCGGGCTGCTCGACGGCTACACATTGAACAGTCTCCACTGTCGCGCACGATCCGCCAGATGGAGGCGGATATAGGGGTGCCGCTACTCGACCGCTTGCCACGCAGTGTTCGTCTCACGTCGGCGGGACAGGTCTTTCTCGAAGAAGCCCGGCGCGTACTGCTGGCCTTCGAGCAGGCTCAGACCAAGGCACGTGCCACAGCGAACCAGCGGAACACGCTGCGCATCGCGCTGTCGGGTGACATGGGGCAGGCCCGCTTGTCGGCGTTGCTTGCGCTGTGCCGGGAGGAGGCGCCACAGGTCGGCATTCGGATATTTGAAACGCCACTGGCGCAGTTGGTGACTGGACTGCGCAACGACTTGTATGACGCAGGTTTTGCATTGGCCAGTGAGGTGGATTCCGGCGTCGTCGCCGTGCCGGTGTGGCGAGACCCGCTGGTGGTGGTTTTGCCCGCCCGGCATCCGCTGCTGGCTTTCAAGGAAGTGCCGCTGGAGGAAGTGGCGAGCTATCCGCTGGTGCTGTGCGATCCCCAGGTCTGCGAAGGTTGCAGCCGGCAACGCGAACGGGTGCTCCGCACGGTGGATGCGCAGCCGACGGTAGCCGAGTACGTCACAACCCATTCCCTGATGCTCGCCCTCGTGGCCGCCGGCTACGGCGTGGGCTTTTCGAGCGCGGCGCACCTGGCGGGTTGCCATCAGGCCGATGTCGTAGTGCGGCCGCTGGCCGATGAGACCGCTTCGCTGACGACCTATCTACTGCGACCCGAAGGCGAAATCATGGAGCCGCTGCGGCAGTTCATCGACCGCGTGGAGCGTGTCGGACGCCCGCAAGGCGCCGATCAACGCCTGATGTGACGCGGGGATTCTGGACGGTGCGATTCCTTTTCGGTCTGGACCTTGACCCGAATTGCATCGGCGGCCGACCTTTTGCGTCACGGGCTTGAATGGCGAATCGGGCCTATCCACCCGGCATCAAGCAAGGCACCTTCAAGCTATCGAGGTCACTGCAGTGACGCAGAACGCATGAGCCCTTGCTGGATGCAAACCGGCTCAGCCGGAAGACGCATTGGCGCTTTACCTCGCCCGTTTTCCTACGAAAACTTTGCCCTGGTTTTCCGGTAAAGCGCGGCATCCCCTTCCTGATCGAACTTGGATGCGCGACTTTTCAAACCGTTGCGCCGGTAACAAGATTTTTCGCAGGTGCACTATGGTGGAGGTGTAGCGGGCACCGCAAGGAGTGTTAGCCCCCTGCGTAACGCTCGGCGACATCGCCGCACCCAACCTCCACCACGATGCCGACCGGCTCGCGCTTCATCGGGTTCTTTGGGCAATCGCTGCGCCCATGTGGGCCGCGCGCGCTTGCCATGTGTCGATCCGACGATGGGAAGAGCGCGATATGCCGAAATCGAGCAGCCACGCCTTTGGCGCAAAGACGTACTACCGACCGATCGAGGCGGCCGTCCGCTGGTGCGGTCTCCTGCGCTTCGAGCAGCGTATTCTGGAAGCGCTGGAGCAGCGGGTCATGCCGGAGCCCGGCGAGTTCCCGCGCTGGCCGCTGCTGCGCCTATATGTCGAGCGCATCTTCGACGCGCTGACACATGGCGAATTGCCCGGCGGCAAGGCCGGCATCGTGCTGGACTCGCAGCGGCCGGCGCTCGACGACCCCGAGTTGACCGTGCGCCACGTGGACTTGAAAGCGTGGATGTCGCAGTTCTACCCCGGCGATCGGCCGGGGTTTTTGTTTGACGGCATTGAACGCGTGGTGCATCCGGCGGTGAGCGTGGACACGCTCAACATCCTGCTGGCCGATCGCGAAGCAACGAAGTCGCAACTTGCCGAACTTGCCCTGGTGCATGAAACGCTGCGTATCGCGCACGAAGCATTGGCGAAGGAATATGCCACGCGCGCGGCCAACGACGAACAGGCGCGCGAGCCTGGCCTGCGCAGCGAGACGACTTACCTCAACATCATCGGCGGACTTCTGACGCTGCTGCTGGGCAATTCGCCGTCAGGTGCGGCCTATTCTTCATTCCGCAGCATGGATGCCGTGGTCAGCGCGCTGATCGCACACCACGAAGGGCGGCCGGGTCTCAGCGAGCGGACGCTGTGGAGCAAGCTCGCGCAGGCGCGGCGCCACCTTGAGGCGTCGCGCTGACGACGCGGCCAGCATGATGCCGATGCGGCGCACTGCAATTGCAGTCGCTGCTTCTGCAATTGCAGTGATTTCGGCGACCGCGGTGTATTGAATACGAGGCACTTTCCGAACAGCGCCAGTGAGCGTCAAGGAGTGTCTCTCATGTCTTCGCAGACCACCGAGCCGGCAGTGCCGGCCGAGCACCGCATCCTGCGCCGCGCCGAAGTCGAGGCCAAAACCGGCTTCAAGCGCGCGCACATCTACAGCCTGATGAAAGAAGGCAAGTTCCCCAAGGCGCTTCGCCTGGGCGTGCGCGCCGTGGGCTGGGACTCGGTGGAGGTCGAGCAATGGATCGCCGATCGCCTCAACGAGCGCGCCTGACGCTTTTCCTCGGTACATGCCATTCAACCGGGAGAAGCCCATGCAGGTGGTGTCCATCATTTCGACCAAGGGCGGCGTGGGCAAGACCACGACGGCGGCCAACCTGGGCGGCTTCATCGCCGATGCCGGGCTGCGCGTGCTGCTGCTGGACCTGGACGTGCAGCCCACGCTGTCGAGCTACTTCACGCTGGCCGAACGCGCGCCGGCCGGCATCTACGAGATGCTGGCCTATAACGAGCAGCGCGCCGAGCAACTGGTGTCGCACACCGCGATCGAGCGGCTTGACCTGGTGCTGTCGAACGACGACCGCGGCGAGCTGAACACGTTGCTGCTGCACGCGCCCGATGGCAGATTGCGGCTGCGCCACCTGCTGCCCACGCTGGCGCCGCGCTACGACCTGCTGCTGATCGACACCCAGGGCGCGCGCAGCGTGCTGCTGGAGATGGCGGTGCTGGCCTCGAACCTGGCGCTGTCGCCGGTGACGCCGGAAATCCTGGCGGCGCGCGAGCTGCGGCGCGGCACGCTGCAACTCATCGAGGACATCGCGCCGTACCGCCACCTCGGCATCGAACCGCCGCCGCTGCACCTGCTCATCAACCGCGTGCATCAGGTGTCGTCCAATGCGCGGCTGATCCAGCAGGCGCTGCGGCAGGTATTCCAGGAG
>ERZ724507.782-NODE-782-length-14026-cov-4.278219_pt1 | contig 14026 bp, 9 predicted proteins | sample MGYA00376040_ERZ724507 | MGnify/ENA primary metagenome ERZ724507 (study PRJEB28724, sample SAMN07190883) | activated sludge metagenome | isolation source: activated sludge of sewage treatment plant in Hong Hong | place: Hong Kong | collected 2016-03-17 ...
GATATGGGCGAGGCCGCAAGCCTTCAGCCGGTCGAGCGGATCGGGGCCGGCGGCGACCATGCGCGCCTCGGCGGCAGCCACTCGCTGCTCCAGCGCCTGCACCGCCAGCGCCGTCAGGAGGCCGGTCCGGTCGGTGAAGTGATGGGCCGGCGCGCCGTGGCTGACGCCGGCGCGGCGCGCGCATTCGCGCAGCGTGAAGGCGTCGATCCCGTCCTGCTCGATCATCTCGCGCGCCGCATCGAGCAGCGCCTTGCGCAGATCGCCGTGATGATAGGCGCGCGCGCCCTGGTCGGCCGTTTCGCTCATTGTTGTTCTACTCCCCGGCCGCCTGGATAGCATGGCCGGGCGCCGTCCGCGCAACATCCGTCCGGTCGCGCGGCGCGAGCAGCAGATAGCAGGCCGGCGTCACCAGCCGCGACAGCAGCGTCGAGGTGATCAGCCCGCCGATGATCACGCAGGCGAGCGGCGAATAGAGGCCCGAACCCTGCACCGCCAGCGGCATCATGCCGCCGATCGCCGTCACCGAGGTCAGGAGGATCGGCAGGAAGCGCACCTCGCCCGCCTGCTCGATCGCCTCGCGCAGCGGCGTGCCCTGGGCGCGCAGCTGGTTGGTGAAGTCGACCAGCAGGATCGAGTTTTTGATCTCGATGCCGACCAGCGCGATCATGCCGATCATCGCAGTGAACGAGATCGTGTAGCCTGAAACGTAAAGGCCGAGAATGCCGCCGAGGATGCCGAGCGGAATGACGCTGGCGACGATCGCCGAGGTCTTGAACGAGCGGAACTCCAGGATCAGCACCGCGAAGATGCCGAAGATCGCGACCAGCGCGGCGCTGCCCATGCCGGCGAAGGAGCGCGAGCTCGCCTCGGTCTGGCCGCCGGTCTGCAATTCGTAGCCGGGCGGCAGGTCGAGCGCCTTGGCGCGAGCGACGATCTCGTCCGTCAGGTTCGAGGTCAGATAGCCGGTCGCCGGATAGGCCGTCACCGTCGCCGCGCGCAGCCGGTCGAAGCGGTCGATGCGGGCCGGGCTCGCCTCGAAGCTGAGCGTCGCGAGCTGGGCGAGCGGCGCGGCCGCGCCCGTCGCGGTCGGCACGTAGATCCGGTCGAGCACGTCCGGTCCGTGGCGCGCATCGAGCGTCAGCCTGAGGACGATCGGATAGGATTCGCCGTCGGTGTCGAGGAACGCGCCGGCCGTCTCGCCCGCGACCGCGAGGCGCACCATCCGGTCCACCGTGCCCGGCGCGATGCCCAGCAGCGCCGCCTTGCCGTCGTCGACATCGACCTTGAGGTCGGTGCGGGTCGCCCGCGAGGGGTTGCGCACGTCGCGCGTGCCGGGCACGGCGCGCATCATGTCTTCCAGTTCGGCGGCGATCTTGCGCACGCCCTCGACCTCGGGGCCGCGCACGCGAATGGCGATGGGGGCCTCCAGCGGCGGCCCGTTCTCCATCGCCTTCACCAGGATGCGCGCGCCCGGATAGGCGTCGAAGGTGCGCCGCCAGGCATCGAGCAGGGCGGGCGTCGCCTCCGGGTCGAAGGCCTTCAGCATGACGAAGGCGTCGGCGATGTTGGAGGCGAGTTCGCGCTGGTTGACGTTGTAATAGACGCGCGGATTGCCGCGGCCGAGATTGCCCATCACGGCCTGCACCGCCTCGGACTTCGAGACTTCGGCCTCGACATAGCGCAGCGCCGCGTCGGTCTTTTCCATCGAGGCGCCCTCGGGCAGCTCGATCTGGATCATCACCAGGCGCGAATCGGCCAGCGGAAAGAGCGAGAATCCGATGCGCGGCACCAGCGTCACCGTGCCCGCGAAAAGGACGAGGGCGATCGTCACCGTGGTCAGCGGATGGGCCAGCGCCTTGTGCAGCAGCGGGCGATAGAGCGCGTGGATGCCGCCCATCACCGTGCGCAGCAGCCAGTTGCCCTCCTCGTGCGCCTCGGGCTTCAGCAGCTTGGAGGCGATGAAGGGGATGATGGTGAGCGACACGAACAGCGAGGCGGCGATGGTGAGCAGCACCGCCGTCGGCAGCGAGCGGGTGAAGGCCCCCGCCCCTTCGGGCAGGAAAAGCAGCGGCAGGAAGGCGAGCATCAGCGTCGCGGTGCAGCCCAGCACCGCGAGCGAGATCTGCCGCGTGCCGTCGATCGCCGCCTCGGCCGGCTTTTTGCCCATGCGCAGATGGCGCGCGATGTTTTCGACGACGACGATGGAATCGTCCACCAGCAGGCCGAGCGAGATCACGAAGCCCGAGATCGAAAGCTGGTTCAGCGAGAAGCCGGCATGGCCGAGCAGCCAGATGCCGAGCGCCAGGGACAGCGGGATGGAAAACATCACCACCAGCGCCGCACGATAGCCGAGCGGCAGCAGCGTCAGCAGCACGAGGCCGATGGCGATCATGAAGTCCTTGGCGAGCTGGCCGAGCCGCTTGTCGACGCTTTCGGACTGGTCGAAGGCGGTCTCCAGCTTCAGATCCTGCGGCAGCGTGGCGCGGAAGGCCTCCGCCTTGGCGAAGATCGCGTCGCGCACCTCGAAGATCGACTGCCCGTCGCGCATGTTGGCGGTGACGAAGACCGCCTTCGCGCCGTTGTGGCGGGCGGTGTAGAGCGCCTCTTCCTCCGACCACGACACGTCGGCGACGTCGCGCAGGCGCACCAGCGCCGCGCCGTCCGCCGAGACGACGGTGTCGGCGACCTCTTCGATGCTCTCGTAGGAGCCGGTGGTCTTCAGGTTGAAGCGGACGCCGCCCGCCTGGACCGCGCCGCCGGGGATTTCGGCGTTCTCGCCCTGGATTGCATTGGCGACCTGCGAGACCGTGACGCCCAGCTGGGCCATCCGCGCGAGGTCGAGCGCGACGCGCAGTTCGGGCTGCGGCGCGCCCCAGACCTCGACCTGGCGGACGCCGTTGACGCCCTCGATCTGGTCCTTGAGGTCGCGCGCCCGATCGGTCAGCTCGCGATAGGAGACGTCGCCGACCAGCGAGAACTGGACGATGTTGGTGTAGCCCGGCTGGCCCTTGCGCACGACGACGCTGCGCACCGCGCCCGGCAGATCGGGCCTGAGACGGTTCATCTCGCGGATGATCTCGTCGTATTTGCGGTCCATGTCGGGTACGCCCCACTCGAACTGCACGTTGACGACGGCGACGCCCGACGTGGTGGTCGAGCGGATTTCGTGCACGTCGTCGAGTTCGTTGAAGGCGTCCTCGATGCGGTCGGTGATCAGCTTCTCGACTTCCACCGCCTCCATGCCGGGGGCCTGGGTGATGACGGTGAAGAAGGGGGCGTCGAAGCTCGGGTCCTCGGCGCGCGGGATCGCCATGAAGGCGTTGTAACCGAGCGCCGCGAACAGCAGCGTCATCACCAGCGTGAACTGCCAGTTGCGGACCGCGAAGGCGGCGGGGTTCATCGTCAGGTTCCCGCCGCGCTCGCGGTGGCGATCGTCACCTTGTCGCCGTCGCTGAGATAGCCCGCGCCGTCGATCACCACCTGCTCGCCGGTCTCGAGGCCTGCGGCGACGGCGACGAAACCGTCCGAGAGGCGTCCGAGACGCACGCGGCGGCGCAGCGCGACGCCGCTCGACGGATCGACCACGAAGACGAAGGCTTCGCTGCCATGGGCTTCGAGCAGCGCATCGACCGGAACGGCGAGCGCCACCGCGCCCTGATGGGCGGGCCGGATCGTGGCATGGCCGACGAGGCCGCTCTTGAGCGTGTCGGGCGCGGCCGCGAGGCGCAGCTTCACCACGAAGGTGCCGGTGCGCGGGTCGGCATCGGCGCCGATCTCGCTGATCGTCGCCTCGAAGGTGCGGCCGGGGAAAGCGTCGAAGACGATTTCGGCGCGGTCGCCGAGCGCCACGCGCATCGCGTCGCGGTCGGCGAGCCCGGCGGTGAGGACGAAGGCCTCGCTCATGTCCGAAAGGGTGAGGACCGGCGCGCCGGCGGCGACCACGGCGTTGGTTTCGGCATGGCGTTTCAGGACGACGCCGTCCGACGGGGCGGTGATGGTGGCGTAGCCGCGCGTCGAGCGGGCGGCGTCGGCGCTGGCACGGGTCGCCTTGGCATTGGCGGCGGCGTCCTGGAGGGCGGCGTCGGAGGCGAAGCCCTTGGCGTGGAGCTGGCGCACCCGGGCGAAGTCGCGGGCGGCCTTGTCGGCCGCTTCCTGGGCCTGGCGGAGCAGGGCATCGACGTCGCGCGGATCGAGTTCGGCGAGCACCTCGCCCTTGTGCACCGTGTCGCCTTCCTCGACCGCCAGGCGGGCGATGACGCCGGGGGTCTTGAAGGCAAGGACATAGGCGGTGTCGGGCTCGACCCGGCCGACGGCGGCGATATCGGAGAGAAAATCGGCGGGTCCCGCGGTCGCCACGCGCACCGGGGCGGCCGTCGATTCGGCCTCCCCGGTGACGGGCGCCGACGAAGACCCGCCGCAGGCGGCAAGAACCGGCCCCAGGGAAATCACGGCCAGAACCTGCATGAAACGGGGAATGGGGCGCATGGATCGCTCGATCTAGGCGGTGTCTAGATCATATTGCGCCGCAAACTAGACATTGTCTAGCTGAATCTTGAGCCTATCGTTTAGCGATCATGAATTGAGCGTTCAGTTCAGCCGATCGAGGTCGAGATCGACGAACAGGCACGCATGATCCGAGGCGGCGAGCGCCCGGGGCGGGGCCTTCGGCCCCCAGAACGCCTGGCCGGAACGGTCGATGCCGCAATTGGTCGCCGCCGCCCGAAGGTCCGGCGACAGCAGGATGTAGTCGATCTGCGAGCGGGCGATTTCGCCCCGGCGCTGCTCGACATGGGTGAAGGCCTTGTCCGCCCCCAGCGTCTCGCCGATGAGGTTGCTGAGTCCGGCCCCGACCAGCAGCGGGTCGATCGAGGTCTTGTGCCCTTCCAGCATCTCTCCGTTGGCCCCCTCGCGGTCCGGCCGCTCGTTGAGATCGCCCAGAATAGCGACGCGGTGCGGCCGGCCATCGCGCGCATGCCGCTGGGCGACGATGCGCGCGACCTCGCGCGCCTGCCTGAGCCGCTTGCCGTCCGTCTCGATCTCGCCGCCGCCCTTCGACTTGAAATGCGTCACCCCGAGCGTCATGTCGCCGCGCCCGTCGGGGAGCGCGACGCCGACTTCCAGGCAGTCGCGATTGAAGAGGCGCGCCGATCCGCCGTCGCGCCGCTTGCGCTCGGCGGGGTCGGCGGTGAAGACGTTGGTCCGCAGCGCGCCGACCGGGTGCTTCGACAGAAGGCCCACATCGATGCCGCGTTCGTCGTTGCCTTCCAGCAGCACGGCGTAAGGGTATTTGCCGCCGAGGAACTGGAGATTGAAGCGTTCGAGGACATGCCGGTTCTCGATTTCGCACAGGCCGATGACGTCGGCGTCGACCCGGCGGATCACCTTGGCGATCGCCTGCACCTGCGCGCCCGAGAGCGTTTCGCCCTTCATCCGGATGCCGCCGATCCAGTCGTTGCGGCCGCGGATCGCCCCGTTGAGCGAGACGACCGGCGAGGTTTCGTCGCCCTCGCGTTCGTAGAAGAAGAAGCGCTGCGAACGCGCGTCGGGCGCGTTCACCCGGTCGCACTGGACGGCAAGATAGTCGCCGAGCCGCGCCTCGTTGTAGAGGCGCACGATCTCGTCGGCCTTGTAGATCTTGGCGTCGAGCAGGCGCTGAAGCTGCGAGGCCGCCTTCAGCGCCGCCGCCGCGCCCGGATCGTCGCCGGGCGAGAAGAGGCGGGGGCGGGAGAAGAGGTTTTCGACGTTGTAGAAGGCGATCCGGAACTTCTGCATGTTCGCAAGCCCTGTTGCATGGCGGGCGACACGACGCATGAGGCCCGGCCACGCACGGCTGCACTCTCGCGGCAGGCCGGCCGTTCGCCAAGTCCTTCTTCGCATGGGGGGCGAAGGTGCTAGGCTGGCGGTCATGGTCTATCTGATCCTCAAGGCGGTGCTGTCGGGCGTTCTGGTCGCCGCGATCTCGGAGGTCGCCAAGCGCTATCCCGGCATCGGCGGCCTGATCTCCTCGCTGCCGCTGGTGTCGGTTATGGGCATGATCTGGCTGTGGCGCGACACCGCCGACAGCGCCCGCATGGCCGCCCATGCCGAGGGCACGTTCTGGTTCGTGCTGCCCTCGCTGCCGATGTTCCTGGTCATTCCGGCGATGCTGCGGCGCGGCATCGATTTCTGGCCGGCGCTGATCGCCGGCTGCGCGCTGACCATGGCGCTCTATGCGCTGATGCTCTGGCTGGGGCCGCGCTTCGGCCTGCGCCTGTAGCCCGCGCCGCGCGGTTTTGCGGGATCGCTCGCCGCCCTATATAAGGGCGCGCCGCTATCGTCAGGAGGAAACAAACCATGTCGCACAATCACGAGTTCTATATCGGCGGGAAGTGGGTGAAGCCGGCGGCCGAGCGCAGCTGGGACCTCATCAACCCGGCCACCGAAGAGAAATTCGCCGACATCGCGCTCGGCTCGTCGGCCGATGTCGACAAGGCGGTCGCCGCCGCCCGCGCCGCCTTCCCGGCCTGGTCGCAGACCAGCCGCGAGGAGCGCCTGGCGCTGCTCGGCAAGATCATGGGCGTCTTCGCCCGCCGCAAGGACGAGATCGCCGAAGTCATCAGCCGCGAAATGGGCGCGCCGATCTGGCTGTCGAAGGCCGCCCAGGCCGCGATGGGCCTCGCCCATCTCAACGAGACGATGGAAGTCCTCAAGAGCTTCGAGTTCGAGCGCACAAGGGGCCGCACCCGCATCGTCTATGAGCCGGTCGGCGTCGTCGGCATGATCACGCCCTGGAACTGGCCGATCAACCAGATCATGTGCAAGGTCGCGCCCGCGCTGGCCGCCGGCTGCACCATGGTGCTGAAGCCCAGCGAATACACGCCGCTGAACGCGCTGATCGTCGCCGAGATCATGGACGAGGCGGGCGTGCCCGCCGGCGTCTTCAACCTGATCAATGGCGACGGCCCCGGCGTCGGCGCGCCGCTGTCGGCACACCCCGGCGTCGACATGATGTCGTTCACCGGCTCGACCCGCGCCGGCATCCTGGTCGCCAAGGCGGCCGCCGAGACGGTCAAGCGCGTGTCGCAGGAGCTGGGCGGCAAGTCGGCCAACATCATCCTCGACGACGCCGACCTCGTGAAGGCGGTCGGCGGCAGCGTCCAGGGCCTGATGATCAATTCGGGCCAGAGCTGCAACGCCGGCACGCGCATGTTCGTGCCCGCCGCCAAGCACGACGAGGCGCTGGCCATCGCCGCCGCCGCCGCCAACGCGACCAAGGCGGGCGATCCGTTCGCCGAGGGCACCAATATCGGCCCGGTGGTCAACAAGTCCCAGTACGAGAAGATCCAGGCGCTGATCGAGAAGGGCATCAAGGAAGGCGCGACGCTGGCGGCCGGCGGCCTCGGCCGTCCCGAGGGCGTGAACAAGGGCTATTTCGTGCGCCCGACCGTCTTCGGCAACGTCACCAACGACATGACCATCGCCCGCGAGGAGATTTTCGGGCCGGTGCTGTCGATCCTGCCCTACAAGAGCGAAGCCGAAGCCATCGAGATGGCGAACGACACGGTCTATGGCCTGTCGGGCTACGTCCAGTCGGGCTCGATCGACCACGCCCGCGCGGTCGCCAAGCAGCTGCGCACCGGCAACGTCCACCTCAACCTCGCCGGCCCCGACCTGAAGGCGCCGTTCGGCGGCTACAAGCAGTCGGGCAACGGCCGCGAGTGGGGCGAATTCGGCTTCCACGACTTCCTGGAAGTGAAGGCGGTGCTGGGTTACGAGGCGGCGTAAGCGCCGCTCGCGCACCAAGGTATCGGGACGGCGCGGGGTTTCCCCGCGCCGTTTTCGTTTGCGCCGCACGATTGCGCCGCACGATGTGCCAAAGAAAACGCCCGACCTTCCGGCCGGGCGTTTTGCGCTTTCGCGATGGACCGTCCGCTTACCAGGCGAAGCTGACGCGGCCCGAGACGACGCCGTACTTCAGCGGGCCGTTGTCGGCGCCGGTGTAGCTGAGCGCGAGGCCGAAATTGGTCGCTTCGTATTCCAGGCCGGCTTCGTATTCGACCCAGCCATTGTCGCGTTCCGCGCCCACGAAGGTCATCGGCACCGACGGGAAGCCGAGGAACGAAGTGGTCACGACGTTGTCGTCGCTCTGCACGTCGGTGACATAGGCGACGGTCAGCTTGGGCCGCAGCATCGAGCCCTCGCCCACATCGTAGAGACCCTTGTAGGTCACGCCGATGCGGCCGTCGATCAGCGCCGTGGTGCGGTCGGGGGCGATCATCGCCGCCGAGCCACCGGTCTCGGTGTAGCCGTCGATCGAGATCCACATGGCGTCGATGCCGACATGCGGGGTGATCGTGCCGTTGCCGACATCGACGTCGAAGCCCATCTTGGCGCCGGCGATCCAGGTGTGGCCGTCGGGCGTGGCGGTGAGGAACTGCGAGCCGATCATCAGCGGCACTTCGCGCCACAGATCGTAGGCCTGCGCCGAGAAGCCGACATAGCCGGTCAGGAACGAGCCGCCCTCGCGCACGCCGCCATAGACGTTGAGGCCGAAGGAGTCGGCCTCGACGCGCTGGTTCGCGACGCCGCCCAGTTCGGCCTTGCCCGTCTGATACGACAGCGCGCCGCCGATGAAGGCCTGATCGTCGGCGAAGGAATAGTCGAAGCCGAGCGTGCCGTTGACGCCGGTCACGTCGGACTCGCCCGCGAAGGGCGTGACCTCGTAAGCGCCGTCGACGATGCCGGAGAGGTCGAAGAAGCCGCCCCAGCCTTCCTTGAGCTGGAGCGCGTTCATCGAGCCCGCCGTTTCGGCCGCCGCTTCCTGCGCCGCCGCGACCGCCGCGGCGCCCATCATCATCGCCTCATAGGGATCGGCCGAGGCGAGCTGCGGGCCGAGGCCCAGCATTTCCAGGCCCGCGGTCTGGAAGCCGTGGCCGCCGCCGCCCGCCAGCTGCTCGCCGCGATCGAGGATCGAGTCGGCGATCTGCGAGGACGAGGACTCCGTAAGGCCGCCCGCCATGAACATGTTCAGCGGCGAGAGCGCTTCCATGATGGCCGGCAGCGACCCCGTCGGGGTGATGTCGACCGAGGCGAACAGGTTCGACAGCGACGGCGCGCCGCCCGAGGTGCGGATCAGGTCGAGGCCGCGCGCCATCTCGATCTGCTCGGCCGAGGTGTAGCTGGCCGCGCTTGAGAACGGCAGCGCGATGACGCTGAGGATCAGGTTGTTGCCGACCGTCTGAAGCTGCGGCCGCAGGACGCCGGGGAAGTTCGTGGCGACCGCCGCGAACGAGCCGGTGATGCCGCCGGTCGCGCTCGCCACCGTCCAGCTATTGCCGAAGGCCGGGAAGAAGCCGGAGATGGCGTTGGCCGCGAAGCCGCCGCCGAGCTGCAGCTGGCCGGTCACGTTGAGCCGGTCGGCCGAGGCCGCCGAGGCGACATCGACGCCGAAGACGCCCGCCAGCGTGAACGCCGTGTTGCCGGTCACCGCCAGCGTGCCGGCGGTCGAGGCCGCCGAACCCGGCGAGAGCAAGCCGCCATTGACGAGGAGGCCGGCGCCCGAAGTCGCGGTGGTGACGATCGAGCCCGCGCCGTAGAGCGAGCCGCCGCCGACCGTCAGCCGCAGCGGCGAGAACGTGCCGTTCACGGTGAGCGAGCCGGCGTCCACGAACGAGGAGATGACCGTGTTGAGCGTCGCGCCCGAGCGGATGTTGAGGCCCGCGGTGGCGCCGCGCACCGACAGGCGGTCGATCGTCACCGTCGCGCCGGTGAGGAACGTCGTGCCCGCGGCGCGCAGATTGACCTCGAACCAGCGGGTCGAGTTCTGCAGGCCCGGCGTGCCGAGCGTGTTGTTGGGCGTGAAGCCGGTCGTGCCGGGGCCGGTGAGGGCGCCGGTGCTGACCGGGATCAGCGTGCCCGACGACCACAGCGCGGTGGTCAGCGGCTCGCTCGCCGGGGTGCCGGGGATCGTGCCCTCGACGGTCTCGACGTTCGCCGGGGCGCCGGCGATCAGCTGATCCGTGCTGGCGGTGTTGGCCGAGGCGTCGGCGATGCGGAACTCATAGCCGGGCGTGGCGGCCGCCGGGGTCAGATCCTCCAGCGTGATGCCGGAGGCGAAACCCTGCGTGCCGGGCAGCGCCGTGCTGGCGAGCCCCGGCGCCGGATTGCTGGTGCCGCCGGTCGGCGGGCAAGTGTTGGTGAAGGCGCAGGCCGCCGCCGGCGACGGGCTGGGGTTGATCGTGCCGATATTGGGCGCGGCATCGGACGAACCGAGCGCCGGCGTGCCCGGCAGCGCGTTGGTCAGCGTGGAGCCCGACAGCGTGTAGTAGAGCGGGTCGATCTCCTGCACCCAGTGCGCCGCGTCGGTCCATTCGCCGTAGCCGGCGACCGCCGCGACATACTTGTACGGGTTGTTGACGACGATCTGGTCCCAGAACAGGAACAGCGGGTTGTAGCCCGAGATCGTGCCGAAGTTCGAGAAATCGGTGTAGCGGACGAAATTGTCGTCCGGGTTGCCGATCGACTCATAGAAGAAGCGCGAGCCCTGGCTGAGAACGCCGAGCGACACCTCGCGCCCGAACGCCGAGGTGACCAGAGGCGAACCCGAATCGCCCGAACCCGTGATCGACTCGCCGGTCACCGCATTGCCGGGGAAGGGATCGTGGTCGAGGCGGCAATTGTAGCCGCCGCACATCGGGTCGCCGCCGGGGCCATTGAAGAACGGCCGCGTCGCGCGCTGCGGGTCGTCGAAGTCCATCCAGTAGAGATCCTGGTAGCTGTAAGCGGGATCCTGGAGGAGGTCGGCGGTGGGAGCCGGATAGATGCCCAGCGCGATGGTCCGCTCGTCGCCGAGGAAGCCGAGCAGGTTCTGCCCGAGGCGGCGGAAATAGGCGGCCTCGACGCTTCCGGTGCGAGCCCCGGTGAAGCCGTTGCCGGAGGTGCCGTAGCCGCCGATCGTCACCGGCACGAGGCCGGCGACCGGGGTGAACAGGAGGCCGATGCCCGACTGGGCGTCGCGGCCGAGCAGTTCGGTCGCCGTGCCGAAGCCGGCGAGCGCGATATCGGCCGGCAGGAAGGTGCCGTTATTGGGGTCGTTGGCCGAGCCGTTGCGGGAGCGCGGGTCGTACCAGACCATGACCGAACTCGCGTCCATCACCCTGGCGTCGCCCGCCGGAACGGCGAAGTCCTGGCCGAACAGCCATTCGCGCAAATTGGTGCGGCCGAAGGTCGGGTCGGTCGTGTAGCCGACCTGGGCGCGGTTGCCCGGAGCGTTGCCGTCATAGGCGGCCGGGGCCAGCGAGTCGACGCAGTGCGCGGCGAAGAGGACGGTGCGCGGGTTGATGAGGAGGCCGGTGCAGGAGCCGCCCGAGTTGCCCGCTTCGTTGCGGATGGCGAGGCCGACCCAGTAGGGCCTGGTGTTGGAGGTATCGACGGCGTTGGCGACCGGATCGAAGCCCGGCGGCGATCCCGGGGGGCGTCGGGCGTCACCAGCGCCTGGGCGGTTCCGAAAGCCAGTCCGACGGCGGCGGCCGTGAACGTGGCGGCCTTGAGCAATCCGGCGCGCAGCGCCTGCACGCGCGAAGTCGAAGTCATATCTTGAAGCTCCCCATGTATGTCGCCGGCCAATGCCCCAGCCCGCGATTAACGAACAGGTAAGCATAGGCCGCAGCGCAGCGAAACCCTCCCGCGGCGCGGCATAATGGAACTGTTGCAAAGCCGCCGCGCTTGCCGGTGCGGCCGCCGAAAACCGCGCCAAACAGGCGCATGGACAGGGTCCGGGCGATCGGCTCTACCAGCCGGCCGGGGCGCATCCGCCGCGTCCGCAACCGAACGGAAGCTCATGCGCCTCGCCCTTGCCGCCTTGCTGGCCGCCGCCCTCCCGGGCGCCGCCTTCGCCGCCTCGTTCGCCGAGGACGGCATGCCCTCGTTCGATTGCACCAAGGCCGGCACCAAGACCGAGAAGGCGATCTGCGAACGCTGGCTCGGCACGGCGATGGCCGACCGGATGCTGGCCGACGCTGTGGCCGAGGCGCTGGCGCGCGCCGACGCGGACGGCCAGAAGGCCATCCGCCGCGAACAGAAGGCCTGGCTGAAGACCCGCGACGCCTGCGGCGGCGACTCGGTCTGCATCACCGACCGGACCCTGGAACGCCTGCGCGCCCTCGACGCCGCCTGGATCAAGGAGGATCGCTTCGAGGCCCGCTTCGGCTCGCTGAGCGATCTGCCGGGCGGGCTGGTGATTGTCGAGGGCCAGAACGGCAAGACCGGGCTTTGGCTGATCGCGGCGATCGACGAGCAATTCGCGTGCGGCCTCGATACGCTGGAGGCGCGCACGGTGCGGCGGGCCGGCGGCGAGGCCGTGGTCAGCTACAGCCAGCCGGGCGACGCGGAAGACCCGCGCACCTGTCAGGTGACGATCACCGTGCCCGATGGCGGCCCCGCGACGCTGGAGTCCGACTGCCAGCGGGCCTGCGGCATGAACGGCTGGATGGACGGCGAATATCCCCTGGAAAAGTAAGGACCTGTTCCGATGACACGACCGATCGCGGCCGCGGCCCTCGCCGCCGCCCTCGCCATCCCCGCCCTCGCCGCCGAGCCGGAAGGCCCCTCGTTCGACTGCGCCAAGGCGTCGAACCGGGCCGAAAAGACGATCTGCGACGTTCCCGAACTCGCCTGGCAGGATCGCCAGATGGGCAAGGCCTACAAGGTCGCGCTGGCGGCGGTCGGCAAGTCCGGCGAGGCCGATCTGAAAGCCGGGCAGAAGGCGTTCCTGAAGAAGCGCGACGCCTGCCCGGCGGGCGACGGCATCTACCAGTGCATCTCGTCGGCTTACGATTCCCGCCTTGCCAAGCTCGCGGAGATCGTCGATGCCGCCGACTTCGACGCGGCGCGCTTCACCGGCGAGACCGGTTCGCTGGCGCTGGTGCGCTATCCCGACGCCAGGGTGGCGCTCTCGATCCTGACTTTCGGCGGCGGCGACCACACCTGCTCGTTCGAGACCGACAGCGCGAAGGTCTCGCGGAGCGGGGTCGTCACCTGGTCTGCCAACCCCGACCCCGAGCTCTATGGCGGGAAATGCACGCTGACGCTGACCCCGGCCGGAACAGGGCTGATCCTGGTTTCGGACGGCGAGGCTTGCCAGTATTATTGCGGCATGCGCGCGACGCTGGACGGCACGTTCGAGCGCGAAACGCCCTGACGCCAGGGACCGCACCGGGAAGACTTCATGAAGCGCCTCGCCTGGTTTCTCGCCGCGCTGATCTTGACGCCCCTCGCTCTCGCCGAAGCTCCGGCCCTGCCGGCCCCTTCCGAAACCAATCCGCAGGAGGCGATGCCGATTCCGGTGCGGATCGAGACGCGCGGCGTGGAGCTTGGGCAATTGCTGGAAGGCGCGGGCTGGGTCCACAAGGGCAGCGGGCGGGTGCCGGTCTATGCGGTCGGCTTCCGCTCGTGCCCGGACTGCATCGCGCAGAAGATGGAGGCCGGCGAGGCGATGGAGACGGCCGGGGCCGATCTGCGCTTCATCGTCTATGCCCGCGGCGACGGCGAGAACGGCAAGCCGCGCTCGAAGCCGGGCGAGCGCGCCATGGTCGCCGAGCTGTGGAAATACCGCGACTACAATCTCTATCGCGCCTGGTATGCGACCGATCCCGACAGCTACTACGCGACCGAGGACCTGCCGCCCTCCGCCGACAGCGACCCGCAGCGCATGGCCTATGTCGAGAAATCGCGCGCCTTCGTCGAAGCGCTGAGCGGCATCCTGCGCGACAACGGGGTGGAGCTCTATGTCCCCGCCCTCTTCTGGCGCGAGAACGGCGTCTGGATGGTCTATGTCGGCTACAACCCGGCGACCTTCAAAGACCTCGTCGTGTCGCGGTTCGCGCGGCTTTGAGCGCATCGCGCTTGGCGGCGGCGGCGCCGAGGCCGTAAGAGCGTAACGATGACGTCGCCGCTCGCCCTCTATCGCGCCCGCCTTTCGGCCGGGACGCTGACCCCCGATCCGGCGCAGGAGGCGTGGTCACCGAGGCATTCTAGGGAATGCGGGAAG
>ERZ724507.785-NODE-785-length-14015-cov-7.509599_pt1 | contig 14015 bp, 11 predicted proteins | sample MGYA00376040_ERZ724507 | MGnify/ENA primary metagenome ERZ724507 (study PRJEB28724, sample SAMN07190883) | activated sludge metagenome | isolation source: activated sludge of sewage treatment plant in Hong Hong | place: Hong Kong | collected 2016-03-17 ...
CCGACCGTCGCGCCGACATCGAAGTCATCGGCACCAAGTAAGCCGCCGCGCTTCAACCGAAAGCCCTGCTTCGGCAGGGCTTTTTCTTTTCTGCTTTCAAACCGACATTCCAGACCGAATCATGCTCAATGCCGACCCTGCCGAACTCGACAAGTTCGGCGACCTCGCCCATCGCTGGTGGGATCCGAACAGCGAGTTCAAGCCGTTGCACGACATCAATCCGCTGCGCCTCGACTGGATAGACGAGGCCGTCGGCCTGCCCGGCAAGCGCGTCCTCGATGTCGGCTGCGGCGGCGGCCTGCTTTCCGAGGGGATGGCGGTCCGCGGCGCCGAGGTCACCGGCATCGACCTTTCGGAAAGGCCGCTCGGCGTCGCCCGGCTGCACCTGCTGGAAAGCGGGCAGACGGTCGATTACCGCAAGATTTCCGCCGAGCAGATGGCCGCGGAGCTGCCCGGCGCCTTCGATGCCGTGACTTGCCTGGAAATGCTCGAGCACGTCCCCGATCCGGCAAGCATCGTCGATTCCTGCGCCCGTCTGGTCAAACCCGGCGGCCAGGTCTTCTTCTCAACCATCAATCGCAATCCGAAGGCTTATCTGCTGGCTGTAATCGGCGCTGAATACGTGCTGCAGATGCTGCCCAGGGGCACGCACGACTTCGCCAAGTTCATCAAGCCCTCCGAACTGACCCGCTGGTGCAAACAGTCCGGCCTCGAGCCGGAAGAACTGACCGGCATGACCTACAACCCGCTGACCCGGCACTATGCGCTTGGTCGCGATACCGATGTGAATTACCTGGTACGCGCCACACGCGGTGTTTGACGCCGTACTTTTCGACCTCGACGGCACGCTGGCGGACACCGCGCCGGACCTGTGCGGCGCGATGGGTATTTTGCTGGCGGAGGAAGGTCGACCGCAGCAGGCCTTTTCCAGCCTGCGTCCGCATACCTCGCAGGGCGTGCGCGGACTGCTCGGCAAGGCTTTCGCCATCGACCCCGCCCACCGGGACTACGAGCGCCTCTCCTCACGCTTTCTCGAAATCTACGCTGGCAGATTGTGCGAATTGTCGACGCTCTTCGACGGAATCCCGGCGCTGCTCGATGCGCTGGAAGCGCGGGGACTCGCCTGGGGTATCGTTACCAACAAGCGGGCGCGCTATACCGACCCGCTGGTCGCCGCGCTCGGGCTCAGCCCGCGCACGCAATGCGTGGTCAGCGGCGACACCACCACCGCCGCCAAGCCATCGCCGCTGCCGGTCCTGCATGCCTGCGCGCTGCTCGGCTGCTCGCCACGGCGCACGCTGTACGTCGGCGACGATCGCCGCGACATCGTCGCCGGGCAGGCCGCCGGAACCCTGACGGCGGCCGTGTCCTACGGATATCTGGGGGATGGCGGCCCGCTGGAAACCTGGGGCGCCGATTTCATCGCCGATCACCCGGCCGATCTGGCCGATTTCCTGGTCAGCGCAGCCGCGCCGAAATGAGCAGGTTGCGCGGCGTCAGCCGGCGTTCGCAGAAACGGCAAAGCTGCACTGCGTAGCCGTCGTTCTCGAGCCGGACGGCAAGGTCGAGCGCCAGCCAGACTTCGAGCGGACGCCGGAAGGCGTGGCGCACGATGGACAGTCGCATGACCTCGCGCTGGCGCTGCCAGCCACGGCGTTCGAGTTCATCCATGTCGCTCGCCGCGGGGACCGCCACCTTCTCGCGCTGCGCCATCAGTTGCATGAAATCGCCGAAGCTGCCGCGTGACCAGGCTGCGGGCACCGGGCGGAAGCTGCGGTACCCGTCGCTACCGTCCTGTAGCCGGCGCCAGGCATCGAATCCGAGTTTCCACGCCATCTCCCGGTCGCGCTGGCGCACCCGGCGGGGCGCCGCAGTCACTGCTTCGGTCACCGCCATCCTGGCGTCGTCGCCACTGACCACGGTCAGCAACGGGCCCGACAGCGTCCGGTAGTTTCCTTCTATCCCATGGTGATAACAGCAGGGCACGACATCCAGTGCGGCCAGACCGGATGGAGCCGCACGCGCGACCAGCACGCGGTGCAGATGGCCACAGGCATGCAGCGCCACCGCATGCCGGCCGCGATCCAGGAAGGCGCCGGGCAGGGTCACGTCAGCCACCGCGAAATCCTGCTCGACGCCGGCGCGTGCGGCCATATCCCTGCCATCCGCACACAGCGCCGGATCGCTGTCCAGCGTAGTCACCGGGACCTTCCAGCGCCTGGCCAGCAATCTTCCCAGATGCCCCTTGCCGCCGCACCAGTCGATCACGGGAAGGCCCGATGTATCGACGGTCGCGGCAAACGCCGCGATCTGCGCCCGCTTGCGTCCGGGGATCTCCCGGTCCCAGAAGCGGTCATGGTCCGCGAAGGATGCTTTCCGGCCGGCGGCCACACCGGCCAATTCAGGCAGCACCGCCACCTCGCGAAGATGACGGGCAACCAGGGCTGCCGCGGCCTCGCCGTCGTCGGCAAGGCGCGCCTGCTCGCCATCGCCAAGCTCCAGCAGGTGGGACGTCAGTGCCGGCCAGCGCCGGCACCAGTCAGGGCGAATCTCGCGAAACGGCTGCGCGTGCCAGAGCGGCCTGCACTCCGAAAGGACGCGATCAAGTGCCTGCTGGCACGCGGCAAGATTCATCTGACGGCAGCCAGGCGCTCCCTTCGCCGGTAGCCGACAACAGCGGGAATGATCGCCAGCGCGATCGCCGCCAGTCCCAGCCCGAGCGGCCAGAGCACCGGCCGGTTCCACTCGCGCCGCGCGCTGGCGCGGTCGACGGCGTCAATGCGCTGATATTTCAGGATATTGTTGCCGACGTCGTTCGGTTTGCGGTTTTTCAGCCAGCGGTGGCCGAGGGTGTAGCTTTTCGGGTGGAGGCCGAAATCCCACGGTGCATCGTGGTGCAGGATGCGGTTCATCTGGCGGACGATCTGCAGGCGTTCCGGCGTGTTGTCCATGTTCTTCATGCGCGCAAACAGGCGGTCGAATTCCGGATTGGCGTAATTCGAGGAATTCTCTCCGCCGTGCCCAACCCGGGTTTCCGCGCCGTGCAGCAGGAAGAAGAAGTTCTCGGGGTCCGGGTAATCGGCGTTCCAGCCGAGGTAGTAAAGCTGGACGTTGCCCTTGCGGATCTTGTCCTGAAAGCGGTTGAAATCGGTCGAACGCACCACCAGTTGCATGTCGATCCTGGCGAACTGGCGGGTCAGCCAGTCGAGCCGGGACTTTTCGCCCATGCCGCCGCCGGTGGTGTCGAGATAGACGACCAGCGGCTCGCCGCTTTTCTCGTCGCGGCCGTTCGGGTAGCCGGCCTCGACCATCAGGCGTTTTGCCACCGCGACCGGTTTGCGCCGCGGCTTGCCGTCGACCCAGTCGTAAACGACGCCGTTCATCCCCGCCTCACCGCCCTCGTAGCCGAAAATACCGGGCGGCAAGGGGCTCTGGGCGGGGATGCCGCGGCCGTTCTGGAATATCGAGATGTATTCTTCCTGGTCGATGGCGATCGAGATCGCCTGCCGAAGCTTGGTGGCCCGCTCGTTCAGCCCGCCGACGACCGGGTCGAGCATGTTGAAGCCCATGTAGAAGGTGGATGTCTTGACCGAGGTCAGCAGGCGGATTCCCTTGTCGCGCATTTCGTCGGTGAGCGCCACGTCGCCGCCGACATTGACGCGCACCGCCTGATCGAAACTGTCGGAAGAAATCCCCGAGGCGTCGTAATAGCCTTGCAGGAACTTGTTCCAGTAGGGTATCGCTTCCTTTTCGCGGGTAAACACGGCTTCGTCGAGCAGCGGCAGGGGCTTGCCGCAATCGTCCAGCAGGCCGGCCGCACGGTCGCCCGCCTCGCCTGCGCAGGGGTAGGTCTGGCGGCCGTCAAAATTCGGGTTGCGCGAGAGCACCATGCGCCGGTTCGGGTCGTTTTCGCTGAGCATGAAGGGGCCGGTGCCGACCGGCCACCAGTCGAGCGTCAGATTCCTGGCGGCCATGCCGGGCTGGGCGTAGAAGCGGTCGACTTCGCGCGGCACCGGGGCAAAGAAGGGCATCGCCAGCCAGAACAGGAATTGCGGATACTTGCCCTTGATGCGGATGCGCCAGGTGTGGCGGTCGACTTTTTCCACCCCGCGCAGCGGGTAAGCGTCGAGATCGAGCCAGCCGCCCGCCGGCAGGTCGCGTGCCGCGGTTTGCAGGGATTCGCCGAGTTCCTTGAGGCCGACGATCTTGTCGGCCATCATGCCGAAGATGGGCGAGTGCAGGCGCGGGTGGGCGAGCCGCTTGATCTGGTATATGTAGTCGTCGGCGGTCAGCTCACGTGTACCGGTCTGCGGAAAGTCGGCGATCTTCTGCCGTCCCTGCGCCACATTTTCGCCCAGATAAAGCGGTTGACCGCGACCGTCGTCGGCGAACGCCGGGTGCGGCTGGTAGCGGATACCGGGCTTCAGGCGGAGTTCATAGACGCTCTCGGCGATGCTGTCGAGCGGCGCATCGGCCGGCAATTCGCGCCCGGCGGCGTCGAGAAAACGCGGGTGTGGCACGTCTTCAAGCGTTGCCGGAATCAGTTCATAGGGCCGCTTCAGGTAGTGGTACTGGAGCGGCGGCTCGTAGATCTGGCCGGTGAAGGTGATTTCGTCCTCGGTGTAGGACTGTGCCGGGTCGAGGTGCTTGGGCCGGTCGGTAAAGGCGGCATAAAGGACGTTGCGCCCGGCCTCGGCCGCCGGGTAGGGGTCGTTCCAGGCCTGGCCGCAACCGGCAAGGCCGGCAACGAGCAGCAATTGGAGCAGGGTTTTCGGCATGGTGCGAAGTGTAACAACTTGACCGCATCCCTGCCCATTGCCGACAATGTCCAAAAGAACCGCGAGAGGAAAACGCCCCCATGCTCGACACGAAAATCCCCGACTTCACGCTGCCGGCCACCGGCGGCCGGCACTTCAACCTGGCGGCGCAGGCCGGCAAGATCGTCGACATCTATTTCTACCCCAAGGACAGCACGCCGGGCTGCACCACCGAGGCGCAGCAGTTCCGCGATCTCCACGACCGCTTCGTCGCGGTCGACGCCGTAATTCTCGGCATTTCCAGGGACAGCGTGAAATCGCACGAAAACTTCAAGGCCAAGCAGGCGCTGCCCTTCGAACTGGCTTCCGATGCCGACGAAACCGTCTGCAAGCTGTTCGCCGTCATGAAAATGAAAAACATGTATGGGAAACAGGTCCGCGGCATCGAACGCAGCACCTTTGTCATCGACCGCGACGGCGTCCTGCGCCGCGAATGGCGCGGCGTGAGGGTGCCCGGACATGCCGAGGAAGTTCTCGCTTTCATCAAGACCCTGTGAATCTCAACCCACGCACCGTGCCATGACGCGCAAGCCAGCAACCGTCAAGAAACCCGCCGTCACCAAGCTTTTCGTACTTGATACCAACGTGCTGATGCACGATCCGAGCTGTCTCTACCGGTTCGAGGAACATGACATCTTCCTGCCGATCATGACGCTGGAGGAACTCGACAGCCACAAGAAAGGCATGTCGGAAATCGCCCGCAACGCCCGCCAGGCGTCGCGCACGCTCGACGAAATGCTGGTCAACGATGGCGTCGATATCGACGAGGGCATCGACCTGTACGGTCCTTCGAGCAAGCTGGCTAGCGGTCGCCTCTTCCTGCAGACCGAAGCGATCAGTGCCGAACTGCCGCAGGGACTGCCCACTTCGAAGGTCGACAACCAGATCCTGTCGGTCGTCATCCATCTCCAGAAGAAATTTCCCAAGCGACCCGTCATCCTGGTGTCGAAAGACATCAACATGCGCATCAAGTCGCGCGCGCTCAACCTGCTCGCCGAGGACTACTTCAACGACAAGGTGCTCGAGGACACGGACATTCTCTACACCGGAACGCGCGCCCTGCCGGGCACTTTCTGGGAAGAGCATGGCCAGGGCATGGAATCCTGGAAGAAGGAGACAAGGACCTACTACCGGATCAATGGACCACTGTGCCCACAACTGCTGGTCAACGAGTTCGTCTGGCTGGAAAGCGACGGTTTCGCGGCTATCGTCAAGGAGACCGCCGGCACGGCCGCGGTTCTCGAAACACTGGTCGATTACACGCATCCGAAAAATGCCGTCTGGGGCATCAATGCGCGCAATCGCGAGCAGAACTTCGCGCTCAACCTCCTGCTCAACCCGGAAATCGACTTTGTCACCCTGCTCGGTCAGGCCGGGACCGGCAAGACGCTGCTCACGCTCGCCGCCGGCTTGACCCAGGTCCTGGAAAGCAAGCGCTTTGCCGAAATCATCATGACCCGCGTTACCGTTCCGGTCGGCGAGGATATCGGCTTCCTCCCGGGGACCGAGGAGGAGAAGATGGCGCCGTGGATGGGCGCGCTCGAGGACAATCTCGACGTCCTGACGCATACCGAGGACAGCGGCAGCCCTTATGGCGGCGACTGGGGCAAGGCGGCGACGCACGACATCATCCGCTCGCGGATCAAGGTGAAGTCGCTCAACTTCATGCGCGGCCGCACCTTCCTCAAGAAATACCTGATCATCGACGAGGCGCAGAACCTGACGCCCAAGCAGATGAAGACCCTGATCACACGGGCCGGCCCCGGCACCAAGGTCATCTGCCTCGGGAACATCGCGCAGATCGACACGCCCTACCTGACCGAGGGCAGTTCCGGCCTGACCTACGTGGTCGACCGCTTCAAGGGCTGGCAACACTCCGGTCACATAACGTTACAACGCGGCGAGCGTTCCCGCTTGGCTGACCACGCCGCCGAGGTGTTATAATCCGCTTCAATAACCAACAGGGGCCGTGTCAGCGACACGGCCTTTTCGTTTCAGCCACGGGTTGTCTCCGCCGGAGGAACATTTGAAACGCCGTGATTTTCTTGCCACCGCAGTTGTCCTCTCGCTGTTGTCGGGCGAAGCGATGGCGGCAAAGAAGAAGTCTGACGCCAAGCCGGCGTCGAAACCTGCCTCGAGGAAGTCATCGGGCAGCCGCAGCAACGCCAAGCCCGTCCCCGCGTCGACCCGGCCACAGGGTCCGGTCGCCCATACCGCCGAAGATCCGATCATCGAAAAACCGCCCCAGGGAACATCCGCCAGTCGCCTGCCTCCGGTCAAGGCAGCCGAACCGCCTGTAAATTGGCAGACCTATGAGGTTACGACCAGCGTCACGGTCAAGGGCGCATCCGGGCAGACCCGCCTGTGGCTGCCCCTGACGCTCAATCAGGACACCCTTTTCCAGCGGACCCTTGGCCACAGTTGGGATGGCAACCCGAAGCTTTCCACCATGCGCCGGCTGCCCGACGGCGACCTTGAAGTGTTCCATTCCGAATGGGCCGACGGCAACGATGCACGATTCCAGGTCAGGACGCTGGTCACGACGGCGGACCGCCATTTCGATGTCGCCAAGCGTACCGTCGCACCCGAGCGTGAGGACATTCTCCGGCGGAACCTTCAGTCGTCCCAACTGATTCCCAATGACGGCCTGGCCCACCAACTGGGCGAACGGATCGTCGGCCGGATCAAGGATCCGGTGGCACAGGCCAAGGCAGTCTACGACTGGGTCGTAGACAATACGATCTACGATCCCGCATCGCCCGGCTGTGGCGGCGGCAACGTCAGCCAGCAACTCATCCGCGGAACGTACGGCGGGCGCTCGGCCGACATCAACGGCCTGTTCGTGGCGCTCTGCCGCGCCATCGGCATTCCGGCACGCTGCGTTTACGGCTTGCGCGTCGGGCCCTCCCGGCTTTTCCGCAGTCTGGGACTCAACGGTGAAGATGCGACCCGGGCCCAACACGTCCGGGCGGAGTTCTACATCCCCGGCTTTGGCTGGATTCCGGTCGACCCCAGCGATGTCCGGCGAGCGATGGCGATGGAAGGATTATCGGATCGTGACAGCAAGCTGTTGTCCCTGCGCAAGATCCTGTTCGGCGTCTGGGAAATGAACTGGATCGCCTTCAACGTCGGAACCGATGTCGAATTGCCTGGTCGCCAGACCCGGATTCCGTTCCTGCTCTTCCCGCAACTCGAATCGCGGGGAACCCTGCGCGACGGGACCGACCCCGGTGGCTTCGAATACACGATCAACGCGCGCCGCCGCGTTGAACTCTAGCCTTACCAAACCGCTGGTCAGTAACCGGGGCGCCCGGACCCAACGTCGGCGAGACTCTCGAAGCGCGTGTATTCGCCGAGGAAGGTCAGCCTGACCGTGCCGGTCGGCCCGTTGCGCTGCTTGCCGATAATCACTTCGGCAACACCCTTGTCTGGCGTGTCGGGCTTGTAATATTCCTCGCGATACATCATCAGGATCACATCGGCATCCTGCTCGATGGCGCCCGACTCGCGCAGGTCCGACATCATCGGACGCTTGTCGTTGCGCTCCTCGACCTTGCGCGAAAGTTGTGACAAGGCCACGATGGGCACCTGCAGTTCCTTGGCCAGCGACTTGATCGCCCGCGAAATGTCCGAAACTTCGGTAGCCCGGTTCTCGCCCTGACGATTGCTGCTCATCAACTGGATGTAGTCGATGACCATCAGGCCAAGCTTGCCTCCATACTGGCGCGCCAGCCGTCGTGCCCGAGCGCGCAGGTTGGCCGGCGTCAGGCCGCCGGTTTCGTCGATATAGATGGGCGCCTCATGCAGCTTGCCCAGCGCGAAAGAGAGGCGCGACCATTCGTCATCGGTCAGGCGTCCGCTGCGCACCCGATGCGAATCGAGGCGGCCGATCGACGCCAGCATCCGCATCGCCAGTTGCGTGCCACCCATCTCCATCGAGAAGATGCCTACCGGCAACCCGGTGTCGACCGCGACGCTCTCGGCGATATTCAGCGCGAAGGCGGTTTTTCCCATCGACGGCCTTCCCGCGACGATGATCAGGTCGCCGGCCTGAAAACCCGATGTCATCCGGTCAAGATCGACATAGCCGGTGGGAATGCCGGTGATGTCCGACGGATTGTCGCGGTCGTGCAGTTCCTGGATGCGCTCGACGACCTGGGTCAGCAAGGGATTGATGTGGACGAAACCATCGCTGTGGCCGGCACCGGCTTCGGCAATGGCGAAGATCTTGGACTCCGCCTCATCGAGCAGAGTTTCGGCATCCCGCCCGAGCGGGTTCAGCGCATCGCCGGCAATCTCGTCGGCCGTGGCGACCAGTTGGCGCAGGACAGCCCGTTCGCGAACAATCTCGGCGTAACGCCTGATATTCGCGGCCGACGGCGTGTTCGCGGCAAGTTCGCCGAGGTACGCCAACCCGCCGGTCTGTTCGCCTTCGCCCGCGCCTTCGAGCGCTTCGGCAACCGTGACCACGTCGGCCGGCCTCGATCTCTCGAGCAGGTTGCGAATCTGCCGGAAAATCCGCCGATGCTCATCGCGATAGAAATCACCGTCGGTAACCAGATCGCCCATCCGGTCCCATGCCTGGTTGTCGAGCAACAAGCCGCCAAGGACCGACTGCTCGGCTTCGATCGAGTGCGGCGGCACCCGCAACTGGGCAAGCGCGGAGTCGCTGACGGCGTTCTTCTGGAGGCGCTGGTTCATGTGGCCAAGTTTAAATTAAAAAGGCCCCGCGATTGCGAGGCCTTCGGTCACGCCGGGCAACCCGGATCAGCCGGAAACAACCGCCACGGTGATGTTGGCCGTCACGTCGGCGTGCACCACAACGTCGAGCGGAAATTCGCCGATCGTCTTCAGCGGGCCATCCGGCATGCGGATGGCCGACTTGTCTACGTCGAAGCCGGCAGTCCTGAGCGCATCGGCGATATCGGCATTGCCGACCGACCCGAACAGACGACCGTCCATGCCGGCCTTGCGGGCAACGGAAACCGAGAGACCGGCCATCTTGTCGGCGATGCCTTGAGCCGCATCGCGCTTTTCGGCGGCAATCCTTTCCAGTTCGGCGCGCCGGGCCTCGAATTCGGCCAGGGCAGCCGGCGTGGCACGCTTCGCCATATGCTTCGGGATCAGGAAGTTGCGGGCATAGCCGTCTCTGACCTTGACGATGTCCCCCAAGTTGCCGAGGTTGATTACCTTCTCGAGCAGAATGATTTGCATGTTTCGTCTCCCCGGGAATTATTGATGGTTATCGGTGTAGGGCAGCAGTGCCAGGAAGCGGGCACGCTTGATCGCGGTGCCCAACTGGCGCTGATAGCCTGCCTTGGTGCCTGTCAGCCGGGCCGGCATGATCTTGGCGTTTTCCTGGATGTATTCCTTCAGGACATCCACATCCTTGTAGTCGATCTGTTCGACCTTTTCCGCCGTGAACCGGCAGAACTTGCGGCGCTTGAAGAGACCGCTACCGCGCTTCTTTTTCTTGTCGTCTTCCTTCTTCTTGAAGAATCGAGCCATTTTCATTTCCTTCCAAAAATTCGATTGAATTCACATGCAGCACGGGCGTCTTGCTGTTGCGGCTCCTGGCCGCGAGAAAGCCAGTCACATTGACTGCCCCGCCGAGGGATACCGCCTGAAGCCAGCGGGCCGGTTCGCCCAGGGCCACAACGGCGATTTCCACCTCCACCAGGCGTTCTGCACCGCTTTCGCTCTGCGCGGAGCTGTGCTGCAGCCATCCTTCGCTGACCGGCACTCCGGCCGGGGTATAGCGCAGAGCCTTGCGCTCGACCAGCCTTCCCGAGAGTTCGATGCAGTTCAGCCGTTCTTCCCGTGCGGATTGGCTTCAGGCAACTGCCGCTTCGGTCGACTCGGCCGGAGCCGTGTCACCAGGCATCATTGACCGTGACTTCTCTTCCTTCATCATCGGGGAAGGAGTCGTCACCGCAGCCTTCATCTTGACGGTAAGGTGGCGCAGCACGGCATCGTTGAACTTGAACGAGTGCTCGAGCTCGTTCAGCGTTTCGCCGTCGCACTCGATGTTCATCAGAACGTAGTGGGCCTTGTGGATCTTCTGGATCGGGTAAGCCAACTGGCGACGGCCCCAGTCTTCCAGGCGATGGATCGCGCCACCCTTGGCGGACACGATGGAACGGTAGCGCTCGACCATGCCGGGCACCTGTTCGCTCTGGTCCGGATGGACGATAAAGCAGATTTCGTAATGACGCATGCAAACTCCTTATGGGATCAGCCCCCCGCCATGCGAAAGCGGTGGGGCAAGGTTGAAAAGCCGGAGATTATAACAACTATCACCGGCTTTCGGCCAAAACGCGGGAATTTGTCAGAAGCTGTCGTCGGCCATTTCCAGCGCGCCGGTCGCCCCGCCAATCACCGATTCCGCCAGGCCGTCTGCCTGCGTCAGGAAATGATCGGCGAAGAAGCGGGTCGTCGCCAGCTTGGCCGCCCAGAACGGGTCGCCATCTCCGGCCGCGATTCTTGTCCGGGCGATCACCGCCGCCCGCCCCATCTGCCAGCCGCCGGCAACGATGCCGAACAGGTGGAGAAAGGGCACCGCCCCGGCATGAACCGCCTTCGGGTCGCCGGAAAAATTGGCGACGATCCAGAAAACCGCCCTTTCGAGGGCGTCGACCGCGGCAAGCTGACGACTGCCGACAGTTGCGAGATCGCCGTCCAACCCAGCGGCGGCGGTCCGCATTTCGCCGATCACCGCGTTGATGGTGGCGCCCTGCTCGCGGGCAATCTTGCGGCCGATCAGATCGTTGGCCTGGATGGCCGTCGTTCCTTCGTAGATCGTAGTGATGCGGGCATCGCGCAGATGCTGGGCAGCACCGGTTTCCTCGATGTAGCCCATGCCGCCGTGCACCTGGACGCCGAGCGAAGCGATGTCGACCGAGCTCTCGGTGCTCCAGCCCTTGACCACCGGAATCATCAGGTCGGCGAAGGCCTGCGCCCGAGCACGTTCGCCGCCATCCGGAGCCTGGTGCGCACTGTCGAGGGCAGCGGCGGTGACGTAGGCCAGCGCGCGCATCGCTTCGATGCGGGCACGCATCGACATCAGCATGCGGCGGACATCGGGGTGGCGGATGATCGGCACCTTCGGGCCGCCACGGACACCGACTTCGGTGCCCTGGACACGCTCCCTGGCATAGCCCACGGCCCGCTGATACGCCCTTTCGGCATCGCCCAGACCTTCCAGACCGACATTGAAGCGGGCGGCATTCATCATGATGAACATGTATTCGAGGCCGCGGTTCTCTGCGCCGACTAGCGTGCCGATGGCCCCGCCGTGGTCGCCGAAGGCCAGCACCGCTGTCGGGCTGCCATGGATACCGAGCTTGTGCTCGATGGAAACACAGTAGACATCATTGCGTTCGCCCGGCTTGCCATCCGCCTTGAGCATGAACTTGGGCACGACGAACAGCGAGATGCCCTTGACGCCTTCGGGCGCATCGGGGGTACGCGCCAGCACGAGATGCACGATGTTTTCCGTCATGTCGTGCTCACCGTAGGTGATGAAAATCTTCTGGCCGAAAATCCGGTAGGTGCCGTCGCCGACCAGTTCGGCGCGACTACGCACCGCCGCCAGATCGGAACCCGCGGACGGCTCGGTCAGGTTCATCGTCCCAGCCCATTCACCGGAGACGAGGTTCGGCAGGTAGGCCGCCTTCTGCTCGTCGCTGCCGGCAATCATCAGCGCCTCGATGGCTCCCTGGGTCAGCATCGGACACAGCGAGAAGGCATGGTTGGACGCCTTCCACATCTCGCTGACGGCTGTCGCCAGCAACCGCGGCAATCCCTGCCCGCCGAACTCCGGGTCGCAGCCGAGCGCGTTCCAGCCGTTGTCCACGAACTGCCGATAAGCCTCCTTGAACCCCGGCGTGGTGGTGACCACGGTATCCTTCCACCGGGCGCCGTCCTGGTCGCCGGCCTGATTGAGGGGCGAAAGTATGCCGCCCGCAAACTTCGCCGCTTCGTCGAGAATCGCATCCACTACGTCCGGAGTCGCTTCCTCGAAACCCGGCAGCGACGCGATCTGATCAAGACCGGCAAGATCCTGCATGACGAACCGGATGTCCTTCAATGGGGCCAGATATTCACTCATGACTTAGCCGACTCACTTTCTATCTTGTTTGACACTTCCTTCAACTCGACCAGGAACAGGATGTCGCTGATGACCGGCAACGAGAAGCCCAGACGCGTACCGCCCCGGTTGTCGCGCAGCAGTTGATTCATGTATTCGATGACGCTGCCGTCGTTCCAGCGCATGAGAACCTGTTCCGTGATCGCTGGCATGCCCTCGATGCCTTCGGCCTTGCCATCGGCAACCCGGTTGCCCGCGGCCACTGGCTCGGTATCGAGGATCACGTCAACCGGCCCCTCGCTCTCGGGCTCGACTGCCTGCTCCCACCGCTGCACCTCTACGTTGAAATTCCTGTTGAGGTCGCGGGCAACGTTCTCGAATTCCTTGCGCATTCCCGCCATCCGGTAGATTTCCATGAGCCGGATCCATGGCTTGAGCGCTTCCTGCGGATTGCTGTCGACATACTCCTGCAGCGCTTGGGCCGCACCCTTTACGCGCCCGAAAGAAAGCATGATTTCAGCCAGTTCCATGACCGGATTGGCCTCGAAATGCTCGTCGACCGTAGCCGCCGAGACCGACATGATCGAGTCCAGCCGCGACGGTGTTCCGGCAGTCGGCGCCGAGGCTGCCGGCGCTTCGGCATCGACTGCAAGCTTCATCGGCATTCCCATGGCTACAGGATCTACCCGCAGGTCGACGCCGCCCCGCTCCTCGCGCTCATCCTTCCGCTGCGGGTCAACCTCGACATCTGCGGTGACGTTGCCGGCCATTGCCCCGTCGGCCCGCCCTCGGGAGTTTCGCCAGAACAGCCAGCCAACGACAGCCAGAAGCGCGCCAACCAGCGCGCCGAAAAGCGTGTTGTTGGAGCCTCCTGAGCCAATGCTGGCGGGCGCCGTAGCGACGGCCGCCTCCGGCGCCGGAACCGGCTGCGCCAGCTTGGCCTCAGGCTGAGGCGACTGCCCGGCAGCCGGGGCGGCGGCCGCCAGTTCGAGTTTCTGGGTCAGCTCGGCGGCACGCTGCTGCAACTCGCCAACCGTCGCCTCCATGCTCTTGATCTTGTCATCTGCCGGCGCCATGCCAGCCTGAGTGACCGGGACCTTCGCCGGCTC
>ERZ724507.788-NODE-788-length-13992-cov-5.879027_pt1 | contig 13992 bp, 17 predicted proteins | sample MGYA00376040_ERZ724507 | MGnify/ENA primary metagenome ERZ724507 (study PRJEB28724, sample SAMN07190883) | activated sludge metagenome | isolation source: activated sludge of sewage treatment plant in Hong Hong | place: Hong Kong | collected 2016-03-17 ...
CCCAAGGCGGGCGCCGGCCGGTTAGGCGGCTGCCCGGCCCAGTAACCGGTTCCAATGCCGACCATCAAACCGCCTATCGCGGCTATCGCCGAAACGCCACGTATCCCCGGCCGGGTCTGGACCGATTTCGTTGCCGCAGCGCCGGCATCGGGGGCGCTAGCCTTGAGCCGAGCATCAAGGTCGCGACGCGACTGCTCGGCGATGTCCGCCTCGGCTTCCGCCGCCTCCCTGGCTGCCCGCGCAGCGGCCGCCTCGTCCTCGGCGGCAAGGCGCTCCGCCAGCACGACCGCGGCGGCAGTTTCGTGTTCCGCGCGGCGCTTCGCCTGCCGGGCTTCCTCGCGATCGGCCGCCGCCTTCGCCAGCGCCGCAGCTTCCGCAGCCTGCTCAGCGCGCAGCCTCTCGCCCGCCAGATCCGCCGCCCGCTGTTCGGCATCGGCACGCTCGCGGGCAAGGCGGGCAACTTCCTGTTCCTTGCGCGCCCGCGCCGTTGCAGCACTTGCCAGTTCCGCAGCCGCAAACTCCCGGCGCTGAGCCTCGGCCAGCGCGCGCTGCTCGGCATCGACCCGGGTACGCAGCGCGACCTCCGCCAGGCGTTCCAAATGCGCCTGTTGCGCCGCCGCCGCTTCCGCTTCGGATTCCGCGGCTGCGCGGTTCAATGCCTGCTGCGCCGCCAGTTCCTCGGCGCGCCGACGCCGCTCGGCCGCCGCTGCATGCTCCTCCGCGTCGCCGGCACGAGCCGCGGCCGCCAGCCTCGCACGCTCCGCTGCACCTGCCCGCGCAAGCGCCTCGGCCTCCGCGGAACGTTCCGCCGCGATCGCCGCCGCATCGCCAGCCACGCCCGAGGACTGATGACGCCTGCGTTCCGCCGCCATGAGTTCGTCGAGGATCTTGCTCACTGCGCCTGACCTCCCGCCAATGCCGCACCCATTGCGACGACACCCATTGCGCCGCAACCGCCAGCCTACCCCGGAGCGGCGCGGCCCCGAAGGTAGAATAGACACGTGGAAACCAGCCATACCCTGCTGATCCTCACTACCCTGCCCGACATCGCGAGCGCCCGGAATATGGCCGACCGGTTGGTCGGAAAGCGCCTTGCGGCCTGCGTAAATATTCTGGCGCCCTGCCATTCGGTCTACCGCTGGCAGGGGCAGGTCGAAGCGGCGGAAGAAGTACCCGTGCTCATCAAATCGACGGCGGCCCGCTACCAGGAGCTGGAAGCGGAGTTGCGCGCCGCGCATCCCTATGAACTTCCGGAGATCGTCGCGGTCCCACTGGCTCGCGGCCTTCCCGCCTACCTTGCCTGGGTAGCGGAACAAACGAGTGCCGAACCCTGAATCTCCGACCGAAGATGATCCGACTCCTCCGCCTCCTGCCGCTCCTCCTGCTTGCCCTTGCCGGTCCGCTGCGCGCGGAAGAACCGCTCCCCCCGGAGGAAGCGTTCCGCTTCACGGCCCGCGCCCTCGATGCGAAAACGATCGAAGCACGCTGGCAGATCACGGACAAGTACTACATGTACCGCGACAAGTTCAAATTCGCGGCCGAGGGCGGTACGCTCGGGACGCCGCAGTACCCGCCTGGAAAGGTCAAGGACGACGAGAACTTCGGCAAGGTCGAGACCTATCGCAACGAAGTCAAGATACTGCTGCCGGTCGACGCGTCCGGCACGGTCACTGTCAAGGCGGTCTCGCAGGGCTGCTGGGACGGGGGCATCTGCTACCCGCCGATCAACCAGCAGGCCCGCGTTGAATTGTCGACCGCGCCGCCGGCCGGCAGCGCCGCTTCCGCTCCGACCTCTGCCCCTGCGCCGGCGGCCGGCGGCGACGAAACCTCCCGCATCGCCAGCCTGTTCAAGGCCGGCAGCCTCTGGCTGGTCCTTGCCAGCTTTTTCGGCTTCGGCCTGCTGCTTGCGCTGACACCCTGCGTCTTCCCCATGATCCCCATCCTGTCCGGGATCATCGTCAATCATGGGCACGCCGTCACCCATTTGCGGGCATTCGTGCTCTCGCTTGCCTACGTGTTGGGCATGGCCGTCACCTATGCCGCGGTCGGTGTTGCCGCCGGCCTTTCCGGCACGCTGCTTTCGGCCGCGCTGCAAAACGTCTGGGTGCTTTCGACGTTTGCGCTCGTCTTCGTGGTGCTGTCCTTCTCCATGTTCGGCTTCTACGAGCTGCAACTGCCGTCGGCATTGCAGGCGCGCGTCTCCGACACGGCCAATCGCCAGGGCGGGTCCTTGCCGGCGATCGCCCTGATGGGTGCGCTGTCCGCATTGATCGTCGGACCGTGTGTCGCCGCGCCGCTCGCCGGCGCGCTGCTTTACATCGCGAAAACCGGAGATGCGGCGCTGGGCGGCGCGGCGCTGTTCGTCATGGCGCTCGGCATGGGGGCGCCGCTGCTGCTGGTTGGCGCCTTTTCGCGCTCGCTCTTGCCAAAGTCGGGTCCGTGGATGGAAGGCGTAAAGAAGTTCTTCGGCGTCATCATGCTCGCCACTGCCCTGTGGCTGGTTTCGCCGGTGATTCCGGCCTGGTCGCAAATGCTCGGCTGGACCCTGCTGCTGGTGGTGCCGGCCATCTACCTGCATGCGCTGGACCCCCTGCCGCCGCACGCCCACGGCTGGCAGCGCCTGGGCAAGGGTCTGGGCGTGATCCTGCTGCTGGGTGGTGCCGCCATGCTGATGGGTGTACTCGGCGGTGCACGTGATCCGCTGCAGCCGCTTGGCTTCCTGCGCGCCGGGGTCGCCGCCGAAGCGCACGGACCGAATTTCGAACGCGTCGCCACGGAGAGCCAGCTCGACGCGCGGCTTGCCGAAGCAAAGTCCTCCGGCAAGGCCGTGATGCTGGATTTCTATGCCGACTGGTGCGTCAGCTGCAAGGAAATGGAGCGTTTCACCTTCGCCGACCCCAAAGTCGCCGCGCGCATGAAACAGATGGTACTGTTGCAGGCCGACGTCACGGCCAATACCGAGGCCGACAAGGCCCTGCTCAAGCGCTTCGGCCTGTTCGGCCCCCCGGGCATCATTTTCTGGAACGGCAAGGGCAGCGAGCTGGGCGACTTGCGTGTGGTGGGCTTCCAGAACGCCGACAGCTTCCTTCCCACGCTCGAGCGCGTCCTGCGCTAGAGTCCCGGCTTCAGCTTCCACTGCGCGGAGAGTCCATGTTTACCGGCATCGTCACTGCCACGGGCAAGATCGCCCGGGTTCAAGCGCTCGAAAAGGGCGTGCGCCTCACCATCGAGGCCCCCGGCCTCAAGCTCGGGGACGTCGCGCTGGGCGACTCGATCGCCCATTCCGGCGTCTGCCTGACCGTAGTCGCCAAGAAGAAGTCGGGATACCAGGTCGACGTGTCGCGCGAAACGCTCGACTGCACCGTGGGTCTCGCGGAAGCGGATGGCGAGCTCAATCTCGAGAAGGCAATGCGATTGTCGGATTTCATCGGTGGCCACCTGGTATCGGGCCACGTCGATGGCGTCGGCGAGGTGATCAAGTTCGACAAGATCGGCGAATCGCACGAGCTCGTCATCGAGGCGCCGAAGAAGCTTGCCAAGTACATCGCGCGCAAGGGCTCGATCACGGTCGATGGCGTCTCCCTGACGACCAACAAGGTCAAGGGTCGGCGCTTTTCGATCAACCTCATTCCGCACACGGTCACCGTGACCACGCTGAAGCGGCTCCATCCCGGCGCCCGGGTGAACCTCGAGGTCGACCTCATCGCCCGCTACGTCGAGCGGATGCTGAATCCGCGCGCAGCGTAGAATGCGCGCCTCCCAACGAACTCCCTCCACGGCATGAGCATCAGCCCCGTACCCGAAATCGTCGCCGAGCTGCGCGCCGGCCGCATGGTGATCCTCGTCGACGAGGAGGATCGTGAAAACGAGGGCGACCTCGTCATCGCTGCGGAGCACTGCACGCCCGAGGCCATCAACTTCATGGCCAAGCACGGCCGCGGCCTGATCTGCCTGACGCTCACCGAAGCGCGCTGCCGACAGCTCGAGCTGCCGCTGATGGTGCGCGACAACAAGACGCCGCACGGCACCGCGTTTACAGTTTCCATCGAGGCCGCCGAAGGTGTCACCACCGGCATCTCGGCGCACGACCGGGCACGCACGGTGCAGGCTGCCGTGGCGAGGAATGCTTCCCCGGCGGACATCGTCCAGCCAGGGCATATCTTCCCCCTGATGGCGCAGAACGGCGGTGTGCTGGTACGCGCCGGCCATACCGAGGCCGGCTGCGACTTTGCCCAGTTGGCCGGACTCGAGCCCGCCGCGGTCATCTGCGAAATTCTCAAGGAGGACGGCACGATGGCTCGGCTGCCCGACCTCCTGGAGTTTGCGCGCGAGCACGACCTCCGGATCGGCACCATCCGCGACCTGATCCAGCATCGTTCCGAAACGGAGAAACTGGTGGAATGCGTCGCCGACAAGGAAGTTGAATGTGCGCAGGGCCGCTTCCGCCTGCGTGCCTTCACGGACCGGACCAGTGGTGACGTGCATCTGGCGATGAGCTGCGGCGAGATACGTCCCGACCAGGAAACCCTGGTGCGCGTACACGAGGCGATCTGCGTGCTCGACTTCCTCGACCATGGCAGCCGCGGCCACACCTTCAGCGTCGATTTCGCGCTGCGCACGATCGCGGCGCAGGGATCCGGCGTGCTGGTCATGCTGCATCGCGCCGAATCAGGAAACGCCCTGCTCGCAGCGCTCCGGAAGGAAAAGAACGAACGGCCGGCCTATACGTGGGACCCACGGATTTACGGCATCGGCGCGCAGATCCTGCGCGAGGTCGGCGTCGGCAGGATGCGGCTGATGTCCAGTCCGCGCAAGATGCCGAGCATGGCAGGCTTCGGCCTGGAGATCACCGGTTACCATTCGCCCGGCGGGGAAGGCAAGGCATGAGCATCCGCGAACTCGATCCGAACCTTGGGGGCGCCGGCCTGCGCATCGGCGTCGTGCAAAGCCGCTTCAACGAGGACATCGGCGCCGGCCTGCGCTCCGGCTGCCTGGCCGAACTCGAGCGCCTGGGCGTAGCCGCAGCCGACGTCACCTACGCGACGGTGCCCGGCGCACTGGAACTGCCGCTGGCCCTGCAAACGATGGCGCAAAGCGGGCGCTTCGACGCGCTGGTTGCGCTTGGTGCCGTGATCCGTGGCGAGACCTACCATTTCGAGGTCGTGTCCAACGAATCGGCGCGCGGCCTCACCGATGTCCAACTGAATACCGGCGTGCCCATTGCCAACGCGGTGCTGACCACCGAAAACGATGACCAGGCGCTGGTGCGCATGGTGCAAAAGGGGGCGGAGGCCGCCCAGGCCGCCGTCGAGATGGCGAACCTCCTGCGCGCCGTCGCGGGGCGTGGCGGCAATGAGCGGAGGTAGGTCGGCGCGTCACCGGGCCCGCGAGTTCGTCATCCAGGGGCTCTACCAGTGGCGGGTCGCCGGTCAGGACGAGGCGGCGATCCAGGTACAGGCCGAATCCGCCCTGGGCTTCGACAAGGCCGACGGCGACCTGTACGCCACGTTGATCGCGGAAACGCGCGGCCATGCGGAGGTCCTGGAACAGGACGTCGCACCCTACATCGACCGCGCGTGGAAGGAAGTCTCGCCCATCGAAGCATGCATCCTGCTGCTCGGCGCGTGCGAACTGCGCTTCCATCCCGAAACACCCCACCGCGTGATACTCAACGAGGCGATCGAACTGGCCAAGACCTACGGCGGCACGGATGGCCACAAGTTCGTCAATGGCGTGCTGGACAAGCTCGCCGCCCGGCTGCGTCCTGCGGAGACGCGCGGGGCCTGAGCGGGCGGCGGCGATGCCCTCCGAATTCGAACTGATCGCGCGCTACTTCACGCGCCCGGCCCGCAGCGCCGTGCTGGGCGTCGGCGACGACTGCGCGCTGCTTGCGCCTTCGCCGGGGCTTGAACTGGCGGTCTCGACCGACATGCTGGTCGAAGGCACGCATTTCCTCGCCGACACCGATCCGGAAGCACTCGGCTGGAAGGTGCTGGCCGTCAATGTTTCCGATACCGCGGCGATGGGTGCGCGGCCGCGCTGGGCAACCCTCGCCGCCGCGCTACCGGCGGCCGACCCGGCGTGGCTCGATCCATTCGCCCGCGGCTTCTTCGCCTGCGCCGACGAGTTCGGCGTCGAACTGGTCGGAGGCGATACCACGCGCGGTCCGCGCGCGTTCTGCGTCACCATTCTGGGCGAAGTGGAGCCGAGCCAGGCCTTGCGGCGGGCCGGTGCCCGCGCCGGGGATGACGTCTGGGTCTCGGGCCATCCGGGCCGGGCCGCACTCGGTCTCGCCCCCGTGCAGGGGCGAATCACCCTCGACGAGCCGCGGCGCTCGGATTGCCTCGCCGCGTTGCACAGGCCCCAGCCGAGGGTAGCCCTCGGCCTTGCCCTGGGCGGCATCGCCACGGCGGCGATCGACGTTTCCGACGGCGTGCTCGCCGACCTCGGCCACGTCCTTGAAGCCTCCGGCCTTGCCGCCCGGCTCGAAGTGGCGCTGCCCGCGGAGCCAGCAGCGCGCGACGCATGGCTATCCGGCGGCGACGATTACGAACTGGCGTTCACGGCGGCGCCCGAACGCCGTGCAGAAATCGCCGCACTGTCCGCCCACCTCGGACTTCCCCTGACGCGCATCGGCCGCACCCATGCGGGGCCGCCGGGCCGCATCGCGGCATTCGACGCAAGCGGGCAGGAAATTGCCTGCGCCCGCCGCGGCTACGATCATTTCGCCTGATGGCCAAGCAACCACCGCCGCCGGTCAACTTCCTGCTGCACCACCCGGCGCACCTCGTCGCCTGCGGCTTCGGCAGCGGCCTTTCGCCGTTCGCTCCGGGAACGGCAGGGACGGCATTCGCATGGCTCACCTATCCGCTGTTGCGCCAGTACCTCGACAGCGATTTCGGCTTTGCCATCTTCCTGCTGCTGGCCTTTGCGCTGGGCGTATCGGCCTGCCAGATCACCGGTCGCCGCCTGGGGGTCGTGGACCACGGAGCCATCGTCTGGGACGAGATCGTGCCCTTCTGGGGCGTCCTGCTCCTGACACCGTCCGGGCTGCTCTGGCAGCTCGCCGCCTTCCTCTGGTTCCGCTTCTACGACATCGTTAAGCCTCCGCCCGCGAACTACTTCGACTCGCAGGTGAAGAACGGCTTCGGCGTGATGATGGACGATGTAATTGCCGCCGGTTACACGGTGCTGACCCTGGCCGTGTTCAAGGCGTTCCTGCCCTTCTGATGGACGCCGATCTCACTTCGCTCTCCGCGGAACTCGGCACCGCCTGCCTTCGCCACCACCTCACTCTGGCCACCGCTGAATCCTGCACCGGAGGCTGGGTTGCGCAAGTGATCACTCACACAGCTGGAAGTTCGGCGTGGTTCGACCGCGGCTTCGTCACTTATGCGAACGAAGCCAAAATCGCCATGCTGGGCGTCCGCCCTGAGACATTGGCCGGAAGCGGTGCAGTAAGTCCGGAAACCGCGGCGGAAATGGCCGCCGGCGCGCTCAAAAACTCCAATGCCCTGTTTTCATTGGCTATTACTGGAATTGCCGGGCCCACGGGTGGCTCATCTGGTAAGCCAGTGGGCACCGTATGCTTTGCCTGGTGTCGAGCCGGCAACGCGCCGCAAACGGAGGTCGCCCTTTTTGGTGGCAATCGCGAGGAAATCCGCCGCCAGGCGGTGATCCATGCCCTGCGCGGTGTGCTCCGCCGGCTCGACGCGCCGTGAGCGGCGTGGTCCGCGCAAAAACTGTGCCATCCATGCCATAATCGACACCACTTTCAAGGATGCAAACCATGGACGACAACAAGAACAAGGCCCTGCAAGCGGCCCTGGCCCAGATCGAAAAGCAGTTCGGCAAGGGCTCCATCATGAAGATGGGCGAAGGACTCGCCGCCGACGACCTGCAAACCGTTTCCACCGGCTCCCTCGGCCTCGACATCGCGCTGGGCATCGGCGGACTGCCGCGCGGGCGAGTGGTCGAGATTTACGGCCCGGAGTCCTCGGGCAAGACGACGCTTTGCCTGCACGTCGTCGCCGAGGTTCAGAAAGCCGGCGGTGCCGCCGCCTACATCGATGCCGAGAACGCGCTCGACCCCACCTATGCCGCCAAGCTGGGCGTCAATGTCGCCGACCTGCTGATCTCCCAGCCCGATACCGGCGAACAGGGGCTCGAGATCGCCGACATGCTGGTGCGTTCGGGCGGGATTGACCTGATCGTGATCGACTCCGTCGCGGCCCTGGTGCCGAAGGCGGAAATCGAAGGCGAGATGGGTGACCAGCTGCCCGGCCTCCAGGCCCGCCTGATGAGCCAGGCGCTGCGCAAGCTGACCGCCAGCATCAAGCGCACCAACACCCTGGTGATCTTCATCAACCAGATCCGCATGAAGATCGGCGTGATGTTCGGCAGCCCCGAGACCACCACCGGCGGCAACGCGCTCAAGTTCTACGCCTCGGTGCGCATGGACATCCGCCGCACCGGCGCCATCAAGAAGGGCGACGAGGTCATCGGCAACGAAACCCGGGTCAAGGTCGTCAAGAACAAGGTGGCCCCGCCCTTCCGCGAAGCGCATTTCGACATCCTCTACGGCGAGGGCATCTCGCGCGAAGGCGAGATCATCGAACTCGGCGTCGAGCACAAGATCGTCGAGAAGTCCGGCGCCTGGTATGCCTACAAGGGCGAAAAGATCGGCCAGGGCAAGGACAACACGCGCGAGTACCTGCGCGAGCACGCCGACACCGCGTACGAGATCGAGAACCGGGTGCGCGAAGCCGTCGGCGTCGCCCCCCTCGGCGGCGGCGAAGCGGCGAAGGGCGACTGACGCCACATCGGCCGGACGCGCCGCAAGCCGGTGAACCGTGTGTCCCATCGCGCATTCGGCGCCTGCCCCGCACCACGCCATGTCCGCTGAGCTGCGCCGACAGGCGATACGCCTGCTAGCCCGGCGCGAACATACGCGCGCCGAACTGAGGCGCAAGCTGACCGCCCTGGGCACCGGCGAGGAAATCGACGCGGTACTGGCCGAACTCGAGGCCGCTCACCTGCAGTCGGACCAGCGCTACGCCGAAGCCTACCTGCGCGGCCACGCCGCGCGCTTCGGCGCGGCGCGCCTGCGCCAGAGCCTGCGCACCCGGGGTCTCAGCGACGAAATCATCGAATCCGAGTTGCGCGAGGCGGCGCTGCCGGATGAGCTGCAGCGCGCACGCGACGTCTGGCGCCGCAAGTTCTCCGCCGTGCCGGGCGACGCCCGTGAATGGGCCCGGCAGGCCCGCTTCCTCCAGGGACGCGGCTTTGCCACCGACACCATCCGCCGCCTGCTCAAGTCGGCGCCGGACGAGGACGCATCGTGAGCGCGCGGCTCTCGGCGTACAACCTGCGCAAGAAGTACAAGTCGCGCACGGTGGTCACGGACGTATCCTTCGAAGTGGCCGCCGGCGAGGTCGTCGGCCTGCTCGGTCCCAACGGCGCGGGCAAGACGACCTGCTTCTACATGGTGGTCGGGCTGATCGCCGCCGACGGCGGCGAAATCCGCATCGAGGGGGGCAACGGCGAATCCCGGCTGACGCACATGCCCATCCACCAGCGGGCCCGGCTCGGACTGTCCTACCTGCCGCAGGAGAACTCGGTATTCCGCAAGCTCACGGTGAGCCAGAACATCCGCGCGGTGCTCGAACTGCAGGGCCTCGAGGAAGGCGAAATCGCCGAGCGGGAGGAAGTCCTGCTGCAGGAGCTGCACATCACCCACATCCGCGAAAGCCTTGCCGTATCGCTCTCCGGCGGCGAGCGACGCCGCGTGGAAATCGCCCGTGCACTGGCAACGCGCCCGCGCTTCATCCTGCTCGACGAGCCGTTCGCCGGCGTCGATCCGATCGCCGTGATCGACATCCAGAAGATCATCCGCTACCTCAAGGAGTCGGGTATCGGGGTGCTGATCACGGACCACAACGTGCGCGAGACGCTCGGCATCTGCGACCGCGCGACGATCATCAACGCCGGTGAAGTGCTGGCCGCTGGACAACCGGCCGAGATAGTCGATAATGAGAGTGTGCGTCGGGTATACCTCGGCGAACATTTCAAAATGTAGCGTCATGCGGCAAGGACTTCAGCTCAGGCTCTCACAGCATCTGGCGCTGACGCCGCAGTTGCAGCAGTCGATCCGCCTGCTGCAGTTGTCGACGCTGGAGCTCAACGCCGAAATCGACCAGGCGCTGCTCGACAACCCCCTGCTCGAGCGCGACGAGGTGGAGGAAGGCGGTGCCGCCTTCGGATCCGCCACCACCGATGCGATGGCCGTCGCGCAGCCCGCCGCCGCGCCGGAAGCCGACGAGCGCACCGAGCCCCGCGGCGACGAGGAAGAGGGCTGGGGCGCGGCGCTTTCCTCCGGCAACGCACTGCGCGACCCGAACGACGAAGACGACGATCGCGGGGAATCCCAGGCGACGTCCACCTCGCTGCGCGAGCACCTTGGCACGCAGCTGGCGATGACGCCGCTGCCCGATCGCGAGCGCGCCCTGGTCGGCTTCCTCGTCGAGGCGCTCGACGAGGACGGCTATCTCACCCAGCCGCTGGATGAGCTGGTCGAGCTCTTGATCGGCGATGAATCGGAGCTGCGCGAGACACTGCTCGAAGAACTCGGAATAGCCCTGCGCCACCTGCAGAACCTCGACCCGCCGGGAATCGGCGCGCGCAGTGCGCAGGAGTGCCTGACCCTGCAACTGAAGAACCTGCCCGATTCGCCGACGCGCACGCTGGCACTGGCCATCGTCGACGGGCACCTCGAGCAGCTCGCGGCCAGGGACTTCGCGCGCATCAAGCGCGCGCTCGGCTGCGACGACGACGCGCTGCGCGAGGCCCAGGCCATGATCCGCTCGCTCAACCCGCGCCCCGGAGCCTCCTACGCACCGGTGGACACCCGTTACGTCGTACCCGACGTCACCGTGCGCAAGCAGCATGGGCAGTGGGTTGTCAGCCTCAATCGCGAGGCGATGCCGCGCCTGCGCATCAACCGGCTCTACGCGGATATCCTCAACCGGCAGCGCTCCCGGAACGGGGCCGCATCCGGGCTCGCCACCCAGCTGCAGGAGGCGAAATGGCTGATCAAGAACGTGCAGCAGCGGTTCGACACCATCCTGCGCGTCTCGCAGGCGATCGTCGACCGCCAGCGCGCGTTCTTCGACCACGGCGAAGTCGCAATGCGCCCGCTCACGCTGCGCGAGATCGCCGAGACGGTCAAGCTCCACGAATCGACGATCTCCCGCGTGACGACCCAGAAGTATCTGGCGAGCCCGCGCGGCATCTTCGAGCTCAAGTACTTTTTCGGCAGTCACGTCGCCACGGACAGCGGCGGCGCGGCTTCCTCCACCGCGATACGGGCGCTGATCAAGCAACTGGTCGGCGCCGAGGACGGCAAGAAGCCGCTCTCGGATGCCCGCCTCGCGGAAATTCTCGGCGAACAGGGCATCGTCGTGGCACGTCGCACGGTAGCGAAGTACCGCGAGCTGCTCAACATTCCGCCCGTCAATCTCAGGAAGGTGCTCTGAGACCCACCAGCAACCAGGAGACATCATGAACCTCAACATCACCGGCCACCACATCGAAGTTACCCCGGCCATCCGCGAGTACGTCACGGGCAAGCTGGAAAGGGTGTTGCGCCACTTCGACCAGGTGACGAGCTCGCACGTGATCCTGTCGGTAGAGAAGCTGCAGCAGAAGGCCGAGGTCACGCTCCACGTCAAGGGCAAGGACATCTTCGCGGATGCCATCGACGCCGACCTCTATGCCGCCATCGACCTCGTCGCCGACAAGCTCGACCGCCAGGTGGTCAAGCACAAGGAGAAGGTCTCCAACCGCAGCCACGACAAGCGCCAGACCGAACAGTAGGAAGCGGGCGGGGCACGGCACGGCCGGCAGCGCGGCTGCTGGCTTAGCGGTATACTGCGCGCCGCCTCACCCCCCGGGCCCCTGCCCTCCATCCCGCTCTCCGCTTCGTTTCGGAACGCGCCTCCATGAACCAGATCGCCAGCCTGCTGCCGCTCGACAACGTGGTCGCGAGCCTCGAGGCGAGCAGCAAGAAGCGGGTCTTCGAACAGGTTGGTCTCCTCTTCGAGAACCAGCAAAGCGTCGGGCGCAGCACCGTCTATGACGCCCTGTTTGCCCGCGAGAAGCTCGGATCCACCGGGCTCGGGCAAGGCATCGCGATCCCGCACGGTCGCATCAAGGGCCTCAAGCATCCCGTCGGCGCCTTCGTCCGGCTCGCTGCCCCCGTGCAGTTCGACGCACCCGACGGCAAGCCGGTCGACCTGATCTTCGTGCTGCTGGTACCGGAAGCGGCAAACGAGCATCACCTGCAGCTTCTTTCCGAGCTGGCGCAGATGTTCTCCGACAAGGCGTTCCGCGAGCAGCTCGGCGCGGCGCCTGATGCCGCCGGCCTCCACGGCCTGTTCGCCAATTGGCACGCCAGCTGATCGTAGCGCAGCTGTTCGAGCGTAACCGGGAGCGCCTGCAGCTCTCCTGGGTCAGCGGTCCGATGTCGCGCGCGATCTGCACCACTGAGCACGTGGTGTCACCGGCCGACATCATCGGCCACCTCAACCTGATGCACCCGGAGCGCCTGCAGGTGATCGGCTCGCCGGAAATCGCATGGGCGGCGCGCCACTCGGCGGAAAAGGTGGCGCATCACATGCAGGAAATCTACAACGCCAAGCCGCCGGCCATCATCGTCGCCGACGACTGCGAGATTGAAGAGAACGTGCTGCGCGGCTGCGAGGCGTCGGGTACGCCGCTCATGCGCACACCGCTCTCGTCGGCCTTCGTCATCGACACGCTGCGCACTTTCGTTTCGCGGCAGCTGGCCGAAACCGGGACGCTGCACGGCGTGTTCATGGACGTGCTCGGCATGGGCGTGCTCATCACCGGCGACTCGGGCGTAGGCAAGAGCGAACTGGGCCTGGAACTCATCTCGCGCGGCCACGGGCTCGTCGCCGACGACGTCGTCGAGGTCTCACGTATCGGCCCCGACACCCTCGAAGGCCGCTGTCCTGACCTGCTCAAGGACTTCCTCGAAGTGCGCGGCCTCGGCCTGCTCAACATCCGCACCACGTTCGGCGAAACCGCATGCCGGCGCAAGATGCGCTTGAAGCTGATCGTGCACCTGCAAAAGCCCACGCCCGGCGTTCCCGAGGCTGCGCGTCTGCCGCTGGATGCGCAGAACGAGACCATTCTCGGCGTACCTGTACGTCGCGTGACGATTCCGGTCGCCGCGGGTCGCAACCTCGCCGTCCTGCTCGAGGCCGCCGTGCGCGCCACCGTCCTCAGGCTGCGCGGCATCGACAGCATGCAGGAATTCCTCGACCGGCAGCAGGCAGCGCTGAGCGGCGACCCTGGCAGCGAGCGGGTCAACTAGTTCCTCCGCCGCGCGTTACCTAGGGACGGCCCCGCGCCGCCCATTCATGCCCATTGAGGAGAATTACGATGCATAAGCTGATCGCCGTTGCCGTATCCACGCTGTTCGCCGCGGGCTTCGCGCTGGCCGCCCCGGAAAAGGCCCCTGCACCTGCCGCGGCTGCACCGGCCGCCGCCGCGCCGGCCAAGGATGCCAAGGCTGCTCCCGCACCGGCCAAGGCCGAAGCGGCGAAGCCCGCCGAAGCCGCCAAGCCGGCTGGCGATTGCGAAGCCAAGGCCGTCAGCAAGGATGGCAAGCCGCTCGCCGGCGCCGCCAAGTCCGCCTTCATGAAGAAGTGCGAAGCCGACGCCAAGGGCGGCGGCAAGTCCGGCTGTGAAGAAAAGGCCGTGAGCAAGGACGGCAAGCCGCTCGCCGGCGCTGCCAAGGCTTCTTTCATCAAGAAGTGCGAGAAGGACGCCAAGGCCAAGTAAGCCGACGCAGGCATCACCCAGGAAAACGCCGGCCACGTGCCGGCGTTTTCGCTTCCCGGACTACAATTGACAAATGGACTCTCCGTCTCCGCAACGCCCGCAGTACGAACCCGGCGGCGACCGCAT
>ERZ724507.790-NODE-790-length-13987-cov-3.770815_pt1 | contig 13987 bp, 11 predicted proteins | sample MGYA00376040_ERZ724507 | MGnify/ENA primary metagenome ERZ724507 (study PRJEB28724, sample SAMN07190883) | activated sludge metagenome | isolation source: activated sludge of sewage treatment plant in Hong Hong | place: Hong Kong | collected 2016-03-17 ...
TTATAAATATAAATTATAAGGACATAAAATATATAGATAAAAACTATCGCTATGTTATTGTAAATTTGTACTTCAAACGATCTAAATATATAAAAATGGAAAATAGCACACATCACAGCACATCAGCCTACAATGTTAACGGGGAAAGCAAATGCCCGTTCAGCGGCGGGGCGCTGAAGCAAAGCGCCGGTAGCGGTACCCGAAACCGCGACTGGTGGCCCAATCAGTTGAAATTGAATATCCTTCGTCAAAACACACCCCAGTCCAATCCCATGGGTGCGTCGTTCAATTATGCCGAGGCATTCAAGACCCTCGACCTGGGCGCCGTAAAGAAGGATATCGTCGATCTGATGACCACGTCCCAATCCTGGTGGCCCGCCGATTACGGTCACTACGGCCCGTTTTTCATCCGGATGGCCTGGCACAGCGCAGGTACTTACCGGATCTCCGACGGTCGGGGCGGCGGGGGCTCCGGAACCCAGCGATTTGCACCGCTGAACAGTTGGCCCGACAATGCCAACCTCGACAAGGCACGCCTGCTGCTGTGGCCGATCAAGCAGAAATACGGCAATAAACTATCCTGGGCAGACCTGATGATCCTCGCAGGCAACTGCGCCCTCGAATCGATGGGTTTCAAAACATTTGGTTTCGCCGGCGGACGCGAGGATGTCTGGGAACCTGAGGAAGACGTCTACTGGGGTTCTGAAAAAGAGTGGCTCGGCGACAAACGCTACACCGGCGACCGGGAACTCGAAAATCCTCTTGCAGCCGTTCAGATGGGTCTTATCTACGTCAATCCGGAAGGCCCTAACGGAAATCCCGATCCGCTCGCTGCTGCCCGCGACATTCGCGAGACTTTTGGCCGTATGGCCATGAACGACGAGGAAACCGTGGCGCTTATTGCCGGCGGCCATACCTTCGGCAAAACCCATGGCGCCGCCGATCCCGGCAAATACGTCGGTCGGGAACCTGCCGCAGCAGGCATTGAAGAACAAAGCCTTGGCTGGAAAAACACCTTCGGCAGTGGAAATGCCGGCGACACTATTACCAGCGGACTGGAGGGCGCATGGACTACCACACCGACAAAGTGGAGCAACAACTTCTTCGAGAACCTGTTCGGATACGACTGGGAACTGACTAAAAGTCCGGCCGGCGCCCACCAGTGGAAACCCAAAGGCGGCGCAGGCGAAGGCACCGTGCCGGATGCACACGATCCGTCAAAGCGGCACGCGCCATTTATGCTCACCACCGACCTCGCGTTGCGGATGGACCCGGTTTACGAGCCCATTTCCAGGCACTTCTACGAAAATCCCGATGCATTTGCAGATGCGTTTGCCAGGGCATGGTTCAAACTGACACACCGCGATATGGGCCCCCGTGCGCGTTACCTCGGCCCGGAAGTGCCGGCAGAAGCGCTGATCTGGCAAGACCCTGTCCCGGCCGTAACGCATCCATTGATCGACGAGCAGGATATCGCAGCCCTGAAGAGCAAGATACTGGCCTCTGGTCTGAGCGTGTCTCAACTGGTGTCTACCGCCTGGGCGTCGGCGTCTACTTTCCGGGGCTCCGACAAACGCGGCGGCGCGAACGGCGCACGCCTTCGCCTGGCGCCGCAAAAAGACTGGGCCGTCAACCATCCTGCCCGACTGGCAAAAGTGCTGAAAACGCTGGAGGGCATCCAGGCCTCGTTCAACAGCGCTCAGGCAGGCGGAAAACAGGTTTCCATGGCCGATTTGATCGTACTGGGCGGATGCGCAGGCATCGAGCAGGCGGCAAAACTTGCGGGTCACGATGTGAAGGTGCCTTTTACGCCGGGGCGGACCGATGCCACACCCGAACAGACTGATGTGGAATCTTTTGCCGTGCTGGAGCCGGCTGCTGACGGATTCCGCAATTACTTTAAGCCCAAACACCTTGTATCGGCAGAGGAAATGCTGGTTGACAAGGCACAACTGATGACACTGACGGCGCCGGAAATGACCGTTCTGGTTGGCGGCATGCGTGTTTTGAACACCAATTTCGACCAGTCCGGGCACGGTGTTTTCACCAAACGCCCGGAGGCGCTTACCAACGACTTCTTCGTCAACCTGCTCGATCTGGGCACGACCTGGAAGGCAACTTCGGAAGCCCAGGATGTGTTTGAAGGGCGCGATCGTACGACGGGAGAACTGAAATGGACGGGTACCCGGGTCGATCTCATCTTCGGATCCAACTCGGAACTCCGGGCGCTTGCCGAGGTCTATGCATGTTCGGATGCCCGCGAAAAGTTCGTGCAGGATTTTGTAGCAGCGTGGGCCAAGGTGATGAACCTGGACCGTTTCGAACTCGCATGATCATGCCGCAAGGCAGGGTGTTAGCGATCGTACATTAAGCATAGCAACCACGCTCCTGAGAATATTTGTAAGGTTAACAGTAAAAGGCGGTCCGGTGACGGGTCGCCTTTTATTATTGTCGGCCCCTTTTCGGCATCGGTTCACCCCGGTGCATTAAAGGCGACCACCGGCAGCCGGGTTTTTTCAAAAGCCACCCCGATTTTGGGGTGGCTCATGCGAATCAATCAGTGGAATACAAAAGGCATTACTGGCCCTGTTTAACCGGCATTACCTTTTCCGGCAAAAGCCCGTGTGCCTCTTTATGTGTTTCGATAATGTTTTTTGAATTCTTTGATTCTGATAAACACATCACCACACCTTCCTTTTCATCTACCCAATAGTTGATGAAATTGACGTGATGCTTTTTTTGCACTGCCAGGTCTTTGGCATGCGCAGCGGCTACATCTTTTGCCGAAACCTTTCCCGGACCGAAATAATGGATGTCGAGGAACAAACGTTTTTTCTCTTTTAAATCTGCCTCTGCTCCATCAGATACCTGGTAGATTTGTGTGGGCAACAATCCGTGCGCCTCGGCATGTGTTTCACGGATTGATTCGGCGTTGTCGGCCGAGGAAAGGCAATATACGAGCCCTTCTTTTTCATCAACCCAGAACTTCTTAAACGAAACGTTGTGTTTTCCCTGAACCTGAAGGTCTTTGACATGCGCTGCTTCAACTGCTTCGAAGGTTACAGAACCGGGTTCCAATTGGTGCACATCTATAAACAGGTGTTGTGCCGCCGTTGAATCCTCCAAAAAACTTGCAGCAGTTGATTGTGCAGTCAACTGAAAGGAAATTAAACCGAAAATGGCCGTAAAGGCCGTGATCAAAAAAGTTTTCATTGCTAAATAAATTTGAAAGTGTTTAAAATTTTGTGCTGCAAAGGAAGAGGCTTTTTTGACCCTGGATTTGAGGAGTTTACCCTATTTTAGGCTACCTTGCACCCCATTTTTACAGGCAGATTATGGAGCTATTCGAAAGGGCAGAATATTTATCCTTGCTTCACACAAAATTTGCAACTATCTCGGCCGGCGAAGGGCATTGCGTGTTTGTTCACGGGGAAGCCGGTATAGGGAAAACATCTTTGGTAAAGGCTTTCTGCACAGAAGTAAGGGATGGTTGCAAAATACTCCGGGGCGCATGCGACGCTTTGTTTACCCCCCGGCCGCTTGCACCGTTGTACGACATCATGTGGCAGTTGAACAACAACCCATTGCCTAACAGTCATTCCATTGAAGAACGATCTGGTTTGTTTGCGAACTTTTTCCGGGAGTTGAGCCAGGTAAAGGAAAAAACAATCATTATATTTGAAGATATACACTGGGCAGATGAGGCCACGCTTGATTTTATAAAATTTTTTACCAGGCGTATCAATCAGCTGCGCTGTCTGTTTATTCTTACTTACCGGGACAATGAAATAGACGGAAGGCATCCGTTACGAAATGTACTGGGTCAACTGATTGCCGGTTCGTTTACAAAGATCAATTTACCACCCTTATCAAAACAGACAGTAGAAAAACTAGCAGATGAAAAAGACTGCAACGGAAAAGATATTTACAGGATATCCGGTGGCAACCCGTTTTATGTAAATGAATTGTTGGCCGATTATAATGTAGAAATACCTGATAGTATACGCGATTCCATTTTGTTTGCCTACAATCGTTGCGATGAAAGATCGAAAACGGTGTGGGACGTTCTTGCGGTCACACCCGGTGCATTTGAACTGGCCTATATAGAGAAAGTAGCCCCGGATTATGCCGATGAAGTGGCGCTTTGCCTGGACTACAAGATATTGATTATAGAAAACAATTGTATTTCATTTAAACATGAAATATTCAGAAAAACAATTGAATCGCTGATTACCCCCATAAATAAAATAAAAATCCATAAAAAAATTCTGGAGATGTTTCTCCGGCACTTTGAAGAGAAGTCGGAGATAGAGCGCATTGTTCACCACGCCAAAAATGCCAATGATTATGAATTAGTGGTCCGGTATGCCCCAATGGCAGCAGCCCGGGCTGCTGCGGTAGGCGCCCATGCTCAGGCGACCATGTTGTACTTGTCTGCCATAGAGTGTTACCATGGTGATGATATAGATGTGCTCATCAGGTTTTATGAATCGTACGCCTACGAATGCTATCTCACTTATCGGATTAAAGAAGCCGTCCGCTATACTGAAAAATCACTGAACCTTTGGAAGAAAAAGGGGGATGCCGGGAAGATCGGGAACTGCTTGAGATTCCTGTCCAGGCTATGGTGGTTTGATGGCAACCGGGAGAAGGCTGAAAGTTTTGGCGTACAGGCAATCGAAGTTTTTGAAAGACAACCGGTGTCCAAAGAGAAGGCAATGGCCTACAGCAATATATCACAGTTGAAAATGCTGTCCGAACAGCCGGCAGAATGTATTTTGTCTGGAGAACAAGCTATTGCAATGGCAGAAGAACTGGCCGATGACGAGATACTTTCACATGCATTAAACAACGTAGGTAATGTAAAAATTAAAATGCCGGCTTCCAGGCAAAAAGGTCGCGAACTTTTAGAACAAAGCCTGGATATAGCACTAAAAAATTCTTATCACGAGCATGCGGCCCGTGCCTTTACCAACCTTTCCTATAGCGCTCTTGTGATAAAGGACTATGCGATGGCGAGAAAATACACCGACGCCGGCATCAGGTATTGCGAAGAACGGGACATGGACCCCTGGAACATGTATATGCTATCCAGCAGTGCCAGGCTTGAACTTGAAACATGCAATTGGGAGCAGGCCCTGCGTATAGCGGAAAATATACTTGAGAACGAGGGGCAGTCGCCGATCATTAAAATTACTTCGCTTGTCGTTGTGGCGACCATACAATTGAGAAGAGGCGATACCGGCATGCTTCCTCTTTTGTATGAAGCAAAAGAGAAAGCATTTGAAACGATGGAACTGTCAAGGATCATTCCCGCCTTGACGGCCTTGCTGGAATATGAATGGATAACAGGAACGCCATGCATCGAAAAAAATGAACTTGAGCAAGTCTTGAGTCTGATGGAACGGATGGGAAATATATATGAAAACAGCCAGTTTGTTTTCTGGCTTTCCAAAGCCAGAAAACAAACGGTTGCACTAAGAGAAATATATGAAGGCTATGATATAAGCAGTACGGCCAACATCGCAACAGCGGTGGCCTTATGGGAAAAATCTGGTAACCTTTACGAACAGGCGCTCCTGTTGTTTGAAGGGGATGAAGTGCAAAAACGAAAAGCAGTAGCTATCGCGCATGAACTTGGCGCCATCGCAACATGTGAAAGAATGAAAATGGAGATGCGGGCATCCGGTATTAAAAGCATTCCCCGAGGCATGCGGAAAAGCACCCGGTCGAATACTGCGCTTTTAACGGAACGGGAGATAGATGTGCTGCAATTGTTAAAAGAAAATCTGCAAAACAAAGAAATTGCTTCCCGCTTGTTTATTTCTGCCAAAACGGTTGACAACCATATTTCCTCCATACTCCTTAAACTGGATGTAAATTCCCGAATCAAAGCCGTTTCGGAAGCCCTGCGCCTTGAAATCATAAAATAACGTGGATTGTACACCCCGGATCAGCAGTTACTCAAAAAGCCCTTGCAGGCCGTACATAATAACTCATAGCAGTATTATTGAACGCCACCAGTGACTTCTTCCGCCCCTGTTGAAATTGCCTAACCCTTTTGAGGCCAGATTGCGGTGCATAGCCAGGAGTTCGTCTTTTGATGGCAGGAACCAGTCTCTGGGCCTTTACCTCAGGTATCATGTTCTTTGTTTCATAACCGCCAACAGACCTCCCTTGGGTTCATAAACTGTCGTTTTTTTAAGGTTTTGAACAGTTGAGCGGTTTCCCCTTTATTTATTTTAGCAATAATTATAAGCCGTTTGGCGGCATCAAAATAATTGATAACAAAATTTTCATCCGGATTGTACGGGATGTTGTTCAAATCGGGCAAGACGCCTTTGAGGGCTGTCAGAACATTTTCATAGTTTCGGTCCAGGATAACAAATTGCGTACCACCACTTTCTTTTAAAACGCGAGACTTTCTGCTACTAGAATTGGTGTGGAAAAATTGAGCCACGACACGTTAAACTGCTCATACAAATCTTGCTTGATCTGGTTTCCGGAAAGCCCTCCCGCTGGAATAGCGTTTCTATATTAAGTTCAATATATTCATCTATCAGTTTTTTAAAGGAAGGGTCATTTGCGGTATTTGCCTCGATAAATTGCTTCAAAGATTCCGAGGTGCCGTAAACGCCTTTACAGGTTTCCAAAAAATTGAAGACGCAATATGGACGGCTGATTTTGAACCGCAGCAACGGCATCTCCTTTGCCTGTACAAGTGTAAAACACAGAATGGAAAACCAAATAGTAAAGATCTTTTTCATGGGTAAAGTCTGCTTTTCTTTCAGTTGAAGTTATATCCTTTAATTGAAATGTATTTATTGTTCTGATTTAGGTCATGTGATTTAGAGGCTGTTAGCGTTAGGCTTTTGGGGATGGATTCATGACAATTCCATGTTACAGCGTCTCAACAGAGCAATTTTTCGCACAGATTTTACGCAGAAACTATTCGCAGATTTCACACAGAATGCTTCTGCATAGAATCTGTGCTAGAATATTTCTGCGTAGCATCTGTGCGAAAAACCAGTCACCATCAGGGCAATAAGTTTAAGCATACGCTTACTGTTTTTTTAATCCTGCTTGCGGTATAATAACTTCTTTGCCAACCATTTCCTGACCGGTTCATCATAAAGTTTTAATGCCGCATATGATACCAACAAAATCAGAAATAACAGCCCAAGCCCTTCTATAATCCCTTGTTCAATTGGTATGTTATTATTTAAAACCCACGCAAAATATATATAGATAAACGGAAAGTGAATAATGTATACCGGATATGAAATGTCTCCCAGGAAAGTGCAAAACGTATCTAAATGCCTGTTTTTAATTTCCCCGCTACTGGCCCCTAAATAAATTATTAAAGGAAACAGTAATATTATGCTCAGGGAATCGTACAGACCGTTCGCCCACAAGTGATCGTATCCACCTATCCTTGGAAAACCGAGAATGATTATCAAGAGTAAACTGCACCAGAGAAAACCGTTCTTGTAGTGTCCAAATCGCATTGTTCTTCTGAGCAGCATGCCTGCCATGTATGGATATAACAGCCGGGTAAAGCCTATTTTTAATTGCTCGACCTCGATTGACCATCCTCCAATAATATCTCCATTGGGGCTTGTTACAGCCAAATGGACTAATGCAACACCTGCAATAAATACAAGAATGGAAAGAATTGTTCTGGACAGTTTTCTCAATATCAAGGCGTGCAATATGTTCGCAACGTATTCAAGGAATAATGACCATGCCGGGCCGTTCAAAGGGTGCATTTCATTCCAGCCTCTGATATCCATCGATGTTGGAAGAGGGATCAGGGTGTAGCCGATGAGCATTACAACAATCAACGCTCCAATCGAAGTGCCTTCTATTTTAGGAAACAAATCGGATTCGCCGAAATAAAAACAGATGGCGCCAATTGTCATCCCCAGAATAATCAACGGATGCAATCTTATCAGCCTTCTTTTAAAAAAGTCTGTCAACGACATTTTGCCCCAACGATCATCATAGGCATGCGCCATAACAAAACCGGAAAGAGCGAAGAAGAAATCTACGGCTAAATAACCGTGATTGATTAGTTGTTTGGTATGGTCTTCTCCGGAATATACCTCCAGAATGTGAAACAAAACGACCATTATGGCAGAGACTCCACGTAATCCGTCAAGAACTTTGAAATGTTTCTTTGAATCAGCAAAAAGGGAACTGGGTTTTGTCATTGTAGACTCTTTGTAACGACCTTCATCGTCGCCGCAGGTGTCGTGTCAGGATTGCTTCAGAAATACAGGCGACAGTTGTTTTTCAAACATAGCGACCCGTATCCAGACAAACATTTCCAGTAACCAGTATCAGGGTGCGGGCACGGTTTCATCTGATTCCGTTTTGAAGTGCCGAAAGTTAACCGGTGTCTGGAAATTACCCAAGCGAATACTCGGATTTGAAGTTGTAGACCGGCTGCATTGAGTCGAGGGTGGGGTAGGGCACCGTACCACACCAGGCAGCGATCTCGATTTCTTTGTGGATATTCCTGCTGCCTATGGCGTGGTCGTAGAGCATACTTCCAATACCAATACACCGGGTGAATTGCCGGTTTGGAGGCCGTTATGTGGCACTGGTATTGTTGCTGACGGGAGGGAATACGTAGATTACACAAGCATAAAAAGTACCGTTCAGCAACGTAGTTGCCAAACGGTATCATATACAAAAGTCAAGTGATTAAAGTGCCGAGATTATCGAGTGCAGTTCTTCTTTTGTTTTGCCGAGCTTGATTTGAATCCGCCCCAACATTTCCTCTTTCTTGCCTTCTTCGAACATAAGGTCGTCGTCCGTCAAAGCGGCAAATTTTTGCTTGAGTTTGCCTTTCTGCTCATTCCAGTTTCCTTTTAATTCTGTCGTATTCATATTATCTATTTTAAGTTGTGAATGAATTTTCACAATGCAAAGCTGCGCACAGTACAGAAGGGAAGTGTTATACAAATCCGGTAAATAGTTACATCATTCACAGCTGCTCAGCGCCACATCAGATTTCCGGATATTACGTCATTATGCGTTTACATAATTCACATATTTCATATCTGTGAATTATGTAATTTTATCTCAGAGATATGTAACGGATTGTCTGTCTGACCGGCACACCTTTGCAGGTGCAATATTTAACAATATACAACCTGTCTTTTGGCAGTATTTAAACAACTTATAGAAATGAACAATATAAGAATGAGTTTGGCTTTAATTGCAGTTTTCTTTATGTTTCCCAACTGCGCATCATTAAATAAAACCCAGAAAGGTGCAGCCGTCGGGGTTGTGGGTGGAGGTGCAATAGGTGCTGTGATTGGCAAGGCTTCCGGCAATACGGCAATGGGGGCCATCATCGGAGCCGCAGTAGGAGGTACTGCTGGTGCTGTTATTGGCCATCAGATGGACAAGCAGGCAGAAAAGATAAAAAATACCGTTCCTGACGCAAAGGTCGAGCGGGTCGGCGAAGGCATCGTTGTGGAATTTAATAGTGACGTGCTATTTGCATTTGACAAGTCAAACCTGACGGGAGATGCCAAAGGCAGCCTGAATAAACTGGTTACGGTCCTCAATGAATTTCCGGATACAAATATTGAAGTACAGGGGCATACGGACAGTAAAGGGAGACAGTCGTATAACCAATCATTATCTGTACGCCGGGCCAAGGCTGTATCGGGTTATCTGACCAGTGAAGGGGTAAATAGTAGCCGGATTACGACTAAAGGGTTTGGAGAAGATATACCAAAATACAACAATGAGTCTGCAGATGGCCGCACGCAAAATCGCAGGGCCGAATTTTTGATTACTGCAAATGACAAAATGAAGGCCGATGCTGAAAAAGCAGCCGGTAAATAAATTTACGATCAGCATTAAAAACCATCAGCATGTATACTAAACTATTTTCTTTTATATTAACGCTCATGCTTTCTGTGCCTCTTGCATATGCGCAAAATACAGATAATGCCGGAGTTTCATTTGCCGTTCTGGGGGGTGTGAACCTTCAGAACCTAAACGGAAAAAATACAAACGGCGGCAAACTTGAAAACAAGCTGATTCCCGGTTATCATGTAGGTATCAATGCCCAGATACCCATCGCGCCTGAGTTCTATTTTCAACCCGGTTTATTGCTTACTGTGAAAGGTGCTAAAAGTGATGTTGGGGAGATAAGCAGCAAGTACCATCTTACCTACCTTGAGTTGCCCTTGAATTTCGTGTACAAGGCTGTTCTGGGCAACGGATATTTTATGATCGGGCTCGGCCCATATCTTGCCTATGGCGTTGGCGGCAAGGTGAATACCGAGGGCGGCGGTATAAACCTGAAGACTGATGTCAAATTTCAAAAGGTGGTGGAGGTAACTGATCCTTTTACGGTAGTCTATTTTAAACCCTTTGACGCCGGCGGCAATATATTTGTCGGATATGAGTGGGCCGGCGGGTTGTTTTTTCAATTAAACTCCCAATTGGGATTGCTTAACATCAACCCGGAAGACAGGCGTATTACGGATGATAGGTCGACCGTAAAAAATACGGGTTTCGGTCTTTCCCTCGGATACCGGTTTTAGGCCGCCTTCGGGAATTTATCCTGTTTTTATTGTCTCATTTCATCAAAGAACGGCGTACTTTTTTCTTCAACGCATTGAGCGGCATACAGATAAAGTGCCGCGCTCCAAGTTTGCCAGTCCTGTCCCATCGGCTTGGCATCCTGGGCTTTGATCCATTCGTTAAATCCAAATTCGAGGCCTCCGGCATGCTGCGTTTTTACCATCCGGGTAAGCGCCAGGAGTTTTTCCTTGGCGAGCGTATACCGTTTGGCGGCTACCAGCGCCGCCACATAAAACCCGCATATAAAAGGCCAGATTCCTCCGTTGTGATAATCCCCGGGCTTGTTGTAAGCTTCATACCGGGCATGCCAGTCGGGATCTTCCGGTTTAATCATCGGGAAAAAGTTAGGGGGAAGATCGACGGCTAGTTCTCCCCGTTTTCGCATGCCGGCGCACTCCGCTTCGATCCAGGAAATCATTTCGCCGGCCCGCGCAGGCGAGGCTATTCCGGAGAGGATAGCCAGGCTGTTTGCGAGGAGGTCGAACCGCTCGCTACTAAATATTTTATAGGACCAAAAGGCATAATACGGCTTGTGTTTTACTACGAGGCCTTCGTGTACATGGTGGTGTATGGTGCCGCCTGTAATGGTAAACCTGCTCATCTCGTGCCGCACCTTGGCTGCTCTTTCGGGCTGACCCAGAATTTGGAGGTAGCAATATACGAGGGAGTTTACGTACAAGCCATATCCGAGCACCCACTGTTCATCACGCCAATCGCTGGTGGGTTGCTGCGCGACCAGGTACCGGTCCGAAGGGCTTTGATAGATCATCCAGTTCAGGGCTTTCTCGACGGCAACCTTTAAAAAATCGGATTCGCCGCTTATTTTTCTGAAAATGCCGGCCCCCATTAAAAACAACGGCGTTGTGTCGCTTGAGCCGCGGTCCTCTTTGTCGTGCACCAGCGAAGAGATGTGGCCGTGTTCCGACTGGTTTTTTGCCAACGTTTCCAATACGCGCCGAATGCTCTCCAGGAGCTTCACATTGCCGGTGGCAGCGATGCCCAGAATGGAAAACATCAGATCCCGGGTATACGGCTCCGGATAGCCCCAGCCGGCTGTCCGCGGAAGTGCATCGTAAGGGCCATCGGCATTGTGCAGCAGCACTTCAAGGGCTGCCTTTTTGGCTGCTTTTATGGCCTGTTCGTTATCTGTTTGTGTGGTATTCATATTGAATTTACGTTATTCCCAACTTGTCGTTGATGAGTTGGACAAACTGTTTTGCCACCACGCGGTAGTCAAAATGTGAAACGACGCGTGCCCGGGCCGCCTGGCCCATTTTAGTCCGCAAAGCGGCGTCGGTCATCAGGAGCATCAAATATCTGGCAATATCCTGCACATTGGCCCTGTAATCCACCGTTCGAGGCACCTTGAACACAACATTGTGGTTATCTTTAAAGCCCGATTCTTCACCAAGCGTTACCTGGTTCACCACGATTTTTTGCGCTACATTGGCCAGGAAAGCCGTTTCACCCTGGACCAGCGTATCGAGCATCCCCATCGCCTCGATACCAATAACCGGCTTCCCGCAGGCACCTGCTTCCACTTGTGGCATTCCAAAGCCTTCGAGCCGGGAGGGCGCCGCGTATATATCGCAGGCGCCAATTAGGTATGGTACGAAATTTCGTGAAATGGTATTGGTGGCGTACGTTACATTTTTGTCGATACCCAACTGCGTCGCCATTTCCAGATCGACCAGGTTTTGCAATTTGGTGCGCGGCTGCGGCCATACTTTGCAGATGTATTTCCAGTCAGGCGCTTTCGCATCAATGATGGCGAGTGCCTGCATGACCTCCTGTGCGCCTTTGGATGCTGCATCGCCGCCAATGGTAAGAATCATCAGCTGATCGGGGGAAATTCCAAGCGCTTCGCGCACGGCCAATATTTTCGGGTCGTCTTTACTGTACGGGATAAACGCATCCGTATCACATCCTACCGGCAATACCTGAATTTTATCAGCGTCGATCCCGTCGCGTACATACATTTCCTTTACCCAGTTCGAGGTGACCAAAATCAGCGGAAGGGCGTTTAACACCTCCTGATAGTTGGCGATATACCCGTCGGCGACTAGCCAGGGGACCGGCTGCACCCCATACCTTTGCGGATGGAGTATCAATTGAGGCGTGTGTCCCCAATAGCCTACGCCAACAACCACATCCGGCTCAAACCAGCGATAATACCATTCTTTCTCCTGTGCCGACTCGAAATGAACGGCGTGGGCGTCGACACCCATTTCTAAAAGCCCCCTGTATAAAAGGTTTCCCTGCGTGGCAAGCCCTCCGGGCGAGGGCGGGTAATCGAACAAAACCAGTACTTTCATTGGATTGATTTTTTCTTGCTTTCGGTTAATCGACACAATGTTTCGGCAGTGTATTTATCCAACCATTTTATAGCATCTGCCGAATTGGAGAATTGCCAAAACGCTTCTGATCTTGGGGTGGTTTGGGCTTCCCAACTGCTTTTCATGAATCCGTATGTATTCGTAATTAACCGGTATTTTATACGCCATATCCGTTTTTTAAGGATATGGTAAAACGTGGCCTTTTCGACAGGTTTGGGATAATGTTGCCGATTGTTATCTTCATAAGCAAAGGTCCAAAGTTCGTTGGTGCCTATTTTGCCATTATGCCAGAGTTGAATAACGGCTTTACCTGTTTCCTCATGTCGGCGGTGTCTGGTGTATTCCCCACCTGGGTCGTGCGAAATGATCAGATCGAACGGCTTCGACGGCAACAGGTCCAATATAACCTGCTGAACAATATATTCATTCAAGGGCGTTTGCTCGGGGCCATCGTCGAGGTCGCCCATGGCGCCTGCCGCATGAAGCATGGTCAAGGCCTGATAAAACCGTGAAGCCCGTTCTTTATCACTTCCCCGGCAAAGGCAAACAACAAAACAGCGCCAAGCGGGATTGCTCAGTATAGTACCGCCGGCCCATAACGTTTCATCATCGGGATGCGCCACGATGAGGGCAACTGTTTTTGTGCGTAATCCGGCCATGAAATAAATTCAGATTCAACAATATTCTGCGCATTTCTGCGCGTTTTTCTGCGGCGATCTGCGGGGAATAAATTCGGGATGACTCATGCTAGAATTTTACAAACTCGTCACCTTAATAAACAGTTTTAAATCTGTCATAGACATTTCACAACGACTGGGTGCTGTAGTTGCATAGGTATTTCCTTATATGCATAAGTCAAACTTATTTGAGCCATATAATTTCCCGTAGCATTGGCGTTTTTAATAAATCCCGGATACATCGTATTAAACTCATAACTCTCGCCATCAATAGATTCTTTTAAGTTTTCAACTGTCATTTTTACCGTGAATTCCGGTGAATAGTTGAATGATGAATAAAACAAAATTTGCCGCTTGGGGGCC
>ERZ724507.800-NODE-800-length-13870-cov-6.344336_pt1 | contig 13870 bp, 6 predicted proteins | sample MGYA00376040_ERZ724507 | MGnify/ENA primary metagenome ERZ724507 (study PRJEB28724, sample SAMN07190883) | activated sludge metagenome | isolation source: activated sludge of sewage treatment plant in Hong Hong | place: Hong Kong | collected 2016-03-17 ...
AGGTGCAGCGGGCAGCGTCCCAGGTGCAGCGGGCAGCGTCCCGGGCGCACCAACGGGCGGCTTGGTTCCCGGTGGCGGCAGCGGAGGCAGACCTTGCTCGGCGCGCAGCCGGTTGGTTTCTTCGAAGCGCTCGCTCTCGTCTTCGCGATCGGGCGGACCGATCGGACGATCCTGATGAAACGCAGGTCGCCGTCCCGAGTCATGCACATACAGCATCGGCCACTGCGTCACATCGGTCGGTCGCACCGAAGTCCAGCCCGGCGGCAGCCCTGGCTTGAGCAGCTCGAACACAAAGCGTGCATCGAGCGGCGCGACGTTGATGCAGCCATGCGACTTCACGTAGCCGAAGCGATCGTGCCAGTACGCACCGTGGATCGCGTTGTGCGCTTGAAAGAATGTCGACCACGGAACCATGTTCACAAAGTACGGCTTGTCGTCGTACGGCTGGCTCTTCATCGTGATCGCTGCGACGCGCGCCCAGACGGGATAGATGCCAAGCGGCGTGGCGTTGTTTTTGCCCGATGACACCAGCGTTGCGTAGACCGGCTTGTCGTTTTCGTAGGCCACCAGCACTTGTTCCGCGAGGTCTGCGTCGAACCACTGGGAATTGACGCCGATCTCTGCGGGCTTGGCGATCTGACGGACTTCGTTGACGGCGTAGGCTGGAACCCACATCGTCGGCTCGGGGATAGGTGCAGCGGGTGCGGCTTGGGCTTGTCCCGTTGCAGAAGGTGATGCAGGCGCTTGCGCAGCCACTGGGGCGACCGGCTTTGGCGTAGGAGCGGCTGGACTGGTCGGGGCTGCGGTCGCTACGGGCGAAGCAGGCACAGCCGGTGGCGGAAGGGGCGCCGTCGTCAGCGGAAATGGATGCGCAGGCTCTGCCGAAGGACGAACCCGCAGCCAGCGCTTTCCTTTGACCGTCTGCTCTTCCAAGATGTCGACGCGCGTTCGCCGAGTCAGCGTCGAGATCACCGCCGGCTGATCGGGCGCGGCTTGCACTTTGAGCTGTTCGGACAGCACCCAGCCAAACGGCAGATGCGTCTTTTCGTCGATCATCACCCCGTGCCACTGCGAGGTGGCCGACATCTGATACGTACCCTTGGCCGGCAGGATCTTGCCTTCGACGCTTTGGAGGTACGTCTCGCCTTCGTGCTTGAAGTTCTTTTCGATCGCGACCGAGTCGCCTTTGGCAAGCTTGCGCTCGGGCTCCTCGTTGTTTTTGAACGCTTCGAGGCTGGCCCACATCGGCATCTCTTGCGCGGACACCATGATGTAGCGATAGGGGACGCGCTCGCCGGGCACAATCTTGTAGATCGGATCGGTGGTCGCAGGTTCGTTTGTGGGCTTGCCGTGATCGCTGCACATCCAGCCAAACGGCTGCACCGCGAGCCAGCGCTTGGAGTGACACCAGCGAGTGCTCTTGGCGATGATCTCGCCGCGTACCGCGATGCGTGTGCCTGGAACCACGGTGCCAACCATCGGCGCGCCGTAATACGGACGTGCGAGAACCTGCGGATCGCCTTCTTCGGGCTTGGCCACTTCAAACACGCGGACTGCGCTGGGTAGAAACTCGGGCTCAGGCAGTATGCTCGGCGGTGTGTAGGGCCGAACCTCACCTTTCTTGAGCTCTCGGAACTTTCCGCCGATCCAGAACTTGCGAATCTTTTTGGCGGGCGCGTTTGGGTCAGTAGCTGCACCAGGCTGGCCGGGCGCGCCAGGTTGGGCCACTGCTGGGCTTGCGGTGGGCGCGGCGGCCTGGGTCGGAGCCGCAGCGGGTGGATTCTGAGCCAGCGCAACACCGACGGGCACGCAGGCAAGTAGTGAGAGCAGGGGACGATATGAACGCACGACCTCAGTACCTTAGCACGGGCGCATCGCCGCGCGAGGCTGTGGTCTTGCCTCATACATGACAGGTGCGAAGAAAAGTTGTCGGAGAGGCTGGCTCAACGCAGGCGCGGCAGCCCGCCTACTTGGCGACCGGTTGGAGCCAATTTGGGCGCCTTGACCGGGCTTTGCGTCTCTTCGATGATTAGAAAGGATGTCTGGCCCCAATAAGAAAGTGCCTCCCGGAGGTCCGGGATCTGGGCAGACCCCTGGCAATCGCCTGGGGTCCGCTCGTGGGGCGGGCAGTGTATCCGACGAGAAACTGGCTGAAACGGTGGATTCTCCCTTTGGTGGGGCGATTCCAACGATGTCCGATCCGACGATGTCGCGACGACATGACGCGCGGCTCGGTCAGATGTTCGGCAAGTATCGCGTCGAGTCGGTGATCGGCAAAGGCGGCATGGGCCTGGTCTACGAGGGAGAAGACACGATCCTCAGTCGACGAGTGGCCATCAAGTTTCTGCCCGAATCGCTGACGTCGAGTCCCAAGGCCGTCGAGCGCTTTATCACTGAGGCTCAGGTTGCGGGCCGTCTGAATCATCCGAACATCATCGCCATCTACGACATTGGGCAGGAAGACGAGCACTACTACATCGTCATGGAGCTGCTCAATCCGTCGTCGGCGTCGAGCCACGTCAAAGAAAAGGGAGCGCTTCATTACGCCGAGGCCTGCAAGATCGTCCATGACTGCTGCTCGGCGCTACAGGCCGCGCATCACGCGGGGCTGGTCCATCGCGACATCAAGCCAGACAACATCCTGTGTTCGCCGATGGGCGCGACCAAGCTGGTCGACTTCGGGCTGGTCAAAGACGTTCACTACGACGATGGATCGCTGACGCAGACCGGCGTGGTGGCGGGAACTCCGCTGTACATGAGTCCCGAGCAAGCCAGCGACGGTGAGGTTGATCGTCGAAGCGACATCTATTCGCTGGGCGCGACGTTCTACACGCTGCTGACGGGAAAAGCGCCGTATACCGGCGATGCCGCGCCGCAGATCATGTTCAAGCATGTGACGGCTCCGACGCCGGACCCTCGGGAACTTGTGCCCGAGATTCCTGATCCGGTGGTGAAGATCCTAAACCGTGCGATGGAAAAGTCGCCGGCGGATCGCTATCAGACAGCAGAAGAGATGCGGCAAGCGCTGGAGCTTATTTTGGCGACGGCGCGTCGTCGGCAGTTTGTCTTCTTGGTCGAGCACGAGCCGTCGCTGCTCATGATGAAGCGTCCGCTTCGAGGGACGCTGCCACCGCCGCTGAACTCGCTGAATCCTCGGCTGTCGGCGCAGATGCCGGTGGTGACGATGCCGAGCAATCGCTCGCTGTCGCCGCTCGGGGAAAACTCGAATCCGCGCAACTCGGGCAATAGCTCGCGCATTTCGGGCAACAGTGCGCGGGTGTCGGGCAATAGTGCGCCGATCTCGGACATGCAGATGCCGGGCTCAGGACGCTTGTCGCAGCCGTCGCAGCAGCAGAGCAGCTATCCGATGTTGCTCGGTGGCGCGGGGCTTGTCGCAGCGCTGATTGCGCTGGCGCTGGTCGTGTGGCGCTTTGTGCATCCGGTCGAAGCCGTGGTGCCTCTGCCGGTGGTGAGTGATGCGGGCGCTGCCGTCGTTGCGCCGCCGCCGATTCGCGTCGGTGTGCTCAACTCACTGTCGGGGACGATGGCGATTTCGACGCGACCGATTGTGGAAGCGACGCTGCTCGCAATTGATGAAATCAACGCGCAAGGTGGTCTGCTGGGCCGCCGAATTGATGCGGTTCGCGTCGATGGTCGATCCGACAACAACACGTTTGCGGTCGAGACAGAGCGGCTCATCAAGCAGGAAAAAGTCGTCACGATCTTCGGAGGCTGGACGCCGTCGAATCGTCGCGCGATGAAGCCGCTGCTGGAAAAGTACGATCACTTGCTGATCTTCCCTGCTCGCGACGAGGGAATGGAAGACTCGCACAACATCATTTACCTCGGCTCGACGCCGTATCAGCAGGTGATTCCGGCGGCGCGCTGGGCGCTCGATAAGCTGGGTGCGAAGCGGCTGTTTTTTATTGGGCTCGACGGGCTGTGGGGTCACATCTCGCATGAGCTGGTGCGCGATACGATCAAAGGCACATCCGCCAAGATCGTCGGCAAAGAGTTCGTTTTGCTGTCGGAGACGGACTTTTCGAGCATCGTGAAGAAGATTCAGTCGTCGCGGGCCGACGTGGTCTTGAACTTTGTGCAAGGGGACTCGAACCTGCCGCTGTTCCGAGAGCTGCGTAATGCGGGGCTGTCACCGACGAAGCTTCCGGTGATTTCGTTCGGCATTGGCGAAAATGAGATCTCGCAGCTCGACGGTGTGGACCTAAGCGGCGACTACCTGGCGTGGAGCTACTTTGAGTCGGTGGACAGGCCGCAGAACAAGCAGTTTGTCGAGTCGTTCAAGAAGAAGTTCGGCGATCATCGCGGCATCAGCGATCCGATGGAAGCGGCATACGCGGGCGTGTACTTGTGGGCGCAGGCGGTGCGTGCAGCCGGAACCGATGATGTCCAGGCGATTCGACGAGCGCTCCAAGGTCAGAGCATTGAAGGTCCGGGCGCGACGCTGCGACTTGATCCAGGCAACAACCATGCGTGGAAGATGTTCCGCATGGGCAAGATCGTCGATGCGACGCGGATCGAGCTGGTCTATAGCAGCGACAAGCTGCTGTCGCCGGAGCCGTTTCCAGCCACACGGACGCGCGCTGAGTGGGAAGCGCTGCTCCAGTTCCTGTTCAATCAGTGGAAAGGCAACTGGGTGAACGCGGAGCGTCCGAACCTGCTTCGTCGTCCCAAGTAGCTGACTGCGCTGATTCGGGTCTGAATCGTCGCTGAATCGTCGTGACTCGGGCTAGTCTTCGTCGTCCACCGGGTCGTCTTTGCCGCTGTCGATGTCGTATTTGCGCATCAGCTTGCGGAAGTACTTGCGGTCAATGTCGGCGGTGCGTGCAGCGTGCGAGATGTTGCCTTTGTGCTTCTTGAGCAAGCTCGCGACGTACTTTTGCTCAAACTGAGCAATCCACAGGTCTTTGGCGTCTTTGAACGGAAGCTCCAGGCGTGGCTCGCTCATGCTGTTTCCACCCGATGGAGTATCGACGACAGGTCGTGGCACATCTTGGCTCGGCTGTCGCTCGATCACGGGCTGAACAGGCGGCAGAAAGCCGTGGCTGTCACCGATGCGGACGTTGTCGGGCAGATCTTCGGCGCGAATCTGTGAATCCGAGGCAAAGCTAACGGCGCGCTCAATGGCGTTGACCAGCTCGCGGATGTTGCCGGGCCAGCGATACTTGGTGAGCAGCTCCATCGCGTCGCCAGAGACGCTGGTGCACTTGCGGCTTCCGTCGGGAAGTCGGTTGTAGCTGTGTTCGCTGAGAAACGACTCAATGAGCAGTGGAATGTCGTCGCTGCGCTCGCGAAGTGGCGGTAAGACCAGACGAACCACCGACAGTCGATAGTACAAGTCCTGACGGAACCGACCCGCGCGTACTTCTTCTTCGAGCTGACGATTGGTTGCCGCGATGATCCGCACGTCAATCTTGAGCGACCGTGTGGCTCCGACGCGACGGATCTCTCGCTGTTCCAGCGCGCGCAGCAGCTTGGGCTGAAGCTCCATCGGTAGCTCGCCCAGCTCATCGATGAACAGCGTCGAGTTGTGCGCCATCTCGAACAGGCCCTGCCGCGTCATGATTGCGCCGGTGAAGCTGCCTTTTTCGTGGCCGAACAGCTCGGACTCAATCAGGTTCTTTGGCACCGCACCGCAGTCGAACACCATCATCGACTGGCTTGCTCGCTGCGAGAGCTTGTGAATGGTCTGCGCGACGACTTCTTTGCCGGTTCCGGTCTCACCCTCGATGATGACCGTCGCTCCCGTCGGTGCAATCTTTTCGATGACCGCGTACAGCTCTCGCATCTTGACGTTCTTGCCGATGATGTCGCCCAGGCGATTCTTCGACGAAGGAACGACCTCGACACGGTCCTGCGAGGTGTAGAACTGCATGTCGGTCTGTCCGACGGAAATGGTGCAGCCCGGGCTGAGATACGCTTCCCGAATCCGTACCGCGTTGACGTACGTTCCGTTGGTCGATCCCAGGTCGCGAATCAGATAGCCCAGCTCGTCTTGTTCGATGCGGCAGTGCGCGCGCGAGACCGTCTCGTCGTGTAAGACCAAGTCATTGTCGCTGATCGCGCCGATTCGAATCGTGCTCTGGTCAAACGGATGTTCTTCGCGAACGCCGTTGTGATGCGTGACCAGCCTACAGACGCGGACCTGTATGGTCTGCGGACGCGCACCGTCATAGTGCACCTTGGTCGGCGGCGGAATATCTGGGAACTTCCGTCGCTGCTCTGACGGTGTAGTCATTGCGTAATATTAAACATGTAATGAAAACTACAGTCAAGAATGGTGCACTCATCCACCATCGATGAGAGTGGTTGAGTTTCAGTCACATGTTGCGCAAGTTGCTGCTTTGAATTGTGATTCAATTCACAAAATATTTCAGCCAACAGCCAAGCAATCAGCACCTTATCGACCGTCAGTCATCGACGCTGTCATCCAGTGTGGTGCTGGCGCGGGGCTCGTCGGGTCTTGTCCCGGCCCCTTGTGCGAAGCTGGAATCAGGGCGCGCCAGCAGCAGCAGCGTCAGTCGACGCACGACGCGCGGATGCGGATGGGTACGCGGCCCCAAGTCGTAGTCGAGCCACACTTGGCTTCCTTCGTCGCTGGTCCGCAGATGAACGGCTGAGGGCAGACGCTCTCTCGACAGCACCGTTTCGTCTTGCTCTTGGGCCAGCTGCTCGGCGAGCTGTCCTGCCAAGTCGATGCCAGCCAGCAGCGTCAGCCGCTGACGGAGCAGCACGCGCAGCATATGGCCTTGGCTCGACGGCAGACCGATACACACGTCGCTGAGCTGCCGATCCGCAAGGATGCTGGGCAGATCTGTGACGGAGATCATCGTGTGTGGCAGTCCCGGCGCGCGGGGCGGCACACTGTTTCGGAAGCCACGACGTAGCAATACGACTCCTTATAGAAGAAGAGCTATGCATTACGTATGCCATGGCTTTTTCGGGCGCAGCCAGACTCACATCACGTCGCTGACGGGCTAACCATGCCAAATCAGCGGTGCGCGCGCTCGGACGCCGTCCGGTGGGCCGGATGTGCGCAGGCTTGTGAACGATTGTCTGGGGTCTGAAGTGCCCACGTTCGAAGTCGCTGGGGTCAGCAGACCGCAAGTGGGCGCGATGGAATGCGGGGTGCGGGTCGACTACTCGCCGGACAGGACGTTCTTGGCGATGACCATGCGCTGGATCTGCGAGGTGCCCTCGTAGATCTGGAGCAGCTTGGCGTCTCGCATCAGCTTTTCGACGGGATATTCCTTGGTGTAGCCGTAGCCGCCAAAGACCTGGACCGCGTCGGTGGTTGCCTTCATCGCCATGTCCGCACCGTAGAGCTTGGCCATCGACGACACGATCGAGTCAATCTTGCCCTGATCGACCATCCACGCTGCGCGGTGACACAGCGAGCGCGTGGCTTCGAGCGCGACCGCCATGTCCGCCAGGATGAACTGAATCGCTTGGTGCGCCGCGATGGGAACGCCGAAGGTCTTGCGCTCCAGGGCATAGCCGCGGCTTTCGTGCAGCGCGCGTCCAATCAGACCAGCGGCTCCTGCGGCAATCCACGGACGCGAGCGGTCGAAGGTCTTCATCGCGATCTTGAAGCCTTCGCCTTCCTGTCCGAGCAGCGCTTCTTTGGGCAGCCGAACCTCGTCGAAGATGACGTCGGTGGTGTTGCTGGCGCGCTGGCCCATCTTGTTTTCTTTTTTGCCGACTTTGACGCCCGGCGTGTCGCGATCCACGACGAAGGCCGCGATCTTGCGGTTGCGAGCCTTCAGGTCTTTTTCCTGCTTGGTATCCGACGTCGCGAGCACGGTGTAGAAGCTGGCGTGACCGCCGTTTGTGATCCAGCGCTTCTGTCCCGTCAGCACGTAGCTGTCACCGTCTTTGACAAAGTGCGTGCGCAGTCCGGCCACATCCGAGCCAGCGTCGGGTTCCGAGCAGCAATACGCCGCAAAGATCGGCTCCCGCGTGAGCCAGCCCAGGTACTTTTCCTTCTGCTCACGGTTGCCCGCGATGATGATCGGCAGCGACGCCAGCGCATTGGCTGCCATCGAGGTGTTTACACCCGCGCACGCCCACGCAATCTCTTCCAGGATCATGCAGTGCGACAGACAGGACAGACCGAGACCGCCGAACTCTTCGGGGATCTCGCAGTTCATCAAGCCGAGGTTCCATCCTTCGGTGAGCAGCTCGACCGGAAAGTGACCCTCTTCATCAAGCTGACCAGCGACGGGCGCAATCTTGCTGCGAGCGAAGTCCCGCGCTGTCTTGCGGAGCTGCAGCTGTTCCTCGGTAAAGTTCAGATCGTACATCTGTTGGATCTCCTCTTTCGCGGTGCCAATTTACGTCGTTTTGCGCGTGCTTGGGACCGTTTGCGTCGATTTTGGCGTGCGTGCTCGCAATTGGTTCAGCCTATGCGCGCGGACTGGCTGCTGTTTCGTCGTACCCAAGCGAAAGATTGGAGACGCTCACGCCGTGCCTGCCAATGTAACAGGTTGACCGCAGACAAAGAACCGGCCTACGATTTATCGGATTCATAGTCCGTGGCGCTTCCCTACGGCAAATACCTGCTCGACCGCAAACTAGCCGAAGGCGGCATGGCCGAGATTTTCCTGGCCCGACCTGCGCCCACCGCCGCAGGAGCCGGTGTCAGGCCCGGTCCGTTCGTGGTCAAGCGTCTGTTTTCGCACCACAGTGCCGAAGACGAGTTCGTTCGGATGTTCAAGAACGAAGCGCGTCTGGCATCGCGGCTGAAGCATCCGAACATCGTCGACATCTTCGATGAAGGAGAGCTGGACGGCTCATTCTTCCTCGCGATGGAGTTTATAAACGGCGAGGATCTGCGCGGCATTGCGCAGCAGTCGGACACGATGAATCGCAGGCCGCCGATGGCAGTCGTGGGCCGGATCATCATGGACATCCTGGCTGGCCTTCACTACGCGCACACGCTGACCGACGACAATGGCAAGCCGCTCGGCGTGGTGCATCGCGATGTCTCGCCGCAGAACATCTTGGTGACGTACGACGGGGTCGTAAAGATCATCGACTTTGGTATCGCCAAAGCGACGATGGCCCAGGAAAACGAGCAGACGCAGGCGGGCATGGTCAAAGGCAAGTACGCCTACATGTCTCCCGAGCAGGCTCGATCGGCGAAGTTAGATGGTCGTTCGGACGTGTTTTCCGTCGGCATCCTGCTGTGGGAGCTTGTCACTTGGCGGCGTCTGTTCAAGCGTGGAACCGACTTGGCGACGATGGTTGCGGTGGCTGAAGAGCCCGCGCCGTCGATGCTGCTGCTGACGCCGGAGTGTCCGCAAGAGCTGGACGATGTGGTGCAGAAGGCGCTCGCGAAGGAAGCGGATCAGCGCTACTCGTCGGCCAAAGAGTTCCAAGATGCGCTCGCGGACTGCATGACCAAGCTCGGCTGGGACTTTGGTCAGAAGGCCGTCGGCACCTACATGACCGAGATCTTCCGCGAGCGAATGGTTCAGCGGGAGTCGGAGCTGCGCGCGGTCACCAACGCGGCCAAGCGAGATTCGCTTCGGCAGCCCATCGGTGCCGTCCAAATGCCGCAGCCAGCGGTGAAGAAGCAGCCAGCGGTGACGATGCCGCTTCAGGTCATCACGTTGCCGCAGCAGCCGGGCGGAAAGCCGAGTGTGCCGGCGAACCTGCGAACGACGATGCCGTTTGGTCCGGCGGGACTACAGATTCCTCGTCAGACGCGCAGTGCGGCACCCGCGGGAAATCCGGGTGCTTCAGGTGCAAATCCTGCGATTCCCGCGTCGGTGAGTGCTGAAGGTCCGTCGGGACAGATGGCCGCACAGCGGAAGCCCACGCCGCAGAGTGGAACGCCTTCGGTGCCTCCTGCCCGGCGAAGTCCGTCGGATGGCATCAAGATTAAGGGCGTGCTGAGTGCGGAAAACTCGTCGATGGCGACGGTTCCAAACGCGGCGCTGGCCAGTGCGTCAGCCAAAGACAGTCAGATCGCTCGACGAAAGCGCGTGATCTTGGCCATCACGCTCGGTGTCTCGATCGGCGTGCTGGCGGTGGTGCTGCTGCAGATTCTCCTGAGCCGTTAACGACGGACAGGCTGCCCAGCGACCGCGCGAAACTCGATGGCCGCGACCGAGTCTGCCTGCGCTATGGTGCGGCGCATGACGGCTTCGATTCCTGCTCGTTTTCGTCTGACGCTTACGCCTTCGCAGCGCTACATGGAGCGGCTGTATCTGTCGTTTTCGCCGGTGTGGATGGCGATCATCGCGTACTGCATGCTGACGCACTGTTTTGCGCAGTGGCGCGACCTGGGTCACATGCTGCTTGGGCTTGCGCTGTCGGTTCCGCTGTGGATTGCGCCGCTTGTGTGGACTCCGTCGGAAGAAATCGGTCAGCCGCTGCTTTGTCGTCACAGCACCAAAGCCAACTTGTTTGTCGCGCTGATGAGCTTTCTGCAGTGCTACTTCGGGTCGGCGATGTTCTTCGACGGGCTCGGGATGCAGTATCACTTTCCGACGAAGATCATCTGGAACGGAACGCCGCTGTTTCTGTACTTCGTGACGGTGTCGTACTTTTCGACGTACTACGCGCTGATGCGACTCGGGCTGCGACTGGCGCTGGCGAAGCGGGTGAATCCTTCGTCGCTGCTCGTCTGGACGCTGATTGCACTTTTGTCGTACAGCATGGCCTTTGGCGAGACGTTCTTTATGGCCAGTGAGTCGCTGAGTGCGTTCTTTTCCTACGCGAATCGGCAAAAAGCGCTGCTGGTTGGATCGGTCTGCTACGGAACGCTGTTTTTGATCAGCCTGCCGGTGTTTCTGCGCATCGATGAAGACTCGCGTCGTCCGACGCCGACGTTGGAGCTGTTTTGGCGGACGCTGGGCGCCAACCTGCTGATCTTGTGTGCGTACGAGGTCTACAAAGTCCTACTGCCGCTGTGGTGACAGCGTCGGACACAGCGTCGGATGCGCTTCATCTTGCGGATCGAGAAGCTGACAGGCTCTCTGCCGTAGTGCTTGCAGCGACGAAGGATACGCGCGGACACTGCGCTCACTTGTGACCCAGATCTGCGAACCATCGACGGAAAACGCGACGCGATGAGGATCTTCGGGACGCAGCAGCAAATACTGGGCGCCGCTCGTGATGGAAAAGACGCGAACGGTGCGATCTCGACCGACGGTAGCGACCGACTGTCCGTCGGGCGAAAATGCGCCAGCCAGCGTCGGTCCCAGGTGGCCCGTCAGCTGTCGCTCTCGCGGCGGTCCCAGCTGAAACGACACAAGCTGGGTGCTGGGTCCAAGCAGCAGCAGCGTGGCCTCATCCGGCGAAAGCAAAAGCCGACGAGGAAATGGATCAGTGCCTGCATCGCTCCGTCGCTGAACGGGAACATTCATGGGCCGTTCCCACATCATGAAGCGACCGAGTGAGCTTCCCGTCGCCAGGAGCATCGCATCTTTGGACAGCGCGACCGACGTGAGCGGATGGCTGGTATCGACGGCGCGATCGACGAGCTTTGCGTCGGATAGCTGCCAAACAGCGGCGGTGTAGTCGCGACTGCTGCTGACGGCGAGCGGCTGGCTGCGTGAGAAGCTGACCTGGGAAACGGGGCCTTGATGTGCGATCCAGGATCGTATGATGCTGCCGTCGCTGCTGCGTACAAGCTGAAGTCGTCCGTCTTGGGTTCCGACGAGCACTTGGCTGCCATCGGGAGACAGCTGAAGCTCGCTGGCTGCGCCAAACTGACCGAGAGAACGTCGGGTTCCATCGTCGCTGACGATCCAGATGGAGCCATCGCTGGTAGAAAGGAGCAGGGATTTTCCGTCGGGAAATGGCTGAACGTGTTCGGTGCTCGATGGAAATCCAGTGATCACTTGATCCGCCAGCTCTGCCGACGGCTGTACGACGCGGATGCCTTGGCTGGCACTGGCTGTGACCAGCTGATCGCTTTGTCCGTCGAGCGCTTGAACGGGTTCGTCGCTGGCTTCGACAAGCGCTGTCAGCGTCGCTTTTTCGATGTCGAAGCTGCCGACGCTGCCATCTGATCCCGCAAAGAACAGCTTGTCGCGCTTGGCACTGAGCCTGGCCTGTCGCGGCATCGTCGGAAGCTTTCGCTGGATGCGCAGCGCGTTCGTCGGAACATCGAAGAGACGAAGCGTTCCTTTTTCACCCAGCACAAGCAGCGTCTTGGGCGACGGATGCTCGACGAAAGTGATGCGTTCTCCGTCGAGCTGAAGGCTGGCTTGCGCACTGCGCGCGGGCAGGGCAAACAGACAGAGCTTGGTCTGATTTCCCGACACAACCGCAAGCTGGGTTCCGTCGCTGCTGATGCCAAGTGACAGCATTCCGCCGTCGTGCGCTCGGCTTCCGTCGTCGCACGACAGCGTGGTGAGTGGGCTGCCGTCGCTCTGTCGCAAGACCTCGACGCTGCCGCTTGGGGTTGATAGATACACTGCGTCGCTGAATCGTCGAGCAGAACGGACCCGCTGACCGCCCGCGTCGAAGCGTCGGATCAGGCTTCTATTTTCCAGATCCCAGAGCGCAGCACTTCCGTCGAGGCTGCTGCTTAGCAAGTGTTGTCCATCGTAGTGAAGGTCAGACAGTCGATCGCGATGGGCGGTCAGGTGTCCGGTCTGTTTTCCCGTCGCTGTATCAAAAATGCGCAGGCTTCCGTCCAGAAGACCGACGGTCAGCGTCGTGGCATCCGTCCAGATCAGCTGGCTCGTTTTTCCGACGGAAGGAATCGTCACCTGAGCCGCTCGCTGACCGCGACGATAAATCAGCAGCTGTCCGTCGTCGGTGCTGGCTGCCAGATGACTCAGCGTCGGTGACAGCAGCAGATCTCGAACTCTCACCGTCGGACTCAGCAGACTAAGCGCTCGCTGCGCCGCACGCAGCGTCACAAACAGCGCATCTTGTGCTTGCTGAACCGGCAGCGTCGGATGTTCCGTCTGAAGCTGCGTTGCTTGCAGCGCGGTCTTGAGCGCCACAAGCTCACTGCCCGGAAGCTGCGCGAGGCTGATGGCTCGCAGGCCCAGCTCTGACTGCTCGGCGGTTTCGCGCAGCGCCTGCTGTTCCTTTGCCGTCTGATACTGCCACGAAAGGAGCAGCGCGAGCAGCGGCAGCAGCAGCAGCCCAGTCGTCACACCCAGCTTGGTTCGCTGGCGACTGCGACTGTGACGCTGCGAGTCCTGTAAAAACTGCTTCGATAGCTCTGAGAGCTGCGCTGACTCGATGTGAAGCAGATCGGCCTCGAGCAGCCGTCGATCGTTCCAGAGCAGATCGCTGCTTCGTCCGAGCCGCTGCCATTCCGTCGCTGCTTGCAGAAGCCTTTCAATGACCAAGCGGCGCTCGCCTTCACTATCGAGCCAGCGACGGAGCTGCGTCCATCCCTTGAGCAGCGCCTCATGCGCCAGCTCGTACGCTGTCTCGCCACCGACTTCACGCGCCAGCAGCAGCCGACCGCGCACCATGGCCTCGAGGGCAGCGGGCTCTGCGGGATCGCCGGTTCGTAGCTCGGGCAGCGTCTTGGATGCGCGCATTCCATCGACGGAGACCAAGCGCAAGAGCAGTCGCTGCGCCGCCAGTCGTTCCGCCGGAAGCAGTGCGCGAATCACCTGATCGGCATGGCGAGCGAGTGCGCCTGCCACACCTCCGAGCGCCGCCAGTGCGTCATGCGTAATGTGTCCCGAAGCCTTGTCGCGCGCCTGCCACAGCTCAGCGAGTGCAAACTGAAGCAGCGGCAGTCCTCCGTCGGTGTGGAGCGTTGACTGGAGCAGCTCATCGACAAGCTGCGACGACTCAAACGAGACGCCAAGAAGTGCAGCAGGCTCGGTGATCGCTTGGCGCAGACCTTCGGGCGACAGCGGACGCA